>Ga0172363_10005061_pt1 | contig 10632 bp, 8 predicted proteins | sample LakKivs2_kivu2a2_FD_114541 | JGI IMG/M metagenome (GOLD analysis project Ga0172363, IMG submission 114541) | Sediment microbial communities from Lake Kivu, Rwanda - Sediment s2_kivu2a2 | ecosystem: Environmental > Aquatic > Freshwater > Lake > Sediment | place: Rwanda: Western Province, Lake... | reverse complement strand
CGCCCCCCTCCTCATCCTCGACGACCTGGGCACCCAGAGCTCAACCCCCTGGGCGCAGGAGAAGCTCTTCCAGATCTTCAACTACCGCTACAACGCCCGGCTGCCCACCGTCATCACCACCAACCACGAACTGGAGGAGATTGACCTCCGCCTGCGCTCCCGCCTGGTGGATCCCGATCTGGCCGAAATCGTGCACATTCAGGCCCACGACTTCCGGGCCACCGGGACCGGAGAGATATCCAGCCTCTCCCTGCACAGTGACCAGACCTTCGAGTCCTTTGACTTGCGCACCTACGAGCTGCCAAGAGAGGAGGGGGAGAACCTGAGGCGCGCCTTTCAGATCGCTCGCCAGTACGCGGAGAACCCGGAGGGATGGCTGATGTTCACCGGCCCCTACGGCTGTGGCAAGACCCATCTGGCAGCGGCCATCGCCAACTATCGGGTGGCGCAGGGCTATCCGGCCCTCTTCGTGGTGGTGCCCGATCTGCTGGACCACCTGCGGGCCACCTTCAACCCCCAGAGTCCCATTTCCTACGACAAGCGTTTCGAGGAGGTGCGCACCGCTGCCTTGCTGATCTTAGATGACCTGGGTACCCAAAGCGCCACTCCCTGGGCCAAGGAGAAGCTCTTTCAGATCTTCAACTACCGCTACAATGCCCGACTGCCCACCGTCATCACCACCGCCGATGAGATCGAGGAGATTGACCCTCGCCTGCGAGCCCGCATCCTCGACCTCTCGCGTTGCACGCTATTTGCCATCATCGCCCCAGCCTATCAGGGCGGGGGCGGCCAGCAGCGGCGCGGCCGCCGACAGAAGGCTCCTTCTGCAACTCGATCACCATGATGCCGCAAAACTCCCCACGTAGGGTGGGGAGTTTTTGTGTAACGGCTATCTATGGCCGAAGTGTGGGCGCGAGCCCGCCAAATAAGTGTCGCCGATGAGAGAAATCAACTACTGGATTCCGGGGGAGATGATACCTCCCGAAGGGCCACTGGCCCGCTATGGAGAGCCGACGCCACGGGGCATGGTCGAAACCTATGTCCGGACTTACACCTCGCCAGGCGATCTGATCCTGCTCCCCTTCTGCAAGAGCGCGCCTCTGATCCGGGAGATCCAGGCCACAGGCCGGCGCGTCTTAGCCCTCGATTTCAACCCTGTGGAGGTGCTCTCCCTGCGCATCGCCCTCGCCCCCCCGCCTAGGGAGGAGCTGCTCGCCGCTTTCACCCGGCTGGGCGACGCGCCCAAGGCGGGTGAACCGCTGCGCCAGCACCTGGAGGGGCTCTACACCACCCCCTGCCCCCACTGCCGGCGCCCGGCCATCGCCGAGGCCTTCGTCTGGGATCGAGAGCGGGGCCAGCCGGTGGAGCGGCGCTACCGCTGCCCAGCCTGCGGTGACAGGGGAATTGCCCCCCTTGAGGAGGCAGATCTCATGGTCCTGGAGCGCGTCGAAGGCCGGGGACTGGCCTATTGGTACCTGGCCGACCACGTGGCTCCCGCCTCCAGCCGCCACCGACAGACTGTCCAGCGCCTCCTCGACCTTTATACCCCTCGCAACCTCTACACCCTGGCTCAGATCCTCATCAAAATGGAAACCCTCTTTGGCGGCTCCCCCACGGCAGAGGCAGTGAAGGGCGCACTCCTGTACTGCCTCGATGTGGGAAGCGCCCTCTTCGCCGCCGATGCCCCTGAAGCACGGCCACGTCAACTCCAGCTTCCCCCCCGATACCTGGAGCGCAATGTGTGGGAGTGCTTCGGCCAGGCCTGTGAGAGACTGGCACGCCAAAGGGGGCACACGCGGCTGGTACCTGAGTTGAGCTCATTCCTGGAAGCGAGGGGAGAAGGAGATGGGCTGGTCCACCTCCAGGTGGGCACGCTGCGTGCGCTATCAGATCAAATGGATGCCATCCGCCTCCCTCTGATCGTGGCCATGCCCCTTCACCTCGATCCCCTCTTCTGGTCTCTGAGCTACCTGTGGAGCGGCTGGCTGTACGGGCCTCAGGCGGCAGAGGCACTGGAGCCCCTGCTGGGGCGACGAGCCCATGATTGGGAGTGGTACCGCCAATCCCTGGAGAGGGCATTTCATCACGCAACAAAAGTGCTCCAGCCGGAGGGACATCTCCTGCTCCTGGATCGGATGGCGGGGCCCGAACAGGAGGCCGCGCTCCTGCTGGCGGCAAGTGGGGCGGGGTTCACCCTGGCCCAGGCCCTCTCCGATGGTGAGGGGAGCGTGCAACTCCACTTCCGGCGGGAACCCGTCCGTCCAGTGGTGAAGGCCGATGAGGACCTGATCACTCGGGCTGTATCCCTGGCGGGAGAGGCGGTGGTGGAGCTCCTGCGCGCCCGAGGGGAGCCCACGCCGGCCTCTTACCTTCGGATGGCGGCCGCCGAAGCCCTGGCCCGACACCAGCGGCTCCCCCTGCTGGCCGCATCCGAGGAGCCGCTGTCGGCTATGGAGAGTCTGTGGAAAGCTCTGGAAGATTCGGAGGCCTTCGTGCGCTTCGACGATGGGCGCTGGTGGCTGCGCGATGGAGGGGAGACAGCCCCTCCCCTGGCCGACCAGGTGGAGGCGGCAGTGTACGAGATCCTGGCGGGAACCCTGGGGATTGCCCACCCAGCGCTTCTCAGGCTTTCCTGTGAGCGATTCCCCAGCCCCTTGACGCCCGATGCGACAATCATCGAGGCCTGCCTGCGCTCCTACGGTGAGGAACTGGCGCCCGGCTACTGGCACTTGGCGGCCGAGGAAGAGGTGAAGCGCCATGAGGCCCAGGCTGCTCAGGTGGCGTTGATCTTGGGGCAATTGGGGCGTCGAATGGGGTATGAGGTGGGGGAGGGGCAGGGCAGGGGATACGACCTCATTTGGCAGGAAGAGGGCCAGCCTGTACACGGCTTCATTATCCGCTGGCGGGCTCAGATCGCCACGGACATTCTCCATTCCCGCCTGGAGCCCAGAGCGGAGCATCAGTATGTCGTGCTGCCGCAGGCACGGGTGGAACTGGTGCGAGCCAAGTTAGCCCATGATCCCCGCCTGGCCGGAGCGATGGCGGTGGGGGACTGGCAATTCCTGAAATATGCCCCCCTCCATGCGCTGGCCGGGCTGGAGGAGGTGGCCCGCCACGACCTACGGCGGATCGTGGGCCTGGAACCCATCATCGAACAGCCGGAGGCTCAGATCCCGCTATTCTGAAGCCTCGTCTGGTTTCACCCTCACCCCTGGCCCCTCTCCCTGCCAGGGAGAGGAGAGTCTATCCTCACTTGTCATTGCTAGCTCTCCGAATCCTCGTACACCGGGGCCAGCAGGTTGTCCACAGGGACATAGTCATCGGTGAGGATCAGTGGTGGCTCCATGGCCAGGAAGCCCGCCAGCTCCTCCTCTGACCAGGGGATGTAGCCCGAATCGGGCACCTGGCTCAGGTCCAGGGACACCTGGGAGGCAGCAATGACGAAGGTAGTGCGCACCGAATCCTCCCACCCCTCGGCCACGGGGATGACCGCCACGTGGGCAAAGGTCCGCTGCATAGTGCGCACGTAGGCCCGCAGAAAGTGGCCCCGGCGGAAACTGTCCACCAGATTGACCACGTAGAGACCATCGTCGGTGAGCATATCGGCGATGGCCTGATCGAATTCCAGTGTGGTGAGGTGGTAGGGCACCGAGTAGTCGTTAAAGGCGTCACCGATCACCACTTCGTACGGGCCCCTGATGGTCCCTTCCTCGACCAGGATGCGCGCATCGCGGGTGTAGGTGCGAATGTGGGTGTCGCGAGGGAGACCCAGCACATGGTGAGCCACCTCTGTGACCTGGGGGTCAATCTCCGCCACGTCCACCTCGCTCTGCGGATAGAGTATCTCCAGGTAGCGGGGGAAGGTGTAGCCTCCGCCGCCGATGAAGAAGGCACGCAGGTCAGGGTGCTGCTTCAGGAAGGGCTGGAGCACAGCGGCGTAGGCCTGTTCGTAGCCGTACACCAGCCGCGTGGGGTCTTCCAGGTCCACATAGCTGTGCACCAGCCGGTCCAGGATCAGCTTCAGCACCGCTTTACCTTCTATCTCCTCCTCATGCACTTTGATGCAGAAGTAGTTGGTCTCCCGCAGGCAGGTGCTTTCCAGGAGCTGTTTCCACTGGAGGAGGCCCAGCGCCAGGACAAACAGGACCAAGAGGAGGATCGCCCAGCGCCACCCCTTGGCGCTCAGGAAGTAGAGCCCCATCAGAAAGAGCACCACTGCCACCAGAAGCACCACTGTCCGGGTGCCGAACCAGGAGATGAGGAAGAAGCCGGTGGCGAAGGTGCCGGCGATGCTGCCCACTGAGGAACAGGCGTAGATCTTGCCCACCGTGGTGCCGGTGCGTTTGAGATCGCTGAGGCTCAGTTTGACCACGATGGGGGAGATACAGCCCAACACCATGCTGGGTAGGAAGAAGAGGAGGGCGATATAGGCCACGATCCAGACCATCAGCGGTACATCGGGAGGGTTGAGCTCGTGGGCCCAGTTGGTGAGCCACAGGATGGAGAGGGAGGCGAAGCTGGCCAGGCTAAAGATCAGTCCCAGGAAACCCTCTGAGGCGAAGCGATCGGCCAGCCGGCCCCCCAGGTAGTTACCCAGGCTGATGCCGGCCAGCACCACGCCGATGATGCTGGTCCAGGTGTAGAGGGACACGCCGATTTGAGGAGCGGTGATGCGCCCGGCCACCAGCTCGATGACCATGATGCACGCGCTGGAGATAAAGACGACGGCGTTGGGGTTCCACAGCTTTTGGCGGATAGACACGGGGGATTGCTCCTTCTGACAGGTGATGGTTTGAGGACTATCAACCACAGGAGCGGATTATACAGGCAACCCGCGGGGCTGTCAATTGGCCGCTCCCCCGAGAACGCGGAGAGCGCTGAGATGACAGATTTGACAACTGAGCCGACTTGTGATACAATCTACCTTCGATTACCAAGGTCCACGGGAAGAATCCATAAGCCGATGACGTGCTGGCCAGACGACAACTGAACCTTTGGAGGTGGGGTAGATTTCAGGCATGATCTAGCCCCCTTTTTTGCTTGGCAATCGTCGAAGTAATGCCAATAGGAGGGTGACCTATGAGCCGACTGACCGAGATCCGCTGGCATGGCCGGGGCGGACAGGGAGTGGTTACCGCCGGAGAACTGCTGGCTGAGACGGCCCTGGATATGGGCTACTACTTCCAGACCTTCCCCGACTACGGCCCGGAACGCATGGGCGCTCCCGTGCGCGCCTTCACCCGCCTCAGCTCCGAGCCCATCAATCTCCACTGCCAGATCGAAGCGCCGGACATCGTGCTGGTGCTGGACCCTACACTCTTGGGGACAGTGGATGTGACGGAGAGCCTCAAAGAAAATGGGCTACTGCTGGTCAACACCACCAAAAGCCCGGTTGAGATCCGACAGATCCTGGGATGTGAAAAGGGCCGGGTGTTCACCGTGGATGCCAGTCACATCGCCATCCAGGAGATCGGACGCGAGATCACCAACACCCCCATGCTCGGCGCGCTGGTCAAGGCCACCGGTATGTTCAAATTGGAGGACCTCATCGAGCAGACCCGACACCGCTTCACCGGCCGGCTGCGCCCGGAGCTGGTGGAGGCCAATATCCGAGCCGTCCAGCGGGCTGCGGAAGAGGTACAGGAGGGGTGAGGGGGTGAGTAACGAGTGGATGAGTAACGAGTCAATGAGTAAGGGGGAATGAGTCCCTCGTTGACTCGTTACCCATTACCCGTTGCTTTATTGACCACGATACAAGGAGGATTTTTAATGGGTCAAGGAACCGGTTGGAAGGACATCCCCATTGGGGGGATGATCGTGGAGGCAGGCAATGCGGTGCGCTACCGGACGGGCGAATGGCGCGCCTTCCGACCCGTCGTGGATCAAGAGAAGTGCACCCATTGCCTGCAATGTTGGATCTTCTGCCCCGATTCCAGCATCCTGGTGGAAGATGAGGAGATGGTGGGCTATGACTACGACCACTGTAAGGGCTGTGGTATCTGCGCCGCCATCTGCCCCTTCGATGCCATCGAGATGGTGACGGAAACGACATCTGGCTGATGGCGAATAGCGAATGGCGAATAGCAGATGGCAACTATCAGCTATCGGCCATCAGCGATCGGCTATCAGCCATCTGTCATCAGCTAATACGGAGGAAAGAACATGGGTGAATTTCGAGCCCTGGATGGCTGCACGGCGGTCGCCGAGGCTATGCGCCAGATCAACCCCGACGTGGTGGCTGCCTACCCCATCACCCCTCAGACGGAGATTGTACAGACTTTCTCCAATTTCGTTGCCGACGGGCTGGTGGACACGGAGTTTGTCACTGTGGAGAGCGAGCACAGCGCCATGAGCGCCTGCGTGGGGGCTGCAGCCGCCGGAGCACGGGTGATGACCGCGACCTCGGCCAATGGCCTGGCGCTGATGTGGGAGATTGTGTACATCGCCGCCTCCACGCGGCTGCCCATTGTGATGCCCGTGGTCAACCGCGCCCTTTCAGCCCCTATCAACATCCACTGCGACCACTCCGACTCCATGGGCGCCCGCGACGCAGGTTGGATCCAACTTTACTCCGAGAACGCACAGGAGGCCTACGAGAACACCCTCCAGGCGGTGCGCATCGCCGAACACCCGGCCCTCTTGCTGCCAGTGATGGTGTGCCAGGATGGATTCGTCACCGGCCACAGCGTGGAGCGGGTGGAGATCTACGAAGACCAGAAGGTGCGTGATTTTATCGGCCAGTACAAGCCTCTCAAGCCCCTGCTGGACCTGGACAGTCCGGTGACCTACGGCCCGCTGGACCTGTACGACTATTACTTCGAGCACAAGCGCCAGCAGGTGGAGGCCATGAGCCACGCCCAGGATGTGATCCTGGAGGTGGGGCGGGAGTTCGGCGAGGCCTTCGGGCACACCTATGGCCTCTTGGAACCCTACCAGTTGGAGGACGCGGAGGTGGGCATCGTTGTCCTCTCCTCGACGGCCGGGACGGCCAAGGTGGTGGTAGATCGGCTGCGGGAGGAGGGGTTCAAGGTGGGGCTGCTCAAGCCGCGCGTCTTCCGCCCCTTCCCCGGCCCGGAGCTGGTGGAGGCACTGAAACACCTGAAGGCCATCGCCGTCATGGACCGCTCTATCTCCTTTGGGGCGATGAGCGATGCTGGGCCGCTTTTCTTGGAGCTGGCTGCGGCCTTTCAGATCTACGGCCCTCAGGTGCCCCTGGCCGACTACATCTTCGGCCTGGGCGGGCGGGACATCGCCCCCACGCAGATTGAGTCCGTCTATCGCGACCTGCTGGAGATTGCCGAGACGGGGCAGGTGAAGCAACTGGTCACCTACCTGGGGGTGAGATAAGGAGCATACGATGGCAACTAGACTGACTTTGAAAGCACTTTCTCACAAAGAGGATCGGCTATCTCCTGGCCATCGGCTGTGCGCGGGCTGCGCCGAACCGATCATCGCCCGCCAGATCCTGCTGGCCATTGACGAGCCGGTGGTGATCGCCAACGCCACCGGCTGCCTGGAGGTGTCCACGACCATCTACCCCTACTCCGCCTGGCGGGTGCCCTGGATGCACAATGCCTTCGAGAACGCGGCCGCGACCATATCTGGAATCGAGACGGCTTACAAGTCCCTGGTCAAGCAGGGCAAGATCGAGGATCAGGATATCAAGTTCCTGGCCTTTGCCGGGGATGGCGGCACCTATGACATTGGCATTCAGGCCCTCTCGGGGGCGGTGGAACGGGGCCACGCCTTCCTGTACGTGTGCTTCGACAACGGGGCCTACATGAACACCGGCATCCAGCGCTCCAGCGCTACCCCCTTCGGAGCTCACACCACCACCTCACCGGCGGGGAGGGTGATCCCGGGCAAGATGCAGTTCCGAAAACCCCTGACCGAGATCATGGCCGCCCACGACATGCCCTACGTGGCTCAGGCCTTGCCCTGGAGGTGGCGGGACCTGATGGAGAAGGCCCGCAAGGGGGTCGACGCCCACGGCCCAGCTTTCCTCAACGTGCTCGCCCCCTGCCCACGCGGCTGGCGCTACCCCACCGAGCAGACCATCGAGGTCAGCCGGCTGGCCACGGACACCTGCTGGTGGCCGTTGTTTGAGGTGGAGCACGGGGAGTGGAAGCTTAACTACAAGCCCCGGGAGAAGCGGCCCATCACCGACTGGCTGGAAACGCAAGGGCGCTTCCGACACCTGCTGCGGCCGGAGAACAAGCCTTTGGTGGAGAAGATCCAGGCTGATGTGGACCGGCGCTGGGAGCAGTTGCTGAAACGATGTGGGGAAGCGTAGTCCTGAGTCCTAAGTCCTCAGTCCAGAGTCATCTTAGTGACTTTGGACTGGGGACTTTGACTATGGACTGAGGACTGTGGACTGAGGACTATGAATCATGCAACGTCCCTCTTGGGATCAATACTTCATGGACATCGCCTTTGAGGTGGCCAAACGCAGCACTTGCCCCCGCGCTCAGGTGGGAGCCATCATCGTGCGCGATAAGCGCATCCTGACCACCGGCTACAATGGCGCCCCCACTGGACTTCCCCACTGCACCGAGGTGGGCTGCCTGATGGTAGGTGATCACTGCGCGCGTACCCTTCACGCCGAGCAGAATGCCATCATCCAGGCCGCGCTGCACGGGGTGTCGGTCGCCGGGGGGACGATCTATGTCACCCACCAACCCTGCCTTACCTGTGCCAAGATGATTATCAACGCCGGCCTAAAGCGGGTGGTCTACGGAGGCCAGTATCCTGACGAGTTGGCAGTGAGTGTTCTGGAGCAGGCGGGGGTGGAGTTGGTGCACTTGGGAGACGATATGGCATCGCCATGATATGGGGTTTTGTATTAGTCTTTCTCATACCTCTAGCTCTAGCTCTCCTCCTCACCCCCCTCACCGCACGGCTGGGCTTGCACCTGGGCATGTTCGACGAGCCGGGCGGGCGGAGGCGGCATGAAGGAAGGCTCTCCCGCCTGGGAGGGGTGGCTCTCTACACGGCCTTCACCATCGGGCTGCTGCTCACCCTGCTTCTGCCCCCTTCCCTCCTGCCCGCTCGTCAGGACCCCAGGGAGTTGACCCGTCTAACCGGGCTGTTGTTAGGCACAAGTTTCATCTTCCTCTTTGGTCTGCTGGATGACCGCTTCCAGTTCTCCGCCTATCCCCAGTACGCCGTGCAGTTCGCCGCGAGCCTCATTGCCATCGCCTTTATCATCTACATCAAGCACGTCAACAATCCCTTCACCAACCAGTTCTTCTTCGGCCCCGAGGGGTTTCCCTGGCCCATCGTCTGGGTGCTCACCATCCTGTGGATCATGGGCCTGATCAATACGGTCAATTTCCTGGACGGGCTGGATGGGCTGGCGGCGGGGGTGGGGGCGATCCTGTGTATTATCCTGGCGGTGCACATGGCCCGTCAGGGGCAACTGAGCGTGGCGCTCCTGCCGCTGGCTATGTTAGGAGCCACATTGGGGTTCCTGCCCTACAACTTTCATCCGGCGAAGGTGTTCATGGGCAGCTCGGGCTCCTACTCCCTGGGCTTTGGGCTGGGCGCGCTGGGGATCATCGGCGGGGCGAGGGTGGCCACGGTGCTCTTGGCCATGGGGCTGCCCATCCTGGATGTGGCCTGGCAGATCGTCCGCCGAAGACGGCTGGGACAACCCATCGGACTAGGGGATCGGGGGCACCTTCACTTTCGCCTCTATGACCTGGGCTACTCTCAGCGGACTGTGGTCCTGGCTTACTATGGGTTCTGTGCCCTCTTTGGACTGCTAGCCTTCCTTCTTCCCTCTCGGCTGTACAAGTTGCTAGCTCTCCTGCTCATGAGCCTGGCCATAGGTCCCTTCCTGCTATGGCTTTCACAGAGGGATGCGTAACAACGCCTGTCGGCCATCAGTTATCTGCTATCAGCTAATACCCCACCTGCCATCCGGTGAGGCGCGTCAGCAGCAACTCCAACAGCAGGATCAGCAGGGCGAAGACCATGTCCACCGCCAGGGTCAGGGCAAAGGCCAGATTGAGGTAGCTGAGCGCCTCCAGCAGGAGGCCCGCCAGTTCAGGCGGCAGGGTGGGCGTCCAGCCAGTGAAGTAGAGGAGCGCTGCCAGCCCGCCCAGGAAGATGAGCACCGGCGGCCAGGAGCGCCGGTCGCTGGCACTGGGGAGCATGGCGTTGGAGATGGCGAAGATGAGGTAGAGCCACAGCCAAAAATCGGGCACGTGGAGCGCTCCCCACAGCTCGGCACCGATGCGTGCCCTATCGCCGCTCTGAAGCGCTCGCGCCAGGGCCTCGACGCCCAAGGCCCAGCGGCCGATCAGGAAGATAGCCAGGCTTCCCCCCACCAAGGGGGCCAGGCCAATGAGCGAGTTGCGCACCGGATCCGCTTGGCTCACCCGTACCGAGCCCAGCTCCAGCCGCCCCCCGCGCTTCTGATTCAGCCCGATGGTGAGCTTTCCCGTGTGCACCCACAGCAGTTTAGCCATCAGCCAGTGGCTCACCTCGTGGAGTAACACGCCCGGCAAGAGCAACAGGAAGTACACCAGCAAAGCGGCCTCTTCGCTGCGGGAGAGAAGCAGGACCACCCCTTGCAGGTGCTGGTTGATCCAGCGTTTCAGGAAGAGTAGAAGCAGGAAGGTCAGAAAT
>Ga0172363_10005059_pt1 | contig 10634 bp, 9 predicted proteins | sample LakKivs2_kivu2a2_FD_114541 | JGI IMG/M metagenome (GOLD analysis project Ga0172363, IMG submission 114541) | Sediment microbial communities from Lake Kivu, Rwanda - Sediment s2_kivu2a2 | ecosystem: Environmental > Aquatic > Freshwater > Lake > Sediment | place: Rwanda: Western Province, Lake... | reverse complement strand
TTGCAGAGAAGAAGGCCTGTTTCCGACACAAATTGAATTTTCTTTTCTGGAGAGAGCTATTTTCACAGGCCTACCTGCTTCCTTGGCCAGCTTGGCTGCGGCAACTGTGTAATCGTTCAAGCCGAGCTTGCTTCCGAAACCACCTCCCATGTAATGCTTGATGACTTTTATCCGGCTGGCAGGGATGTTCAGAGCGCGGGCAAGACCGTCCCTGACGCTAAAGATAGCCTGGGTGGAATCCCAGACAGTCAGATTCTCTTCTTCCCACTTGGCAACGCTGGAATGGGTTTCAGCGACCTGGTGGATTTCCACGGCTGTTTTATAAGTCCGCTCCAGGACGATGTCTGCTTCCTTGAAACCTATCTCGATGTCTCCGCGGCTGTAGTCGTTTATTTTCCGGAGATTTGGCTGGTCGAGAACCTGAGGAGCTCCTTCTTCCATCACCTTGTCTGGCGTGACAACAAAGGGAAGCGGCTTGTATTCGACTTTTATCAGCTTTAAAGCTTCTTCTGCTGTATTCTCATCCACAGCAGCCACTGCTGCTACCAGCTCGCCGGCGTACCTGACCTTGCCCTCTTTAAGCTGGATTGCAGCCTTGACGCCCGACAGGCTCAAAGCTCCGCTTAAATCCACAGATACGATATCAGCACAAGGATGGGGACTCCTTAGAATTTTTCCATAGAGCATCCCTCGAAGCTGGATGTCGTGGGTGAAAGGAGCCTGTCCGGTGACAATTTTTTCGCCGTCTATTCTGGGCACAACATTGCCGATAATCTTGAATTTCTCCTTTTCAGGAGGGGGGATGACGGCAGGCTGTTGAGTTTCTTTATCCCCAAATTCCTCGAAGTAGAGGAGGCTCGGGGCTTCGATGTCTTTTAAATAGTCTCTCTTTCTCATCTAAGGCCTCCTCGTGGAAGCCGTCAAGACAGCTTCGTAGATTTTAGCGTAATTTCCGCAGCGGCAGAGGTTTCCAGAAAGAGCTTCTTTGACCTCTTCCAGGCTTGGAGTCTTGTTTTTATCGAGCAGGGCCGCAGAGGAGATGATGAACCCCGGTGCGCAGAATCCGCACTGATAGCCGTCTTTAGCGATGAATGCCTGCTGGACAGGGTGAAGCTTATCTGCGGATGCCAGACCTTCGATAGTGGTAATATTTTTTCCATCGGCTCTTATAGCCAGATAGAGGCAGGAGTAAACAGTAAATCCGTCAAGGAGGACTGTGCAGCCGCCGCATTCTCCTCTGTTGCATATTTTTTTTGTCCCGGTCAAATTCAATCTTTCTCTCAGGACATCGAGCAGAGTCTCTCTTGGTTCAACCACAAGCCGCACTTTTTTTCCGTTGACAGTGAGAGTGATTTCTTTCCTCGAATAGAGCGGAATGTTGCCCTTTTTTGTCCGAAGAGAGCTCATCTCCTGGGCGAGAAGTTTGGGAAGAACAGCTGCACTAATAGCCCCGCCGCCGAATCCCTTGAGAAAATCCCTCCTTGTAAATGTTTTTCTTCGCTTTTCTTTGACCTTTTCCATCTTGTCTCTCCTCTTCCAGAAAAAATAGTCTTGATTAGCCGAGCCTGATTAAAGCGATAATGGCCAGGCATAAAATGAGAGTTACGGGCGAGGCAAGATACCTCAGCTTCCTCCCCAGGTTCGCTTCTTCAAGCTTTTTCTCCAGGACTTTGAGTCTGACTCCAACCAAGATTCCAAGAGGCACAGTGGCTGAGGAGAGAAAAATGGCGATGGGAGAATAATAGAGGGAGAGGGGATAGCCTGTTCCAGGAAAGACGCAGGCTGGAATGCCGGTTGCATATTTCACAAGCGGGAAAAGGTTGACAGCCAACAGGGCTGCCATCGCGCCCATCAGAGCCTGTCCTGAGGTCTTTTCTTTCAGCTTTTCATTGAAGATAAAGGCCAGGAGGAGAAAGGCTGCCGCTTCTGTCAAGAAAGCAAAGATAGGATTGGCCACAGCTCCGTGCCGGACGGGTAGAGAAAGAAGCAGGGCGTCAAACATCTTGAAGAGGCTGGTGATGATAACGAGCTGGGCGACGCCAAAAATACTTCCGTTCAAGACCCAGGCCGATGCGATAAAAAAGAGAGCAACACCTGTCATGACCGAGCCGGAGAAAAAAGAAGCACAACTGCGAAGCCCCATGCCCAGGGCCGCCTCAGAGAGTCCCCAGACAGCTCCAAGCATAACGACGATACCCAGGTAAGCTTTGGGATTGTTTCTGTCCATGCTTGCCTCCTTATCTTTATAGGATGAAAGCATCCATAAGTCAGTGATGTGATTAAGCTCAGGCGGGATGTTGAGAAGACCCGCCGCAAAAATTATTCATTTGAGTTGTCTTTTGAATTATAATTTTCTTGCCTTCTTTTTACAATCCTTTCCTTTTGATTTTTTTGATGTTTCTTCTCTGAATTTTTTTATCTCTTTAATCTTTATCTTCTGGATCTCACAAACATAATCGGGAATTTTCCCCAGCGGGCTTCCGGTAAAGGCGGCGTTAATCGGGCAAATCTGGCAATCGTCAAGATCAGAGCAAAGGCAGCAATCCATTGTCGGAGTCGAGTAATTATCCATGGCAAGCCAGGCATAATTTTTATGGATTCGGCGGTATATATTTTTATAATCGCCCATGAAATTATCCAGAGTGCCGAAGAAGAATTTTCTGAATTCAGGTGAATTTTTTCTTTCATTGAAATATTCAGGGAAGAGCTGGCATCCCCAGACTTCTTCATCAGGAGTGAGGACGAGCCTGTCTTTTCCGGCCGCACAATAGAAAATCCCTCTGCCCGGCTCATTACTGAAATTCATGACCGGGAAGGCGCCTTTTTTATTGTAGTGGGCGAGAAGAATTGTCCTCAGTTTTTTGATTTCATTCATGAGTTTGAGGAGTGAATCCTTTTTCCAGGGCTGGAGAATGGAAAAGGCAAAATTGATCTCAGGAACATCAAGGTCCAGGAGGAGTTGGATGGATTTTGAAAACGAATCCACACTCTGAGGGGTGAAGACGCTGTTGACCAAGAGCTCAATATCAGGGCATTTCAATAATTTTTCAATGAGGGAGACTGTCTTTTGAAAGCTTCCTTTTTTTCTCTGTGAATCCTGGGCCAATCCGTCAAAGCTCAGGACGACAGAGAACTTGTATTTGTTGAGGAATTGAATGACCTCTTCTGTAAGAAGGCTGCCGTTGGTCGTCAGGGAATAGTTAGCTCTTTTCTTGAGCTCTTTGTTCTTTTTATCGAGGAAGGATAGGATTTTTTTTATAAGGTTAAAAGAAAGGAGAGGCTCTCCTCCGCAAAAGTTTAGAAAATAATTTTTTTTTAGCCAAGGTAAAAAAAACCAATGCTTTTTCTGCTGTGGAATAGTCCATGTATTTTCTGCTTTTTTTCTGATAACAATAGGTGCAGCTAAAATTGCAGTCGTCATTGACAAGCAGAGTAAGGCTTAAGATCTTCATTATTGATTTATATGTCCTGAAAATTATCTATATATAAGGAGATTAAGGCTTAATGATAAATGTTTTTGGGGGGCAGAGGGACCCCTGGCCTGGCTGTTTTACTCCCTTGAAGGTCCTGGAGAGATAGCTGATGGCTCCTTCTGCCCTTTTTTTCTTGTCTCCGGCGCGCATAGATTTTACAGCATCCTTCAGCTCTTCCAGGCATTTCTGGAGATTGGGGGTCACTCGAATTGTCTTGCTTTTTGCCATTTTTTCACTCCTTGTTTATTATTTTCTTAAATTCCTTATCGTCCCTGACACGGTCAAAGTTCTTGTCGAGCTCAATGTATTTTCGATAGACATAATGCATTTTTTTTGCCCTTTCTTCGCTAAAAAAGAATTTCAAGTATTTGTATCCCAGCTCTTTTTCTCCTATTCCCGTATAGAGGGAAGCAAACCTCAGAGGCTCCTCAAGGAAGAAATTCTCATCAGGGGAAAGATTGTTGACTGCCTGGATTATCCTCTTGACTTCATTCTTATCTCCTTTTTGATCGGCAATCATGCCCAGGTAGAGCAGCGAGCCAATCTTGAATTCAGTGGGCATATCTATTTTCAGAAAGATTTCCTTGCTCTTATCCAGGTCTCCTTTGTAGTAATAAATCTCGCCTAAGACATAATCAGAAAAAATGGGAGGAGCATTTTTCTTAGCGAGATCCATAAGGTTCAGAGCCGTATCGAATTTCTGGTCTAACATCAGAAGCGTTGCGCATAGGAAGTTATGAGAAACATATGGATTCAGCCAAAAGCTATTTTGCTTGAATTCCAATGCCTTTTTGAACTCAGCCTCGTCTCCGCTCTCTCCGAATTTTTGAAGGTGGCAGAATCCGGCAATCGAATTTATCTGAGCATGCTTAGGGTAGTTCTCGACTCCTTTCTGAGCCAGCTGAAAAGCCAACTCTTTTGTATCTTCATTAAAAACCAGGTTTTTTTCTAAATAAATCTCGATCAATGTCGAGTAATAATCAGGAAGGTCGGGATCGATCTCATTAGCCTTATGAAGCATCTGCTCAGCTTTGTTCAGCCAGGATATCTTAGAGTCCCAACCGAAATCGACATTGTTAGAATAGCAGTTGGCGAGCCCGATGTAGGCCTCGGCATAATTATTGTCGATTTCAATCGCCTGGTTGAAAAAGTTGATGGCGAGCTCGTTGCTCTCTCTAGTGGATAGATTCCAGTAGTATTTACCTTTGTGGCACAGCTTCCACGGTGTATCGTTATTTTCCTTCACCTTATTCAAGATATAATTTCCCACCAGGAAAGAATCAAAGGCTTCATAATCTACAGGCTTTTCCTCGCTGAACAAGAGGGCAGGATTTGTGCTTTTCAGCAGATTCAATTTTTCAAGGACTTTCAAGCAGAGGTTCTCCTGCACAGAATAGAGGTTTCCCAACCTGTCTTCGAAGACCTCGTCCATGAGATTCCTCTCGTCTTTTCTTCTGATGAGCTGGGGGCAAATTTTAATGTTCGTCTCGTCTTTTTCTACTTTTGCCATTAAAAAATACTCGGCTTTTGTATCTTTTTTGAATAGGTCTGCACTTAGAGCGTTGTTTTCTTCAGCCGGAATCGGGATGACCTGAAGCTGGCGTTGCCTCGTGAGGTAATTGATGATTTGATTGGTCAATCCCTCAGATAAGTATTCATCATACTCTGTGGGATTGAGGACTTCGAAGGGGAAAACAGCAATGGAAAGGCTTTTGAACGGAGGGGAAATTGTTCTTTTATTAGTGAAATACAAAAAGGCAAAAAATGCCGAGAGAAACGCAAGCAACAAAATCAGCCCAAGATGGGCTTCTCTTTTTTCGAAGAAAGGTCTTTTTCTAAAGATGTGGTTTTTTGTTTTTTCTTTGAGCCACAGGTCAATTTCTGATTTGTAGGCAAAAACCTTGGAGTGCAAGGAATGATTGCTGATTCGGCGCACAGGCAATCCGAATTCTACTTCCCACCTTTGGCAGGTTCTTATGTCCTGATTCAGGTATTTGGAAATCTCCTTCCAGGAATGCAATACGCTTTCATTTTCCATCAAATCCCCTCTTATTAGGGATTTATTTTAATAATAACAAAACTAGACTTTTTTTTTGGTTTTGTCAATTGAATATTTTTGAATATTTTTGGAAGGCTCACATTTTTTTCTTCTTCTCAAGCCAGCGCGGGAATAAAAAATTGAGCAGCTCGCTTTTTGCCTCTTTATCCATTTTTTTAATCTTGAGTCCCACTTCCATTTTATTCTCTTTGCTTCTCACCCAGGTGATTTCTCCTGAAACAGTTGTCAATAAATTTTTCTTGGGAAGGTTGAGGTTAATATCCATCGGACTGCCGGGCTTGAGGTTAAGATTGATCGTCAGCTTCAACCCTTCTGTTGAAAAGTCATGGATTGTCGCTCTCTTGAGCAAGTGTGTTTGGCCCGGAATCGATGCTTCTGCGGGAAGCGAACATTCGAACCGTATAAATTTTCTTTTTTCTTCCCCCATACTTTGCTTGAATATCACATTGAAAAAATATTTTCAATGAAAAATTTTTTAAAAAGCAAAATCATAAAGAGGCGAAAACCCCCCTTTTCTTCCAGCGCCTGAGAAACCAGCCTCCGCTTCCCAGACAGAGGAAAAGAAGGATGAAGAACAAAACCCATTCTTTGCTGAAAAAAGTGGAGAGGGCACCGACTGCACTCAGGCAAAAGAGGGCTCCCAGAAAACAGTCGGCGATGTCTTGAAGATTTTCTTTCTTAATCGCTTTTCTCTCCGTTCCTTCAATTTCAGCTTTCACCGGCCCCCAAAAACCGGGCGGACGGCACTTCCTATAGAATTCCTTGAGTTTTTCTTTTTTTTCTGGCCTGGTCAGCATATCGGAGAGGATGATGACTATCCATCCCAGGGCAAAGAGAAGAAAGAATCCGTGCCAGAAAGGATGTTTATCTGTCTGGGAAAATCCCAAGGGAAACCAGATGATATAGGAAAGAGGAAGCCCGATGATGATGGCCGCAGCCTCTCCGTAGACATTATGCCTCCACCAGAAAAATCTCAGCCAGCTTAAAGGAAGAATGAATGCGACCATCACCGAGTTGATGAATAGAAACCAGGCCATCATCTGGTTGACCAGGAAATAGCCGACAAACACGCTCAAGATGATAACGAATAATGTTGATAGCCGGCCGACAAAGACATAGTGTTTTTCAGGAGCCTTCTTCTTTAGAAACTGCCGATAAAGGTCATTGACGAGAAAGGAGCTTCCCCAGTTGATGTGAGTATCGATGGTTGACATGAAGGCCGCCAATTCTCCGGCAACCAGAAGTCCGGTCAATCCTGGAAGGGAGAAGCGGGAGACTAAAATTCCCCAAACCCTTTCCGGACTGGTCGAAGCCAAAGGAAGGATGGCTGCTGCGATTATTCCCAAGAAGAGGAAAGGGGTGACCCGGATGATTAAAGTGATGAGCGCGTTAAAGAGCTGTCCTGTCTGGGCATGAAATTCGTTCTTGGCAGCCATGAATCTTTGAGCCGTATAGCCTTCGCCTCCGGCAGGAGAGGAGGCAAAGAAAAGGCCCTGGATGAACAGAAAGAAAAGAGTCATCCCAGCGATTTCGCCGAAAGGAGGAAGGGGATGGAAAAAGTCTGCACCCCTTTGGCTGACAACCTGATTGAAGACTGTGTTCAAGCCTCCGACCTTATGGAGGATAATCGGGATAAGGATGATGTTCGCGCTGAAGAAGACTAAAAATTGAACGACGTCGGTATAGACGACGCCGAAAAGTCCGGAAAGAATGGAGTAAATTAAGACCAGGCCTGCGGCAAAAATGATGAGCTCAAAATCCGACCATTTAAAAATAGGGCCCATGGCCCTCAAGAACCAGCCGATGACGTAACCATTGAGAAGAACAGCCCATCCCAGGCTCATATAAAGGGCATAGATTCCTCTGAAAATCCTGGCTTCCTTTCCGCCATAGCGGAGTTCCATAAACTCTGCTGTGGTGACAATGCGCAGGCGCCGCCAGAATTTAGACCAGATGACCGCCACCAGAGGCATCCAGATGGCAAAGGTTATCCACCACCACCAGTTTCCGATCAGGCCGCTCTGGAAGACAAGCATGGTGAATGCCGGCGCTGCTCCGGCATCAGTATAAGTGGCGGCTGCTGAGAAGCCGATGACCCACCAGGGAAGCTTTCTTCCGGCGATAAAATAGCCCTCCATGCTTTCGCTGGCTTTGGGCGTGAAATGGAAGCCAAGGTAGAGCATGAAGATGCAATAAGCGGCGATGATAATCCAGTCAGCAGGTGCCATGGGATTCTAAAGCATTTTAAGCATTACCCTCAATCAGAGACAGGGCTTTGTCAGTGAAGAGTTTTTCCGCCTGGGAGGAGAGAGGCAAGAGTCCGCAATATTTGAATGCCTCGTCGACTTCATAGCCTCCTTCAAGGTAAGAATTCTCGTCAGGAAGGTAGCCCGCATAGCCGTTGGCATATCCCACCAGGAATAAGCTCTCTCTTTTGCTCTTTAGTCTTAAAGATAATGAGACGGATGAGAAGAGCTCGAAGGGATGAGCCAGCAACAGCGCTTTTCCTAATTTGAGGCATTGAAGCTTCGTCTTGAGCTCAGAAGGGAGTTTATTTCTCAGCGCTCTTTCTTTTATCTCTTCTGCCCAAAGAAGAAAGGCCTTCCGAATTTTTATTTCTTTTTTTTCTCCTTGTTTCACCGCTTGCCGGTAACAATTCCGGCTCTCCTCGTATATTTTTTCTGCTGCTTTCGAGCCGGGAATCAGGCCGTGAGGAATTTTCAAGAGGCTTTCTTCGGCCTTTATTTCAAACCTTTTGTGAAATTCCATTTTTTTTATTACTCGGGAAGCTTCGACAGCCAGTATCCTTCCCAGCTTATCAGCCATAGAAAAATTTCCTCTTTGGACAGGGTCGACATCTCCGCTTGCCCCGCAAAAGAAAAGGATGACAGCCTCGGCGGAGAGAAGTTTGTTGAGATGATTGCGGAAGCAGCCGACATAATCAGCCGAGAAGAGCAGGTTTTTTTCATCGAGGACAACAGGATGGCAGCCGTGGCTGGCGATCACAGCCAAAGGCGTGTTTTTCTCTTCATTAAAACAGAGCATAGGAAAATAGGGGTCAACCGCCCCTCCTTCCTTTCGCCTGTTTTTTCCGATGAGCGCGGAGCCAATGCCTGCGCCTGCCGATGCTTTCCTCATTTTTTTTGCGGATTCAGAAGCGCCGCTTATCAATACCTGTAACAATTTATCTTCCCAATCCTTATTCCTCTCGCCCGCGTTTCTGAAGAGTTGGATTCCCGGCGCTGAATGGGTGTGGATAGCAGCGATAAGAATATTCTTTTTTTTTAAATTCAGCTCTCTGGAAATTGCTTCTCTGACCTTGGAAGCAAAGGATTCATCTACAGCCAGAAGATCAAGGGAGATGAGCAGGACTCGATTTGCCCCGTCTTCGAGCGATAGAAAGTTTGCCCAGAGAGGGTCATGGACTCCTCGTGAACCTCCAAATCTTCTGATGTATCCGAATAAATCTGTGCCAAGAGGGGGAGTGATTTCTTTTTTTACTGCGCCAGCTTTTAAGAGGCCCATCGTTTCTTTTCTATTTATATATGAATCAAATAAAAGTCAATTCATACTCCTTCTTGAGCCATGACATAGGCAAAGATGGCCATGGCGATGGCTCCCAGCTCAAGCTCTCTTGGATGGACAGCATCGAGAACATCCTTTGCCGAATGATGGAAATCGAAGTATTTATGGGATTCCGGGACAAGGCTGATGAGGATAGTTCCTTCTTGAGCAAGAGGAGCAATGTCGACTCCGCCTCCTCCCTCTTTGAGCCAGAACGTTCCCAGCAGCTCGAACAAGTACTCCCATCTCTGAAGGCTTTTCACGGCCTGAGAACTCCCGCCAATTCCAAATCCTAAAGGCGAAAATCCGCCGCGGTCGGATTCGATAGCAGCCAGATGAATTTCTTCCTTCCTGGCCTGGGAGCGGGCATAATCTCTTCCACCGCTTCCTCCGAACTCTTCGTTCATGAACATCACAGCTCTGATTGTTCGCTTTGGCTTTATTCCCAGCTCTTTGATAAGCCTCAGGGCTTCAATCGACTGGACGCAGCCTGCTCCATCATCATGAGCGCCGCTGCCAAGGTCCCAGCTGTCGAGATGGCCGCCTAAAAGAATGATTTCATCTGGCTTCTCGCTGCCTGAAATCTGGCCGACAACATTATTGGATTCCACTGGAGAAAGCTCGCGGCAGTCAAGCTTTAGCTGGATGTTCAGGCTCGGGTCTTTTCTCAGGAGTTCACTGAGAAGATTGGCTCCTCTTGTGCTGACAGAGGCTGCCGGGATGGGGCGAACAGATGGCTCATAATTCATCAGGCCGGTGTGAGGAAAATCATCATCTCTCAGGGTTAGTGAGCGCACCAGCGTAGCCACACCGCCCGCTCTTGCTGCCTGCGCTGCGCCTCTCACCCTCTGTTCTGCGGCTTGGCCGTAGGCTTGAAAGCTGTCGATCAAGGCCCGGTCCATAGCTCGGTTAAAGAAGATAATTTTTCCTTTTGCTTTTTCCTTTAGCTTGTTGAGCTCTTCAAAGGATTTGACCTCTAAAACTTGAGCCGTAATTCCTTTCTCAGGGGTCGGAATGCTTCCGCCGAGAGCACAGATAGAAAGCGGAGTAGTGCCGCCAATCGAAGAGATAATTTTTGCTTCTTCCGTCTTCCCCCGGACCCATCTCTCCACTCTTGTTGGCTCAAGATGGACTTTGACCAACCCCAAAGCCTGCATTTCCTGGCGCATGAGATCCACGGCAGAGGCAGCCTGAGCAGAGCCTGTGAGGCGAGGTCCGATGCTGGTTAATTTTTCAAGCAGCGTAAAAGCCTTCTCTTCCCTCAATCCTTTTTCAAGAATTTTTCTGGCGATTTCAAAGTAAGGAGGATTTTTGTCCTGCTTCTGGCCGTGGAGGAGATAAAGAGAAGAAGAGAGAAGGGCAATAAGAAAAACAGATGCTGTTCTTAAAGCGTATTTTTTGAAGTCTTTCCTTTGTTCAAGCATGATTCCTCCATTTCTTCGGCCGGATTTGACGCTGTGTTCACTAACAAAATAATCCTTAAAGAGCAAAAATATTAAAGAAATAGAATAAATTCAAGATTGTTCGTAAAAAATCTT
>Ga0172363_10005058_pt1 | contig 10634 bp, 13 predicted proteins | sample LakKivs2_kivu2a2_FD_114541 | JGI IMG/M metagenome (GOLD analysis project Ga0172363, IMG submission 114541) | Sediment microbial communities from Lake Kivu, Rwanda - Sediment s2_kivu2a2 | ecosystem: Environmental > Aquatic > Freshwater > Lake > Sediment | place: Rwanda: Western Province, Lake... | reverse complement strand
GGTTTGGGGACCAACATTAATTGGGGCCGGCACATTTCCTCCAGGTGGGGCCTGGGAAGGTTCTGTCCAGGCAAAAACGAGAAAGCCTATTAAAGATGCCATTGCCAAAACGCCAACCGATAAAGCAACGGCCTTTTCAAAATTGACTTTTGTCATATTTTTAGCATTTAGCTTCCCCCTTGAGATAATAAGATTTGCGACCTTATCTCCAGGAGTTCGCTATTGCTAATTTAAATTATTATTAGTTTATTTTAGCAAAAATAGGTTTAAATAAAAATCAATAATTTTTTCACCAAAAAATAGCTAAATATACATAATGCAAGGTTATTTAACCTTAGAATTTTCCACACAGTTATATTGAATTATATACGATTTTTTATTAAAGTAAAAAAGAAAACAATAAAAATTTGCTTATAAAAACTATTTATGCCTGATATATATATAATTTTTTTCTTAATTCTTGCCTTTGTTGTTTTAATATTTTTTGGTGCCCTCTGGAAAGCACCATGGTTACCTACAAAAAAAGAGGATTATGACCGAATAGCAAAATTAGCTAATTTGAAACCTAATATATTTTTTTATGATCTGGGCAGCGGTACCGGCGATATGTTGTTTTATCTATCAAAAAAATATAATATAAATTGTGTAGGAATAGAAGTTTCTCCACTTTTGTATTTTTACTCGAAAATTAGATCTTTATTCTCTAAAAAAGTTAAGATATATTATGGTAATTTCTTTCAACATGATTTATCAGGGGCGGATGTAGTCTATGTTTTTTTACATCCTAAACTTTACGATAGACTAAAAAAGAGAATTAATAGTGGATTAAAGAATGATTCAAAAATAATATTAGCAGGTTGGCCATTTGAGAAATCAAGCCCAATTCGTATAAGTAAAGAAAAATATAGAGTTACTTACTACTTATATAAAAAACCGCTTTAATGAATATTTTAAAGCGGTTGATAAAAATTTATCCTTCTTCTCGTTCTCTATCTTCGCAACCAGCTTTGTATCCATCCTCATATCCTTCCTCATATTCTTCTAATTCTTCAGGGTTAAAAACATCAAAGGTCAAAGCATCAAACAGAGGATGGTCATGAACAGAGCGTTCTCTTCCGGCACGACCGTCTTCATAACCTTTGTCATATCCCTCTTGATAGTAATCCGTCATGATTTTCGCCTCCTTTTATACTATTTTAATAATATCAGATATTAAAAAATTGTCAAGAGTCAACTTAATAAATTCAGGTAACCGTCAATTATTTTCTCTCCAAAAAACATTGCTAAAAAAGTTCCAGTGACTAAAAATGGGGCAAAGGGAATTTCCAATTTGAGAGATTTTTTTGCTAACTAATAAGGGAAGTCCTTTTTGACAAATTAAGATTTATTTAATTTCAATCTTTTCTTCAATAAAAAATCTATACCAATTTTTGTATTCTTCTGGAGTGATTAAATGAATCTCAAATGAACTGGAAATTCCAGTTCTTTTCCAAATTTTAGTCCTCACCTCGCTTTTTTTCTGGCTAGTTTCCAATTTGGGAGAGATAATTAAAACATCAATATCTCTGGGAACCTCGTCCCTTCTTAAAATTGAACCAAAAACAAAAACTTTAACTTTACCCAAAAGTTTTTCCGCTTCTTTTTTAATAATTTTTCCGTAATAAAGATAATTTTTAAAATATTTTTCTTCTCTTTGAGCTTCTTCAATTAAAGAATCGATTTCACTTTTCATAATTCATTTAAAAAAGAAATTAATTCTTCAACAAAATTTAACATCATTTCCAATTGGGTCTCGAAGAATTCGGCTGGTAAATAGCGAGCAGTAAAATAGGCCTGATTTAGATCGGAAATGATATTGGCATTTTTCTCAATTATTTCATTCACTTTCCTTTTCTTATCATAGGTCTTTCCAATAGCTCTTAAGAGTTCTCCTATCAAATGAATTTTTGGATATCTTTTCAATTTTAAAAATAGATAGTATTTCAGATATAACTGGGCTGATTGCTGCAAATTAAAGGCTGCTAAAGGATATTCTCTTTTTTTTATCAAATCTTTAGCATTATCAAAAAAACTTTCTGCCCTCCTTTTCAAAAAATCAACTTTCGCCATATAATTTATTATATCAAAAATAGATTCAAATAAAAATTAACTATTCTTTCACCAAAAAAGATTGCTAAAAAGGTTCCAGTGACTAAAAATGGGGCAAAGGGAATTTCTGATTTTAAAGTTTTTTTGCCCAAAATAATTAAAATTACCCCAACTACAGCCCCAATAAAAAAGGCCAAAAATAGGGCAAGTAAAATATTTGGATATCCCAAAATCAGCCCCATAAAAAAAACTAATTTAACGTCGCCAATTCCAAGCCACTTTCCTCGGGAAATTAAAACTATTGTCAGAAAAAAAAGAGAGGCCAAAATAGCCGATAAAAAGGAATTTAAAATCGGTTCAAAAGTCCCAAATTCAAAAATTTCAAATAAATGAAAGATAAAAGTCAAGACGATAGTGGGATAAATTACTTTGTCAGGAATAACATAATATTTTAAATCAGAAACAAAAATGATAATCAGAAGACTGGTAACCAGTAACCAGTAACCAGTAACCAGTGGATTTGGAAAAGTATAATTCATTACAAGAACAAACAAAATACCAGTGGCAAGTTCCACTAAGGGGTATTGCCAGGAAATTTTTTTTCCACAATAGCGGCATTTTCCTCTCAAAATCAAAAAACTAAAGACCGGAATTAAATCTTTAAAAGATAAGATATGTTTACAATTGGGGCAATAAGATCTTCCACTCAAAAAACTCTCTCCAATTTCTAAGCGATAAATTAGGCAGTTTAAAAAAGAACCAACAATTAGCCCAAAAATGAAAATGAGAAAAAAAATTAAAGTCTCTAACATTTTTAAATTTTAACACTTTTTGACCAAAACAAAAACTGGCGGGAAATTCCCGCCAGTTGATCAAAGATATTTCAATCCCTTCTTTACCAGCAACTCACATCAGCAGGAGCAGCATCAAGGGTCCTTGTCCCTTTTTCTGAGGCAGCAAAATATTTTCCACCTTCCAAACAAGCCCAGACACAATATTGAGTAGTATCACTACTATTATCATATGCCTTGTAAGCTGCGTCTTTTGTATCATTACAATTGGTAACTTTTCCGCCACCGGGATCTAATGGTATAGGATCTAAATACTTACCATCGAGACCAATTTTAGTAATAGCTAATCTACCAGTGCCGCCAACTGTTGTCGTAAGATACTTTTCATTATCACTGTAATCCATCTCCATTGCCGTGGCGATTTGCCTAATGTCTGATTCCCTCTTTGCGTCCCTGGCTTTTGCCCTCGCTCCACCCAAGGATACTAAAACAATTCCAGTCAAAATTCCAATAATGGCAATGACAACCAGTAATTCAATTAAAGTAAAACCTTTTTTCATATTAATTATTAATTATTAATTATTTTCGACCTTTTAATTTTATCAAATAGTGACATTAACTCCGCAACAATCGGTATTTGAAGGAGTATAACCAGCCGCGGTTTTTGTTTGCACTCCTCTATTTGAGGCACAAAACCAAGTATTGGTCACCGCTTCTAATTGGACATAGACACAATAATATTGGGTTGTTCCATCCGTCCAAGTATATCGCTGGTTGCCACTATCCAAAGGATCTTTTGGTACAAGGGGCATATAAGTGCCGATGGCGGTTACAGTATTTGCCCCGGCTGCGCTATCAATATAGTTGTCGCTATCGCTATAATACATTTCCATAGCCGTCCCAATTTGTCTCAGGTCGGATTGTCTCCTGGCATCCCTGGCTTTTTTCCTGGCTGGACCCAAAGAAACCAAAACCATAGAAGCCAACATTCCAATAACAGCAATGACGACCAGTAATTCAATTAAAGTAAAACCTTTTTTCATGATTATTAATTATTAATTATTAAACGGCCTTTTTTTATTATAGCACATTTTGAAAAGTCAAATTAAATGGCAACGGTCTGGTAAAGGGGCATTAAAACCGAAAGCATTATTCCACCAACAATTACTCCCAGAATGATAATTAAGAGCGGCTCTAAAATGCTTATTAAACTATCAACATCTCTTCCTACTTCCCTTTGATAAAAATTGGCAATTTGCATTAAGCTGGCATCCAAGACCCCGGTTTTTTCTCCGACTAAAATCATCTGGATAAAAACTGGTGGGAAAATTTCCGGGAAAAGAGAGAGGATAGAAGAAATTGGTATTCCTTTTCTAACTTCGTCTCTAGTTTTTAAAATTGCCTTTTGATAAATTGAATTTCCAACGGTATAAGCAGTTAGTTCTAAAGCCTGAGCAATCATCAAACCACCAGAAATCAGGGTGGAAAGATTTTCGGCAAATCGGGAAAGATAAATTAACTGCAAAAGGGAACCAATCAAAGGTAATCTCAAAAAAACCCTATCAAAAAGATTCTTCCCCTCTTTTGTTTTATAATATTGAAAAATCAAAAATGAAAAAAGAAAAAAACCTAAAATTAAAAATAGACCAGATTTTTTAAAAAAGTCAGAGAGGGCAATTATAATCCGGGTTGATTTTGGAATTTCGGCTCCGGTTGCCAAAATGACCGATTTTAAATTTGGAATGACCAAAAAAATCATCAGAACCAAAACGAGAAAGGTTACCAACAAAATCAGAGCCGGATAAATTAAGGCTCCCTTAATCCTGGAAGCCAAATAATACTCCCTTTCCAGATAATCGGCTAAATAATTTAGGGTCTCAGATAGTTTCCCCGAAGCTTCCCCAGCTTTTACCATTGAGATATAGATTTGAGAAAAAATTTTGGGATGCCGAGAAAGGGCATTAGAAAAAGAACTTCCTCCTTCCACCTCTTCTGATATATCTAAAATTGTTCCCCTCAGGTCAAGATTTTTTGTTTGGCTGGATAGTGTCCTCAAAGCTTCAGCTAAAGAAACTCTTGAGGCAAACATCATTGAAAGTTGGCGAGAAAATAGAACAATATCCCTCTGAGAGATTCTCTGAAAAATCTTCACCTTTTGGGCATAAAAGGGGACTTTTATTTCTCCCAAATAGGTAACATAAAATCCGTATTTTTGCAAAAGTAAAAGGGCGGCTTCTCTCGAGGAGGCCTCAACAACTCCAGTCTGAATTTCCCCGGTTTTAGTTCTGGCCTGATAATTATATTTCATCTAACAAGCATTTTTAGCTCAGTTGGGCTAAGTGAATAATTGAGAGCGTTTTCTAAAGAAATTTCCTTTCTTTTTACCAAATCGGCTAAAGACCTATTTAAAGAAATCATTCCAATTTCCAAAGAAGTATCAATAACCATTGGAATTTCGTGAATTTTGTTTTCTCTAATTAAATTTTGGATGGCAGGAGTAGAAATCATCACCTCACAAGCCGGGATTAATCCTCCTTTCAACCTGGGGATCAATCTTTGGGAGATAACTCCCAACAAAGATCCCGACAATTGAGCCCTGATCTGCTGTTGTTGTTCCGGAGGAAAGGAATCAACAATTCGATGGATTGTCTGACTAGCCGAATTGGTATGCAGGGTGGCAAAGACCAGATGGCCGGTTTCGGCAGCGGTAATGGCAGTGGCAATTGTTTCCGGGTCTCTCATTTCTCCAACCATAATAACATCGGGGTCCTGCCTGAAGGTTGACCTTAAAGCCCTGGTAAAAGAAAGGGTATCTTGACTAACTTCCCTTTGGTCAATAATTGATTTATCGTCTTCAAAAACATATTCAATTGGGTCCTCGATGGTCACAATATGGTCGGTTCTGGTCTGATTAATTTCGTCAATTAAGGCGGCCAAAGTAGTTGATTTGCCCTGAGAAGAAGGGCCGCAAACCAAAACAAACCCCTGATTTGCTTTTGTGAATTCATGCAAAACTGGAGGGAGATTGAGTTCCTCGATTGTCTTAATCTTGGTTGGAATAAGTCTGAGGGCAGAAGATATATATCCGCTTTGGAAAAAAATATTTACTCTAAATCTGGCTTTCCCTTCAAAATTGTAGGAAAAGTCGATTTCTTTTTCTCTCAAAAATCTCTCTTTTTGGGCTTCAGTCATTAAACCAAAGGCTAAATTTTCACTATCTTCTGGCAAAAGCCTTTTTTCTTTGACCAGAGGAATGAGGGTGCCGGAAATCCTCAAGATTGGTGGATGACCAACTGAAAAATGTAAATCCGAGGCCTGTTCTTTAATTGTTATTTCTAAATACTTTTTTAGTTGTTCTTGATAATTTTCCATATTTTACTTTTCCTCGGCTACTCTTAAAACTTCTTCAATCGAAGTCTCGCCCTTTAAAACCTTTATTATTCCATCTTGTTTCATTGTTATCATCTCTTGCCTTTTCGCTTCTTGGCCAATATTTTTTTCCGATGGCTCCTTTAGGATTATCTCGGAAAGTTGTTCGGTCATCTCCAAAACTTCAAAGAGGGCAATTCTACCAGAAAAACCTCCTCCCTGACAATCTTGGCAACCCCGGGGTTCAAAGACAAATACCGGCTTTTCAACCCCCCCGATTTCTTTCTTGAAAATTTCTGGTAAGTTTTCAATTTCTCTTAAAATTAAATCTTGGATTTCTTTTTTTGGTTTTACTTTCTTTTTACAATTTCCGCACAATCTCCTGGCTAATCTCTGGGCAATAGCTATTGATAAGGTTGGAGGAATTAAAAATGGCTGAACCCCTAAATCAATTAATCTTGGAATTACTCCCAAGGCATTGTTGGTGTGTAAGGTTGATAAAACAATGTGGCCAGTTAAAGCAGCGTGAGTGGCCAAAGCGGCAGTTTCCGAATCCCTGATTTCTCCAACCATAATGATATCCGGGTCTTGCCTGACAATATGTCTTAAACCTCGGGCAAAGTCATAACCAATTTCCGGTCTAACCTGAGATTGATTAATTCCCTCAATAAAATATTCTACCGGGTCTTCGATGGTAACAATATTTACTCCCTCTTTGTTTAAAATTTGCAAAATGGCATATAAAGTAGTTGTTTTCCCACAGCCGGTTGGACCAGTAGCTAAAATCATCCCATAGGGTTTTTCAATTGCCTTTTTTATCACCTTAAAGTTTCTCTCAGAAAGACCCAAATCCTCAAACTTTTTCAATCCTATTCTGGGATCCAAAACCCTGATTGCCACTTTCTCACCCAGGGTTGTTGGAAAAGTTGAAACCCTAAAATCGATATCTCTATCCTCTATCCTCACTGAAAATCGGCCATCTTGGGGAATTCTGGTTTCATCAATTCTTAAATTGGATAAGATTTTAATCCTCGAAATTACGGCTGGATGAACTCTCATCGGTAAAAAAATTGAGGAATGCAAGCTTCCCAGTAACCTAAAACGAACTCTTAATTTTTCTCTGGTTGGTTCAATATGGATATCGGAGGCCGCTCCTTCGACTGCATATCTTAAGATTGTCGCCACCACTTTGGAAATTGGTGCTTCCTCAACCAATTTCTCTATTTCAGCTACCCCCGGCATGGCAACTTTCTCCACTTTCAATTCGGTTTCCAGTTCTTCCAAGGCCCTACCTACCTCCTTTTTTAATGTTTGATATTGTTTTAATAGGTTTTCAAAATTGGTGGGAGTAATTAAAAATACTTGATAATTGAATTTCCCACTCCTGGCTAAAAATTTTAGGGCTTCTTGGGAAGAGAGGTCTTCGGGATAAACCATTCCCACCTCCAAAGAATTTTCCCTTTTTGCCAGGGAAATCATTTTATAATAGCTGGCGGTTTCTTCGGGAATTAACTCCAAGACCTTCAGGGAAACTTCTTCTGGTTCTATTTTTCTGAGAGGGATTTTAAGATATTCAGATTTTAAATTAAACAATTCTTCCTCGGGTAAAATTCCTTTTTCTAATAAAATCTCCTCTTCTTTTTTCCCAGAAGCCCTCATTTCCTTTTCTAAATCAGCGGCTTTATCCCTTCTCAGAATTCCTTTTTTGATGAGTTCTTCGATAATAGCCATATATAGTGGTACTCCATAATCAGGTCGCGGCACGCGACCCGCGTCTGACGCGGGCGCTAACACCGCTCCTTAACCCCGCCTCAATCTTACCATAGAGCTCCTTGACGGCACACGCTGGGCGAATAGCCCAGTCCGCCGAAGGCGGACAACACTATTCGTGTTAAGTGTGCCGTAGCAGCCCAACATACTTACCTTATCATTTTAAGTGAATGCCAATCGGAGCGTAAAATTGGGGCGGGGCTCCCGACCCCTCTCTAATATGGGATGTTAATAGGGAAGGAAGGGGGTTTCCCTTCCAATTCCTTCTTTGATTTCCTCTATTTTTTCAACTGGCTGAAATTTCTCTAAAATTGGATTTTTCAAAACCTCAAAATCAATCTCAATTTTCCTTGATGGTTTTAAAATTGGTTTTTCCGGCGGCTTCTCGGCGAAATAACCACGCCAAAGGATAAAAGCGGTAATTAAAATTACAAGGGAAAAAACAAATATTAAATATCTTTGTCGCTTAGCTTTTTCAATAAAAGTAATTGCCATTTTAATAGGAATAAACTTTAATTGTTAAATTGAAGTTAGTTTGGCCTTCTTTTGGAAGAGAAAAGGAGATGTTTTCAACCTCAATTAATCTAGCTGAATTTTCCAAAATTGAAAGAAAATTTCGGAAATCGGAGTAGTTACCAACCAAAACTAAATTTAACCGATTTTCTTTAATTTTTCCTGCCAAAAGAGGGGTTGCTGAAACCGAACTTATTCCCTTTAAAGAAAGACCGGATTGAGAGGTTACTTTTTGAAGGAAATTTAAGAGTTCTGGCAAAGAGAATTTTTTGGGCAGGGCAGAATCAATTTTTAAAAGGGAATCTTGGTATTTTTTTAACTCTTCTGAGGTTTTTTCAATTTCCTGAAAATATTCTTCCTCCGATTGTAAATCTGATTCCTTTTCTAAAATTTCCTTTTTTAAAAAAAATAAATTCTGGACTCTGGGATAAACAAGGAGAAAAATGAGAGAAAAAGAGAAAAAGGAGGAAATAAAAGTGTAAAAAAGATATTTTTTCATTTTAGGATTTCGAAAATTTCTTTATTTAATTTGAGGTCGAAAACGAAATTAACTTTTCCTTCTTTGCTCAAAGAAATCTCGGATAAGTTTAAACTTTCGACTAATGGTTCTTTTTCAAAAATTAAAAGTTGTTGCCCTAAGGTAAAAAAATTATCAGTTTGACCCGAAAGGGAAACCTTTGTCTCTTTAGAATTTAAATTGATCTGAGAGAAGAAAACCTTGGGGTGAACCTTTTCTTCCAAAAACTGAAAGAATTTGGTATTAAAAGTGTGCTCAGATAGAAGGGGAGAAAAATCTTTAATCTCTTTCTGATAATTGAGAATTTCTTTCTCCAGGGCAGTTTTTTCTGGAGTTTTTCCTTTAGCTATTTTTTCTTCTAAATCTTGGAGATAAACTTCCGATTTTTTCTGAAGGAAATTTAAAATGGGGAGGCTAATAATTACCAAAAATAAAAAGAAAATTGAAAAATAGAAAAAAATTTTTTTCCAGTCAATTTCTCTTTCAATTGGTTTTGGAATGATTTGAACCATATTATTCGATTACTCGAACCCACGTAGGGCCATCCCCACGGCAATGGCATAAGCAGGCCCAATTTCTCTTAAGGATTCTTCAAGAATTGGCGGATAAAAAATTTTTAAAAAAGGGTTGGCAATCTCTACTTCTTTTTTAAAATAATCTTGAAAATATTGCAAAAGGCCTGGCAAAAGGGCGCTTCCGCCAGCTAAAATGATTTTCTCAATTTCTTTCCCTTCTTTAAAATAAAAACTTTTAAAAACTTTTTCAATCTCTCTCAGAATCATATTAACCAATGGTAATAAAATTTCACCAATATTTTTTCCTTCCAATCCCAACTGCCCAGATATTAATCCATATTTCTTTTTCAAATCTTCGGCCATCTTATAGTCTATCCCCAATCCCTTAGATAATCTTTCAGTTAAATCGTCACCAGAGATATCAAAACTGTAGGAAGTCTTTAGTATGCCTTTATCAATTATACTACAAGTTGTCGTCCGGTCGCCAATGTCAATCAAGCCAATGGCTCTCTTTTCTTCCTTTCCAACTAATGACCTGGCTAAACCAAAAACTTCGGCTTCCAAAGCCAGCAGTTCAAAATTTAAACTGGCAGCAATCCTTCGATATTGATTAATTACTTCATTGGGAACAGCCACTAAAAGAATTTTCAATCTTTTTATTTCCTCTGGGGCCATTCTTTCGAGTAATTGCCAATCCAGAGTTACTTCTGCCAAAGGAACAGGGATGTGACGTCTTGCCTCGGAAGAAACTGCCTGGGGAACTTCTTCAGCGCTCATTGATGGCAATTCAATATTAGTAAAAAAGGTACAAAAATCGGGAATTGAAAAAATGGCCCGATGAGATTTCATTCCTGCTTCCTCAACAATGGCTTTGATAGCCTTGGAAATATCTTCGCTGGAAAGAGAAAGGGTGCTTTTTTCAAATGTCCTAAATTGTTTTTGATACAGTGCTGGAGCCGAGATTTCTCCATAATTTTCCAATTTTTTCCTTCCGGCAAAAGAACTCAATTCAACTACCTTAATAGCCGAAGTTCCAACGTCTATTCCTAAAAATCTTTTTGGTAAAAATTT
>Ga0172363_10005057_pt1 | contig 10634 bp, 25 predicted proteins | sample LakKivs2_kivu2a2_FD_114541 | JGI IMG/M metagenome (GOLD analysis project Ga0172363, IMG submission 114541) | Sediment microbial communities from Lake Kivu, Rwanda - Sediment s2_kivu2a2 | ecosystem: Environmental > Aquatic > Freshwater > Lake > Sediment | place: Rwanda: Western Province, Lake... | reverse complement strand
TGTGGCAAGCAAATGACGGTGCTATATTTGAGACTCGAGATCAATGTGTAGAGTACGAAACCGATCGTAGCGTACTTCTTACACTACGCGACTATCCTCAGCTACTGAAAGACGCCTCAAGATACTTAAGCCACCACGACGAAGACTGGGGAGGCTGTACGCTGTCCAAGTGGGAAATGTTCGTAGATCTGCTTCAACAACTGGCGATGTGTAAAGAACAAGCGAAGGAGAAAGGAACGAAATGAAAGTAGTAAAACTCGAGATTAAGAACTTGGGGATGATCGAGAACATGGATATTCCAGTCGACAAACCCCTGCTCCTATTTTACGGCCAATGTTGCGCCGGCAAGACAACAATCCTCAACGCGGTGAAGTGGTGTTTCGGCGGGGCCTACCCCGATGATATCATCCGACACGGTGAAGAGGAGGCGTACGTTGTACTCCACACGTCTGAAGGTAGTATAAGGCGCAGCTGGTATCGCGGGAAGAATGGGGAGACAAAGGCACGTGAGATCACCGTGGTAGCCAACGGCGCCTCGGTTAAACGACCCGTCGAATACCTCAAAGCCTTTCTGAACCCGTTCATCCTCGACCAGGATCACTTCAAGCGAATGAACGATGTCGATCGGCGCAAGTACCTGATCGAACTCTTCGGCGTAGACACGGCCGCGGAAGACCTGGAACTCGCGAAGTCGGAGCAGACGGCACGGGATCTGCGCGCGGTGGTCAAGGCCTACGGCACGCCGGTAACACAGCCTGTCGAGAAACCGGACGTCGAGTCGGCTCAGAAGGCCCTGGAGTTCGCCAAGGCGCACCATGCGCAGCGGCAGAATGAGATCCGGGAAGAGGTCAAGAAGCTGGAAGCCAGCGAACAGGCCCGACAACGAACGCTCGACCTAAAAATCGACGCTCTCCGGCAGGCGTATGAGAAAAGGCTTGCGGAAGTCCGTGCTAGGAACGAAGCCCGGAAAGCGCTCGTCGAAAATCGTAACGAGATAGCAGCTAACCTCGATAAGGAACGCGAGGCTATTCGAAAACTCGAAGAGGAACTGGCGCAGCATAAAGCCGCTCTAGTGTCGTGGGAGACGGCATTGTCTGCTGCCGCTGTACCTAACGATTCTGAACTCGAGCCGACGCCGCCGGACTATAGCGCGCTTCGAAAGCAGCGGGATGACAACAGTGTCTTCCTATCGCAACGCGAAGCTCTGCTGATCAGTCTCGCCGCACCGGCTAACCTGGGAGTCCAGGAAGCCATGGTCGAACAGGCGCGTCAGCAGCAGGTGAAGTACGACCAGTACCAGCAGCAGCTGGCGAAGCTGGCCGAACTCAAGAAATACAAGGACACGTTGGCGTCGCAGGAAGAGCGGATCAAGGAGCTACGCCAGGCCAAGGTGGCCAAGCTGGACTCGTTCAACGACAGCAAGGTGCCTGGTCTGAAGTTCACGGAAGACGGGAGCTTTGTCTATGGGGACACGGCGGCTTCGATGCTGTCGACGTCTCAGATCATGGAGCTCAGCGCGCGCCTGGAGTCGCTGTATCCCGAAGGTCTCGGACTGACGCTGATCGACAGAGGCGAGAGCCTCGGCACGTCGATCTTCAAGTTCATCGACGAGGCCAAGGCGGGGAACAAGGCGATCCTGGCGACCATCGTGGGCGAGAAGCCGGCGACGGTCCCGGATGAAGCGTCCGTGTTCGTGGTGAAGGATGGAAGGATCGAGAAGTGAACTGCGAAAGTTGTGGAAGGCCTCTAGTAATGCGCGCGTCACAGCGGACCTTCGTGGAGTTGGGGTTCAACCCGCCGCAGACCGCTGGGTTCGTTAAGCTGGATTCGCGAGGTTCCGAGTACGGTTACTTCGAAGCCAAGGTAGCTGCCGATTGCAGCAGCAAGGTAATCGTTCGAAAGTTCGAGTACCGCGAAGGACACTCAAACGAAGAAGTGCAGCTTCGCTGGTCCTGCGTATTCGATGACCTGGTGTCGTTTGGACACTGGGCCAAGGACTGTACCTAGAACATCGAAACGGTGAGCGATTTTGAGCGTGAGCCCTGAGACGCGTTGAGGGGCAAGGAACTGCGCCGCAATACGCACCGTGACTTACGCCGGGGTGGAGAGCAACCCCGGCACTAATAAACAAATGGAAAGATGGAGGTGGTAGAGATGAAGTTCGTCGAAGAGTACGCGAACCATTATGAAATCGAATACGAGCAGGCTGTGATGAGGCTGCAGATAGCGTCAGACGTGTGTGAGAAGCTTAGGGACTTCCTGAAGAAAACAGAACCCCAGGCCCGACGAGACATCGAAGCCTTGGACTCGGCGAGACTCAGCATCAACCTGTTTACAGAGGGCTTGTGAAGAAACCAACGCCGAAGATAAGGGCCCGTCTGGAATACCTACGCGGCGAAATCGAAGCCGAGCGCATCAGTTACGGTGAGATCGCTGAGCTGATAGGGCTCGCCGAGTATATCGACGATGACGACGTTCAGCTGTTGCAATGGGCCGGCGTGCCCGAGTTTGAAAGGAGACCTTAAATGTGGCTTAATGATTCAGACATCGACTATATCGTGACCACGATCCCTCAGGACCATCAGTACTACAAGTATGCTAAGTTCCTTAATGCCTTCAAAGATCTGATCAATAGCATCAGTGACGGCTGGCCGTACTGGAGCTATGGAACGAGGTGTAGCGAGGATCTGCAGAAGCTGGTCTGGACCTTTCAGTGGCCCGTTAACCAGCTACATGGTGGGACTATCGAAAAGGCCAAACTCGACGCGGCCGTCGGCAAAGTTCGACGTTTTCTGCAGCGAAGCAAACAGACTAAGGACAGCGCAGAGGTCAAAGCATTTCTGAAGGATTGGAGAGTATTGTGAGTAAAGAGAGAAGAACCGTAGTTCCGAATCGAAAAATCATTCGAGCCATGGCGAACGCTGGATTGATAGAACTTCACCGAGACTTCGAACTCGGTGAGGTTCGGCACTGGACCGGACAAATGACGCCAGTTTACTATGTAGACGGCGTCTGCGACGGCGTTAAACAACCCTTTGAGTTTAGGGGAAGACAGTACGAGCTCAAGTACTTCGATGGCTGTTTTGCGCCATTCGTCATCGACATCGAACTTGCAGAAGAACTTGGTGTACGCCACAAAAACTTGATCGCTTAAGAATGGAGGTACTAGAATGCATTTTGGAATACTCATGTCAACACGCACGGCTCAATCGGGTCGTGGCTTCGAAAAACTCGATATAACGCAGGCTGTCATGGACCCCCGTAAACGCCTTGGGATGAAGCGGGGCACGTGGCGTCTTACTCAGACACAAGACATTGGGCCTGATACTGACTTCTGTTACAAGTGGGAGCGTACATACGCTGCGCTGCTTGACAAGGAGCAATTCCTCAAGACCGCAGAGTTCTACGGTTTCTCAGGGTGTTCGCTCTGCGATACCTGTGGTGCTTTGGGCATGCCTGGAGCCGAGCCGTGGTACGCTATGATGCCGGCCTGGTCGCTAGACAGCGAAGGCTTCAATCAACAGGTTAACATCTATGTAACCCCATACCCAGACGTCAAGATAAAGACGCAGGCGAGCTGTACGGACAAGAACGTCCGAAAGATGCGAAACTGGTTACGCCAACTGTAGAAAGGAACCATATGCACGAACTACCGACAGCATGCGCCGGCTACCGGCATACAATCGAGGTCGAGAACGCGCCGCGGATGGCGGACTGGATCACCAACCGCGGCGGTCTGGCAGTGTGGGTCAGTGTAAACCTGTCTAATCCTGGAAAGTCCTGGACCGGACCGGTTCGTGATAAGGACGGTAAGGTCAACACCAAGCCGTCCTGGGAATCAGCGAATGATCCCGTGATCATTACCGACCCGGCCGAAGTCGGCATGGTCGAGATGACGGAGTTCAAACGGTTTCGTGTCGGGCTTCAGCGTGGTTCAGGTTTCTCGGTCGAATGTACGCCGGGCGCGTCTCGCAAAATCCGCAAGGCCATAGAGGACGCTGGCGAAGGCGCGACACACCACTTCGACTACGACACGCGGGAAGCGGTCATCATGAAACCGAACGGGCGATGGAAGAGCCTGAAGGAGTGGATGGATGAAGCATCAGATACAACCAAATGAAGTCGGTCTTCAAGCGGTACCTGGCGACCCCACAGGCCGCCGGTACCGCCTGTCGGATTGGGCCGAAGTGCAGTGGGCGCCCTCGATAGGGGGCGTTCACTGCCTGCCGTTTCTACCGTCGTGGGCGCCGCGGTGCCGTAACTGCGGACGCATCGAAGGCGGCGGCACCTTCGAAGCTGTGTGGCAATGTGTCGTCGCGGCGACGAAGCTGGGCCACGATGCCTGGATGTGCAACAACGACCCCCGCAATGGCGGCTGGATCGCCGATAAGGAGTGGATGGATGACGCTCGCAAAGGATAAGGATGGCTACTGTATCAGGCTGTCTGAAGCGGAGTGGACTTACCTGTTTCGCGGCCACAAGTCGGTACTGAGCCGATCCGTCGGCTCCTCTAAAGGTTGTGGTTGTTTGACCGTAATGTTCGTGCCATGTAGAGAGGAATCAAAGAAATGCGCGATAACCTTGACGGAGAAATTGAATACAAAGGCTACACAATAACGATCGAGCAAGACGACGATGCCCAGAGCCCCCAAGACTGCGGTGATGACGGCGCCTTTCTGGTCGCCTGGCATCGGGATTTCTATGTCGAACCGCCAAGAAAGGATCTCGGAAGTGATCCCCAGCGTTGGGTCGATTACTACCAGAAGACACACTGGCAGTACCCTATCGAGGCCTATATCCACAGCGGTGTTGCGCTGGCACGTGCCGGCTGCGGTAACTTCTGCGATCGTCGGTGGGACGTGTCAAATCCGGTGGGCTTTATCGCGCTGTCGAAGAAAGAGTGGAAGACTCGCGACAGTAAACGGGCTGCGCGGTACGTTGACGGACTCATTGAAACCTGGAACCAGTATCTCAGTGGAGACGTTTGGGGCTACACAGTCACGAAGAAGGACGAAGACGGCAACGATCTTTTGATGCCAGATCAGGAAGAAAGCTGCTGGGGTATGTACGGTCGGGATTACTGCCTCGAAGATGCCAAGAGAGTGGTGGACTATCTGGTAAAGAAGGAGAGCGAAACATGCACGACGAAACTGAAGACACGCGGCGAGCCCGAATAGCCGAGATACACGAAGAGACGACGAACCGTGCGGGCCTTGAGGCCCGCTACGGCCAGGTGTGGAGTACTGACGAACTGCGTGCTGAGTTCGAGATCATAGGGTTCCTGGCGCCGTTCTGCATGGTGCGCAGGATAGCCGACAGGAAACGCGGAACGCTAGAGTTCCAGCACAACCCGCGGTTCTACTTCAGCTTCCAGGAGGGATGATGAAACTCGACCTGCAGGAACACTGCCTGGTCGTAACCCGCGAACCCCACGACCCCACGTTCCGAGATTCGGAGTGGGGTAGCGGGGAAAGCCGGTTACTGTACCACATCAAGAAACAACTCAACAGTACGTTGGGCCTGGACCTCATCAAAACACGGATGTGGAAGGACGGGCACATGGTCGATAGCGACCAACTATACTTGCGAACACGCAGTAAACGCTCGCCAAAACCGCACATTATGATCTGGAACATAGGATGGCAGGTACAAGACGCGGCATCTCTGCTCAAAGAGCATGGGAAAGTGACGTTCAGCGTTGTACGAGACTGCTTCGACAAGGAGGGATAATGACCAAAACTATGGACGATGAAAGAGCGACGAGGGCGCGGCTCGTTTACAAGCGCGCCTTTCGATACTGGGAAAGCTTCAACGAGCCTGAAGGACTTGGTACGCAATTACTCTATCTCGTTGCCGTCATATTAGCAGACTCCTACGTTGATCTGTGGGAAAATAGCAGCGACGACGAAACTACGTTGCTCAGGTGGCTACGAAGCGACGCCTGGAAAGACGACCCGTGGATCACGAAGTATTACAGAGTCAGGAGAGCCAATGAGTAATAGCCTTCTTTGCCGATCGACCGTTCGGCGGTTCCTTCTGGAATACGCCGGACGGACGCGGCATCATAAGTTTACGAGGGTGTCGGGGGAAGCCTTCGACACCCTGGAATCCAGGACACGAGATAACTGTAGGAAGCTTGTGGATTCGCAGGCTTCGAAGGGAGCAACGATAAAGTGAAGTATCTCATCGTTCGAAATGGGAACTTCCGACAGACCTGGAACTGGAGGCGCCGTCAATGGTGCTGGGACCTCGACGGCGACTACAGCAGGTATGAAGACGGCTACAGTTACTATAGCTTCAGCGCGGCCAAGCGCAGGCAACAAACGTTACGACATGCCTACCCGGAGTCCGATATCGACGTCTATACCGAGACCAATCACGATGCCTTGCGACTTAGAACCATTGCCACTGAAAGGAGATCGTGAAAAAGGAAGAAAGGGAAATGAACACAAACTGTCTTGAAGGGCTTCGTTGCCCGAACTGCGGCAATGAAGACGAACTGCTGGTTCGCGCTGAGATGTGGGTGAGTTTGACTGACGACGGCACTGACCCATTCGCTGACAGCACGAAGCACCGCGGTGGCGTAGAGTATGATGAGAATAGCGACGCTGCATGTCCGGAGTGCGACTACGAGGGCGCGCTCAAGGACTTCGAGGTCAAGAAAGGGAAGAAGCAGTGAGCAGATACTATGAAATGACAGCGACAATCGAGGGGTGTAATCCGACCTACGAGGATGAAATCGTAGAGGCGTTCAAACAGGAGTTCGGCACCTGTGGCGAAGATCCTGATGTGTTCAGCTTGTTGCCAACTTATATGCAGATAACCGCCCGCGGAAACCTTTGTGGCGGAGAAAGCGAGGAAGAGTTCGCGGACCGACTGGCCGCCGCGATCTGGCGGGCCAACTCCTGTGCGTACTGTAAGGTCGAAGTTCGCGCGACGTTTCTCGAGGACGTACCGTACGAGACGCATGTTCGAGATCGCGAAGCCTTCAAACGACTGAAGGACGAGGTATATAAGACAGGAGATGACGACAATGGCTAAGCTAGACCCAAAACCCTACCCGGGAGACTGGGAAATGAAGTTCGATACGACGGACATCCAGACTGAAATAAGACGTACAGACGCACTACTCGACGCGCTATTAGATAAGCAACCGAACTCAACGGCAAAGTCGTACGTAGGTGCCGTACTCATGTTTGGAGTGGCTGACGGTAACGCGATATACGTCGTTACGAAGGACCGACCGTTGACACTGCAGCATGTTCCAATCGGAGACGCTTATTGCGTAGATCGCTGTACCATGAGAGGCATTGACAGACAAGAAGTACGCGATCGGCTGGAATTTCGAGAACGTTGGGGAAGAGAAAGGAAATAGACAATGGCTAAGCATGCGAGATTCAGCCCGAGCCGTCTTGACGGCTTGAAGAAATGCGTTCGGTTCAAGCATATCGAGATGGAAGATGCGGCGACCGAGGGTACCGAACTTCACAAGGCGTTCGAGACCGGGTGTCTCGACGGCTTGAACGAGGAGCAGCGTCGCGTGGTTCAGCAGGCGCTGGACTACGTCGACTCGATCAAAGCCGGCGGTGTCTGGGTGGAGTGCAAGGAAGTCAAGCTGGAGCTGAAAGATCTCACCTTCGGCACGGCAGACCGTGTGCTTCTCCCGGGCGTTGGTAATAAGGTGCCTGAAGCTCACGTCATGGACTTTAAGGGAATCCGGGTCGATAGCGACTACGATTTTCAGGTTCGTACGTATGCCGCGGCGGTTCTGGAGCAGTCTTCAGGCCTGGAGACGATCAGTACTCACGTCCTGGCGCCGCGGCTCGGGCAGGGCCCTCTGGTGAAGACCTACGGGCGCAAGCTGCTCGCGGAAGTTCGGGCCGAGATCGAGGACCTGTACGCACGAATCGACGACCCGTGGCTGCCGCCGACCCCGCACGAGGATATCTGCGGTAAATGCGCCAACGCGCGCGGCTGTCCGGCGATGGGCGTTACCGTGAAAACCGCGTCCGGTCTCGCCGGGCTGCCGGTGCCTTCGGAGTTCGCTCCGGACAAGCTGGTGACCGAGCGCGACCGCATGATCGCTCAGGTCCTGGCGGTCGTGTTCATTAACTGGGCGGAGCAGGTTAAGAAGCACAACACGGACTACGTCGCCGACAACGGCGGTGAAGTTCCCGGGTTCAAGCTGGTCTCACGGAGCACCGGCCTGCGCGTGAGCCGTGAGAACACGGCTGAAGCAGTCCGGTATCTGAAGGAACGGCTTGCACTGACCGACGACGAGATTATCTCGGCGGCGACAATAAGCCCTGCGGAACTGGCGAAAGGCATGTGCCTGACGCGTGGTGGGACCGAGGCCGACAACAAGCAGAAGATCCGTGATGTACTGGGTGACCTTGCCAACGAAGGCATGACGAGATATCTGCAGAAAACGAAGAAGATCAACGAAGTGACAATGCTAACAGCATAGAAAGGACGGCGTAAGAAGATGGGACAGTACTGGTACGTGGTAAATCTCGACAAGAAGGAGTTCGTTCATCCGCACAAACTTGGGACCGGTCTGAAACTGTGGGAGCAGGTGGCCAGTCATCCGAGTACGGGATCCGCGTTGCTGATACTCTGCGCGGCGATGCCGGAGCAACGTGGTGGTGGCGATCTGGGCCTCAGTTCGGATGATGACCCGAAGTACGAGAAGATCGCCAGGCGTACGATAGGCCGTTGGGCCGGTGACCGCATCGCCCTGGTCGGCGATTATGCCGAAGACAGCGACCTCCCAAAACGGTTCAAGGCGTCGAAGATAATGGACCGCTGCAGCGAGAAAACCCACCTGGTCTACAATAAGAACCCGAAGGGGTGTGTGTACAGAGTGGGTATAGACTCTGTCGTGAGTGACTGTAACGGGACACGACCAGATCCGAATGCTGGTCTGTATGCACATTACGTGGTCGACGCTCCGCCTGAGTACAAGGACATCAGCGCGGACGTTTGCGCGGTCATCGAGTACGAACTCGGCGGCAAGTTCGAAGGCGACGGCTGGAGAACGTTCAAATACCGCGACGAGAAGTGAAAGCCTACAAGCTCCTGAGGGTCCGGCGAACCGACGGTTCGCTGGGCCCCCTCTTCATAAATAAAACGCAGCGCATTCCGGTCGGTGTCTGGATCCAGGCCGAGGATCATCCTACGCCTGGATACCAGCACCGTCCGGGATGGCATTGCTGCGTGCGGCCGGTGGCGCCACACCTTAGCCCGAAAGGGCGGGTGTGGTATGAAGTTCGAATCGACGGAGTAACAGAACACAGGAGACCAGAGCGCCAAGGGGGCCTCTGGTACCTGGCGGAACGAATGATGGTGGTAAAGGAGGTAAAAAGAACCTATGTATAGAAATGACTTCGGAGCTATAAGACAGCCTGAGGCCTGGGTAACTAATCTTATCAAGGCCCTAGATGGTACGGCTTGGACCCAAGGCATAGAGTCAGACTGGCGGCAGCGCGGCAGCTCAATAAACGTTGACGTCTACTCGTACTGTAGCCGACGTCGGCTCGCGGTAGTGCAGGTTCGTGAGTGCCAGTTCAGGCCGAACCGATATAACAAGGTACGCAAACAATACTACCTCTGCGGCTGGAACGAAAACGGTAACGCGTTCGCGCATCCTGTCGACTCGGTGGCGCGATCGAAAACGGCGATGAATACGTACGAAGGCGGCGTAGTCCTGGCGCTCTCCCGTATCTGGGACTGTAAGCCGGAAGACGTAGACAAGGTCAAGCGTAACGGAGACGTCGCGTTTGTTCCTTGCACACCTCCGATTGGTGCGGTCCCCGCATTGCAAGCGAAGATTGTACTGGCCGGATCTCACGTTCTGACTTGCGAGCGTATTCAGATCAAGGACGGCGTGTACTACGCTTACGGGCCGGCGTCCATACGACACACCAAGCGGCAACACAAGGCCGTACGGGTCGGTCAGGGCTGCTGGCGCGTGATGGTCGGATTGCGGTTTCAGAAGTGGGGCTTTAGCGAACCTACCGCGGATTGAAAGGAGACGGATGAAAACCAAAACCAGTAAAGAATACCTTGCGAGAAGTAGCCGCTGTCCTTTCTGTGATAGCGGAGATATCACAGGTGAGGGACGCGCCTACGAAGGAGACCAGATAACCCAGGTTATCGAGTTTCGTTGCCGGTGTAACGACTGCGACAGAAGGTGGTACGACATTTATCAACTTATCGGCTATGAGGAGATCGAATGAAACCGTTGAGACTCGAAGACGTCCCGTGCAAGTACGGGGCTCCGATGGGAAGGCCGCAGAGCCTCCCTGAAAACAAGAAAGCCACAGGTAAGTTACAGCTTCGTCGCGTCAAGATGATCGACGGCGATTACGACGAAGGCGGCGCCTACTGGGGTGGCGGACGTAACGTGCTGCCCCTATGGCACGCCGAGGGAGATCTGGACGGCGAGAAGTTCACGACCCGACTGTTCGTTCGGGCCGGAACGCGCGCCGCGGCCAAGTATCTGATACGCGAGATACTGCCGAACGTAAGGTTCTACCGATGAAATTCTACAAAGCCTGGATTGCGCTCGAAGAGTATGACACCGAAACGGAGGACTACAGGGATCTGTGCGACGCCGGCGAAGTGGAGCCGGT
>Ga0172363_10005055_pt1 | contig 10637 bp, 15 predicted proteins | sample LakKivs2_kivu2a2_FD_114541 | JGI IMG/M metagenome (GOLD analysis project Ga0172363, IMG submission 114541) | Sediment microbial communities from Lake Kivu, Rwanda - Sediment s2_kivu2a2 | ecosystem: Environmental > Aquatic > Freshwater > Lake > Sediment | place: Rwanda: Western Province, Lake... | reverse complement strand
CCATTCAAAACTGCAACTGTTCTTTCCACGCCCATCCCAGTATCAACATTTTTCTGTTTTAATGGCCCATATTCAAATGTTTGGATTTTGGCATTTGGATTTTGGATTTTTTTATTGTATTCCATAAAAACATCATTCCAGATTTCTACTCCCCCGCCCGCAACGACTTCGTCTTGCGAAGTCGGGCGTGGATCATAAAACATTTCCGTGTCTGGACCACAAGGACCAGTTTTTCCAGCCGGCCCCCACCAATTATCCTTTCTTCCCAAAAACTTAATTCTGTTTTTCGGAATTCCCATTGATTCCCAAATTTTCGCTGATTCCTCGTCTTTTTTCACTTCGGAGTCGCCCTCAAAACAAGTAATAGATATTTTATCTTTATCCAGTCCCAGCCATTTTTTGTCGGTTAAAAATTCCCAGCTCATTTCAATGGCTTCTTTTTTCCAATAATCGCCGAGTGACCAGTTCCCCAGCATTTCAAAAAAAGTTAAATGCACATCATCTCCAACTTCATCAATATCGCTGGTTCTGATTGATTTTTGGACATTAACCAATCTTTTCCCCATAGGATGTTTTTCTCCCAAAAGATATGGTACCAAAGGATGCATCCCAGCTGAAATAAATAAAGCCGTGGGGTCGTTTTCCGGAATCAAAGACGCTCCAGGAATCACCCTATGTCCCTTTTGCTCAAAAAACTTCAAATATTTTTCCTTCAGTTCGCGCGTGGTCATATAAATTTATTATAAACCAAAATATTACTCTGCTGAATAGCCGATGGGTAAAATGGCGACGGGGTGAAAATCCTGGGAAACTTTTAAAATTTCTTTTACCTCTTCATCATCAAATGCGCCGACCCAACAGCAGGATAGACCTAAATCAACTGCCTGAAGCCAGGCAAAAGAAGCAGAAATTGTGGCATCCTGAATCGAATAAAGATTTCTCCCGCGTTCTCCATATTTCTTTCCTGATTTTTCTGGCAAAGCAAAGAAAATCAAAACAATTGACGCCTCAGCAATAAAATATTGCTCAAAAGCCGCCTCTGCCACGGCTTTTTTTATTTCTAAATCTTTTATTACTACAATTTCTCTGGCTTCTAAATTCCCGGCAGACGGCGCAGAATTCGCCGCTTCTAAAATCTCTTTCAATTTCTCATCTTCCACTTCTTTGTCCTGAAAACTTCTTACCGAATGTCGTTTTTTGAAAATTTCTAACATATTATTCCACCTCCTAAAATTTGATTATTTTTATATAATACCGCGCTTTGGCCAGAGGTAATTGCTCTCTGCGGCTTTAAAAATTTAATTTTGAATTTTGAATTTTGAATTTTGAAAATCCTACAAGAAACGATTTGCGCCATGGAGCGAATTTTTACCCTGCACTTCCCGCTAAATAATTTACCCGAAATCCAATTTATTTTTTTCACTATCATTTCTTTTTGTAATAAATCTTTTTGGGAATTGGAAACAATCAAAGCATTATTTTTAAAATCTTTTTGAACAACATAAAAGGGTCCGATACCGCCGACTTTAATTCCTTTTCTTTGCCCAATAGTATAAAATTCGAGCCCTTCGTGTTCGCCTATTTTTCTGCCTTCAGTCGTAATAATCGGTCCCTTTTGAGGCTTAATATATTTTCTCAAAAAATCCTCAATACAAGTATCAATAAAACAAATCTCTTGGCTGTCTTTTTTCTCAAAGACAGGCAACTTAAATTTTTTCGCCATTTGCCTAATTTCTTCTTTTGTATAATCCCCTATTGGAAAAATTATCTTGGCTATTTGCTTCTGATTCAACTGCCACAAAAAATACGACTGATCTTTTTGTTTATCTCTGGCAATTAAAAGTTTCCCATTTTTATTTCTTGCATAATGGCCGGTGGCAATAAAATCGGCTTTTAATTTATTCATTTCCTGAAATAAAAACTTAAACTTTATATGTTTATTGCATTCAATACAAGGATTCGGTGTATTGCCCTTTTTATATTCCCTAACCAAATAATCAATCACTTTTTTCTTAAACTCTCTTTTCACATTTAAAATCTTAAATGGAATTTTTAATTTCTGAGCGACCCTCCTCGCATCTTTGGGATTACCATTTTCGTGCATCAAAATAAAAACGCCAACTACGTCATAGCCTCTTTCTTTTAAAAGAGCGGTGGCAGTCGAACTATCCACGCCCCCGCTCATCGCAACAATAACTTTTTTCTTTTCCATCTATATTTAGAAAGGAATTTACTATATTCCTCGGAAACCATTGCACAGCTAAATCCACCAAGAACCGTGTTTTATCACAGCCAAAATATGACTTAGCGAGCAATAGCAGCGCCTGGATATAAAAAAGTAATTCACCTCTCGGCGACTGCGTGGTTGGAGAGGGATTATAGTAAATTCCTACTGTCCTCCCTCCGTTTTTTCCTTGCCAATCAGGTTATACAACCAAGCAAAAATCCAGCCATAAATAAAGCCCCAAACAAACCCATAAATTAAACCTAAAATTGCGCCACCAAAACTGATATTATATCCCCAGAAAAACTGTTGGAGCAAAACCAGAGTGTTCCCACCACCCTTTATCAGTACATAAATCGTAGCCACAAAAACTATCAAAGCCCAGAGAATAGCATTAGTCAAAGCGAATGCTCTTTTATTCAGTTTCATAAAATTAAAATTATTTTTTTATTGCCACTTCCCGACCTTTAAAAATTCCTATAAAAATTAAAGGAATAACTAACCACAAAATACGTGCTGTTGAGGTATTAAAAATTTTTAATATTATTGGGCTAAAAGCCTTAATTAAATCCTTGGGGAAAAACAGAAACACCACACTCAACACAACACCAATAAAGAATACGCTGAGAAAAAATACTTGAAATATCGACTTATTCGCTGCTTTCCGAAGCGATTTTCTCAACGAACGGGAAAGAAGAAAATAAACTATACCAATCAAAACCAAATAGCTTACAATCGTAACCACAAAATTTTCTTCATTCTCGAAAAAATTAGGAAAAAGTTTTTTAAATGGAATAACCGACATCAACGCAAAAGAAATATAGCTGCCGAGCAATAGAAGAAAAATTCTGTTTCGACCCAATAGTAATCCCAATAAAAATCCTCCGCCAATCAAAAACAATAAAATCACTAATTCCCAACTTGTAATATTCAAATTCATTACGGCTAATTGCGACATAACAATTTCAGTATACAATAAATTAGATTTTGAGTAAACGTACTTTTTTGCTCTTAGCGAAGATTTATTTGTTAAGAAGACCTCTCAAAGCCCGAGCGGGCATGGTGTCCCGCATTGCGGGACGAGCGAGGGCGAGAAAGAACGCGGCGCCTCGCTGGGGCGCCGACGTGTGTCTTCGTACAAATAAATCCGAGCGGTCTATTCTTCTTTCAGTCTCTTAATCAACTTTTCTTCTTCTTTGGATAAATTTTTAGGAACTTTTACTTTTATTTTCAGTTTAATCCCGTGGTCATCGAAATTTACATCTCTTTCAATGCCTCGGAGAGCATCCTTGAAATCAATTTCCATATCTAGCGTCATATTCTTGCCTCTGGATTTTCTTCTGGTAAAACCAGCTCCAGCAAAAATATCTCCGAACATATTAGAAAGCAAATCCTCCAAATTGATTCTTTGACTATAAAACCCTCTTTGTCCTTCAAAGCCCTGACCGAAAAAGGAAAATAAATCATCAAAATTAAATCCCTGCCCAGAAAAATCCTGCCAGCCCCAGGCTGGTCCGCCTCGGGCGGAGAATCCCTCAAAAGTCGTGCCAAATTGGTCATATTGCTGACGTTTATTGTCATCCGAAAGCACTTGATATGCTTCGTTAATTTCCTTAAACCTTTTTTCATCCCCGCCTTTTTTATCGGGATGATACTTTTGAGCGAGCTCTCGATAAGCCCGCTTAATCTCTTCTTTTGAGGCGCCTTTATCAACGCCTAATATTTTATAGTAATCTTTGCTCATAATTTTATGGTCTCTACTTCTCTGGTCTCTGTCTCAATTCTGGCAAATTTCAAAAGTATTAATATTCTTAATACAAGCCAGCTGAATAAAATTACAAAAGCCACATAAAATAAACTGATAAATTTTAGACCAAGAAACATTGCGATTGCCAAACCAATGGGGATGAACTGCTTATAGGGATCGCTTACGTTATTTAACTGATAATTTATCAGAGCGTAGAGGAAATCCTTAATCGTTTCATTTTTTTGAATTTCAATGCCATATTTTTGTTTTAAATCTGCTATTTGCTGAGGGGTTAAAATTTTGGAAGCTTCTACATCTAAGTCTTTAATCTGTCCTTCGAGACGTGAAATGATAACACCCTCTAATGGTGCAATAATAGTATTAAAAAATTTCCGAGGAACAGTAATTTGTTTATGTTGAAATTTTTCGATATGGGGCGAAAAATAATAAACCACGGAAATAAGTAAAATCAAGGCGGTCATAAAAATCGGCAGTCCCCTTTTCCAAATCCGCCAGAAATTTAAATTGACCTGAACATTTTCTTCTCTTCTAATTCTGTCATTAGCTGAAACAAAAGCCACAAAAAGAATAATCAAGCAAACTAGATAGTAAAATGGCTCGTTATTAAAAAATAAACCGAATAAAAGTATAGTAATTAAAAACGAGCCAAATAAAATCCTTTTATCTCTAATTAAAAGCATTGCCAAGCACAAAACAATTCCCCATAAGATAAAAAGAATGCCACCAGCTATCCAACAACCCGTAGTCAAATTGCCAATATAAAAAACGTACCTTAAAAAGTACCAACAAAAAACACCGAACAATATCACGGCAAAACCGAGAATTATTTCTTTATACAATTTAGGCATCAAGGTTAATTTATTTCTTATCCCCTTCGCCGGTTTTTAAATCCGGACCTTCATCTTTTTTCTGGGCTTCCTGTTGTGCTTTATAGAGTTCGGTACCAACTTTCTGAATAGCTTGAGACAATTCGTCTGAAGCTTTTTTAATTTCTTCTAAAGTTCCGCTGTCTTTAACTTTTTTCAATGCTGCAATTTTTTCTTCAATTTCTTTTTTGTCCTCTTCTTTAATCTTACCACCAAATTCTTTGATTGTCTTTTCCGTGGTATAAACCAAAGTATCAGCCATATTTCTGGCATCAATCACTTCCCTCTTTTTTCTATCTTCCTCAGCGTGGGTATCTGCTTCGCGCTTCATTTTATCAATCTCGTCTTTGGGTAGGCCCGATGCGCTCTCAATCCTGATTGATTGCTCTTTATTGGTGGCTTTATCTCTGGCTTTCACATTTAAAATTCCATTGGCATCAAGGTCAAAAGTTACTTCAATCTGGGGAATGCCACGCGGAGCCGGAGGAATTCCATCAAGCATAAATCTGCCCAAAGTTCGATTATCGGCTGCCATTGGTCTTTCACCCTGCAAAACGTGAATTTCTACTGAAGGTTGATTGTCAGCAGCGGTAGAAAATATCTGGGATTTAGAAGTCGGAATAGTGGTATTTCTGGTAATCAAAGGAGTCATTACTGCGCCCAGAGTTTCGATTCCCAAAGTTAAAGGTGTAACATCCAGAAGCAAAATTTCTTTCACTTCTTCCTCGCCAGCCAAAATCGCGCCCTGAATTGCTGCGCCCATGGCCACACATTCCATTGGGTCAACTCCCCTTTCAATTTTTGAACCAAAAATATTTTCAATGAATTTCTGAACCATCGGCATTCGCGTTGGTCCACCAACCAAAATTACTTTCTCAATTTCTCTGGGTTGAAGTTTGGCATCTTCCAATGCCTGTTCCAAGGGTTTCTGACATTTCTTGATAATCGGCTCAACCAATTCTTCCAATTTTGCCCGAGTAATTTTCATAATCATATGCTTCGATCCTTCGGAAGTTGCGGTAATGAAAGGCAAATTAATTTCTGTTTCCAAAACCGAAGAAAGTTCGATTTTTGCTTTCTCCCCTCCTTCTTTGACTCTTTGCATTGCCATTTTGTCGTTTTTCAAATCAACGCCTTCCTTTTTCTTGAATTCGGAAATAATGTAATCAATAATCACTTCATCCATATCGGTTCCGCCCAATTGCGTATCACCCGAAGTTGAACGCACTTCAAAAACCCCCTGGCCAAAATTCATTATCGTTACGTCCAGAGTTCCAGCGCCAAAATCAAAAATCAAAACTTGCTGGTCTTTGGATTTTATTTTATCCAAACCATAAGCCAAGCAAGCGGCAGTCGGCTCATTCACTAATCTGATTACTTCCAAGCCAGCGATTGAACCAGCGTCTTTGGTTGCCTGACGTTGAGCATCGTTGAAATAAGCTGGCACAGTAATCACTGCTTTTTCTACTTTCTGACCCAAATACATTTCCGCGTCTTTTTTGACTTTTTGCAAAATAAAAGCAGAAATCTGTTCAGGTTTGTATTCTTTGCCATGAACTTTATAAATATAATCAGTGCCCATTTTTCTTTTTGCCGCCGTAACTGTTCCCTCGGGATTTACCACTGCCTGACGACGGGCCGGCTCACCCACCAATAATTCTCCCTCCTTGGTAAATGCCACATAAGACGGAAATGCTTTTCCGCCAACCAAAGTTGTCCCTTCTGCTGAAGGGATCATTTTCGGCTTACCCGCTTCCATATAACTCGCCGCCGAATTCGACGTTCCTAAATCAATTCCAATAATTTTAGCCATAGATTTATTTTACTTATTTTTACTTATTTTTTTTATTAAATTTTTATTAATTTCTCTCCTCTTTTTCTCTTTTAAAATAATATATTCTCCTCATTTTTCCGATACCCTTGGCATGCTCATAACTGACAGCAATCAATTCCCATCCCTCTTTGCCAAGCTTATTGAGAAGAATAGCCTCGTTTGTAAATGGGGCATTTTCCGAAGTCTCTATTAAGTACTCGAATTTCTTCATAAATTTATTTTTTGTTAATTTTTAATTTTTTAGGCTTAATTCTGGTCTTCGATACATCTTTCTTTGACATCTCGATGCCTATCGTCAAGCCGACGTTTTTAGTTCCTAAATAAGATTCTATTTTTTCTTTTGAGGGTATTAAATCTTTAAAATGCTCGGGAAGACACTCTTTGTGATAAAAGATTCTTTTTGTTATTTTTTCACCATTTTTATTGTATTTATCAATCCCCAAAAAATTTAACAAAGTGTGATAATAGTAAATTTTTCTTTTGAAGTCTTTAACTGTGATATTAAAAAAATCCATGGCTGGTTCAAAAACACCGCCCTTATTTATTCTGCCCCTACATTTTTCACATATGGCATCAATGTATCCTAATCCTAATTCGTTTTTCATAAATTTATTTTTTCTTTTTAATTAAATTTTACCAGCTCTTATTTCGTTCCTAATAAATGCATTAAAAGTAGAAAATTGAGCTATTTCTTTTCTAATCGCTTCTGGATTTTCTTTGCTTCTTTTTTCAATATAAATATTTATTCTTTCCTTCAATTCTTCGCAAAGTGGTCGATCGTCTCCTTGCGAGTGGGTTGTGTCTTGCGGGTCGCCATAAAAAGGATGGGCTTTTCTAACTTCTTTGTTCGCTTCCTCAACTGACAATCCTTTTTCTCTGTAAATTTGAAACATGGCAATACGATTGATTTCATCAAATTTTAACATCGTAAATCTCTCAAGATTTGATAAATTCCACCAGAATCTTATGTCTTCATCTTTTACTCCTTCTTTTCGTTTTTTTTCTAAAACCTGATGTGTTTTTTCATCGTTTTTTTCTTTTGCTAAAATCAAATCTCCAGCATTAGGAGGAATAGGATTTTGTTTAGCAAGTTTTTTCGCTTCTTTTATTAAATTCTCCGCAAATTCGAGAGAATTTGGAATGCCTTGCCTTTCAAATTCCAGGGCATAAAAATTTATAAGTTCCTTTTCCAATTTATTATAGGTAAATAGTCCCATATATTTATATATCGAATACATCTGGTTTAAACCATTCTATTGGTCTTGCTGCAAGATATCTCGCTTCGCCGGTTAATTCAGGTCTGTAATTATTGTTTGTTTCTAATTCAAATGCTTCTTTTGGACAAATCATTAAAACCAACTTTGGCATCGCAGGTGAGAATAATTTAAAGAATTTTTTCGCATATTTGGAAGGCGATACGGCTAATACTTCTTCATTTTCTTCTACGCCTCTTTCATTAAAAATACGCCAAAGATTCAAGAAATCTAATTTATGAGTAATGAATACGTTTATCTTTTGTGGATACTTTATGCGCTCAATTCTTATCGAGGCATAAGGCGTTGTCGGATCAAGGGCTATAACCTTACCATTTTCAACTTTGCCTATCGGAGTAAATTCAATAACCCGAAGACATTCATCTTTTATTAAATCCCAATCCTTATTTCTTAATATAGTCGATTCTTCGGTTTTTTCTTTCATAAATTTATTTTCAAAACTATCCCAAAAGATTCTTTGCTAAGTTTATGGGTTTTGCCCCAGCAATATGCATCGGTTCTCGAATATCTAATTCTGGTCTTGTTTGAGATTTAGTCCTAAAAGCAATAGTCATCACGCCAATTACTTTCCCAGTTTCTGCGTCAATAAGCGGACAACCGCTATTTCCAGGATTGCTAATCGCATCAACCACCAACCAATTCCTCTTGTGTTCTGGATCAACTCCGTCTCTTTTTATGTTACTGATAATCCCCTTATTCACAATTAAAGTTAATCCAAATCCATCATTTATCAACTGGGCCGCGTAAGGAAAGCCAATAAAATAAACTTCTTGACCGATTTCGATTTTTTCCGAATCGCCCAATTCTATTTTCTTCAAGAGGGTATTTTTATATCTTTCTAGCTGAAATATGGCTAAATCATTGGCATCGTCTTTATTAATTAAATTTATTGGTATCCATTCATAGCGTTCTGCGCTATCCTGAATTTCTTCGGTCATTACATTCGCTTTCAAATTTCTTCTTTGCTCTTCATTGAGTTGATTGTAAACGTGACCTGCTGTTAAAATTTTCCCGTCATCAGATATCGCAAAACCACTACCTATAATAGTTATCCGCTGAGGATCGGGATTAAAACCAATCGCCACAATTGATTTTTTAGTAATTTTAATTTGTTTTATTAATTTGTCACTCATATAATTTAAATTAATTATTAGGATTACTTGGAAATAAATTAATAAGTTGACTTAATTTAAAGATTAATCTATCTTTTTTATAAAAAATCTCCTCATTTTTAGCTTCTGCGGTAACCGTAGAGGCCGTATCGGCAATATCATATGTAAATCCAAACGGGTTTAAATTTGGAGCAAAATAAATATCATCCCCTTTATCCATTTTTAAAAAACCCAAATCATAGGCAGTTAAGGATTGTAAATCATTTAATTTAGTATGATATTCATTAACTATCTCCTCTTCCACAAAATCTGTTTGCCTATGTAATAAAGATTGTTCTAGAGGAAGAAAATATATATTAATTAATTCTTGTTCTATCATATGGCTCTTTTTTATTTCCCCACCTTCACTTTTGAAGGACGAATGACTTTGTTGTGAAGTTTGTAGCTCCGCCCGAGGCGGACCAGCCTTGGGCTGGCTTTTTTATTTAGAAACTTTGACTTTAGAGGGTCTTATTGTTTTTCCATGAAGTCGATAACCTCTCTGTACTTCTTCCATTATAATCCCCTCTCCTTTATCGGATTTGAGGGTTTCGACTGCTTCGTGGAGTTCAGGATTGAATTTTTCGCCAACAGCTTCGATTTGCTCAAGGCCGTTAGACTTTAAAACACTTAATAATTGATTATAAAGTTGCTTTATGCCCTCGTCTTTACCTCCGCCAGCTGGCGGATTGATTGCTGCTTCAAAACTATCCAAAATCGGTAAAAGCTCTAAAATCAAACCCTCATTGGCGAATTTGAAATAATCCGCGATTTTTTTCTCGTGTTCGCGCTGTAAATTAATATAATCTGCTTTTGTTCTCTGCCACCCAGCCAGGTATTCGGCACGTTCATGCTCGCAGGACTTTAAATGATGTTTTACCTTTTTTAGTTTGTCTTCAATATTATCGGTTTGTTCATCGGGTATGTATTCTAAATTGTCATGTTTTTTAGTCATATAATATTCACCTATTCCATACCCTCGATTAACTCCCTTAATTTATTAATTAAAGCCAAATTGTAATCGTATCTCATTCTTGTGGGACCCAATAAACCAATAATTTCACGTTTCTTTTGTGGGGTTTTATAATTGGTAATAATCAAGCTGTATTTTCTAGTTTTAATCATCGGAATTTCCTTGCCAATAAATACTCTGGTTTCTTCGTGGCCAACCTGTTCAAATAAATAATTAAAATGTTCTTCAAAAGTATCCTCCGGTTTTCCGCCTAATGATTTAATAAAAAACCGATAGGCTTTTTCGGTCGGAATTCTTCCCGCAGATGTATGCGGTTTGGACAAATACCCCAAATTTTCCAGCTCCAGCATTTCATTTCTTAAAGTAGCCGAACTTAACCCAAGTTTTTGGGCTAAAATTTCCGAACTCACTGGCTTAGGATTTTTCACATATTCCTTCACAATCATTTCTAATATTTTTTGTTGTCGTTGCGTCATATTTCCATATTAATTTATTTTAGCACTCGTGTCAATAGAGTGCTAATATGAATATTGACAAACATATCTAT
>Ga0172363_10005054_pt1 | contig 10637 bp, 3 predicted proteins | sample LakKivs2_kivu2a2_FD_114541 | JGI IMG/M metagenome (GOLD analysis project Ga0172363, IMG submission 114541) | Sediment microbial communities from Lake Kivu, Rwanda - Sediment s2_kivu2a2 | ecosystem: Environmental > Aquatic > Freshwater > Lake > Sediment | place: Rwanda: Western Province, Lake... | reverse complement strand
TGTTCTCGCGCGTCGAGGCCGAGGGCAGGCAGATCGCTGGGGCCCTCGATGATCGGGTCCTGGCGATGCGTTCGCTGCGCGACGAGCGCGGCGCGGCGGTGTATGCGATCGCGGATGCGCCATTTGGCACGAGGCTGCTGCGCATGGAAGATGGCGGCTGGCGCGAGATTCCTCGCAGCGACCTGCGGTACAGTTATTTTCCGTATTCGATGGCTTCGGTGCCGGAGGGTCCGGTCGCGGGCGTGTGGGTCACGATCGGAGGCTGGCCGCGGCGCATCGTCGATGGCCAACTGGTGCCCGATGCGGCGCTCGAGGCCATCATCGGTTCGGCGCAGGTGCTCGCGCTCGAGGCCCACGACGACGGCGTGAACGGCTGGGGATTGCATTTCATCATGCGTTCGAGCGTGCCCGGTTTTGCGAGCGGCACGGTGGCGCGATGGGATGGCGTGACGCTGTCAGCGCTGATCGGGCCTGCGGGCCAAAGCCCGACGGCGGCCTCGGCGGATGAGGCTTTTCTCAGGAGTCTGCCCCTGCCCGGCGGGCGCGTGCTCGTCGCGATGGCCGGTCCTTTCGCGGGTCCGGGTGTCGCGGGTGCGGCGATGGGCTTCTGGGACGGCACGACGTGGCAGCCACTGACCATCCCGGGCCAGCCCGCGAGTTTTCGAACCTCTGATGTGCGTGACATGCTGGTGTGGGAGGCTGCGGGCGGTCCGCTGCTCGTGGTGTCAAGCGGGGTGGCATTGAATGTTCCGTCCGGGCCGACCTTTGTTGTTGCGTGGAACGGCACGCAGTGGCTGAGCCTTGCGACGCCGCCGTGGATGGGGCAATCTGGACGCCTCGAGGTCTTTGATGACGGCCTTGGCGAGGCTCTGTCCATGAGCGCGACGACGAGCACGGATGGCATCAGCCGCGTGGATGTGGTGCGGTACCGCGATCAGCAGTGGGACGTGCTCACGAGGCCAGACGGAGAAGACTGGCGACGCGTCGGGTCGTTCTTCGATCCTCCCTTTATCGCGGCTTCGGTCGGCGCGTACTGCGAGTTGCTCGTGTATGGCCGGTTCAGCGCGCGCGTGAACAACAATGAGGTGACCGTGCCCATCGAGGCCAGTTATGGCGGCTGCCGTTTCATGTGCATCGGCGATGCCAACGGCGACGGGGCCGTGACGCCCGACGATCTGACGGTCTTCGTGCAGGCCCTTGTCGCGGGCGAAGCGAGCGCGGACGTCAATGGCGACGGCCGCGTCGATTATTTTGACGTGATCCGCTTCATGGCGGCCTACGAGCAAGGGTGTCCGTGAGCGAAGGTGGTGAGCGCATTGCGACGGTTGGCATCGGGGCCATGTGGGTCGATTGATGCATTGCGCAGCGCGCGGGCTCAGGGAACCGGTGGCGACCAATTTGCTCTGGAACGGTTGTTTGCGGGACAAACACGCGTCGGATCAACGCACGAGTCAGGCGCTGCTACGTGCGCGCGCGGCTTCGCCCTGTGGTCACGCCATGTCGTGGCGGGCTCATAGCTCAGGGGCGAGCGAGGTCGACCGGCGGGCGTTACCATATCAGCCGCTGGCGGCGACTGGACGCGGGCAGCGTGACAGAAGGGTTCCTTTGTGAGCAAAGAGGTTTCGACAGCCCTCGACATGCCGCTGCCTGAAGATCCGCTGCGGCGTGATCTGATCCGGGTCTTTTCCTATGTGCGCGATCTGGCGGTGCTTCGCTCGCGGGTGGATCGTGACCTGAACTCGTACGAGCATCGTTTCTGGCTCGAAAACCTGCGCGATCATCCCGAGTGCGCCTCGCCGTGCTTCGACCGTGATGTGGAGCGTGACGGAGGCGAGCCGTGGCTCCGCGCGGGCAAGCGTCCTGAGCCCAAGTGCCCGACTGCTTCGGGTGAACTCGCGCTGTGGATTGAGGCCACGACCGGGGCGAGGCCCGATGTGCCTCCGAGGCTGCTCGATCGCATCACCAGGCCGTCCGAACCCGGACTTTCGGTACAGATCGAACTGATCGAAGACCATCCGGAGGTCGCCGAGGCCTTCGGCGACTTTGTGCGCACGCAGTGGGAGCCGTGGCGACAGCGGCACGATGCGTGGCGAGGATATCAGAAGAACGTGTATGAACCGCTCTTTGCCATTCACCGTGGTCTCCTGCGGCTCGGTGAAGAGTACGAACTGGTCATGGGCCTCGGATGTCTCGTGTTCGCCCCGCACGAGGGCAGTCTTGCGCGGCGGCATGTGATCACGGCGCAGGCCACGCTGGAGTTCGATGCCTCAAGCGGCGTGTTCACCCTGCTGCCCGGTGCCGATGGGGCAAAACTCGCGATCGAGACCGACATGCTCGAAGCCAAGCATCGGCCCGACGAGCGTGTGCTCGAGCAGGTGCGTGCGGCGCTCGAGAAGGCGGCGGGCGATCCGTGGGATGCGGAGCCGATCGATCGCGCATTGCGTTCTTTTGTCCAAAAGATGGATGCCGATGGGTCGTACGACGCTGATCGGCTGCGGCCGCACGATCTTTCGCCCGTTCCGCGCATCGCGCTGGCGCCCGCGCTGCTGCTGCGCAGGCGCACCGCCCGCGGCGCGGTGCGTGCGTTCGAGTGCGTGATCGAGCGCCTCAAGGCCGGAGAGGAGATTCCGGCCAGCGCGGAGCGATTGGTGCGCACCTCGGATCGTCGTCCGCCCGGTATCGACAGCGCGCGCGATGGGGCGCGGCATGATGGCGATCTTCCGGCGCGGGTGTATTTCCCGCTGGCGGCGAGCGAAGAACAGCGGACGATCGTCGAGCGATTGGCCCTGGGCGATGGCGTTCTGGTGCAGGGGCCCCCCGGCACCGGCAAGTCGCACACGATCGCGAACCTGATGTGTCACCTTCTGGCGACGGGGCAGCGCGTGCTCATCACTGCCCAGACGCCGCGTGCGCTGCAGGTGCTGCGGGACAAGCTGCCGCAGGACATCCGCCCGCTGTGCCTGAGCATCCTCGGCAACGACAAGGCCGCGCAAGACAACGTCGAGGACAGCGTCCGGCGCATCACGGACAAGACCGCGGGCACCACCATCACGCAGTTAGACGCCCAGATCAGTCGGGCGGAGACGAAGATCGATGAGATGCTCGATCGGCTGGCGGTGCTCGAGCGCGAGATGCGGCAGTTCCGTGAGAGCGAAACCTACGAGCACACCGTGGCCGACGGGGTGTACCGCGGAACAGCACAGGCCATCGGTGAATCGCTGCGCCGGCAACGGGAGGAATACGGATGGTTCACAGACACCGTTGATCCCGATGCAAGGATGACGGTTCCGGCCGATGACATCGCAACGTGGCTGCGCGCGCGTCGCAGGCTTGACCCGCAGCGCGAAACCCAACTGCGCAAGCCCCATCCGATTGCGGGCCGCGATCTGCCCAAGGGGGATCGGCTGATCCAGCAGGTGGACGAGTGGCATCATCTGCGCGAGCGGGTCCGTCCGCTGGCCGATGGCGAGGTGCACCTGAGCACGCTGCCTGCTGAAGACGTGCGTCAGTCCGCGCGCGTGCTGCGCGAACTGCAGCAGGCGGTGCAATCCGTGTACGCTGTTGCTCCGGCCTGGGCCGGTGTGGCGATCGACGATGTCCTTCGTGGAGCCGGGGCTGCGTGGGTGCTGCTGCTCAGTCAGACCGAAGCAGCTGTCGCGTCCCTCGAACCGGTGGCAGCCGAACTCGACGCACGCGATGTGCGACTCACGGATCATCGCCGCGAAAACATGCTGCTGGCGGATGTCAAGGATCTGCACGAGCACCTGCTGCGAGGAGGCGGGCTCGGGTTTCTTGTGTTCCGTCCCGCTGTCGTCAGGCGCACTCTCGCTGTGGCGCGGCAGACGACGGTTGATGGCAGGCCGTGCGATCGCATGGAGACACTGGCGGTCGCCCGGCAGTATCTTGAGACTTCGGCCGCCCTGCGTAGAACATGGCAGTTGTGGGGGGGCAAAGCGGCGGCGGACGGCCGCTCGCTCTCGCAGCAGGTGGCGCAGTTGCAAGCCCTGTGCGACACGCTGGATCGCGTCGTGGCGCTCGGCCCCTCCGCCCAGCAGGCCGCTTCGGCCCTGGCCAGACTCAATCTGCCGGAGTCGGTTCTGCTCCAGGACATGAGGGCGGTCGATGCCCTTGCCGCACGTTGCGAACGCGTGCTCGATCGCATCGACTTTGCATCCCTCTCACAGACGCTCGACGTGCGTCAGCGGGCCGTTCTGGAACTGGCGGTCCAGCCCGAAGCGCACGAGGTGTGCGGCCTGCTGGCCGAGGCGCTCGCGGCGCGCGACCGGCACCGCATCACGCGCTGCCTTGAGGAGATCGGCGAGCTCGAGGCCGATGTGGCCATGCTCGAGGCGTGGCAGGCGCTTGATGAGCGTGTCCGCGAGGTGCTGCCCGACTGCGCGAGGCTGCTCCGAGATTCATGGACGGATCCGACGTGGGATGAGCGTCTGCGGCGGTGGGATGCGGCGTGGGCCTGGGCACAGGCGTGGGCGTGGCTGAACAAGGTTTCGGATGCGGACCGAGCCCTGACGGTCGAACGCGACATGCTCCGGGCGCGTGAGCACGTCAAGGACTGGACGATCAGGGCCTCTGCTTCGCGCGCGTGGAAGAACTGCCTTGAAAACATGAGGCCCGAGCATCGTCAGCATCTCGAAGCGTGGCAGAAGGCGGTCAAGAGCCTTGGGAAGGGCACCGGCAAACATGCCGCGCGCTGGCGACAGACCGCACAGGAGCATCTTGAACACTGCCGTGAGGCCATTCCGGCCTGGGTCATGCCGCTGTATCGGGTCTTTGACGGCATCACGCCCAGGGCGGGCCTCTTCGATGTGGTGATCGTCGATGAGGCGTCGCAGTGCGGGCCGGAAGCGCTGCTGCTGTTTTATCTCGCGAAGAAAATCATCATCGTCGGCGATGACAAGCAGATCAGTCCGTCGAACGTCGGCCTCAATCAGGATGATGCGCTGCAGTTGCTGCGCCAGCATCTCGGTGAACTGGCGCTGTGCGATACCTTCGATGTCAGCCGCAGCCTGTTCGATCATGGCAAGGTGCGTCTGGCGTCGAACGTCCTGCTGCGCGAGCACTTCCGGTGCGTGCCCGAGATCATTCGTTTCAGCAGCGATTTGTGCTACAGCCCGCCCCTGATCCCGCTGCGTCCGTCGCCACCGCATCGCCTCGCGCCGCTGGTGCCCCGGCTGATTCGCGCGGGCAGGCGTGAGGGCGGGCCGACGAGCGCGATCAACAAGGCGGAGGCGGCGGCCATCGCCGAAGCGATCGCGGCTTGCTGCGGCGACGAGAAGTATAAGGACAAGACCATGGGCGTCATCTCGCTGCTCGGCGAGCATCAGGCCCGGCTCATCGAACGCCTGCTCATTGAGCGCATCGGCGCTGAGGAAGTCGAGCGTCGCCACCTTGTGTGCGGCGATGCGTACTCGTTTCAGGGCGATGAACGCCATGTGGTGTTCCTGAGCATGGTTGTGTCGGTCCGCAGCGATGGGTCGCGCGGGTTTAATGCTCTAACGAAGTCGGCTGATGAACAGCGATTCAATGTTGCCGCGAGCCGGGCGCAGGATCAACTATGGCTGTTTCACTCCGTCATGCCCGAGGACATCGGCAACCCCTCGTGCATGCGGCACCGCCTGCTCACGCACTTCTATGACCCGGCGCGTCATGCAGCCGAGGGCGTCGGGATCAATCTGGAAACTTTGCGCCGACAGGTGCACGATCCGAAACGAACAAGCGATGCCCCTGCGCCCTTTGACAGCTGGTTCGAGGCGGAGGTGTACCTCATGATTGCCGACCGCGGCTACCGCGTGCTGCCGCAGTATCCGGCCGGGAGCAAGAGGATCGATCTGGTGGTCGAGGGACAGACAAGACTGGCCGTCGAATGCGATGGCGACCGCTTCCACACCGATGAAAACCTCGACGAGGACATGAGTCGGCAGCGCCAACTTGAACGCGCGGGCTGGAGATTCTGGCGTGTGCGCGGCAGTACCTTTGCCCGCAATCCGCACGATGCCCTTGCGCCGCTGTGGGACACACTTGCAGACATGGGCATCGAACCCCAGCCGGTCATCGACGGCACCGCGAGCCGGGCCGGGTACATCCCGACGGTGCCCGAAGCGGCTGCGTTTGACATGGCGACGGCTGCAAGCGCCGCGGACGAGGACAACAACTCCAGTTGCATCGAGTGAAGCGGATCGTGCTGTGTCTCGCAGGGCGGAGGTTGTGGAACACCTTCCAGGACAGTATTCAGATGTGCTGTGCGCGGCAAGCTGGCGCCTGAGCAAGGTCCGCCTGCGTTCTTGGGGCTGCGCGTGCGGGTGTGGGGCGGTGCGGCGGGCTGGGGGTCGCGTGTGGCGGTGTCCATTTGCGGCGCAGCGCGCCAGTGCGCCGCCTCAACGGGCCTGTGCGTCGGCTCGGTGCGCGGGCGCGGCGGCACGCGGGGGCTCGGCGCAGACGCTGGGCGAGGCTGGCCCGACGCCGCAGCGCGGTGTGGCGGCCCGCGGCCCTGATGCGCAGACTCTGCGCGTCGGTGCGCACGGCTGTCACAGCGGCGGAAGCTGGACTGAGCGCGGCGGGTTGGCCGATCGAGTCGCTGGATCGCACGAGCGATTGGGGCGCGGGCGGACGGAGGATCATCATGCGACGCACCACCGTGCCGCGCACCCAGCGCGGCGTGCTGAGTTATTTCGAGTCGAGGCTGGATCGGTGGTCCAGTGACCCGGCGGGCATCGGCTTGTCGCAGCAGGATGTCGATGCGCTGATTCAGGCCGTTGATGCCGCGAAACAGGCCCTCGAGGACGCGGCGATCAAGCGCGATGCGGCGCGCGCGGCCACGACCGCCCTGCGCTTCGCCATGGCCCGATTGCGACGACTCGGCGGCGACTTGGTCAACAGCGTGCGCGCGTACGGCGAACGCGAGCACAACGCCGATGTCTTCGTCCGCGCGCAGGTCGATCCGGTCCGCGCGCCGTCGGCATCGACTCCTGCCGAGAAACCCTTCGATCTTCAGCCGCGACTGCTCACCGGCGGTCTGGCGGAACTGCGCTGGCAAGGCTCGCGCGATCGCGGCGTGTCGTTTGTCGTTGAGCGCGCCCTGCGCTGGCCCGGCGGCGGCGCGGAGGCCTTCAGTGTCGCGGGCGTGACGAGCACGCAGCGCTTTCTGGATGCGGCACTTCCGGTGGGACTGGCCTCCGTCGTCTATCGGGTGACAGCCATCAGAGCGGGCGGCAGCAGCGGGCCTTCGGCCGCGACCGAACTCTTCCTGGGAAGACCCGAATCCGCGCAGCAGCAGGCGGCTGCGTAAGCGCGAGATCGCACGCGGATGGGTGCCACCACTCGCCGCGTCGCGGGAGTGATCGATGTTCATGTGCGTGGTCGCGGCGCAGTGGTGCCGGGTCGCAGCGCTGTCGCACCGATGAGCGTGTGTCGTGCATCGGGCATCACTGCGCGGAGAGGAGGAAGGAGAAGAGAGAGAAAACAGAGGGCCGCGAGTGATGGCACCGGCGCTCGCGCGGTGCGCGTGCGTGCATCCGCGATCGCACCACGTTCTTCCCGCGCCCTGCTCAGGTCAGCCAGTCCTGCGCCTTGAGCCGCTGCGGCACATAGACCTCCGTGACATACGAGATGTCCTTGGTGATAAGCGATTCGACTTCCATTTTAAAGCCGTTGTCGAGCATCTTCTGGATCTCACGCTGCCAGCCCTTGTGATCGGCGAACCACGGATACTCCATGATCTGCTTGGCCCGCTGCGTGTCGCGGTCGTTGAGCGCGATCTGCACATCATCGGTCAGTTCGCAAGCCTCGTAATCTTTCGCGCGGATGCCGAGGAACTTGGCATCGGGAATGGCGAGGCGCTCCGACTCAAAGGCCAGCGAAATCGAGCCTTGCTTGATCACCGAATAGATGTAGTGCCCCCACGGATCGCAGTCGAGCAGGCAGATGATGGGCAGGTTGTGTTCCTTGTTGAGCCGGTGGAGCAGACGACGCACGCCGCGCGGCGGCTGGCCGCTGCCTTCGGTCAGGATGCAGTTGTGCGTCTTCCAGAACTTGTCCTCGTTGAAGCGCTGCCACACCGTGTCCTTCTCGACATGCAGCACGAACTTGGCTTCGACGTTCCTGAACTGGATGACATCGGGCTCGCAGATGCTGGGGATGGCGTAGCCGCCGGTGCCCATGCGGCGGCAGTCGATCTCATCGCCCGAATCGATGACCGTGATGTTGCCGACCATCGTGCCGCGCTTCTTCGCGAAGATGTGCAGTTCCTCGCGCAGGGCCCCGAGCGTCACCTCGAGGTCTTCGAGGATCCCGTCCGATTCGGTCTGGTCATCGAAGGTCTTTTCCTTCGTCCCCTGAATCGTGTGCAACGATCGGTAGAACATGCCGCGCAGACTCAGCGTCTTGTCGGCTTCAATGAGCGACTGGATCGACTGGCCGTGCAGCAGCGTCTGCATAAAACTGCGGGCCATGCCGAGGTTGAAAAGTTGGCGATCGCTTTTCGCGTCCCCCATCCGCAGGATCCCGCGCTTCTTGTCCCACCTGGTGTTGCTCTTGGCGCGGGTGGGGACCGCGAGCGAGGGCTCGGTGCCCGACAATGCGTCGCCGACGACCGTCTCGGCGAGGCTGCGCAAGGCCGCCGCGGTCACGCGATCGCGCTCCTTGCTCTGGCGACTCGAAGCGCGTGCGGGCGAAGCCACGCGTGCGGGATCGGATTCGGGCTTGGCTGGTTTTTTGGCCATGATGTGCTCGATTCGTGGTGAAAGAAATCAGTCGTGTCGCGCAGGTCGTCGCGTGCGATGCGCTCAGCCGAACAGATTCGACTGTGCAGCCCCGCCCAGACGCACGCGAGGCTTGGGCTTGCCCTTGTTCTTGATCGTCGGCTCCGGGACCGCGGGCTGCGGGGCCGCCGCACGCTTCTTGCTCGGCTTGGTTTCGGTCTTCGAGGCCTGCGCACTGCCCGCGCGGCCCGCGGCGGGTTTCTTCGCACGCGCCGGTGTGCTCTTGGTCTCTGCCGTCTCGCGCATCGGCTCTGCCTGCTCGTCATCATCACGCGGCATGGCCTCGCGCCGCGGACCGGTTTGTGCGCCGCGATCCGGCTCCTGCGGCCCGCGCGAGGTCAGGATCACCACGCCCTCATCATCATCGAGCTTGCCCGTTCCCGCATCCTTGATGACTTTGCCCTCTTCGTCGAGTTGCGCGTCAGCAAACTCCGTCTTCCGCCGTGCCTGCTCCTGCAGAGCCTCGTAGACGCGCTTGGCCTCCGTGCCGGTCAGCGCCTCGCACGCCTTGGCGATCTCGCCGATGTAACGTTCGAAGACATCGCGCTTCTGGGCCTCACGCTTCATCTGCTGACGGCGCTTGAGATACACGCCGAGTTTGCGGCCGCACTCTTGCAAGGCCAGTTTCATCTCCTTGCGGATCTCGTCATAGTCGGCGATGGCCTCCTTGCTCTCGCTCGTGAACGGGACCCACACGCTGGCCATGTGCAGCATGATGACGAGCGGGCCCTGCGGCGCGCCGCCGCGCGGCTGCGTCAGGTTGTAGTTGCGCCAGCCCGTCTCGACGACGGCCTTGAACGCGCTGCACGCACTCTGCTGATACAGCAGCGGCACGCGGTTGGCAAAGCGGATCACGCGGGCCGTGTCATCGCCGGGCAGGTTGCCGCCAAAGGCAATCGCCGCCTCGATGAGGAAAGGCCGACCCCGATAGACGGCGGCCTCGCGGCTCGACGCGGTGTAGAACTCAGCCTGCACGCCCTTGAGCATGCCCGCGAGCAACTGCTTGATCCCGATCGGGGCAAGACAATCCGTCGGAGGGTTGGGCAGTTTCGCCTCCTGCATCGCGCCGAACAGGCGCTCGGCCTGGGCATGGTCGATATCGCCAACACGCGTCCGCACCTTGATGCCCGACTTCTCACACAGCGTGCTGGCCATCGACGGCGAGACCCGACTGAATCGATCGGCGAGAAAACCCGCGATGGTGGGGTTCTTCTGCTCGTGTTCGGCGTCCTTGAGCATCTGAATCAGCATGCCCAGTTCGATGCCCTTGGGATGAGGCTGAATCTCCTGCGTCTCGGGCGGCAGTTCCTGCGTCCCGCGCGGGTAAATGATCACTCCCTTGTGCTCGGATGTGTTGACCGCAGCCAGAGCCTCGAGATGTGTAGGCACTTGCGCCGACTCGGGTGCCGCCGCATCGCCCGCAGGTCGCAGCACCGCACCATCCCCGTCGTCCGTCGAGGCCACGCGCGTCGGCGGCACGAACACGATGCGCGCGTGCGGGTTGGCGATGGCCGTCAGTTCGAGAAACTCATCCACCGAGCCGCGCCCGCGCTGATAACGCCCTTCAAGTTCGAGGCTCACGCTCGTTCCGGTCTTGTAAATCGCGTCGGGCAGGAACTCGTTGGCGGCTGTCAATTCGCGCGTGCCCGCACTCAGGTCCGCAAGACGGCGTGGCGGAAAGTCCGTGGTCTCATCATCGCGCGTCACCTCGGCCCGATTGGTCTTGGTGTTCATCGCCAGTTCGATGTGATGGGCGGGCTGCGATGCCTTGGGGCGCGTGTGGATCTCCATGGGCCTGCCCGTGGTCATGAGTCCGTACATGCCAGCCGCGGAGATGCCGATGCCCTGCTGTCCGCGGCTCAT
>Ga0172363_10005048_pt1 | contig 10641 bp, 10 predicted proteins | sample LakKivs2_kivu2a2_FD_114541 | JGI IMG/M metagenome (GOLD analysis project Ga0172363, IMG submission 114541) | Sediment microbial communities from Lake Kivu, Rwanda - Sediment s2_kivu2a2 | ecosystem: Environmental > Aquatic > Freshwater > Lake > Sediment | place: Rwanda: Western Province, Lake... | reverse complement strand
TAACCATCTGAATCTTATTTATTTGACAAAGAGCTAACTCTTTAAAAGATTCCTTTAATAAATTATCGCCGTTTACAACGGCGAAGAGTCAATTCATCCCCATGCTAAAGCATCGGGGCTTTCTTGACTCGTCACGTAAAAAAGAAATACATGCTGTAAGAAGGAGGTTTCGATGACTGAAACGACTACGATGGAAGCGTCTCCTAAACTCAGGAACGAGAAGCTTTGCGAGGTCATCGCAAATTACCGAAGGACTAAAGATGAAAAATATGCGGATGAGTTTGTTAAAGGAATAAAGTATTTTGTTACTTTTTTAGTCAGCAAAATGCCCGGTCTCATTAACGAGAGTACGAGTTTTGACGATCTGTGTCAAATTGGTGTTATCGGCGCTCTGAAAACACTTAACGGGTATGACCCGAACTCTAGAATCAACGTTGTCACTCATTTAGGGAATAACATTAAATGGGAGATAATGAACAGAAATCGCAGTCATCGTATGCATATGTCATTGATTCCTTTGTACCGGGATATCAAAAAAGCTGAAGAAAAATTTAAAGACGAGCATGGTTGTCAACCGATTAAAGAAGAAATCCTCTCCATGATTGATCTTCGAGGCAGAAGCCCTGAATGGGTGATGAAGGAGATGGACAATGTTGTCAACTTTACTCATTTTGCTGGAACCGTAACCCCGGATAATGGACAAGATGATTTTCAGATCGATGAGAATAGTATTGCCGATCCAGTGACTAACATAACCCCTGAAGTAATTGCTGAAATAGAGAATGACATCCAGGATCTAAATCAAAAAATGAAGAAGTTCCTGAGCCGACGAGAAATCGCGTTATTTTCCAGGCGCAATCAGGGTCAACAGACTTTGGCAAAATGTGGGCAATCGGTCGGCGTGACAAAAGAGCGGGCCAGACAGATTGTTTTAGCAGCCACCCAGAAAATGAGATATGCCTACGGATTACCTAATGAGTGCAGCGAATCTGAATGTCCTCGGTGTCATAAGATATTTCCGTCTTATCCTTTAAGCTCCGATATATACAAATTCTGTTCTAAAGATTGTGAATTGGACATCATCGGTAGAGCACTTCATCGCGTGAAATTTTTAAAAGAAGTTTTGGAACATCCTAATTTTAAAGAACGATTACAAGTAGAACTGGATCCGAAGGAACGATCTGTATTTGTAATGCGCTACATTGATCATGCTCCTTACGAATATGTAGGCAAACAACTGGATATGACTGCTTTCGCCGTGCGAGCAATAAGTATAAAGGCTTTTCACAAGATGAGGCTCGCATTAGGATTCCCAAGTGGATATAAAAAAATCCAATGTATTCGGTGCGGCGTGGAGTTAATCGTCGATAAACGATACAAAAGGAAAAGTGATTGTTTTTGCAAAAGTTGCCAGGTGGGGTTTACTGCTAGAGAAAGATCATTTCTTATTTTTCTTTGTGAAGATAGAACTCGGGTTACTGAAGCGAAAGATATTTTAACCGAAGAAGAAATTGAATCAGTCTATTCTTATATTTGGGATTGCAAAAGTCAACAGGAAGTAGCTGAGGAAAGTGGGCTTAAAAAAAGTACAGCTAGGGAACATTTAAATACTGCTTGGGAAAAGCTTCGGTTTAAACATGGTTTCCCAAGTAGATGTAGTTCTGTTAACTGTCCATCATGCGGAAAGACTTATCTGTGGACAAAAAGGATTTACAGGATAAGGGAACCAACTTGCCCGCATTGCCGATATTGCAAGAGCCGTGAAAGGACGACTTATCAAGTGATTTTAAACCATCCTAAATTTAATGAGATTTGTGATGAGGTTCTAAATCAAAAACAAAAAATTGTCTTATTAAAACGATTGGTCGAAAAAAAGACTTATATGGCTATCGGTGAGGAAGTGGGATTAAAAAGTCCTAAAAAATGTTTTATTAGCGCAATCAACAGGATTAAAATTAAAGTTGGAGAGAGCGGATGCGAATCGAAAGTGATGTAAAGCAACTGTCATATACAGATGTTGCTATTGTTCCCGGAAAGTGTATTGTCAGTAGTAGAAAAGAGTGTTCTACTACAGTGAGATTTGGAATAAAAGAATTTCTCGTTCCAGTTTATCCGGCTAATATGAAAAGTGTTGTAAACATAAATACATGTAAATTTTTAGCATCGAAAAATTGGTTTTATACTATGCACCGGTTCGGTGTGGATATATTGGATTTCGCAGCAGAAATGAATTCGCAGTCTTTATTTGTGTCTATTAGCATTGGAATAGGAGACGAGTGGAAAAATATACTTTTAGAATGTATTTCCAACAGAATCCCTCTGCATTACATTACGATTGATGTGGCAAATGCTTGGTCAGATAGAACAAAAGGAATGGTTTTATGGGTAAAGGATCATTTTCAAGATACTTTTTTAATTGTAGGTAATGTTGCAACTGGTGAGGCTGTTTTGGATTTACAAAATTGGGGGGCTGATGCAATAAAATGCGGAATTGCCGGCGGCAAAGTGTGCACAACTAAAAAGAAAACTGGGGTTTTCCGTCCAATGGTTTCTTGTATATCAGACTGTTTCCAAGCAAGCAAAGTCCCGATTATTGCAGATGGAGGAATAGAAGAATTTGGTGATATTTCGAAAGCTATAATATGTGGAGCTACTATGGTTATGGCTGGATTTTTGTTTTCTGGATATTATCAAAGTGCTGGTGATCTTATTGAGGTAGATGGACAATTGTGCAAAGAATATTTTGGAAGTGCCTCTGAGTTTAATAAGGATAGTCAGTCCCATATTGAGGGGAAAAAAATCTTAGTACCATATAAAAGTGACATGACAAATCTGATGACAGAGATACAAGAAAATTTGCAATCTTCTATAAGCTATTGTGGAGGGAACAATCTTAATGACTTACGCTCGGCAAAATTTTATATTGTATAGGTGCGTGTCCATTTGTGGTGGTTTAAAATATACTTTCAAAATAAAATATGTTGGATAAGGTGTCGGTGTTCATAGGTATCATTGTTTTAGCTGTATTTTGGTATCATGTTGGTATTATTAAATAGTATTTGTCGAGCCTACGGCTCGAATGTCAATTCATCCCCACCGCAAGCGGATGGGGTTTCCTTGACGGAGGTTTTATGACCGATATAAGATTTGATGATCAAAAGAAAAGTTATTTGGTTGATTTGACCGGAAAAGAACTCAAAGAATCTTGCGAGATAGCCTGGAATTTTTGTAAGTTTTTTCATTGGGCGAATGCATCACCGGAGGAGCTGGCTTATCGACAAGGTCTAATGAACACGCCGGAAGATCCATATAAAGTGGAGCGTATCGGTGTGTATGGAGAAATGGCAGTAAGTTTGATTACCGGATGGCCGATGGATAAGAAAGTCCGAATGCACGGAAACGAATGGGATTTTGTTCACAACGGGTTTAAGGTTGACATTAAGACTCATTTCGGGTATTATCATGAAGCAGCGTATATTCAGAAAAAGTATGGTGCTTATTTTATTAAGGCAACGAATGGAAAAGGCGAACTGGGCAATTTAAAATCAGATTTCTATCTATTTTGTAATATATCCCTGCCCAAGTTTCGCCGAGATGAATACAACGCACAATTGGTTCAGGTTGAAGTGGTAGGAGCGATAGACAAAAACCGTGTTTTGGAAAATGCTGATGAACGGCGGTCGAGAGCTTTTTGGGGAAACTTCGAAGATTATTACGTAAAGAAATCCGAAATGATACGGATTGCCGACTTCATTAAAATGATTAATGAATCGAGAAAGGAAAGTTAGTTGCTCAGATATCCTGGTGGCAAATCACGCTTAAAGCGAGAAATACTTCGCTATATGTACAATTTCCACGACCAGAACCAGACAAAACAATGGCTCTATATTGAGCCGTTTGCCGGGGCTCTTTCGGTGGGATTGTCTGTGATGGAATGGGATTTCGTTAAAGAAGTGTTCATCAACGATAAAGACTTTGGCATTACATGTTTCTGGAATTCAGTCATCTCTTTCCCCAATGAATTGTGTGCTTTGATTGAAAAATTCGAACCCTCGGTTGATAAGTTTTTTGAATTTCAAGATTTTTTACTTAAGGAACCAACCGGTTCAACAATGTCTGTTGTCACTGAAATCGGGTTTAAAAAACTATCTATTCACCAGATGTCTTATTCGGGATTGGGAACCAAAGCGGGCGGTCCTATTGGGGGCAGAACCCAGTCCTCCAACTACGATGTTGGATGCCGGTGGAATGCCAAGAATCTTATCAAAGAAATCTGGGCTACGCATAATTTATTTAAAAGCAAAAAGATTAGAAACCCAGGATGTTGTACCAACTGGGATTTTGAAGACTGTCTCGACCACTCGATCAAGTCACAAGACGCGACTTTTTTCTACCTGGACCCACCGTACTATGTCAAAGGTAATGAGCTTTATCAACATTCATTTTCGCAATCAGACCATGAGCGGATGCGAGACTTGTTGAGGGACGATGACCGCCCGTGGGTTCTTTCCTACGATGATTGCCCTGAAATCAGGGCGATGTACGATTGGGCGGCGATAACGGAAATTCAAGCGAACTATACGATTAACACCTCACGAAATAGGCGAGAACTTGTTATTGTCAACCCGCATTTCAGCAAAATCCTTTTGATACTGGACAATCCTGTCGATCTTCTCGCGGACGCAGAATAACCGTTAACAGACTGCCCACGTCACGGAATAATACTTTTATGGCAAGCGCTGGAGTTTTAGTTTATCGCATCGTTAAAGGCGAATTGGAAGTCCTTCTCGCCCGGCCAGGCGGGCCATACTACGCTAATAAAGACGAAGGCATCTGGGGCATTCCAAAGGGCATTATCGACATGGACGAAGATGCTTTTACGGCGGCGCTCCGGGAACTTGAAGAAGAAACGGGGATTGTCGCCGAACCCAGCGAGGTTAAACTATACTTGGGGACCATCATTACACGGAGCGGCAAAGTCATCCATGCGTGGGCGTATAAGTACGACTACAATACAAATCAGCCTGTCAAAAGCAACCTTTGTACGATAACATGGCCGCCAGGGGCGACAACGCAGGTCGAGATTCCTGAGATTGACCGCCTTGAATATTTCACCCTCAGGGCGGCAAAAGTAAAAATTTATCCTCTCCAATTCGCTTTCCTTGAGCGTCTGACTGAATTTCTCCAAATTCCCATTGCGAGTGATACGGCAATTGTATAAAATTGCAGTATGCACAAAAAGCCCATATTCATAAAACACGACATACGGCTTCTGGACTACAACACGCCGCCCACTTTTGCTCAACTGAACAAAAACCGGGCTCCTGAAATTGTGGAACCTCGATCTGACGCCATTCCCGTACCGGAACCCTTGTCACACCCTACGAAAAAAGACCAAGCGTTAGAAGTACAGAGTGTTGAACCTAAAATACCCACTTCAAGGGGAGAAACCGTAAACAACAACGATATGGGATTTCAAGGATTAGTCTCAAAGTATTTCAAGTCGCAAGTCGTCAAAGAAAAAGATAGGGAATCGGTGAACAAACTTGATTTTGACCAGCAAACGAACATACTTCGTCATGCAGCTCTCGCTACTATGTTCGAATCCGTAAGCCGCAAAAGCAAGACGAAAGAGATGGTTTTCCCGCCTGAATCCTCTGGTGGTATCTCATCCCAGAGTACTCGCAAGGGATTGGTGGACGATTACAAAGAAAAGCCGCCCGCTGAGAAAATGGATCAGGAGAAGAAAGATAACTTTGTACCTTTGACGAAGATTCAACCGTGGGACAATCACGGAAACAAGCCGAAGGAAATGGTTTTCACAAACCCCGACAGGATATTTTTCTCAAATGTTTCTCCTGCCTTTCTGCCGTCTCCAACGCCGAAGGAAACAGTTCCACTATTTGAAGAGAAGCTCGCTGCCGAAGTGGAAAATGACGACTCGCCCAAAGATGAGGCGATGCAAGATGTCATTAACCAACTTTCACAATCCGCAGTGAAAAAACCTTGACTCTTAAAAAAGACAGGGTACAATTCTTATTGTGATTAGATAGGAGTAGAAGCATAAAATGGAAATTAAGGATGACAAGCCCGAACCCATTCATACCCCAAAGAAGAAAAAGGCAGGCAGTCGGTGGAACCGACGAACCCGCAAGCTTCGTTTGACCCTTACCCCAGAAGAAAATCTTCTTCGCAGTATTTTCGGCGAACCCGAAGAGGATGAAGAAAAAGAATGCAATCCCAAAGAACCAGGGACGATAACAAAACGTGCGGAAATAGCCGAGAAAGTATCGGGTACTGCCGAGGAGTTCGCTCCACAGGCTAAGACTGCCCAGCCTTTAAAACCGAGTGTATTAAACAACGGTTGTTTGAAAGATCAGGCGGGCGAAGTCAATGAGATTGATGCGATGGCCGAGTTGCGTGGAATAGATGTCCAGGTGGAAAAAATGATAGAATCTCTGGATGCAATGCCCCCCACAATGACTGTAGACAGCGGCATGAATGTTCATGCAACCTTTTCAATGGAGAACGAAAAACAGATGGAATCAGTAAGGGAAATCACCCCGTTTATTACTCCCGAAGAAACCGACCCGGATTTGATTCGCTTTGACGAAGAAACCAGAGTAATCAGCATCGGGTCTATCGACTATCGGCACATTTGCTATCATCTCGGGGTTTCCGATATCTCAGAATTCCACCAGGCCAGCTACCTGAATCTTCCCCTCATCAGTCTCCTTCTGATTGAAGCGATTCCTCGTTACATGGCAACCAAAGGTTTCAAGTTTATTGGTGAAAAGAACTTCAATCGTGATGGTGATGTAATTCCCTGTGACAAGCAAACATGGAATGCGAGAGAGCAAGAATTCCTTTTCACCATTAACGGATTTCTGTTCTTCAAGAACCTGGAAGATCCGGAGAAGAATGTAGCCTTCTACGTCTACTGTCGCATCCAAGACAACAGTGTTGGGATTAAATGCTATGCACGAGGCAAAGACGTTCCCTCCGCAACGTTGGCGGAGATCGACAGTTTCGCGAAGAACCACAACTGTCTCCGGGGATGCAGGTTGAAAGACATCAACCTAATGACCGCCGATTTCTCTGAAATTCCCATCGGCCCTCAATACACTTGGGAGAAGTTTTATTTCTCGCAGAGTATTATCGAGTTGTTCCAAGAGGAAATTCTGGGCTTCCTTGAACGGACTAAAGAGTATAACGCGAGAGGGCTTAATAAACGCGGTATAATGCTGCACGGCAGTCCGGGCACTGGTAAAACGACGGCGGGCTACGTGCTCTGTAATTTCCTCCCAAAAAACACCACCGTCATTTGGATTACACCCGACCTGATCGCAGAAAACAACGGCATGATGCACCAGAGCATTAAGAACCTTTACAAACTCGCCGATTATACCAGCCCTTGCGTCGTCATCATCGAAGACCTCGACCTGTTTTCGACTGACCGCGAATTTGGCGGTGACAATCTTCGGTTGGGAGCCCTGATGAATATTCTCGACGGGATAAACAGCATCCCGAATGCGATTACCCTCGCAACGACCAATCGTCTGAAAGTGATTGAGGATGCTTTACGGAACCGACCAGGGCGGTTCGACCGCATCATTGAAGTGCCGCCCTTGGAGGAACCGCTACGACTGCGGATGATCACCGACCGACTTCACGATTGCGTTGTCTCCCAGGAAATGATTGGTGATATCGTCAAACGGACTTCGGGATGGACCGGCGCGGAAATCCAGGAGTTCATCAATACGATGAACATCAATTTCATTGTCGGTGGCGATACCCAGCACGAAGTAACCGCCGAAAAGGTTGACAAAGCCTTCAAACGCATCGAAGAGTTCGGCGTATCCAAAAACGGACGCGAAAGCTTCGGTTTTGTGCGGGGATAATTTTTTTGAAAAAAGCTTGATTTTATATTTGAATGTGATATAATGCGACCTTTGTGATGGAATTACTTATCCATTTATGGGTTGATTTACAGGATGAATTGCTATGGGTTACGCAAAGCATGTCACGAAGCCAAAGTTTACTCACCAGAAGATCCAGGCTCGCCCGGACCAGGTCCAGAACAACGCCGGTGGGTACGTGTTCAAGGCAGATGACTGGGTGAGGTTGGATAGGTTTTTGATCCTGGGGAATGAAGCGGGAACGTACTACGCTTCCGAAAAGGACATGACCATCGAGAACTACGACATCGTCCGCAACCTGATCCAGGCCAACGGTGCGAAGGTCGTAGACCGCATCTGTGAAATCAGCAAGTCGCGTCGGGCTGCGAAGAACCTTCCGGCCATCTTCGCACTCGCGGTTTGCAGCGTGTTCGGCGACCAGGCAACTCGGACGTATGCTAACCGGCGTATGAGAGAGGTTTGCCGCTTCTCAACGGACATGTTCCGTTGGGTTGACATCGTGAACACCCTCAAGCAGGGTAAGCACGGTAAGGGTCTGCATCGGGCGCTTGGATGGTGGTATGTGTCCAATCCAGTCCGAGACCTGTCCTACCAGGTCTGCAAGTATCCACACCGGAAGACCGACGAGATGGAGCAGGCATGGTCCCACCGGGACATCCTGCGGCTCATCAAGATTGGTCCGAACCGGAAGACTCGGCGTGGAACGCCGGATGTGGCGCTACTGCGTCCGTCCGTGAAGTATGACCATGTGTTCAACTATGCGGTCAATGGCCGCACGGGTTTCGATGATGAGAAGTTCGCAGCTCTGAACGACGACGAAGAGTTGCGGTACATCTACGGCCACGAAATGGCGAAGCAGACGAAGGATGCCAATACGATGGTCCGGCTCATCAAAGATTACCGGCTAACGTTGGAGTCCGTCCCGAACAACCTTCTGACCCCAGCGGTTTGGAAGGCGCTTCTGGTGGACATGCCGATGAATGCCCTGGTCCGCAACATGAACCGGATGACGGCGGCTTGTATCTTCGAGCCGATGAGCAACGAGCTCCATCTCGCTTGTGACAAGCTGACCAACGAGGAGCAGATTCAGCGAGCAGGACTTCATCCTATGAACATCTTAAAGGCTCATCGTCAGTATGCACAGGGTCACGGCGACAAGGGCGATTTGCAGTGGACTCCGGTCCAGAAGATTATGGACGCTTTGGACGATGCATTCGACAAGGCGTTCGCATGTGTCGAGCCATCGGGAAAGGCAATCCTTACCGCAATCGACATGTCGGGGTCTATGCAAGGCTCTTGCTGCAACGGGTGCCAGTTGATTGATGCCGCAACCGCCACGGCGGTTATGGCAATGGTTGTCGCTCGACGAGAGAAGAACAGCCATATCATCGGGTTCCATGATGCGCTGGAGTCCCGTCTGAGTCTATCCGCAAAGGATACACTTGAGACGGCAACGCAGAAGATGGACCGGCTCCGGCAGTTTCGCGGAACGGATTGCTCGCTCCCGATCATGTACGCCCTCCAGAAGAACATAAAGGTGGATGCCTTCGTGATTATGACGGACGGTGAGACGTGGGCGGGTCACCAGCATCCGTTCCAGGCGCTGCAGGAGTACCGGCGACGGATGAATCCACAAGCACGGTGTGTGGTAGTTGCATTCTCGGCAACGGGTTTCTCCATCATGCCGCCAGAAGATAGCCTGACGCTGAACATCGCAGGATTGGATACGGCAACGCCGCAACTAATCAGCGATTTCGCGGCGGGTCGCATTTAACAAGGGAAGACACGGGCGACCGTGCCTTTTCTTTTTGATATTTTAAGGAATGTCGGATGGAATTGAGGAACCGTGTTCTAATTCATCTCTGTAAAAGACTACGAAAATTTCCTCCGCAAGCCCGACAAGAACGAGTAGAAAAAGTGATGAATTTTTATGACTCGTTCGGATTGTTCGACCCCGTTGATGTGCTTGAGGAAGAAGACATTGATGTGGGGGCTGTCGTCTTTCAAGCCGAAGTTCCCATCCCTCCCGAAGACATTGAAGCTCGTATTCTAGCCAAACAAAAAGAATTGGGAATAGTGGACGAAAACTCTTTTGACGAAATGGATGATGACAATCCGGAATCCCCTGCGAAGACCACGCGGTTCGGGCGGTCGGAGTTACATGAAGCCGTTCTTACGGGTGACCTGGATTTCGTCCAGAAGCTCGTCGAAAACGGTGCGGATTTGACAGCTCGCGACAAAAACGGCAATACTCCCTTCACTCTGGCTTTGATTGAAGGGCAGAGGGACATTGCCGCCTTTCTTAAGAAAAAGATGAAAATTTAGTTGCGTTCTCCCACTTCCGTTGTAAAATGGTGGATATGGAGAATTCTGCGATGAAGAAAAGAAATTTTACGCTCATCGAATTGCTGGTGGTGATCGCCATTGTCTCGTTGTTGTTTGCGATTTTACTGCCCGCACTGGGCATAGCCAGACAAATAGCAAGACATCGGGAGTACGAGCGAACCCATCCGCAACAGAAACTCCCGGCGGAAAAACCTCCCGAAGTGGATACCGCTGTTCGCGAGAACTTGTCACCCACTGGGGATAAAGTGAGAAGTGTTACTTTCCTCACGGCAAGCCGTGAGGCTTATGTAGAGTTATCTCTACTTTCTTTTTCTTATTTCAACGTGACAGCTTAAATTCAAAGTCTTTAAGTCTTACATTCACTCAATAAGCTTTA
>Ga0172363_10005044_pt1 | contig 10646 bp, 16 predicted proteins | sample LakKivs2_kivu2a2_FD_114541 | JGI IMG/M metagenome (GOLD analysis project Ga0172363, IMG submission 114541) | Sediment microbial communities from Lake Kivu, Rwanda - Sediment s2_kivu2a2 | ecosystem: Environmental > Aquatic > Freshwater > Lake > Sediment | place: Rwanda: Western Province, Lake... | reverse complement strand
CACTCGCACATCGACGGTCTCGATCCCGCGGCCCGCAAACACGCGGCCACGGAACTGCATCTGGGTCACGTCACTGGTAATCTTGGTCACACTGTCTGCCTTTATGGTCATATCATTCCCCTGTTGTTCCCGCTCCCCTCGGCGGGTGAGTTGCGGCACAGGCCGCGGTGAAGGATCATTCCCGGACGCGCCGACGCGGCGCGTTTCGTCCCTGCTTGGGACTCATCAGCGGGTCACGGTTTTCTTAGGGCCGTAGCACATGGACACTCTGCCGGAGTAACCTAGCCACTGGTGGAATGTCCACCGGCTGTCAGGATATTTAATCTGGAATGACGTGTACATCCGCCTTAGCGCCTTGAGAGGCCGCTGGTCCCGCATGAGGTACTGTATACCGTCGATTGTTTTGATCATTGGTTCACCGTGCCTCCGACTCCCTCAGTCGGCGAGTTTGGCCGGTTGTCGGCCGCGTTTTCCCCGTGTCTGCCTCTATTGTATCTCTATCGGCAGCATTGTCAACGGCAGAAAACGAGAATCGGGGAAAATTCCCGAAGTTTTCTCAGAAGGGGGGAGCGTGGTAGAATCGGGGGGAAGGGAGTTGACGGTGGCGGAAACGGTGGTAGGATGGGCAAAGTCACACTTGACACAGGAGGGGACTGATGCAGCACTTCGACGCCTATCACAAGTGGCTGGGTATTCCGCCGGGAGAACAGCCGGCGCATCTGTACCGGCTCCTGGGCGTGCAGCTATTCGAGTCCGACCCCGACGTCATCGAGGCCGCGGCGAATCAGCGGATGGCTCACCTGCGGACCTATCAGACAGGGCCGCACTCTGCCGAGTCTCAACGGCTATTGAGTGAAGTTGCCCGGGCTCGGGTGTGCCTGCTGAGTCGTGACCAGCGGCACGCCTACGACGCCTCGCTGATGGAGCGGCCCGTTTTCTGTGGCGACGATCCCATCCTAGCCCAGGCCGTGGAGGTTGTGCCACCGCCGATTGTTGGGCGGCGGGAGTGTCGGCCGGTGGAGCAATCGGTGGTGTCAAAACAGCGGCAATCGTTCGGAGCGAGGGTTTTAGCTGTGGCGGTGCTCTGCGGTCTGGCCGGCCTGACGGCGGGCGCGGCGTTCGGCATCTTGCTGGGCGTAGCGAGTCCCGACCCGGGGTTGTATATCGTGCGCTGGGGCATGTTCTTCGGGTTCATCGGCTCAATGCTGTTGGGCATCGTCGGCACGGTCTCCTACGCGGCGGCTGAATTGCTGCTCTCCAGGCCGGCGACGCCCCGCCGAACCGTCCACAATCGGCGATAGGGAATTTGCTGTTGTGCGGTAGACTTGCCGCATGGCCCTGACATCCTCCTACACGATCGTGGTCGCCCTGGATGCTCGCACCGTCGAGCAATTCGAAGGCGTCTGGCCCACGTGGCGACGCAAGCCGGGGATTCTCGACCACCCCATGCTCTGCCTGTGCGACTGGCGGTCCGGTGACAAACACGCGTGGCGGCGCCGGCTGCGGTGGATGGGGCACCCTGACCGGCGGCTGGTCTGCTGGGACTGGCCAGATCGCGACGACACGGCGTTTGCCGGCATGACCCAGCGGGAACGGATGCTGACCGCGTTTGTGAAGTTGCCCCCGCTGCTGGTCGAGACGCAGAAGTGGGTCAAGATCGACACGGATGTGGTGGCGACCGATGCAAATCCGTGGTTCGACGACGACTGGCTCGGCCTGCACGGGCCGCGGCTGGTCGGCTCGCCCTGGGGGTACAGCAAGCCGGCCGATACCTGCCAGCGGTTGGACGCCTGGGCGGCGGCGATTCCCGAACTAGGCTCGACACCTAGTCTGAATCTTCCCCCACCATTGCCGGGTCAAAAGCGAATCTCCCACCCACGGATCTGCTCCTGGATCTGCGTGATCGATACGGTTTGGAGTCGCCGGGCGGCCGATTTCGTGCCTGGCCGGCTGCCGGTACCGTCGCAGGACGGCTACCACTGGTACGTGGCGCATCGCATGGGCGAACGCATCGATCGGGTGCGATTTGGGCATCGGGGCTGGGCGACAGTGAGTAAAGACGTGCCGCGAGCGAAACTGGTGGCCGAGGTCCTCGGCACGGCGACGGAGGGCTGCTGTGGTTGAGCGCGACAAAGGGATCGTCTACCTATTCTCCGGCGTCGGGTTCGCCGAACGGATCGTCGTCTCGATCCACTCGCTGCGGCGGCACTATGCCGGGCCGATCGCGGTCATGGCCACTGACGACGACTGTGAGGGCGTGGTGAGGCGACTGTCGCCCCTGGCGGTGGAGTGTATTCGCGTCGACAAGGCGGCCTACCGCCGCAACGCGGCCTACGCGACAAAGCCCCGTCTGCCTGTGTCCTCTCCATTCGAGCGGTCGCTTTTCATCGACGGCGACACGATCATCGTGAACGACCCATCGCCGCTGGTCGATGAATTGACTGGGCAGGTCGAGCTGGTAATCACGAATTTCGGAGGTTGGCATTCACAAGGCGGCCGGATGTCGAAGCGGATCAAGGCCTGGCGGGGGCTTTCGCCGGGCATCGACGGGCTGGTTGCCGATCAGCTTTCGCGGCAATGGCCGGCGATCAATACCGGCGTCTTCGCCTGGCGGAAGGGCTGGCAGTACGCCCGCATCTGGACCGGCGTGACCGAGACCGGCAGCCCGCGGCACATGGCCGACGAATTGGCCATGCAGCTCTGCCAGTCGCTAATGGAAACCGAGTCGTTCCGCGTGGTCGATGACCGCTGGAACTGCTCACCCATCTATGGGGAGCATCGCGAGGAAGCCGTGGTCTGGCATTTCCACGGCAACAAGCATTTGCGGAAAGACGTGGGGCGTGCCCTCTGGATTCCGGCGTTTGAGGCGGCCCGGGCCGAGAATGTGGCCGGGCTTGCCGAGTGGGCCGGGCAATACGACAGGACCGTGCGAGATTATCTGAAAGGGAAAGTGCCGGCATGAAGATTCCGAAGATCGTAGCGTGGCCCCGACAGGGCTTTGCCGAGTTGATCGACCAGCGGCGGTACAAGATCGGCGTCGAGGTGGGCGTCGACAAAGGCGAGTTTTCCCATCTGCTGCTCGCCCGGTCGGGGTTGTCGAAACTCTACTCGGTCGACATGTGGAACAATAAGACGGGCCTGCTGCGGAAGCAGAACGCCGAATCTCTGCTGGCGCTGTTCCCCGGCCGGTCCGAAGTCATGCACACCACGTCCGTGGATGCTGCCGCTGCCCTGACGGCCGCAGGCGTGACGGTCGATTTTGTCTATCTGGACGATGACCACCGCGCCCGCGGCGTCCGCAGCAGCATCTACACCTGGTGGCCGCTGCTTCGCTCGGGCGGCTGCATGGCCGGGAATGATTACATCGACGGCGGCCGGGCGGAGATTGGTCAACGCATGTGCGGGGTGATTCCGGCGGTGAATCGACTCGCCGGCCGACGTCGGCAACTGTTTCTGACATGCGAAGAACCCTGGAAATCCTGGTTCCTGTTCAAGGAATAGGCCGTGAATCTGAATCGTGAAGCCCAATTCCCGTTCCTCATCGACAAGCGCGGCTACCGCGTCGGCATCGAGGTCGGGGTCGACCACGGCATGTTCTCCGAGGTGCTGTTGCGGCGGTCGGGACTGGAGGTGCTCTATTCGGTCGATTCCTGGGCCAATGAGGTCGGGCTGGCACGCGTCAACGAAGTCGCGGAACGACTTCGGCGGTTCGGACCGCGGTCGCGAATCCGGCAATGCACCTCGGCGGAATTCGCTGCGTCGATGATTCCAGGGCAAGCCGATTTTGTGTACCTCGACGCCGATCATAGCTACGAGTCCGTGGTCGAGGATATCGCCATGTACTGGCCTATCGTGCGGTCTGGCGGCTGTTTGGCCGGCCACGATTACGGCGAACGGCGTCATAAACGTGGCGTCTTGAACGCGGTCAATGAGTTCGTCGCCCGGGAAGGTTTGGCCCTACACCTGACCACGGAAGATTGTGTCTCCTGGTACGTTTTCAAGCCGTAAGATTTTCCATGCCGCCGTCTCCGCTCTTGCAACACACCCGCCGCGTGACCTTGCAGCTCTCGAATCGCTGCAATTATTCGGCGGTCCATGCGCGCTGCCCGGTGCATACGTTTGAGTCGGTCGAGATTCTGCCGATGCGGATCATCGACAACGTCCTCGATGGTCTAGTGTCGCTGCGGTTCGCCGGCGAGATCTGTTACCACGTCTACAACGAACCGGGCATCGACCCGCGGCTGTCCAGGATTATCGAGAAAACGGCCGCCATCGCAGGCTTGCGTCCTCATCTGTGGACCAACGCCTGGTATTTGACCGAGGGGCTCGCTCGGGAACTGATTGACTACGGCCTGCAAATACTCACGGTCTCGGCTTACGGGCGGGAGGAATTCGAGCGGTTGGCCTGGGTGCGTGATTTGCCCATCCAGACCGATTTACACAAGGCCCGGCTACTGGAAAGCGTCATGCGACGGGCCGGCTCGCCCGAACAGTGGCGGCCGTGCTATGCCCCGCTGTGCGACATTACGGTCCGTGCGTCCGGCCATGTGGGGATTTGCTGTCTGGATTACGCCGAGCAAGTCCGGCTGGGCAATCTGAATATCACGCCGTTTGCCGTCTGGCTGGCAGAGGAGTTCGAGCGTCTCGCCCGGTTGCGGGAGAATCTTGCCGCTCGGCGCCGCGAGATTCCCGTCTGCCAAAGCTGCGAACGGCGGCGGAGGTAGCCTGTGGCCTCTGGGATCATCGTGCGGGGACTCTGGGGCGATATGAGCGTCCCGGCATACGACCGCTCGCTGCGGGAGGCGGCCCGTCGCGTCCGGGCCAAGTCGTTCAACCTCGAACGCGAGAACTGCCGCATCTTTGCCTTCGGGCTGGAGAATACAGCCTTTCTGGATTCGCTAGGAGTGGAGTGGATTTGCCTCTCCTCCGATCCGCTGGTCAACTGGACGGCCGCGACGGACCGCAACCCCAGCGAAGACGGCCGGGTGAATTGGGGTCTCTCTCACTGGCGACACAAGCTGGAGTGTATCCGGGCCGGGCTGACCGTCTCGGAAGCCGTGATTTGGCTCGATTGGGATTGCCACCTCTGCGAACCTCTGCCGGCGGACTTCTGGGATCGCCTGGCCACCGGGCCGCCCTTCCGGGCCTCGCTGCGATTCTATCGCCACCGCCAGGTCTCGCGACCGGGAAGAATGGCCGGTCGCTATGTCCCCCACGGCGCCTGGCAGTATTTCCGCCGAGATTGGATCGACCGGGCCATTGAAACGCACGCCCGGCGATGTCCCGGCGCCACGGATGAGGTCGGCATGGCCTATTTCCTGGACGAATTGCACGATGGGTGGATTGGCGTGGAGCAGTGGGCTAAGCTGTACGAACCGGACTGTTACGACCAGCGGCATCGGTTGCGGCAGATTATTCCCTTGGCCGGCAGGCCGTTGTTTCGCAATTGGGGGAGGTGGTGAATGCGAACCGTCGAGATCATTTCCCACTGCTGGCAGTACAGCCGAGTGCTGAACTACCAGCTCTCTTCGCTCGTGTTGAATCCGCCCAAGCGGGTGAAAGTCTCTTTGGCGGTCGTCTTCACGCCCGACGATAAGCCGACGTCGGAATGTTTGGCCCGCTTCGTATCGAGCTCCTGGCCGGTCGATACGCTGATGGACGTCCAACGGTTCATGTCGCGTGTGCCCAAGGCGTCGCTGCTGAATCGCTCGATCTATCGCAATCACCTAGCGAAGACGACGGCGGCTGACGTGGTGTGGTTCGCCGACTGCGATTACGTGTTCGGGGAAGGTTGCCTTGACGCCCTGGCGGACGTGCCGCTTGACCCGGCCGACCCGGACTATTCGCCGCTCTACTTCCCGCGGGTGACGCTGTTTAGCAAGGATCATGCAACCGGCGATGAATACGCCCGCCGCGTGGAAGAGTTCGGCCTCTACGACATTGACCCGGCCGACTTCATCCAGCATCGACCACGGCGGGCGATCGGCGGCATTCAGATCGTGCCGGGCGACGTGGCCCGGGCAAAGGGTTATTGCCCGGACAATCCCAAGTGGCAGACGCCGACGGACGGCGACAAGATGCTGTTCGGTTCCGACGTGCCGTTCCGCCGAAGCCTGGGGACCGGCGGCAAGGCGGTCGAGATTCCTAACTGCTACCGAATCCGGCAAACGACCGAGGGCGTAGTGGATACTTTGGAGGCGTGACGATGCCCGTCCAACTGCCCGAATCCCTGGCGTTGTGCATCGACCCGGCGCGGTGCTACGAGTATCACCTGCATTTGGCGACCGACGACGGATCGCGTGGGCTCTGCGGGGCGAAGACGGAGCCGGTCGAACGTGAACCGGCCCATCGGCCGAAGACGCCCGGCTCGTACTGCCGGCGATGCCTCCCCCTGGCCGCGGCACTAGGCTAGGTGCCTAATGCCGCCGTGACGCTGTGGCAGGCAAGGTGTTCTCGCGTCTTGTCGATCCACTGGGCCAGCAATCCGTCATCGCGGGCAAGTCGGCCCAGGGCGTCGCGGTCGAGGTGTTCCGGGTAGCGGCCGTGGTCAAGCCGTTGGATGTCCTCGAGTTGCACGGTGCGGTTCAATCCAGGCGTGTATACCTCGAAGAGAATCGCGTCGGTCTGAAACACCATGCGATGGACCATCCGCGGCGGGGCGACGAAGACGGGATGCCGGTGCTTGTCCAGAGTGACAATTTTGCCTTGTTCGCCGTGGATCTCCACGAAACCGTGGAGGACGTGGAAGAGATTGGCCTTGTCGCGGTGGGTGTGCAAACTGCTGGCCCCGCCGGCGACGCCCACGGCCCGGGCCAGACACACCTCGGCGCTGGCGAAGAGGATTTCGGAATAGCCCCAGCGGTGCGACTGGTAGATCATTCCATCCCCTCGGGCTGCGGACCACGCGGCGTTTCGTGGTTCATCTCGGCGGCCACCTTTGCCCGGCCGGCCGCCTCCTGGTCGATCGCCTCGGGCTCGTCGCGTCCTCGCAATTCCCGACTTACCTTTTCCCGGGCGAGTCGCAACGCCGTGGGCAGGTCGCCCGGCGGGAAATCGTGCCAGGTAATGCGGCTTTGCAGGCGGGCACTCGGCGGCTTGCTGGGGTCGAGCCAGCAGCATTGGATGAAGTAGCGGCCGTGGTCAAGTGCCTCACTGATGAAACCGCGGACCACGGCGTCCTCGGGGGCCCCGGGCTGCGGGTTTGCTACAGTCTGTTCATTCTGCATCGTACCATCCATCACAATTCAACTCCTGCTCAAAGCCTGCGGTCGCCTCTGCCACCGCTTGAAGGAAGTCCATGCGGGGAAACGCCCATAGGGCGCTGCCCGGCGTCACGTTGATCACCCGGAACCCGGCTGCGTGGAAATGCGGTACAAGCTGCCGGAACATGCGGTCCATCTTGCTGAAGGCGTGATTGTTGGCCCGTACGCCCCCAGGGCTCTTTTCCTGCTTGAAGGCGTAGGGGCTGGCGTCGTCCATGTGGAAGTCGGCCCCGACCAGATACAGCGGTGAAATCCCCAGGTAGAACGCCAATCGGATGGCCGTGAACATGGTATTGATGACGTGGGGAAAGCCGTTGGGTGTGGCCCCCTTCAATCCGTTGGCGTGCTGGTCGTCGTTGCCGCGGTTCAGGCTGGCCTCGTAAAGCCAACGACCGGGGACGAATTCGCTGTTGCGCGCGAAGCCGAAGACGGCCGGCCGGTCGCGTCCGCCGATGTTGTCGTAGGTGGCCAGCGTCCCGTCGGCAAGCCGGTGCCGGAGGGCCTTTTTGTTCTTCCGGCCGACGTTCCATTCCTTGACTGGCGTAAACTTGAGGATCGCCGGATCGCGCCAGATTGAATCGTGAAACTTTTTGGCCGGATCGGTGTGGAGCCACACGTGGGGACGCAAGGGCGGCGGCAGGACGGCCGGGCAGTTGTTGACCGACATAATCAGGCAGCCGCGCTGGCCCAAGAGGTGCAGCGGCATGGTCTTGGTCGACGGTCCTCCGAGGACCAAAAAGCCGCCGGATCCATTGTAGAGCCCTGCCACCCCCGCGTCTTGCTCGTAGCGGTCCACCACCACGCCCGAGGGTTGGCCGGATTTTGTTCGCGTAGCCGGCTGCTGGGCGGTTGGCGTCTGCGCGACCGGAACGGGCCTGAGATAGTCGGGGCAGGCCAAACAGCGGCAGAGGGTCGTATCCGCGTGTTTCGGGTGGCGACAACGATGCTGGATTTCGACGCCGAAGCGGTCGTCTATGGTCCCGATCGGCTCGCCTAGATGGGTGCATAGAAGCAGCATTCCCATAGAGTAGCGGAATCGGCCGAATCCCAAAGCCGCTTTGTGGACGCCTTAGACGTTCATCCAGCCCGTTTTACGGGCCCATGCAACCATTTGGGTAATGCCGTCTACCAGGGCGACTTTCGGCTCCCATCCCAGGTGCTCGATCGCCTTGTCGATCACGGGCCGGCGCATCTTGGGGTCATCGACCGGTAGCGGCCGGTGCTCGATCCTCGAACCCGATCCGGCGACGTCGCGGATCAGTTCGGCCAGCTCCAGCATGGTAAACTCGCCGGGGTTGCCCAGGTTGACCGGGCCAAGGAACTGGGTCGGCCGTTCCATGAGGCGAACCAGCCCCTCCACAAGATCGCTGACAAAGCAAAAACTCCGCGTCTGTTGGCCGTCGCCGTAGATCGTCAACGGTTCGCTGCGAAGTGCCTGGCGGACAAAGTTGCTCACCACGCGGCCGTCCTTCGGATGCATCCCCGGGCCGTAGGTGTTGAAAATCCGTGCGATCTGCACTGGGTCGCCCCTTTGCCGGGTCCAGTCGGCACACAAGGTCTCGGCGGCCCGTTTCCCCTCGTCGTAGCACGCCCGGGGCCCCGTGGTATGCACGTTGCCGAAATAGCCCTCGGCTTGCGGGTGAATCAGTGGGTCGCCGTAGACCTCGCTGGTGGAAGCCTGCAGGACCTTGGCGCCGCACGCGTGGGCCAGTGTTAGGATGCGGTGGATGCCCAACGCGGACGTTTCCCAAGTCCAGATCGGGTCGGCCTGATAGTGCGGCGGGCTGGCCGGGCAGGCGAGGTTGTAGATTTCCTCGACCTCCAGGTCCAGCGGCACGTGGGCCACGTCGCAAGAGATTAGCCGGAAGCCCGGCGCGGCGATGAGGGGGTCGAGGTTGGGCATCCAGGAAGTGGCCAAATTGTCGAGGGACAGCACTTCATAGCCACGGGCCAATAGTTCCTTACACAGGTGGCAGCCGATGAAGCCGGCCCCGCCGGTAACCAAAATGCGTTTCATGCCGATTCCTCCTTGACGTGTGTGAAGCCGGGCATCTCGACCCACAGCGGCGTCGGCGCCGGGCAGCGTTCCGTCCCCATAGCCAGCTTGTTCAGAAATGCTTTGCCGTCGGCCCGCACGCGGCAACCGCAAATGCTGCAGGATCGTTTAGTTGCCTTGAAATGCCGACAGTGTTGGCAGCACGTGGCGTAAAGTCGGGCGACTTCCTCGGGACTGCGGGTGGGTCGGCCGGCGGCTTCCCAGCGGGCAATGGACTTGGCGTAGTTGCCGATTCGCCGCGTAATCGGGGGCATCTTGCCGTTTGCTGGTTGCTTTTGGTCTAGTGTCGCGTTGAACGCCCTGGGCCCACAGGCAAGGATACGATGGACGCCCGGCATCGTCTTGACCCCTTGCGTGCCGCATGCCGGCTGGGCGTCGAGCACGGGGTCGATCGATCCGCCGTAATGCCGGTCGATTACCTGCTGGCAGATTTCCACTCGTTTACCGCAGACAGTGCAGCGGAAAATCAGCACATTGTGGGCGTCGAGGTCTTGCTGCCAGTTGCAATCGGCCATATCTTCAGTCCCACGCCAACGAGACGGTGATGTCCTCAATGCACGTCGGCAGGTTTTCTTCGCACGGGCTGTAGAAAAACGGAGTAAAGGTAATGTCCTCGAACGACGGAACGAAATCACAATCTCCGGACCATGTGAATTCTCCAAGATTGGCCACCGCCAACCGCCACCGCAAGTTCTCGCCCACGTATTCGAGATAGAGTGATTGTGTAGAAGGGCAGGCGTCAGCCTCCACGGGCGACCATTCACAGTTGATCGGGGTGTCGCCGTCGTAGCCGGTGCCCACGAAAGTGAGGTGGCAAGAGGAGTCTTCCAATAGGTCAAAGCATTCTACATTGTCTTCGCATGTGTGCGTGCCGGAGTAGGTCACCGTCAATCCCAAGCTGCCCGTTCCCTCGGCGCACAACTGGCAACGGACGCAACAACAGGTGGCGGCGGTTATGCGTTTGTAATCCCGTACCAACATCTCACCTCTTACTCGCATGCACACGCGCCGACGGCCTTATGGAGGTAATGTCCGTGGCAATCGAAATGCAGATCGGAGTAGCAGACCACAATATCCCCACCGTCACAGCACACGTCTTCGACAACGGTCACGACGATGTCGTCGCATTGCATACTAGACGTGGCGGAGGTGGCAACGCTGGAGGTGGCCGAGGTCGCCACGCTGCTGGTCGAGACCACGCTCGACGATGTCTCGCTGCTGCTGGTGGGCGTCGAGGATAGACTGCTTGTCTCGCTGCTACTGGTCGGCGTTGAGGATTTCGACGACGTGTCCGATGTCGAGATGCTACTTATGGGGCTCGTGCTGCT
>Ga0172363_10005040_pt1 | contig 10653 bp, 11 predicted proteins | sample LakKivs2_kivu2a2_FD_114541 | JGI IMG/M metagenome (GOLD analysis project Ga0172363, IMG submission 114541) | Sediment microbial communities from Lake Kivu, Rwanda - Sediment s2_kivu2a2 | ecosystem: Environmental > Aquatic > Freshwater > Lake > Sediment | place: Rwanda: Western Province, Lake... | reverse complement strand
CCGAGGTTCAAAGGGAAAAAGGTTGCAGAAATAAAAATTACTTCTATAAAAAAAGAGGATATTTCATTAGCAACGAAAGAAGATTACGAGCTTGAAGGATTCAAGTATATGGAAAAACATAGCTTGAAAATATGGGGTAAAGAGCCTGCCGATGCTTTTAATGAATGGGTTGAAGAAGGTGGTGAATACTGGGTTGTAGATTTTGAACTGACAAAGGTGTGTGACTAATGCCAGAAATAGCCGATTTAGGAGTAAAACAGGTCGTTCCTAGAGAAGTTATCGATACTTTAGAGGCTTACCCTAAGATTCCTACTTTGAAAGAATTCTATGGTCGAATGAAAACTTTGGGTTATACTGGATCTCAATCAGATTTTATGGTAGGAAAGTTAAGTAGGAAGGAACTGTATGCGTTAGAAGATTTAGAAGGGGTTGGAGTGGATGCCTCATCAGGGTATATAATTAATTTTTATAAGCCCCTTAAAAACTATATTCTATTAGATGCCAAAAACTTTATTATGGCAGAACAAAATCGTATTTCAATTGTTTGTACATTCAGCGTTGATACTGATACGGAAAGGTCGCATACGCCTTTAACCTGTGAAATAGCAAGCCATACATCCGTTAAAAAAAAGAGCATGGGTGGTATAGATAGAGTTATCGGGGAATTAGAGGATTTTGTCGATTCTGCTTTAAGCTATTATTTTAACGAGGCTATAGCTGATATTGTTATAAAAGAAGGTGTTGAATATTTGAGTGAAAGACCCATAGATGAAGTGAATTATCCCGAGATGAAGATTTATCTATCTTATGCCAATCCAGGTATAAAACCGAGAGTCATTAAAAAGACTTATTCCGAGTTTGCTGGAGATTTGAAAGAACATCCTTGGAGAGAACATATGAAAAAGGGTGGCAGAGAGAGAAAAATTAAGGAGTTTGTTTGAATTGAAATGCACATTATGCCAACAGGAAAAAGACAACTTGATTTGTCAAGATTGTATAGATGGACTAAAAATTGATACAAGTTTTGAATCTGACAAGAAAGAGATTTTGAAACAAATCAACGGCATAATCAAATCTTTTGAAATATTGATAAAAGTACCTTCTTCTTTCAGGAAAGCGAGACAGGTTGAGATTGAAATTTTATTTAATTTAAAGAAATTGAGGGAAAAGGTGTTATAATGGCAAATGTTGTTTTTACATTAGATATGGATACAACAGTCGTAGATGAACCTGATTTCAATGAAGAATGGATTCATACTCGAGAAATGATTTTAAACTCTCTTAATTATAAATTAGTGAAATGGATGCGTCACAAATCCAAGACTAGGGATCCTAAGACGGGAAAGTTGAAAGACGGTAGGGGTTATCACTATTTCTTTCATTGCTTAGGCAAAGAGCCAACACCATTGGAAAGAATAAAAATTAACTTTCTTATGGGGGATTGTGGTGGACGTGTGTTCATAAGCCTTTTAAAGGTTAAGACAGGGCAGAAAATGTTTGAAAAAATATTTTCGGAAGTTCGCTATCGGAAGATGCCATCTAAAAGGTGTTTAAATTGTAATTTAAGAAAACATATTTTAGAATTAATAGGGGGCGAAAGGTTCTAACATGGCGGAAAAGATATATTTTCATACGAATGAATGTTCTTTAGTCAGGGGTAGAGGCAATTGCGATTGTGGTACTTATTCAGGAAAAGGACAGGAAGATGTTCCGAATCAAGTTGACGGACAAGGTGTAAACAATGCCACGCCTGAAAAGAAGTCGAGTCTAGATAAGATTTCTCCTCCTGAAAAAATGAAAGGAGATGAGCCATCCAAAACCCCTATAGGTAAATTTCTATGGCAAAAAGAAAAATAAAACTTAAAGATATACATAAATGCAATTACTGTAATGAGGATCTGACTAATAAAAGAAAATCACAAATATTTTTCGATGAAGAGGGCAATGAGTATTGTAATTCAAAATGCTATAATTTGAAAAAGGATTGAATGCTAGAAAAGTTAAGTAAGAGTGAGAAAAATTTAATGTTATGTATTTTAGCTATAAAGGTTCTAGACCACAAGGCTTTTGTTATAGGAATGGAAACAGATGTGATATATTTACATGCCGGTTAAAATTAAAGAATTTATATTGGATAAAGATTATTGCCGGGATTGTAAATCATGTAGAAAAATCAATATAAAGAATGATGAATGGTTTTTTTGTTTTAAATTTAATATGAAGGTTGATTACTACCAGGAAGCGTGTAAAGAATATGCAGAAAAAGACTAAAGAAAGTTTAATATTTTTCAGGGATTGGTTGATTACTAATATTCTATTTATTCTTTTCTTGACTACTTGGGTTTATTTTATTTATCCTGATTTATGGCATTATATAGAGAAAATCATAGACATAGGAACAACTTTTGAAGCGATAAGTCAATACTGCCCAGTTGAAAATTATACTGAATATGAAGAATTTCTTTATAATGAAACAATAGGATTGACCAATCATTGTGAAGATGATCTATGTAAGATATGGGCTATAATAGCATGGCTTCGTCCTTATAACACAACAACAGGAAAAAATGATATAAATCCTAATATTAAAAGAATAAAAAATGTTAACATGAGCTGTAAAGAAATCGCATATGCTTTTACAATATTAGCACGGTTAAACGGCATGGAATCCAAATTATGCTTTACAGAGGGTCATGCGTTAACTATAACGGAAGTCGATGACAAATATATTATGATAGACCCATCATTATTAATAGTAGAATCCTTTGAGTTCAAGGAATACAATATACCTAGGAAATATTTAGTATGCCCATGGTGAACTACCATCATCTATCGAAGGTGGCTTTCGGCTATGAAGTTAAATCCTATATCCAATAAAATAAAGTTTGTAGTCCTGTCCATAAATCCTGATAATAAACAGTCCAGAAATTTATAAGGAAGGATAAAATTAACATCCCCCCTAACAAAAATATGAAAATTGGTCTTTTTTTAGTCAAGTAAACGCCCAGACCGAAAAGGAATGATGTCATTAGTCCTACTAGAAACAGTATCGAGAAGGGCAGGTCTATCCCCAGAATCCATAACATCCCGACCAAAACTGCATTAGATAATCCCCCGATTAAAATGCATCCTTTAAACCTTTTCGCTACCAATATCGGCAACAATCTGATGCTATCTAATATAATCAAGTCATACCATTGCAAATTATGCCTCAAGATAAAAAAAATTAGAGATAGGGTTAACACTAAAATTATGCTGAAAAGAATTTTAAGCATATCTTTTGCGGTCAAACTATCATCTAGATAAAATCATTGTTCGATTCTTCAGGCTTGTTCTCTATTATGCTCACCTTCAATATATTCCAGATGAAGATTACTACGACTATCAGAATCAAGACTATCATTATGCTGTTCATAGCAAGTGATGTTATAAAAGATTTTTCCTGGTCTATGCCTATGTTTTGTAATACACTTGATATGAAATTTATACTATCCCTGATGCCAGGTATTTTGTCAGTGTTATCCTTGATATCATCAATCCAGTTATAAGTTTTCTCAACAGTTTCTTTTATGCTTGATATTTTGGATTCGGTTGAATCGGCAACGACAGATAAAGCCATCACAGAAGATTGGTTTAATACTCCTTTCGTGCAGTTGGCTAGGAATATATAGTCATCTATCTGACCAGGAGCAGTAAAAGTATAAGTATAGTCGCCATTCCCTCGGTCAGTCATACTCTGGTCATCTAAATAGATTGTGTAATTGGAGAATTTTATATCGAGTCTGCAAGTGGCACTAGCAACACCCTCTCCAGGGAAGCTTTCATTCTTCAAGTATATGGCAATTAAGCATTGTTTCCCTGTTTCCACCTCAGTATCGCATAGTTTCAAAGCATAAGCTAGGTTAAGTGTTAAGATAAAAATTATAAATAAAATTAATTTTTTCAAATGAATATCACCCAATTCCTAATATAGTTTACAAAAGTTAATATGAATTCTGTAGCTTTAATAATTAAGCCAACAAAAGAAGTTATTCCCCTGTTTAACCAAATAATGGTCATTTCTGGTATTATTTGTGTTATTGCCATATATAAAGTTGTTAATATAGTTTGTATCCTCAGTCTTTGAGAAATAATTCTAAAAGCATTATATGACCTAGATATTACGGCTTCAAGAGTCAAAGCCTCTTTCAAATTCCTTGTTATTTTATATAATCTTGATATTAAAGTTTCTATTTGCAAAGTTTGAGTAATACTTCTTTCTATGTTTTGAATTCTTAATATATAAGTGTCAATATTTAATGTTTGCTCCAATGCCCTTAAACTGTTATAAATTCTGCTTGTAATAGATGTAAGATTAATCTGTTGAGTTAAAGTTCTCAGCCCCCCGTAGATTCTTGATGATATATCGGTTATGTTGATTACTTGTATTATTTGTTTTAGACCAGAGTAAAGTCTTGTAACTGCATCAGTAATGTTTAAACTCTGTAACAATTCCCTAGGTATACTCCTTAACCTGTTTAGAATATCCATTATTGATATGGTTTGCATAGTTTCTCTGAAGGAATTCGTTATTTTTGTCAAAGCATCTGCTATCCTTATGTCAATCGACAATATCGCTTCTCCGAATATCGAATAGATAAAAGACAATGAGTCCATTATATTTATTGTTTGGAATAATGACCTAAAACTACTGTAAAGTCTTGAAACTAGTGTAGTTAAATTCAATGTTTGGGCCATCGATCTTAAAGTATTGTATAATCTACTAACTATGTTTGTTATGTTTACTGTTTGTAATAGTTCTTTGAACATGTTTTTTAACTTGCTTAAGGCATCCGTAATTTGTAGAGTTTGGGTTAAAGCCTTAAGACTGCTATAAAGTCTTGAGGTTATTATGTCTATGTTTATTATTTGTGTCAAAATTCTAGATATGTTTCTTAATCTTGAAATCAAATCAGTTATTTGTATTATTTGAATTAGTTGCTTTAAACTGTTATAAATTCGTGACAGAGTATCTATAATGTTTAAAGATTGAATTATCGATATGAATCCAGAATATATTCTTGAGATTGTATCAGTTACGTTAATGACTTGTATTAATATCTTAAAGCCATTATAAAGCTTTGAAATAATAATATCGACATTTGTTGCTTGTGTCAAATTCCTTAAAACTCCTGATAATGTTGAGATGGCATCAGCAATTCTCAATATTTGGCTAATCGTTCTTATACTGTTCTGAAGTCTTGCTACTGTATCGCTTATGTTTAAAGCCTGAATCGAAATCCTGAATACCCCCCTTAATTTCATTAACAAGTCGGTTATATTAATGAGTTGAGTTATAGTTCTGAAACCAGAGTAGAGTCTTGAAACAATATTATCAATGTTCAAAACCTGAGCTAAAACTCTTGGAACATTTCTAAGTTTTGAAATTATATCTGTTATGGGTATAGTTTCTGATATGTCTCTCAAGCTGTTGTAATATCGTGAAAGCATATCTATGATGTTTATTTGTTGAGTTATGGCTCTTAAACTACTATATAATCTGACTAAAGCATCTACAACAAAAACGGATTGGGGAATTGTTTTTAAACCATTATAGATTCTACTCATAAAATCTGAGATATTTAAGGTCTGTATTAGGGTTCTAAATGAACTAGATAGTGCTGAAATCTTATCAAATATATTCAGTGTTTGACCTAGAATTCTCAAACTACTGTAAAGCCTTGTTATTAAATCTATGATGTTTAATGCTTGGGTTAATTCTCTGGGAATACTTTTTATTCTTTCTACAATATCTGTTATGCTGATAATTTGAATTAAATTTCTAAAACTAGAATAAAATCTTGAAGTGATGGTATTAATGTTGAGAATTTGAGTTATGATTTTTGGAACATCCCTGAGTTTTGAAACTACATCTGTTATGTTCAATAACTGTATCAAAACTCTGAATCCATTATAAATTCTCATCGCAAGAGTGGTTACATCCAATTTTTGTATCATTACCCTAAAGGAACTTAAACCCCCCGATAAAGAATCTTTTATTGATATAGTGAAAGATAATAAAGCCTTCCCAGCCATCTGATAGATATAGCTTAAAGTTTCGGTTATGTTTAGAGTTTGGGTTAAGTTTTTGAATAAAGAAGAAAACTTTGATACTATAGAAGTTAGATTTATGATTTGAGTTATAGTTCTTAAGCTTCCATACAATCTACTGATTGCGTCTGTGATATTTAACGAATGGCTAATTGCTCTAGAAATAGTTCTTATTTTAATCAAAACATCAGTTATATTAATTATTTGAATTATCGTCCTAAAACTTTTATAGAGTCTATCCACAGCAATTGTCAAATTTAATGACTGCGATAAATTTTTAGGAACGTTTCTGAGTCGTGAAACAATATCTATAATGTTGATTGATTGACTCACTACCCTCATACTATTATAAATTCTATAGATTTCATCGGTTATGTTCAATGCTTGAGACAACGTTTTAATGCTTGAGTATAGTCTTGAAATAACGCCAGTTATCTGTATTTGTTGAACTATTGCTCTTATTCCCCCTTGAATTCGTGAAATTATATTTGTCAAATTTAAAGTTTGAGCCAGCCCCCTTGCAATTCCAGACAAAGTTTCGATTGTAGATGTTATCGTTATTTTTTGGGTTAACCCCCTTAAGCTTCCGTAGATTCTGTGGACAAAAATATTTAAATTTAATGTTTGAATTGCAGTTCGTAATACTTCCCTTAATCTAGTTGAAATATCTATTATCTGCATGCTCTGGGTTATAGTTCTGAAACCAGAATACAATTTTGCCACGACTATATTAATATTTAGTAATTGTGTTAATGTCTTTGGTATGCTCCTTAACCTTTCTATGTTATCATTAAATGAAAGGATTTGTGTAATGCTTCTTAGAAATATTAATAATTTTGATGTTGCAATATTTATGTTGATATATTGTGACATGTTCCTGATGAATGTTAAATATATTGTTGCCATTTGATGAAAGGATATAGACTGTATTGTTATTCTTATTATGGATAAGAGTGTCTGAAAAAGAGGTTTTAATGTCAACAACAAAGCTATTGATTTTTGTAGGGATATCAATCTTGAAGTTATATTATTTAAACTGATTGTGTTTATAAGTTGTTTTATGAGTGATGCTAATACGGATATTATCCCATGAGTTTGTATGGATTGTGTAATGCTTCTTAAAGAAGAAATTAGCCTCTGTATTGAATGGGATACGGATAAAAAAACGGATTGAACCTTTGTTGCTATGTATCGTCTTTGGGTTTGTAGAAAAATCGAAATCATTTCGGATAATGTATAGTTATATGCCGATATTTGTGTGATATTTAGTCCGTTTATTAAAACATCTATAGGGCCAAAAAACCCAGACTTTGATAATGTTATATTACTGTTAAGGAATGTTATATCACTACTTAAAACTGAACTAATATCCCCCCTTAATAAACCGACTACGATGAAACTTTGGTTGACGGTAATTGCTCCCAACTCACTATTAGTAAATGTTATATTAACATTAACATGAGTTCCAGTCTGTGATTTATCTACAGTAAAATTACCGAGCATATATTCATCAGTAAAATAGATATCGCTTGAAGACATATCCATAGATGTGGAAATGGCACAAGCAATTCTGGCAGGGTATATCGCTCTAAATGATGATATATCGGCAGAAAAGATTTGGCAATTATCTGAAGTTAAATTCCTAACTAAGTTGGAAACAATTTTTTGTTGGCTATTATTCCCCGTAGTATAGACTAATGCAAAATGTTTATTCTTAAGATAGGAACTGCTACCGCAAATTTTTATATAGCCTTTAGGATTAATTAAAGATAGGTCTTTATATGATGTCGAGTTAATGTCATAACTTAAATTGTATGTATTTCCTGTGGAGTTGGTTAGGTTAAAATCTAGAGCAGAAGAACATGATATTAAAAAAAGGCTAAATATTATAAAAAAAATTAGAGAGACTTTTTTTTTAATTTATACCACCTATATGGGCAACAACCATTTGTTTATCATGCTGAATATAGTATAAGCCCAATCCATTATCTGTTGGACATAATTATTCTGATTTGCTACTGTGTTGTCTTGGTTAAATCCAGTATCATCATAAATTGTATTATCCACATACAAATCCCATTCAGTCTCTACACCTCCATATCTTGAAAAAGATAAAGTAGTTCCACCTGAACATGCACTACCATCTGTTACTGCTGTCATATAAAAATTATAATCTCCTATGTATTCATCCAACTCGTATTCTGGGTAATCCCTGTAGATTGGGTTGTCAGTTGGTATTAATGTAAACGATTCTGTCCAACCAGTATCATTTGTTCTTACTTCTGCACATTGAATTGTGTATAAACCTGTTTTTGTTGCTGAACCTTGAAAGTATGTCCAATTTTGGCTTGGTGCAAATATATTCACGGCGTTTACCTGCCAGAACCTTATTCTCGCATTATCTACTGCTATCCCATCAGAATCGTTAAGATAGATTGAAATATTCGCTGGGATCCCCGCCCTTGTGAAATTAACATCCGGAGTTCCATTAATATAGATGTAAGGTGTGTAGAGTTTGTTTATGGTTATTGTATCCTGGTCTAACTGATCACTCGCCGTTTCAGTACATTCTGAAATATTATTGTTTTGGTCTGTAATCGCCCTGAAGTCCCATGCACCCGACGCAACATTACCTGTCCAGTTCCAGTAAACCCAGCTCGAAGTTCCACTTGTTGTCAAGTTTTCTGTTATGGTTGTGGAATTTTTTATCACGATATAGGTATCTGTTCCAGGCGAATTTTCTATCCAAAGGCTTTGATTGAAATCTGTCGTCTGATTGACATTACCACTATTATATGTTCTGTAACGTAACATGGCTGTCTGGCCATAAAACATGCTACAACTACTGCCCCAGCTTCCATAGACACCTGTTGCATCCGGGCATCTCACATCAAAGTCCGATTCCCTTGTCTGCAAATTGGCACCGATGCAGAATGCAGAAGATGCAAACCCGTTCACCACTATGTATTTGGTATGATTCGATTGATCATTCGGTTTGATAATTCCTGTGGCTAAACTTATTGGTCCTGCAGATTTGCTAATAATATCAGTTCCATTACAATTCATAGCCGAAGTGTCCTGGCATATTCCAACTATGGTATAGTTTTTATCCTCGTACTTACTATCCATGGCTTGGGAAGCAGATGCAGATGTGAAAACTGTTACCCCCGTTATATCAAATGTAAAATTTCCTGTTTCTTGGTTGTAGTTGCTCGATGCCGTGGAGTAAGTAAAACTCCCCTTGAAATATCCATTTGACTGGTCTAATATTACTAAAGTATCGTTCCCGTTCTCCACACTTTGGTTATCAGAAACGATTATCCAAAGCCTACCGGGGTAAGCAGCATAACCAGTCGGTACCCCATATGTATCTGTTATTAATGAGTCCATAGTTGCATAGTTTACTGGAGTAACATTAGCACACTGGTTCTCATCGCATGCGTAAGCCATTCCTGTCTGAGCCATCACTTGGCCTGATATCCCTAGGTTTTTCCCTACTGCAATATATCTCGTGAAGTTTACCGATGATGTATTGGCTGCATGAAAAAGACCTATCCATTTATTTTGAACGTCTGATGCAGTGTCCCCGACTATCTCTAGACCTATATCGTCATTTAAACCAGAATACGCATCTTTATAGGTTTTTGATGTTCCTGCTTCGTAGTAGAGAGTCCCCTCTATGTTTCCACTCGCATCTATTAATCTCGCCGAGGTAACTGCGGCTTCTATCCTAGGAAACAGAACTAATAGTGCGATCAAACACCATAACCCAACCAATCGTTTACATAACTCCATATTGTCAACTCCTTTGTTAGAGCGTCCGATATTTCGTTTATGTTATTGACGCTATCTCCAGTTGCAAAGTAATCCACGCATACTGTCGTATCGACAGTCCAATATGTTTCATTTAAATAATTATTATTTTCATCATAAATAAGCATTGTGACATTATAGGAAGATGCACCATAACCAGTAGGGACTATGGTAAAGTTGGTCATGCCAGACGTATCAGTAGTGGCGTTGGCTTCCCCTATGCTGATAGCCCCAGTTTGGGGGGCAAGGAATAATGTATTTCCATTTTTTTCTCTCAAGTGAATCTTCACTCCCTGCTGAGCAACAGTATCCCCATATGCATAGATATCCAAGCTTGCTGGGACACTCACATTCATTTGTGAATAAGGGTTATGTATTTCCCCATCAGAATCTATGATTATGGAATACTCCCTGCCCCTATTATTTCCTATCCAGTTATTGACATAACTCCATACGGTTAATGTTTTTGTCAGAGTATCGGCTATTTGATTGGAATTTGGCACACTTACGGAATGACTCACCTCCGCCGTCCCTGTATCTGTTAACTTCATGTATTTTGTTAATTTTAATTCCTCATTATCATAGATATTAATACTAATATTGTAAGAAGACCCAGCACCATAGCCAGTTGGGATTATCGTTACATTCCCATAACCATTTCCCCCTGTAGTAATATTGCCCTGTGCCCAAGTGGTTGCTCCCATTTGTTTGGCCGCAAAGATTTGGGTGCCGTCTTTCTCTTTGAATTCT
>Ga0172363_10005037_pt1 | contig 10655 bp, 10 predicted proteins | sample LakKivs2_kivu2a2_FD_114541 | JGI IMG/M metagenome (GOLD analysis project Ga0172363, IMG submission 114541) | Sediment microbial communities from Lake Kivu, Rwanda - Sediment s2_kivu2a2 | ecosystem: Environmental > Aquatic > Freshwater > Lake > Sediment | place: Rwanda: Western Province, Lake... | reverse complement strand
CTAAAGTTAGTTGCACAAGTGATTTATTTAAGTCTACCGATGCTGTCAGAAGCTCACCACAGCTTTCAAAAATACTCATCTCAACACTATGTGCAGCAAGATTCAGAAAACATTTATTTTTCAGGATTAATTTACCCTAAACGACCAAAACATGTCTCAAGACAATCATGAAAATTTGCCGCCAGGTCAGGCTCCCATTAAGCAGCTTCTAAGATGGGGGAAGGATCATCCTACGATTGGCGTTCCCGTTCCGAAAATTGATCTGGGCAAATGGAGTTTGACGATAGATGGTGAAGCTGAAAAACCTGTGAAGCTGAGTTGGAACGATTTCTTGAAACTCCCGATTGTTGAGTCAACGAGTGATTTTCACTGTGTTGAAGGCTGGAGCGTCAAGGACTGCAGGTGGGAAGGAGTGAGATTCAAGACAATCGTTGAATTGGTAAAACCTAAAGAAACAGCTAGGTGCGTCTCCTTTGAGTGTGCAGACGGATACACGACTTCTCTCTTGCTTGAAAAGCTTTCAGGAGAAAACGTTCTTTTGGCTCATAAACTGGATGGGAAAGAGCTTGAGGAAGGATTCGGGTTTCCTCTGCGGCTGGTTGTTCCAGACAAGTACGCTTACAAGAGTGCAATGTGGATTACCCACATAAAGTTCACGACGGAGAAAGAGGTAGGGTATTGGGAAGACAGAGGCTACAGCGACGCCGCTGATGTTTGGAAAGAAGACAGATTCTCAAGATGAACCACATGATAGTGGATTATCACATGCACACTAAAGCCTCGCCAGACGGCAGAGGAGAATTCGCTGACTTTATCAAGAAAGCAATGGAAAAGGGCATAGATGAGATAGGATTTTCAGAACACTTGCTAGATCGCCCAGCCCGACCCACAGACTTTATGGACAGATATGCTCAGAAATTCATGGAAGCAAAAGAAGATTCTGACATGCCAATAAGGCTTGGTGCAGAAGTGGACTTTTTCCCAGACGAAACTGAGAGAACCCGCAAGTTTCTCCGCAAATATCCGTTTGATTACGTCATTGGTTCGGTGCATGTGCTCGGCAGTTGGGTGATTGATTCTTCTTCGCAGATTCAGGAATACTTCAAAAGAGACATACTGAAAGTTTATGAAGAGTATTTTGAAACGGTTAGGATGCTCTGCAAGTCGAGGCTTTTTGATACGCTTGGACACGCAGACTTGATAAAGATATTCGGGTTCAAACCAGACTGCGGCATAACAGGCATTTTGGAAGAGACTGCTGAAGCCATAGCAGAGAACGACATGTGTGTTGAAATCAACACAAGTGGACTTGAGAGAAAATGTGCGGAAATGTACCCGAGCGAACAGTTTCTGAAAATGCTCAAGGAGCGAGATGTCTCAGTTACTCTCGGCTCAGACGCTCATAGACCAGAAGACGTGGGAAGAAGCTTCGACAAAGCCTTTGATCTGATGAGAAAAGTCGGATTTGCTCACTTGTGCATGTACGAAGGCAGAAAGAGAATTGCAGTAGAAATGTGAGATTGCCCTGCTCACCGAAAGTTTATAGTGCATTTGACATCTAAACAGTGATCGTTCTTGAGGTGAAAGCCATTGTCTGAGTCAGTTAGAACAACCGCAACAGAAATCAGGAAACTGAAAATCCAAGGAGCAAGAAACGTGGCAATAGCCGCCATCAAAGCCATCGAAACACTTTCAAAGAAAACTCGTGCAAAGACAAAAAGAGAGTTTTTGGCTGAACTTTCTGACGCAAGAAAGACTCTTTTTGCGTCGCGAGAAACTGAGCCTCTCATGAGAAACGCTGTCCGATACATTGTTAGCCAAGTCGAGAGAAGCGAAGAGAAAAGAGTCAAGATGCTAACCAAGACAGTTTCCGCAGCTTCGCAACAATTTTTGAGCGACCTTGAAAATTCGAAGAAAAAAATTGCGGAAATAGGAGCCAGAAGGGTAAGAAACAATTCAGTTGTTCTGACTCATTGCCACTCTTCCACAGTGACAGGTTTGCTTAAGAAAGCCCGAGATGAAGGAAAAACCTTTGAAGTCATATGCACTGAAACCCGACCTCTTTTTCAAGGCAGAATCACAGCAGAAGAAATGCTGAACCTCGGAATCAAAACAACGTTTATCGTGGATTCCGCCGCACGTTTTTTCATGAACCAAGTTGACACTGTAATAGTTGGAGCAGACGCAATAACTTCAGAAGGAAACGTGATAAACAAAATTGGAACAAGCATCATCGCACTTGCTGCACACGAAGCCAGAACACCGTTTTACGTGGTTTCTGAACTGCTGAAGTTTGACCCTGCAACAATGTGCGGAGACTACGAAAAAATAGAGGAAAGAAGCCCAGATGAGGTTTGGAAGAACCCGCCTGAAAAAATGGTTGTAAGAAACCCAGCGTTTGAAGTAACGAGAAGGGATTTTATTCACGGCATAATATGTGAGGACGGAATAATCTCTCCGCATGCAATAGTTGAAGTGATGCACAGGAGATATTCGTGGGTTTTCCAGTGAACTAGTCTCTTAAGCTACTGCCGCCAAATTCTAAGCGCAGTATTGAGTTCCCTGTGGGTTTTTGCATATTCTCTTAATGGCACTTGCTTCAAAACTGCGTCAACAGCCTGTCGCATTGCCTTTGCTCCCGAAATCGTTCCGTCACTGTGGCCATGGATGCCTCCGCCAGCCTGTATAACGAAATCTTTCCCAAAGAACTCAATCAACGCAGGCACCAGAGCAGGGTGCAAACCGCCTGAAGCGACAGGCAAAACCTTCTTCAGACCGCCCATTTTCATTTTCAACGCTTCACAGTTCTCCACCACTTCCTCTTTTGTCTCAAACATCTTCCCTACGACCGTTCCAACATGAAGCTGGTCAACACCTATCAACCTCGCCACTTTAGCTATCACTTTCATGGAAATCCCATGCTTAGGATCTTTGGTAAACGCTGCATGTCCTGCTCTGTGCGCGTGAATTATGAGGTTAAAGTCTTGTTCACGCAGTGTTTGCAGAGCAGCAAAGCCGCACGTCAAGATGTCGACCATAACATATTCCCCGCCGTGATTGAGCACAAACTCTGCTCTCTTCAGCATTTCTTTCGTTTCAGCCGTAACGTTAACCATGTAAACCTTTTTTTCACCCGTTTCATCTTCGGCTTTGTCTCTGCACTCCAACGTTCTAATGACTCTCTCTTCAAACGGGTTGAATCTTTGACTGCTGAGATTCTCGTCGTCCTTGACGATGTCGCAGCCTCCAACCCACGCTTGATAAGCAACCCTAGCGTGGTCTGACGTTCTTAGTCCAAGTTTAGGTTTGATTATGGTCCCAACTAGTGGGCGGCTGCGAATTTTCAGAAGGCTACGAATCCCAGCAACGCCGTATTTTGGACCTTTGAAGCTTTCAACAATTTTGAGAGGAAAAACAACATCGTTGAGCCTCAGGTTCTTTAGTGTTTTTAACCCGAAAACGTTTCCTGCAACACTGCTTAGCATGTTAGCCATGTTTCCAAGCTCGAAAAGCTCTGCAGGATAGGCTATTTTCACATCGTTTCTTTCAATACTGAAGACACAAGCTGCAAGCTTCTCAACATAGGGTTTTATGGTTGTAAGCTCCGTCCATGTTCCTATCGAGCTTTCAGCAGCAACGCCTCCAGCCGCTTCCTCAATACCTATGCCGTTAGGCTCAACGTGAAAAGTGCAAATGACATCAGTGTCTTTAGGTTCATGCTTCAAATCTACAAAATCTACATACCGCAATCTGACCCAGCTCTTTCAACTTCGTTGTCTAGGCTAAGTTCCTTAAAACCTTTAACTATGGACGTGCCTAATGCTTGAGATGTGAGTTCACATGAAGCTTAAGGCGAGGCTTCTGGACATCCAAGCTGGCGGGAGAATGATAGCGATATTAGACGATGAAAACGCCAGCCTCCTCGGCGTTCATTCCTCCGACAGAGTAAAAATAACCTACAAAAACAAGCAGATAATCGCAATAACCAACGTAGCCACCAACTTTCCCCGCGACTACGTGGGACTTTACGAAGAAAACTCGCGAAGATTAGGCGTAAAATCTGAAGATCCTGTTGAGGTTAAACCTGCAGAAACTCCTGAAGCAATCAGATACGTTCAGGCGAAAATCCGCGGGGAAAGACTGCGGGAGAACGAGATAAACATCATAGTCAAAGACGCAGTTGAACGTCATCTTAGCGACGTTGAACTCGCATCCTTCGTAACTGCTCTTCACATTCACGGTTTAAGGATGGATGAGATTGAAGCCTTGTCAAAAGCAATGGTGAAGACAGGCTGCACCCTCAAACTCGACAGGAAACCAATTCTAGACAAGCACGGCATAGGAGGAGTACCGGGAGACAAAACTTCAATTCTAATAGTTCCGATCATTGCCGCAGCAGGCTTCACGATACCCAAAACGTCGTCCAGAGCGGTCACTTCGCCAGCTGGAACAGCTGACCGCGTTGAAAACTTGTGCCCAGTGAACCTAGCGATCGACGAGATAAAAGAAGTTGTGAAGAAAACGAACGGCTGCATGGTGTGGGGCGGAGCCTTAGATTTAGCTCCTGCAGACGACATTTTCATCCAAGTTGAATATCCATTGGCGATCGATCCGCTTCTTCTTCCGTCAATCATGAGCAAGAAAAAAGCAATAGGGGCAACACATCTCGTGATAGACATCCCTACAGGAAACGGCACGAAAATTAAAACAAATGGCGAGGCGCAGGTGCTGGCTTATGATTTCATTGACTTGGGAAAGCGTCTGGGAATAAACGTTCAATGCGGAATAACTTTCGGAGAACAGCCTCTTGGCCATGCGATTGGTCCAGCGTTAGAAGCAAGAGAGGCCTTATCCACCATCATGGGAGATGGCCCAGTCGATCTCAAAGAAAAAGCGACAAGCGTTGCCGGCATACTTTTCGAGATGGTTGGAATTGAAAATGGCAAGAAGAAGGCGGAGCAACTGTTGAAGTCAAGAAAGGCGGAGAGAAAACTGCGGGAAATAATCGAAGCACAGGGTGGAAAACGCGAAATAAGGCTTGAAGACATCGCGGTTGGAGACAAGAGAGCAAGTGTAGCTGCAGACAGTGAAGGCAGAATCTTGGCAATTAGCAACCAAGACATTGCCAAGATTGCCAGAGAAGCCGGGGCTCCTAAGGAAAAGGGCGCAGGAATAGTTTTGAAGGCAAAGATGGGAGAGCAAGTTCGCAAAGGAGAAGAGCTCTTTGAAATCTACGCTGAGAGAAGCACAAAACTGGAAGCAGCCATTGCACTGGCAAAGAAGCTTAATCCTGTAGGGTTGAGCAGGAGAACCGAAGAGAGAATGCTGAGAGGCAGAGTGCCCACTCGAGCTGCCCGCAGGAAAAACTTTGTGCTGGAGAGATAGTACGCTTTAAGGATTGGCATGTTAGCCCGCAAACTTGTTTACTTCATTCAACTTGTTGACTGAACAACAACTGAGCCAAGGTGTACACTTTTCGTTTTTTTGTAGTTTGCTGAAAAGAATGTTGCTGACCCTTGCATGTCAAAAGCCAACTTCACATGCGACACTTTTTTAGTCTAGAAACACCAATGAAACGCAGTTGAAACGTATCCAACATAACAGTCAAAATCAAGAAGAGTGAAAGAGGCCTTGAAACAAAGGACAAGCTTCTTTTCAGAAAAAGCAGCAAATTACTTCGAACAAGGTTACAACTGCGCTCAAAGCGTCCTACTAACCATGCAGGAATACTATGGCATCCACAGAAACAAGTTTATCCCAAAAATTGCCACGCCTTTCGGAGGAGGAATCGGAAAGCGCGGCTCACTGTGCGGAGCATTGACAGGCGCCATAATGGCTATCGGGTTAAAACATGGAACTAACACAACACTTTTGGAAGAAAAGGAGAAGTCATACAAGCTGGCTCGAAAGGTCTATGACCAATTTGAAGAAGCATGTGGCAGCCCATTCTGCAGCGTGCTCATTGGATACGATCTGACCGACACTGAAGACAGTGAAAGAGCACGGAAGTCGAATGTCCGTGCTGAAAAATGCTCCAATTTCGTGAGAAAGGCTGTTGAAATATTAATCGGTTTGGAAGAGCGGTGAAGCCTCTCCATCTGGCAGAGGTACAAGAAATACGTTTTTTGTCTGACTCTGAAAATTCTTCCGCAAATTTGTCTTCTTCAGCAGACAGGTGGAAACAATTATCCAGGCGAACCCCCAACATCACACTGTGATTGTCGTGTGTTCCGAAAACAAGATTGAAGTCTGCCCCATAGGTGTTGAGTTTGACCATGATTTTTCTGCACCTATCGTTTTCTGGTTGACTGGATTGATGGAATTGTCCCATACGCAGAGCTAGCCTCGGTATTTCATTAGTTCCGCAAGGTTGTCTGGCAGGTGGTCTATTCCACCAAACTCTCTGACAACAACCGACTTCACCCTGAATTTCAGTTCTGGTCTCAAGCTGGGATAAGTCATCTCTGTTTCACCACCAATGCTTTCACAGTCATCCTCCACTATCACATTCGGCATGATTTTTTCCGCCACGTCTTTGTAGTCCTCGCCTTCTTTTCTGAACAGCAGTCTTCCTTTGGGGAATCTGTGTTTCTTTAGAACATCTCGGATGATTTTGACTTCATTTGGCTTCCTTCTAGATGTCAGATACACAATGGTTGCGTTTTGTTTTTTCCAAGCCTCAATTTTCTTTACACTGTTTCCTATTGGAACTGAAGCTGCAAAATATCTCGGAGAGGGGGCGTCACCGTTCCTCTTCAGCTTTTCAAGCTCTTCCTTCGACAAGGTTGACCACTTCTTGACTTGCTTGACCACTTCCTCTCTTGGAAGACCAATCCATTTCTTGTTCGTTAGAATTGTTCCCTCGGTGAAAACCAGAATCTTGAAAGTTATCTCTGTTCCCTCCAAAACATGATATTCAGCTTACCAAAGAATGTGCACAAATCTTTTTCCTATGGCTTGTGCTCTTTGTCCAGATATTCTCTAAGGAAAGTGGTGCCTATTCCGAAGGCTCCAATAATCAATACGATTATCCCTGACCAAGCCAATCCGACACCAAGATAAAAACCAGTTGTGAACTCATACCATTCAGGAGAGAACCATCCACCTGCATGATAGATTATCCCCATACCACCGATTATTGAGCCAGAAACCCAAAGAATGATTCCGACAGCAATGCCCCAAATGCTCAAAAGCAAAGATTTTCTGTGTTTCATGCTTCAAAGTAATTGCTTCGACAGCATATTAGTTTTGTGCTTTGCGGTGCACTGGTTTGCGAAGTATCTGAGAGACGAAAGAGAATACCTCAACAATTCTGAGACGCATGATTTAGTTAACAGTCTGAATCGATACTTCTAGAATAAGCTGAGAATTCCAAGAATACAGACAGGGACAAACAGGAGACCGAGACTCTGATTAGCGAAGAAGCATCATTATTCGCTAAGTACCTGAGAGATGAAAAACCGACCTGGCATCCTAGGATAGCCGCCTTGTCCTAGGGTGTCTGTATGAGAATGAGTTCCTTCTAAAAGAGTACGTGAGAGGTTTCTTCTAATCTACGAGCTAGAGGGCTGCAAGAAAGCGGTTGACTTCCTGACAAAGTATTACAAGGTAAGAAAAATTAGGATAGTTTTTAACGGCAGAAAACTGGGCTACGGAGATATTGCCTGTTATTTCCAGAACAAGGCTTACTTCACAAAAAGAGGATTGACGAAACGAACAGTACTTCGATCGATCGAATTTATGGTTTGGGGCTCTCTAAGATCCACTAGATTCAAAAACCGTTTCAAACGCACTATTCTCCTCCGAGCTTGAATGTACGGGCCAATTGCACGAACATTTCATGCATTCTAGGCCCATTTTCGTAATATTCATGGGTAATGTGGTCCTCAATCTCGCTTTCGGGATGGTCCATGTTGAATATTGGGAAATTTGGATGAGCTTTTTTCGATGGCGCTTGTCACTATAGCTTTCAAGATTTCTCTTGTTAGCGTGTCAGCGATGAATATTTGGAAATCTGGGCGATTGCTGAAGTTCTTCACCATATACTTCTTGACGAGGGGATGTTTGTAGTATACTTCTAGAACATATTCATCCTTGACAAATTCACAGATTCTCTCAGTCTTTTTTCCAGAAGGTCGAATGTCTCTAAAAAGCCCAGAAATAGATGGTTCGGGAACAATTGTTACGTTCAGATTACTGCCTCTTGCACCGTACGATGCTTTTACGTTCCCTCTCTCTCCAATGTGTCCAGTGCTCTTGACTTTGATAGGAATTTCTACTTTGATAATGTTCTTAATCGCATGCTTCTGTAGACCTTCTTCTTTTTCTGGCAACAACCACTCTCCAGGGCAATTTATTAGATCCGACGAAACGAACTCTATCTTTCTTAGGGCATCAATTGCCAACCTATCAATGCAAAGGTCGACTTTCTTTTCGCCGCCGTCGATTATTGTCGTCTTGTCAGGTACAAAGGCAAACCCGTTTGCAGGGGAGAAAATCGGGTTCTCTTGAACTTCAACACCCATCTTTTCCTTGTCCAAATGGTACGGAAATCTAGAAGCAAGTATCTCGCCTCGTGCACCCGCTTTTTCGGAAAAGAGCTCAATCTGTCTGACTATGAATTTCTCTGTAGGTCTTTCCTCAATCTTGATACTTTTTGGCCTTCTTATGGTTATGTCCACATTGGTACTTTCCAAGAATATCTCGAAATCTTCTTCTTCCGGAACTATTGACGAGTTTATAATGAGGGACACAATTTTCGGTTCGTACTCTTTTATTGATACATAAACTGGATAGAATGCAAAAGTGACAGGTCTGATCGGAGGTTCATGAAGACCCGTACCTTTGACTTCTTCGTACAACTTGTTTAGTTCTTTAAGAATCTCTTTCTTGGTACTGTCATCAAAGGAATACTTGGAGGCTTCTTCCTTTTCGCCAATTTCTTTTAATCTTTCGTTTAGCTCCTCGAAAAGGCTTCTGTTAAATGGATGCTCAGGGTCCAATCCCCTTCGCTTCTCATCGACCAGTGGAGCTTCGGTTGGATCTCTTATTATTGTCTCGACCTCCATTTTCGCCTCACCAAAGCATTTGGAGTAGGTCATGTCCCTTTCAAAACGGCAAAGCGTAAAATCAACAACAGAATAGTCCCCATAGAAGAGAAGAATCCCAGACTCACCGAATGGTTTGCCCTGTGGGAGTGAGTAAAAACTCTTGTTTATTTGCAAATGCACTTTGTATTTTTCCTTGTTGTAGTCAACATTGAAAGTCTCATTTAGCAGCTGTTTTTCGACCTTTGGAGCGGTGTGTTGTAGAAGCACTTCATAATGCGTGTCACTGTCAACAGCGTAAACCTTGAACTTGGCGTTTTGAAGTAATTTTCGAACAAGAAAATGCTGGGTCAATCGATCGCAAATCGTTGAGAATTTTCGTTCGTGGAAATAGTCAGGTAAATTACCCGTCACTAATGTTCCGTTGTTCAATATTCCGAGTTTCTTTCTCTCTTCTTGGGCAACTTTTACGTTCTCTCTGCCTATGCCAGTATCAAAATTAAGATGCTTGTTGCGTTCATTCAGAAAACCATTGTTTATGGTAGTCAGCCAATTGCCTTCCAAGGCCATCAATGCGTCTTTTAGACCTATGCCCTTCTCGGCGCTTGTTATTGCCTCCGTGTCTTCTCCCATGCTGGTCTGGGTCCCGTATTTCAGAGCTTCTCTGAGCTTGCTTGAATCCATACCCTCGGCGTTGTCTAGAACTTCAATTGATGGAGGTTTTTTCTTTCGACAATGAAACTTCACAATGATATTGAACGGAGGCTTCATATTTCCTTTCTTTTCTAGTCTCGTATAACTGTCTGCGGCATTTTTGATCAGTTCAATGGCGATCCTAAAAGGATCATTTTTGAAAGCTTCTCTGACTGTCTTTTCCCAGAATTTCTCGTGTATCTCTCCTTTTTCAGTTTTGAACTCTTTAGGCATTACCTTCACCTTCAAGTTTGTCTTTAGCAAATTCAAGAAACTTGACTACAGAAGTATCATTGATTCTATGAGCGTATTCCAAGTATTTTGTCAGGTTGGCTTCTATGAGAGGCTTCGAGTCCGATGGAACTCTTAATGCTTCCAAAAACTCGGATATGGCAATCAGTTCGCTCTTGTTTCGGAGGTATTTTTCATAGGCTCTCGTCTTCTTGAGGATAGATATGAAAGTTGTCTCTTTCCTTCTCGGACTTGTTTGGTGAGTCCGAGTCGATACTATTTTACCTTCAAGCATTTTCCGAGTTTCATCTAGGAAATATCTGCCTCGTTCCGTTATCTTAAAAGCACTCTGAACATTGCCAATAAGCCATTTCTTGTCAAGCGTACAGTGATTATAGGCGCAATAATAGATTGTTCGACCATCAGGATATTCTGGAAAACCGATCAGCGAGAATTTCTTTGGGAAGAGCTTGAAAGTAGCAACCGTAATTTTGTCAAAAGTCGGTTCAATTCGTCTCGATTCTAATTCGTTGACAGTGAAGAGAACAAGCCTATCTTTGTCCAAAGGGATGTAGTCTCCATCGTACTCGACGAATCCTCTAATGATGTCTTCATCCTTTTCAGAATGTTTGGCCACGTCATGTCACCTTTTCTAAGAGGATGGCTCTCTTTGTTTCTGCAGAT
>Ga0172363_10005032_pt1 | contig 10657 bp, 23 predicted proteins | sample LakKivs2_kivu2a2_FD_114541 | JGI IMG/M metagenome (GOLD analysis project Ga0172363, IMG submission 114541) | Sediment microbial communities from Lake Kivu, Rwanda - Sediment s2_kivu2a2 | ecosystem: Environmental > Aquatic > Freshwater > Lake > Sediment | place: Rwanda: Western Province, Lake... | reverse complement strand
TTCATAGCTTATTCTGAGGGATGCTTGGTTCATGGTATAGTCCTTGACCTCGACTGTGACCCAGACCGTGACCACGACTTTGACCCCGACAGTGACCCCGACCATGACAGTGACCCTGACTTTGACCGTGACACCGACTGTGACCCCGACTGTGACCCCGACCTTGACCGTGACACCGACAGTGACCATGACACCGACTGTGACCGTGACCCCGACCGTGACTCCGACCGTGACACCGACCATGCCCGGTCATAGCTTGTTCTTAGGAATGCTTGGTTCATGGTATAGTTCTTGACCCAGACTTTGACCGTGACCCCGACACTGACCATGACATCGACTGTGACCCCGACACTGACCCCGACCACGACTTTGACTGTGACCCCGACAGTGACCGTGTCCACGACCGTGACCATGACACCGACTGTGACCCCGACCGTGACCCCGACAGTGACACCGACCATGCCCGGTTATAACTTATTCTGAGGGATGCTTGGTTCATGGAATGTACCCGTGGTAATATACTAATCTACAAAGCAGATAGACTGTCGGGGTGCCGATGATTACAGTGCGAGGTAGGTTAAACCTCAGTTGGGGTACGAGGACGGTGTCCTGGGTCCCCCGAGGACGTAGGGTATGTCCTCGGGATCCCCTTTGAATATATACCCTAGAACCTCGGTTACTCCGTCTTGATGTTGTTGGCTCCCACGATACCCTCAAGGGCAGGGTGGTCGAGGTTGACGATGGCCTTGTTGGCCACGTCCCGCAGGAGGCGCCAGTTGGCTTCCTGGGACTTCTTGGTGACCCCCATGTACACCGTGTCCATGACTCCACCTTCCCGTTGGATGGAGAGGGAGTACCCGATGGTACTTTTGACGAGCTTTATCTTCTTCTTGGCCATGGTGGTTACTCTCCTGCGAAGGTGAGGTCGAGTTCGAGGATGGCCCGGTTGCACAGGGCAGCCAGGTCACGCCAGTTCTTCTTGGCGTCCTTGCCACCCATGAAGATACGGATGGGGTTGCCGGAGTCCTTCTCGATTGAGAGGTCGACACGCACACCCTTACCGGTGACGGGGTCGGGGCGCTGTACGATGAGGTTCATTTTATTGACCATGGGGGTACCTATCCTTTCTTCTTCGGGCGGGGGCGGTTGAAGTTCAAGGGCCGGGTGAGGTTTCTGTTGAGCCACTTGGAGTGGGCGAAGTCGGTGTCGCCGACCACGTCTACGAGGGCATGTGAGTGTTCCTCACCCCATTCGGTGGTGATGCCGTTGCTACTCCCGCTGAACAGTGAGTACATGTCGGTTTGCTCGGCGGCCTTCTTGGCGGCCTCGACGTGGGAGTCGGCTTCCACGTTGCAGACCTTGACCCTTACCACGGTGAACAGATGGACATCGTATTTCATGGTGGGGTACTCCTTTAGTTGGAGAGGATTTCGACTTGTCTGCGGACTTCCACGAATGCGGGGTGTCTGGTGTAGAGCATTCGTGAATCCCGGATACGTTTGAGGACCATCTTCTGGCGGTCCAAGCAGGTGTTCAGTTCCTGTACCACCCGTTTGTAGGTGTTCAGTTCACGGTTCTTCCCTATGTCCTTGATCCAGGTGATGAGGTTCACGATGATCAGGAGGACAGCAAGTACGAGTAGGACGATGCTGTTCATATGGAGACTCCTTCGTTGGCGATGGCTTCGACCTTGTCACCATACTTCTTGACCAGGTACTCCTTGACGGCGGGAGTGTACAGGCACTTCACGACGTGCCAGGAGTCCGGCTTGTCTCCCTTGAGCCGGAAGACGGTCTGGGTCCGGCACCAGCGTTTCATCTGGGCTTTCTGGCGGCGGATGTCGTCTGCCTTGAGCCACTCCGAGAACAGCGTATCGACGACCTGGTCCTCGTACAGGAAGTCGAATTCGTGTGGCTGGGCCTTGCACCATTCCGAGAAGGCATTCCACCGGGTGCCGTCGATGGTCATGTTGAAGTCGTAGTTGTTGCTTCCGCCCTGTCCACTGTTGCTTACGATGGCGAGTTTCTTGCCGTCCGTCCACAGTTCGGCGGAGAAGCAGTTGGTCTCGTCGGACATGTCCTCATGAAACTTGACCTTCTTGAGTTCGATGTGCATGGTCATGCTCCTTTCTTCCCAAAAAGTTTGGACATGAAGCGCGCACCCTCCACGTACCGGCGCACATCGGCGAGGGGTACCTTCTTGCGGCCCCACCCGAAGTAGTGGTCGGTGTAGCGGTCCCCTCCCCCGTACCCGCGCCATTCCACGTCGCAGGACCGACTGGAAACCTTGGTGACCACGTAGTATGCGGAGCCGTCGGCGACCCCGATCGAGAACAGGCTGCCCACCTGGATGCCGGTCTTGATGGCATCAGAGATCTTCTTGGCCTTCGCGTACTCGGCATTGACATGCTTGTCGAGTTCCCCGTCCCCCATGCCGAGGGGCACGTCCGTGAGGGCCGTCTCGGGTATGGCGTGACATACAGGGAGGATGGCGTCGTCCACGAGGGCATAGTCCTTGGGGATGCGCTTGTAGCTCTTGTCGTAGGAGTGGAAGCTGCGGTCTCGGTAGATGCCGTACTGCACGGTGCCGTTCTTGTCAGTCCACTTCACTTGGTAGCGGTCGCTCATGATGGACTCCTTTCAGAAGCCGAGCCGTTTGAGGTCGGCGTTGATGGTTTTGCCGAGTACTTGGCAGGTGGCGTCTATGTAGGTCTTACCGTGTACGTCCGTGGCCACCTTGGGGTCCGTGAACAGTACCCCTGCATCGCATGCGGCTATGAGGCGGGGGGCATGCTTCTTGAGGCAGACGATACCATACGAACACGGACGGTCGACCCCTTCCCAATAGAACTCCACGCACACATCATTCGGGAGCATAGGACCGTTGCTTATGTCCCCCGGACGGTACGGTATGACCTTGGCGACAGGTTTCATTCACACCTCCCTTTCATGGAAGGTAATATACGAAAAGAAAAACCGTTTGTCAACACTTTTCTTTCCGTTCAGGTGGAAAGATTTCAGGGTTGAAGGACTTCGAAGTTCCCTGCGATAACCTGACGGGTCACGTACACACCGTCTGCCAGTACGTAGAGGCAGTACCCCCGCGTCTGACGCAGGATCGGGGCGTTGATTACCACATTATGTTGGGTGGTACCCCTTCCCTCCACTGCAGGGGACTTCAGGTCACGGCGTACCGAGAAGTAAGCAGTACCCCCTGGTGCCAGGAGCGAGCAGACCTCCTGGAGGACCTTGGGTACATCCTCGGGGTCCAGGACGTTGAGCACGTAGGTGCAGGTGATGGTGTCGTAGGTCCCGGTCGGTGCCTGGGGGAAGAAGTGCGGGTCGTACTTATCCATCCCGTAGGTATCGGCATCCTTGCCGCGCCCGCAACCGTAGTCCAAGCACCTTCCGCGGAGTCTGTCGGCTTCATGCAGGTATCGAGCCGGCGCTGAAGGGGCTACCCTGGTGATGGCCGTCAGGTACGAGGTCGTAGGGTAGGTCCTAATCATGTGGTACCCCCTTGTTTCCGCCCGCTTAGGCGGAAGGATTTTGAGTGTCGCCTGGGAGGTATCCCCTGGCTTTTGTGTACAAAAAAATCCCCCGGGTCGTGTTGACCCCGGGGGATACTCTTTCATGGTACTGCTCTTCTGCCCTTTTTACAGGGCGAAGGCCTTGACCAAGCGCCGGACGGCAGGCATCTGCTCGTTGACGTTCTGGACCGTGGTCCGGACGACCTTCGAGATGGCCATCTGGGTCATGCGGTCTTCCTTGCTCTTGGCGAGCTGGGCGAGGATGAGGGCACGTGCGGCTTCGCTACGGCTGCGGCATTCGATCTTGACGGTGAATCTCTTCATAGGATACCTCCTGTGTTTGGGTTCTGGTACATCTTCTTTTACCGTCTCACACAATATACACTATTCAACATCGAAAGTCAAGGGAAATCTTTCCATTCAGGTGGAAGGATTCTAGGGGGGTGCTGGTCCTGGTAGTCTCATGTCAGGCTACTCCTTTCGTATCTCGGTGCGGAGGTACATCATGTCGTCGCCACACTCGCCGCAGACGGGGGTACCGTTCTCCTCATAGAATCCCGGTCCTACGAAAGTCTCGTTGCCGCCGTTCGGGCAGTACTTCTTTTCTGTCTGGCACGTCCAGACGTGGCGCACCTTGGCGCCGTCGATGGTGACCCATTTCTCAGTTTTCTTGGCCATGGTCTTTCTCTTTTGGTTAGAGGTCGTTCCCGTCGCAGTCCCTGAAGGACACGTGGGTGGGCTTGGTGGACTTGCCCTTGAAGGTGACTCGGACGGTGCCTTTGTGGAAAGGACGGAAAGAATCGGTGATGTCGGTGAAGTCGAACCTCTTCGTGAAATCAATTTCCTTGTCCCCGCCGACACTTTCCCAGCCATCATGGGCTATGACCCTGACATTCTTCAGGAACTCATGGGTCTCCCACAAGCGGTAGATGACCTTGCGGCGCTTCTCTTCCAGGGACTGTGACTTGGCGAGCGCTAGCTCGCCATTCAATGCGGATTCGAGGAGTCCGTTGACGTAACTCGCCACGGATAGCCCATTACAACGGGCGATGTCCTTGAACTTGGCGGCGAGGTCGTTGTCGATGCGGATGTTCATGACAGCTCCTTCCACTCATCGTTGGAGGTCGGCTTGGACAGTACCTTCTGGGTGGGCTTCTTCCAGTTGAGGATGCGTCCGGTCTCGAGTTCGATGTCGATCTCGATGTAGTCTCCGAAGTGTTCTCCGGGCATGAACTCCGGCACGTAGCCTTCGTGTTCGGCGATGGCCTTGCCGTTGGCATCCTTGAGCACGACGCAGCAGAGGTCGGAGCACTTGGCTGTGATGCAGGCGACTTTGGCATTCTTGAGGTTCATGGTGTCAGTCCTCCTTCTTTGGGTTGGCGAGGAGTTCGAGGGAGATGGCCTTGAGGTCGCCATCGTCACCCACGAACAGTGGTATCATCCCTATAGGCAGTCGGCTCATGGCTTCCTTGAGTACGTCTACCTGGAGGGCGATGCACAGTTCCCGGACATGCTTCTTGGGTACATCTATCAGGCATGATCCCGTACCGCCCTTGCTGTTTACGGCAGAGAGCATGACTTTGTCAGTCAGCGTCTGCACGTTCACCCCGAAACACTTGCCGGTACCATTGCGGCCCAAGTAGGTGTCGGAGACGGACGGGTTCTCGTAGACGACCTCGTGGTAGTGCTTGCCGAGTTTGAGGGCCATGATCTTCCTCCTTACAGGGTGACTTCAGCGAGGTCGAAATCGTGTCCACAGGCTGTGCAGTGGCACTTCTCGTCTTCGGTGGACTGGTCTCTGAGGTTGTCGGGTGCTGGCACGATGAACCCGTCCTTGTACAGGTCGGTGTTCATGGTGATGCGCTGTCCGGTGGCCGTGAGGGTAGCCTCGACTACTTTGACACTGTCCTTGCCACACTTGGGGCAGGTGTTCTTGAATGATTCGTACATGGTCAGAACTCCTTGTGAACGGGGTTGGTGAGAATGACGCGCCATCCCATCTTCTCCAGCACCTCGATGACTTCCCCGCATTGCCACTCCTCGGGGTTGGCCTTCTTCACCTTGTTGAGGGCCGTTTCGTAGTCCTTCCCGATGTCCTTACGGGGATTCTCGTGTTCGACGAGATAAACTTCGGGTCCCCATGTGGGCTCTTCGGTGGGTCTCGTGGTGAGTACCTGCATGGTCAGTCCTCCTCGGAAAGTGTCCAGTCGAAGTTTGCATACCCCTCATGGATTCTCATACGGGGGTCGCCCATTGCTTCCTTCTCCGCCTCGCGCTCTGTCCGGTCTTTGATGGTCCAATACTTGACCACCTTGTCACCCCGGTAGATGCGTACTATCCAAGACGTTATTTTTCCCATGATTACGCCTCCAGTTCTTCGACGTCGCCCAAGCGAAATGACTTGGGCCAGTTTTCATCATCAATCCTCTTGCACGCCACATCTTCGGCCACTTCCTCGTTGGCGGCTTCGACGGTGATGGACCGGAACTCGTCACCATTCTTGTCAAAAAAGTTCACGCGGTATTTTGCCATGGTCACACCTCCTCTGCTTGTATGTAGAAGCGCCCTTCCGTAGCTACCACCTTGTTGGTGACTTCATCGCTGATGAGGGGTCGGAGAAGGTTGTACGCCTTCTCGGAGATCCCAATGTCATCGTCCAGCAGTGCGAGCGCCAGCTTGTCCAACGTTTCCTGCGATATCTGCTTTTCCATGGTCACACCTCCTGTTCGAGTTCGAGGTCGATGTACCGGCTCACCGTATCCCGCACGATGCCAGCCAGTAGCTTCGGGTCAACATACTTGTACTCCGGCTTTTCCAACATCTCACCGATGATGCGACGGGATGCGTTCTCAAAGGAGACAGGGTTGTCGTCCCTGTCGGCTTTCTTGAAGCACGCATCACACAGGCGTGCCGCCGGACCGGCATCTTCGTCCACGTGAGGGATGGGGATACCATATCTCTCACAATGGTCTTGGTTCGGGTAGGCCATGATTCAGGCCGCCTTTCTGTTGTTCTGGATGTGCTTGGTCTTCCCCGCCTGCTTCTTGTTCTTCATAATCTTGTCGAAGTTGATGGGGCGCATACCCGTACTCACCAAGAACTTCTGCATCGTCTTGGCGTAGCAGTCCGGGCAGTTGTAGGGACACACACCGCTCGTGGACAGGTTGAGGGATTTGATCTCCGCACCCTTCGCACCGTTGAGGGTGGCGCACAGCCCGCACCCCAGGCACCCCAAGCCCTTCCTGTCACAGATGTACAGGGGCTTGCCTGCAGCCTTGCGGGTGTCCACGAACTTGTGCAGGTACTTCAGAGCCGCACCGTGGAGACGGAAACGAGCGCACTCCAATGCGTAGCAGGCTTTGTCCACCCCGAACTTCTCCATGGTGGTGTGGCTGTTGAATCTCTGCGAGGTAATAACCACCGGGGCCACTTCGAGCGCCCGGTCGATCAGCGCCTCGATGTCGGGGCGACCGGGGAGCCACTTCACCCGATAGAATGACACCTTCCCGGCGTGACCTACCTGCAAGGCCCGCTTGGTCACGAACTCCACGGGGTCGAGGTCGGGGTTGAGGGTAATGACCGCATCCCATGGGTAGTCCGGGATCGACTTGAGTTCCGGAGTCCGAGCGTTGCAGTTCACGAAGAAGCGTGAATCGGGATGCTCCGCCGCGAACGTATCCAACTGTGCGTACTCTTCCGCCGTGCAGTTGAAGTTGTTGCTCGTACCCACGCGCACCACAGTCTTGATAGCCATACGTCACCTCCCTTTCTTGAGATACAATCTACAACAAAAAAATCCGCTTGTCAATAGGAATCTTGAAAAAGTTTCAGGTTTTCTTTTTGGCTCCTTTGGCGAAGATATTTCTGATGATGGTGTCGAGGTTCACATCCAACCCGAGTAAGGGTGGAAGGTCACTGACCTTGTATCCTTTGGGGAACATGGCCTTCAATATAGCGATATATCCACCTGATACTTTTGCTATGCTGTTGGGCCACCGATCAAAGGTCATCACCGTCACCGGGAGGTCGTGTTCATTACCTTCCTGTTGCACAGTCACACGCCGTCCACTCTCCGAGCGTTTTGGGCCATACATGCGGTGCCACGCCTTTGAGTAAAAGGAACGATCCTCGGTGATGTCACTTGAAGCCTTCCATACCCGACCATCAGGAGTAGTCACAGTGGCGTTTGTGGCCGTGTACTCTTTCATGGTGTTCTCCTTTTGGGTAACACTCTATAACAGAAGTGTTATAGAGTGTTACCTAAACGTGATGCCTCGTATCGCTTGGTGATCCCAGGCGATGAGGATAGGTCTTACGGTAGGTCTACGACTGGTGACGCCCGTTGACGGTGTCGATACGCACCACTCTACCCCAGTCCACCGGGGGCTTGCCGCCACCCACGATGGCCCATATGATCTGCTTCACGTACTTGGGACGCTCGATGGCAGGTGCGCCGCCATCGGTGAGGCAGACTACGAGGGAGTAGCGCATCTTCTCGGCGAACTCGAACGGCTCCTTGAAGCTGGTGCCGCCGCGCCCGACGACCTCGATGCTCTTCATCTTGCGGTTGAAGGGCAGTAACTTGCCCTGCAGCCCCGCATCAAACATCTGCACGTCCACGGGATGGGACTCGGCGATACGGTTGACCTCGGACAGGAACATAGACAGTTCGTGGTCATGGATAGAGCCAGAGGTATCCCACAACACCAGCACCCTATCCGTGCAGTCCTTCTTGAACCCCGTGTAGGGCCACCCGAACCGGCGGTGGGGACGCATGATGGTGTGGACCAGGCTGCGGCTCACCGACTGACCGAGGACATACCGTAGAAGCTTGTGCCAGGCTACCCTGGACCGCTGAGCTTCCAGGATGTGTTGCCGGGCGTCAGCTGGCATGTTACCCCAGCAGCGGTTCTGGACTTCCATCTCACGTATCTTCTGACGGATGATCTCATCGGCGATAATATCTTCGCCGTCAGCCCAACCGTCATGGCTGTCCAATAGCTTGCCTTTTCCTCCACCGCCAGGGTTACTACCGTTACTCCCTGTGGTGGGGTCTCCGGTACCGTCTCCGGCACCTTGACCTTGACCGTTACTATTGGAGGGGTCTCCTTTACCGTCCCCGTTACCCTTACCTTTACCGTCCCCGTTACCTTTACCTTTGTCGTCCTTACCCTTACTCTTCTGCTCTTCCTTCTTGAGCAGGTCGAAGTACTGTTCGAGGGACAGTTTGTCCTGGAACCCGAACTGTGCAGGCAGAAGGCCCGTGTGCGGGGGTGGCGGCATCCGTATTTCTGCGTTTTCGACTATGAGGGAGTTAGCCTCGAGGTCTGCAGCTTCGTTATGCCGTGCGTGTTCTGCAGGGTCGGTTTCCTTGCGGGTGGTGATGTGGTGTAGGGCGACGTGCTTCATCTCGTGGTTGAGGACATAGCGTACACCCGAGTCCGGCAGGGCTTCCGCCCAGTCACGATTGTACTGGAGCGTGAAGCTCATACCGGACACGCTGACACCCATCGTTGGTACCTGCTTGGATTCCACTACCTTGAACAGCGACAGCATCTCCGCGGTGAACGGGTCGGCGAAGACACCGAAGGAGAGTAGCCAGTTCCATCGGGCCTCGAACGAATCGTACTTAGGAGCAGTAGTCATCTCACCTCCCTACTTAGTTGTGGGGGCGACCAGTGCCTCAAGCACCATGTCCTCCACAGCCTTGTTGGCGTACCAGTGATTGACAGCGATGCGGGCCTTGTCGAGACCGTACTTGTAGAAGTGCGCCCGCATGGGATTGGTGAGCACCTCGAAGTACTTGGTCAGGTTCGATTCCTGGAAGTGGTTCAGCGCCTTCACCTTGGACATGACCTCCACGATGTCTTCGCTGTACCGCGCCAGCTCGGTGGTCCTGCCGGCCTTTACGATGTCCCGCACACGACCTTCGACCGTGTCGCTCCATGTGTTGAGGATGATGTCACCGGATAGGGTCAGGTAGTCGGTCTGGACGTAGCGTACGAAGTCCGGTGCTGCGATAGGCCCGACATACCCCAGGGTCATAAGGAACAGGTGGTTCATAGCGGCCTCAGAGGGACTGAGTGGCGCGATGACCTCACCTATTGCGGCAAGTTCCTCATGGACACGGATGCAGTCCGACAGCATGTGCCATCCACGGCGATTAGTCACCTGCAAGGTCACTTCCGTCTCAGACTTCTGGAGCTGGGCTTCGGTCGGGTCGAGCATCTTGGGGTGCTGGTGGATATACCCTATAACCGAGGGGTGGAGGGGCATACCGGTGAAGTCCTTGCAGATGATGTCGAACACGCGGGGGTCGATGGGCTTCTCCTGGATGGCGGGGTCCTTCGCCCAGGCAAGCCATTCGTCCACCGAGGGCTTGAAGTTGATGTCGAAGTACCTGCTCTTGAACGCTACGTCCATGGTGTTGACCTGGTAGTGGTCGTCGCCGTTGACGGCGGAGGCGATGCGCCATCCGTCACGCAGGGGCCGGGTGCTGGTGGTGCGGTCGAGGACGATCTCGAACGCGGCCTGCTGGACCTCACGGGTACCGCGGTTGACCTCGTTGAAGAATAGGATACCACGTTGGGCGGAGGATCGTTTGCAGGCGGCGGTGGCGATGCCGTCAAGGAGTTCTTCGAGTTCCATCTCCGCCTCTTCCTTGAGGGGCATCCAGTCGGGCGGGGCGAACACGGTGCGTCCCTTGACCCGCAGGGGCATACCCTTGATATCGCCTACATCGTTCTGGGAGAGTCGGATGTCGAGGCAGGGGATGCCCTGCATCTGAGCGACGGATTTGATGATACCGTCTTTGCCTACCCCGTGGTCGCCGACGAGGAGGATTGAGTGCCGGATGGGCCAGTGCAGGAAAACATTTTTCGTGAACGAAGCGTTCATCGAGATGTTCACCTTTGGCTGGTCGACGACTTCTGTCTTTATTGCTGCCATAGTGGCCTCCGTTGCATGTGGATAATACTTCACGGTGCCGCTCTTCCGAACGGTACTAATATACTACAAAAGAAACCGTTTGTCAACAGGAAGTTCAGGTTTACCGTAGAGCCACGCCTACCAGGAGCATCAGCCCGGCGAGGAGTATCATTGCCGAGGCCAGTGTCCAGTAGACGGCTT
>Ga0172363_10005031_pt1 | contig 10658 bp, 10 predicted proteins | sample LakKivs2_kivu2a2_FD_114541 | JGI IMG/M metagenome (GOLD analysis project Ga0172363, IMG submission 114541) | Sediment microbial communities from Lake Kivu, Rwanda - Sediment s2_kivu2a2 | ecosystem: Environmental > Aquatic > Freshwater > Lake > Sediment | place: Rwanda: Western Province, Lake... | reverse complement strand
GCGACCTGGGCCAGCCGCTCGGTGCCGCTCCGCAGATAGGAGTCGATGCCGGCGCCGACGAGGTTTGCGGTCTGCTGCAGCCGCTCAGATCGCGGCTCCGTCTTCGCGGCGCGGCAGATCGACGGCAAAGACCATGAAGACGCCGACGATCGTCGCCACGTAGCCCAGCAGCAGGGCCGTGCTCTTGGTCTTGATGCCGATCCTCATCGCTCGTTCGCGACTCGACTAGGAACGAGGGCCGTCGCCCCGCGCATCTCGACGCTCGTCCCGTCTATCGGGCGACTCGCAGCGCTTTTTGAGGCATCGATCGCTGCGGGCTCGTCCGCCCGGGAACACGCCAGGGCGAAGGCGATACCCACGCGCAGCCGGACGCGGAGAGGATGGTGATCGCCGGCAGGCCGTCGTCAGGGCGCTGGCGCAGGGCACTCGGACCGGACCAGCCGGACCTTCAACGACGAGCGGCGAGCGGCACACCCCCCGTGTGCGACGCTCGCCGCTGATCCGCGAATCGCCCGAGCGCGACGCGCGATGCCGATCGGTCAGAACGGCTGGAGGATCGGCGGGTCCAGTGGCACCCGGAACTGCGGGCTGTTGCGGTGGCTCAGCGCGAAGGTCCCGCTCGAGCGGCCAACGCTCGCGACCCGCAGCCGGAAGCTGCCGCGCCCGAGATCGATGTCGATCCGTCCGCCCGAGCCGCAGCCACCCGGTCCCGAGGTCGCGAGCACGGCACCGGTCGCCGCGTCGAACAGCGTGACGCTCGTGCGCGCGTCGAAGCCCCGCGCCAGGTCGGTGCAGGTGTCGGCGGTGAAGCAGGTGCCGAAGACGAGCGAGTTCGAGAAGCAGACGTCGCGCGAGCCGTCGTCGTGCACGTATTGCGACAGCGTGCGCGTCGTGAAGCGAGTTTCGAGCTGCTGGCACGGACCGTTGCCGAAGGCGCCGATCACATCCTGCAGGTCCGGCAGGCGACCGATCCGCGTCGCCTCGGTGCCCGTCGCCTGCGGCGTGCCGCTGCGCTGGAAGATGAGGCGCATCTGCCCCGGCGACAGCAGGTCCTGGCCGCGCGCCGTGCGGAAGCTCTGCAGCACCGCCGCCGAGCCCGCGACGATCGGCGTCGCCGAAGACGTGCCGCTGAAGCCCGCGGTGTAGAACTGCCGCGGGTCGGACGAGCCGTTGACCGCCACGAGGTCGCCCTTGCCGAGCGTCGCCACGTTCTCGCCCCAGCCCTGCGCGTCGATGCGCGAGCCGAAGTTGGTGAAGCACTTCGGTGAGCGTCCGGCGGACGTACCGGCGCCGACCAGGATCGCGCCCGAGTCACGCTGCGCGCGGTTGAAGCGCCCGCCGTAGCGCGCGGCGTCGAGGTTCATGGCACCGTTGCCGGCCGCCTCGACGACGATGATGCCGCGCGCGGTCGCGCTCTTGATCGCGTCGAACGAAGCCTGCCAGTACTCGATCGCGATGAACTCGTGCTGCTTGCAGTTGCAGGGGCAGGCCTCGCCGCTGTCGGGTCCCTTCGAGTGCACCTCGACCACCAGCACGTCGCCTGCGCGGAGATTGCTCGCTGCACGGTTGATACCGCCCGAGACGTCGCCCTCCCACCAGCAGATCGGCGCCGGGAAGCACTTGCGCTGCACGGCCGGCATGACGCCGTAGGTCGCGCGGTGCGCGATACCCGTCATGCCGAAGGAGTTCGGCTGCGCGACCAGCATGCCGAGCACCGAGGTGCCGTGGTCGGTGTTCTCCTCGTCCTCGAAGGGTGTGCCCTTCGCAAAGGGTGCGTTCAGGTCCTCGTGGTCGATCTGCCAGTTGAGCTCGACGTCCATGATGCGAACGCCCTGCCCCTCGCACCGAAGTCCGCGTGCACGCGCGTCGCGCCGATACCGCCGCTTGCCGCGACGTCGAGGTAGCCCTGGTTCCCCACCAGGTTCGGGCTGGTCGGCGCGATGTCGGCGGCGGCGAGCGCCGGGAGCGGCTCGGCGTACGCGATCTCCACCACGCCGAGCGCGTTCAGCGAGTCGATCAGCGCCTCGGTGGAAGCCGTGTCGGCATCCGCGATGGTGAGCTTGTAGTAGAGCGAGAGATCGGCGAGCTCCTCGCCGCTCAGCGCCTCGCCCTTGTCCTTCTCCTTCTGCAGCTTCTTCGCGCTGCGCGTGAACAGCGACTCGAGGCGATAGAGCGACGGCTCGGCCGCGAGCTGGTTGACCGCTGCGATCTCCTCGTTGATGCGCAGGTCGTTCAGCGGCAGGCGGCTGCGCCGCACGAGGTCCTTGCTGCGCAGCTGATCGAGCTCGGCGCGCAGCAGGCCGGTGCTGCGGTCGCGACGCACGCGCGTGCCCTCCTGGAACTTCACGATGACGACGTTGCGCAGGTCCCGGTCGCCGAGGCGGGTCTTGAGCGGCTTCAGCGGGACAACGCGCGTCACGGCAGGTGCGGCGTCGAGCCGGGCCCGCGACAGCGCGTGGCCGGTCGCGGGCAGTACGAGAAGCAGCAACGAGAGCGCGCCGGCGAGACGGCTGGGCTGAGTGTTCATCTTCGGGTCCTCCTGCGAGGAGACACATTGCAGCCGCCGTGCCGGGACGCGGAGGCCGGAAACTCAGAGCTTTGCCACCCTGCTCGCCGAAGCGACGCGTGCCCGCGTCGCTTCGATATATCCGTCCGATCGCACGCGCGAGCGTGACCGATCGAGATGACGCCATCTGTCCGGTCGGAGAGCTGCGGCGCCCGCGTTTTCTCGCGCGCCCGGTCTGGCACGCAGCGTGCAAAAAGGACGACGGCGACGCCGCACGCTGCGGCACAGGGAGGTACGACATGATCCGCGATCGACGACGTTCCGTTCTCGTCCGTTCCGCAGTGGCCCTGCTCGTCGCGCTGACGCTGCACGCCGTGCCGGCGAGCGCGTTCGACAGCGGGCGCCCGGCTCCGCCGCCGACGCCGCGCGACCCGCCCCTCGACTGCACCCGGCGCGACAACATGATGTGCCTCGAGTGCGGACATCCCGGGGGCGAGTACGCCTGCTGCTACGGGAGCTGCGACATCATCATCGGCCCGGTGCCGCCGCCGCCCGCGCCCAGCATCCGTCCAGGCGTGATCCGCAAGGGGCTCGGCTCGATGAACTACTTCGCGCGGCGACAGGCGCCAGAGGATCACGGTCCGCGACGGTCGGTCGCGGCACCGTGATCCCGATTGGCATTCCCCGGCCGGGGAAGCTACCCGTGGCCGTGCCGCGGCGCCTGCGTCCGAAGGTTGGGCGGAGCCGGCCGCGGGGGGGAGGGTCGGCCCGATGCGGAGGTGGGCGACGGTACGGAAGGGCAGCCGTGCCCGTGCGATCCGGTTGCTCGCGGCAACCGCGGTCGCCATCGTCGCTACACTGCCACGACCCGCGGACGCGGGGCTCGCAACCGCCGACCTCGCACGCGCCGAGCAGCGTCTGGTGCGCGTCTTCCACCAGCACGGTCTCGCCTACCCGCCGCGGGCGGCAACGCTGATCGCCCTCAAGAACGAGGGCCGCCTCGAGCTGTGGGCCGACGACGGCGGCAAGTCGACCTTCGTACGCTCGTACCTGGTGCGCGCGACCAGCGGACGCCTCGGCCCGAAGCTGCGCCAGGGCGACCTGCAGGTGCCCGAGGGCCTCTACCGGGTGAGCGCGCTCAACCCGCGCAGCCGCTTCCACCTCGCACTGCGCCTCGACTACCCGAACGACTTCGACCGCGCGCGCGGCGACGAGGAAGGCCGCACGCTGCTCGGCGGCGACATCATGATCCACGGCGACCGGGTCTCGACCGGCTGCCTGCCGATCGGCGACGCCGCGATCGAGGAGGTCTACGCGCTCGCCTCGACGATGGGCATCGAGCCGATCTCGGTGATCGTCGCACCGGTCGACCTGCGACGTACCGACGTGTCGACGGCGCTGGCGCGCGTCGAGCGGGCGCCGCACTGGCTGCCGGGCCTCTACGCGGAGCTGGCGCGCGCGATGGCGCCCTTCCCGCTCGCCGCGTCCGCGGAGCTGCAAGCGCTGCCGCCGCGCAAGCAGGCGCCCGGCAAGGCGAGCTGCCGTGCCTACGACGCCGCCGACTGCGAGCGGCGCTGCCGTGCCGGGGAAGCCGCGAGCTGCGCGCGCGCCGGCGTCCTCTTCCGCGACGGACGCGGCACGCCGCGCGACCCCGGCCGCGCGTGGAGCATGCTGACGACGGCCTGCAAGCGCGGCGACGCGACTGGCTGCGGCGCGCTCGGCGACCTGCTGCTCGCCGACGACGGCGCGCTGCGCGACACCTCGCGCGCGGCGCTCCTCGCGAAGAGCGCCTGCGACGCGGGCGACGGCCACGGCTGCGCGACGCTGGCACGGCTCTGCACCGACAAGCTGCTCTACCCGTCGGCGACCGCAGCCTGCGACCGCGACGAGGTGGACAGGCTCCGCCGCCGCGCGGTCGCGAAGCTCGGCAGGCGCTGCACCGGCTGGGGCGCCTACGACTGCTTCACGCTGTCGACCATCTACGCCGACGGCGATCCGGACACGGCGCGTCTGTTCGCGCGCATGTCCTGCCAGGCGGGCGATCCCGGCGGCTGCGACGAGCTCGGCTTCCTGCACCAGCTCGACGGCGAGGTCGCGCAGGCCCGCGCGCTCTACGAGAAGGCGTGCGGCGCGGGTTACACGCGCGCCTGCGGACGCTTCGGCGGCACGATCGCGGCGGCGCCGCAGACCACGGTCGCATCGGGCGGCTGACGGACGCACGCCGCGGCGACCGCAACGGCCCCGTGTGCAGCCGGGCGTGCGGGCTACCGAACAGCCAGCCGAACTCCGCACAGCTCGTGCAGGGTGAGCAGGTCGCGGTCGACACCCAGCACCACCAGGTCGTGCTCGAGCGCGACCGCCGCGACGAGACAATCGATCGTTCCGCGCACGGTGCGACCGGCGCGCCTGCATCTCTTGTACAGCTCTGCGGCGTGCTCGTACGTCTCGGGGAACACCGGCTCCGCGACCGCGCAAGGCGCCAACACGCGGCGCAGCTCGTCCGCCCGGGCCGGCGTCCCTGCCCCCCGCAGAACCTCCTGCACGACGACTCCGGTGAGCCACAGGAGCTGCCCCGACTCCAGCGCATCGGTCAGCATGCGGTCGACGCGCGAGCCGGTGCCACGGAGCCATTCCACCCAGGCCGACGTGTCCACCAGGGTCGGCGCCCGCGGGCGTATCGTCACGATCGGCGCATCTCGTCGAGGCTGCCCTCCCAGCCGGAGCCGCGCAGGCGCTGCGCGAGCCGACGCTGCTCTTCGCGAGCCACCAGCTCGCGCAGCGCGCGCTCGAGGACGTCGCGAGCCGTCCGCAGCCCCGTGAGCTTGCGGGCTCGCGCGACGAGCCGGTCGTCGAGAACCACGTTGGTGCGCTTCATACACCTCGAGTACACCTGACGGTCGAGCGCGACAAGCACCCGGGGGCCGTCGGGCTTCTTCACCGACCTCTGCGCCGTCGTCTCGACGAAGCCCGACCCGGCCGGCGGCCCGCCGCCGTCCCGAGCGGCGCGCGCGAGCTGCCGTTTGCATTCCGCACACCGGCGCAGCAGACCTGAACGGGCGGAGGACGCCCCAATGTCCGAGGAGATGGTCTACGAGGACCGCATGAGCGACGGCGACGCGCTCATGTGGAGCATCGAGCGCGATCCGATCCTGCGCTCGACGATCACCGGCGTGTGGCTGCTCGACCAGGCGCCCGACCGCGCCCGGCTGCACGACCGCGCCGAGCGCGCGCTGCACCACATCCCGCGGCTCCGGCAGCGCGTCGCGGCGAACCCGTTCTCGATCGCGCCGCCGCGCTGGGAGGTCGACCCCGACTTCGACCTCGGCTTCCACCTGCGCTTCGTGCGCGCGCCCGGCGGCGGCTCGCTGCGCGACCTGCTCGACTTCTCCCAGCCGATCGCGATGCAGAGCTTCGACCGCGACCGCCCGCTGTGGGAGATGTACGTCGTCGAGTGCCTCGAGGGCGGCGGCGCGGGCCTCGTCCTCAAGCTGCACCACGCGATCTCGGACGGCGTCGGCATGGTGCAGATGATGGGCCGCCTGATGGAGACCTTCCGCACGCCGGACCCGGGACGCGGGCACAAGCCGCTGCCGCCGCTGCCGGAGCCATCGTACAAGGGCGTCGGCGAGCGCTTCCTCGACGCGCTCGGGCACGAGCGCCGCAAGCAGGTCACGCGCGCGATGGGCGTGCTCGACGCGCTGTGGACGGGCGTCCCCGAGGCGATCCGCCACCCGATCGACACCGCGCAGGATCTCGCCGACGCGCTCGGCAGCGTCGGCCGCATGCTCAAGCCGGTCTCGGAGCCGCTGTCGCCGATCATGCGCGGCCGCTCGCTGCGACGGCGGCTCGACGTGCTCTCGATCCCGCTCGCGCAGCTGCGCGACGCGGCGCGCGCCGCCGGCGGCACGGTGAACGACGCCTTCGTCGCGGGCATCGCGGAAGGGCTGCACCTGTACCACGTCGAGCACCACGCGCCGGTGGACGCGCTACGCATGACGATGCCGATCAACGTCCGCGAGGGCGACAAGGGCAACAAGGCCGGCAACCAGTTCGTACCGGCGCGCTTCGAGGTGCCGCTCGGATTCCGCGACCCGGTCGAGCGCATGCGGCGCATCGGCGAGGCCGTCAAGCGCCAGCGCTCGGAGCCGGCGCTGCCCCTGATCGACGAGATCTCGTCCCTCCTGAACCGCTTCCCCGCGCCGGTCTCGGCGCAGCTCTTCGGCAGCATGCTCAAGGGCGTGGACTTCGTCACCAGCAACGTGCCGGGGCCGCCGATGGAGGTGTACGCGAGCGGCGGGCGGATCGAGGAGATCTTCGGCTTCGGTCCGCTGACCGGTGCGGCCGCGAACATGACGCTGTTCAGCTACCGCGGCGGCTGCGGTATCGGCGTCACGACGGATCCGGTCGCGGTGCCCGACCCGGACGTGTTCCGCGCCTGCCTGCAGGCAGGCCTCGACCAGGTCGTCGCCGTCGCCTGACGGAGGCGCCGCCCCGCGCACGCCGGTGCGAAGCCGGCGCGCGCGAGAAGCGCGTCGCGCTACTTGCTCGGCGGGTTGTCCGCGCTCTTCTGCTCCATCGCGTCCTTCTTGAGGCACTCGCGGATCCGCTCGACGGGCACGCTCATCTTCTTCGCGAGCATGTCCTCGCTCTCCGTGCCGCCGCCCATCTCCCACTTGGCCTGGATGTCGTCGCAGCTCGGGCCCTTCTTCTCGGCGTGCGACTCCGCGAGCGCCACGCCGCTCGTGCCGAGCACCAGCGCCACCCCGAGCGCCGTCCACGTTCCCCTGCGCATGACCACCCTCCTCCGGTCGGAGCGACAATTCGCTGCGCGGCATCAGGCACCAGCGGCCGCTCCGTGGCAAGCACCGCGGCTGCTGCGGACGGAGCACGTGCGCACGCGCGCGCCGCTGCGCACGCGGCCGACGTGACGTTCGCGGGGGCCTCCGCTGCTTCCCCTCGGCAGCCTTGTCCGGAGCCGCGGACGGTGCGGCGGCACGTGCGCAGACGCGCGTTCTTTCTCGTCCCGGCGGTGTTTTTCCGGCCCGCGCGGCTCCAGTTCGGGCCAGGCTCTGCCGAACCGGAGACAGCGGTGCACGTCGACACGGGAAAGCACCGCGCAGGAGGACGAGATGCTGGGACTCGGAGAAGCGGGGCGCCGCGCGCTGCCTGCCGTCGTCATCGCTCTGGTGGTGTTCGCGTTCGGAGCAAGCGATGCCGCGGCGCGCGACTGTCACGTGACCTGTCAGGAGTCGCGCGCCACGTGCGTCGACGCGGCGAAGGTCACCAAGAAGGGCTGCAAGCGGGAGTGTCGTGACGCCGCGGATCCCGGAGCATGCCGGCGCGAGTGCCGGCAGGGCTTCTCCACGGGGAAGACCACGTGCAGGGGCACCGTCGTCACGTGCCGCGAGGAGTGCGAGCGGCCGTGCGACGATCCGGGTGACGAGGAGTGCGTCGAAGAGTGCGTTCGCGACCTGCGCGAGTGCGTCGGCGAGGTGCGCGACGCCGGCAAGTCGTGTGCGCGCTCCTGCCTCATCGACACCGAGGTCGCCGCGCACCGCGGCGGTGGTGGCGACGACGAGGAGGATGACGAGGAAGAAGATCGCGGCGGCGGCTTCGGCGGCGACTGCTGGCGCGCGCCCGACCCGCTGAAGTGCTGGCTCGAGAAGATCGGCGGCGTGGGCAAGTGCCTCACGGGCTGCGCCGCCGGCATCGAGGCCGGCCTCGACGAGTGCGCGATGGCGGCCTCCGGCTGCCGCGACGCGTGCGAGAAGCCCCCGGGATCGGCGAGCCGCGCGTTCGTCGCGAGGCCGGGCAGCCTGCTCGACTGAGGTCCGCCACCGGCTTCGCCGACCACATAACGACGAGACGGCAGAGGTCTCGATCGAAGCAACTCCTGGAGGCGGCGCCCTGTCCGGCGCCGCCTCCGGCCGCTGCCGGCGCCGATCGGCCACACCCTGGCGCTCCAGCCAGCGCCTCAGACGAGCCAGCGCCTCAGACGAGCCGTAGCGTGCGGAGCGCGTGCGGCGGCAGCGCCAGCTGCAGCACTCCATCCGCGACGTGCAGCGGGTCGCCGCACGGCGTGCCGTCGAGCCGCAGCGGCAGCGCGGACGTGCACGGGAAGCCGATGCGCACCGTCGCACGATGCTCGCCATCGTGTGGGTTGAGCAGCCGCAACCAGACGCCGTCGCCGTCGGGCGCCGGCTCGACGGCACTCAGCACGACGGCGGCCGGCTCGACCGCGAGCAGCGCGCGTCCCGGTGGCACGAGCGGTGCCGGGCCCGCCGCGACCGCGCGCAGGCCGACCTCCGCGTCGCGCGCCGCGCGCACGTCGCAGCCGGCGAGCAGCGACAGCTCGGCCTCGATCTCCGTCAGGCACTGCGCGTCGGGGGTGGGGAGCGTGGGCCCGGCGACCTGCGGTCGCGTCTTCAGGTCCATGCGTGCGAGCCAGCCGACCGCGCGCAGCAGCGTGATGGCGATCGTCCCGTCCGGCGTCACCTCCGCCTCCGGCAGCCCCGGCGCCGCGACGGTCAGACCCGCGGCGCTCACGAAGCCCTGCTGCGGAAAGGTCGCCGGCGCGGGGTGCACCCAGGTGCGATCGTCCGGCCGGGCGGCACCGCGCCGCGCGACGTCGAACGTGGTCGCGGCGAGGAACTCCGCGACCGGCGCGTGGGTCGGAAACAGCAGCCGGAGGCGGTGGTCACGGGCGCGGTTGTCGAGCCGCACACGCAGGTCGACGCGCGCCACGCCCGGCACGAGCCGCACCTCGACGTCGAGCACGGTCTCGACGAGCTCCGCCGAGCGTGACGCGCGGTCCGCGGCGAGCGCCGCCGGCAGGGCGAGCACGCGGCGCACGCGCAACGACGCGAGCCCGCTCGCGTGGCGCACGCGCTCGACCGACACGGACCCGAGCCGCGGCGCATCGCCCGTGACGGGATCGAAGTCGTAGGTGTCGCCGCGGTCGCCGGTGTCCTCCACCGCGGCGAGGCCACGGAACGTCCGACCGCCGATCGTCACGTCGAGCGTGCCGTCGTCGGCCACGCGCACCGCAACGCCGTCCACCGCGATCTCGCGCCCGTCGTCGACGACGTCGTCGCTCGCGGGTCCGGGCGCGAGACGGAAGCGGCGCCAGCCGAACGCCGGGACGTCCGCGGCGACGAACTCGACGCTGCGCGGCGCGCGCTCGGCGACCAGCCGGATGCGCTCGGTGCCGGGGTCGGCCACGACGCGCGCGGCGGCGCCGTCGACGGTGAAGCCCGGCGACGTCAGGTCGGCCATCAGCAGCGGGTGCAGCGCCATCTGCCTGCCGCCGCCGTCGTCGCGAAGCTCGAGCCAGCGCGACGGCGACAGCGGAAAGCGCACGACGTCGGTGCGCGCGTGCGGCGACGGATTGAACACCGCGAGCTCGAACGCATCGGCCCACGGTGCGCGCCGTGCCGTATCGAGCCCCGCGATGCGCTCGAGCGCGCGCGTCGTGGTCTCGCGCGCGAGCTCGTACGCCGCGTCGTAGCGGGCCTCCATCTGCCGGTGCACCGCGTCCTGAGAGCAGCCGCAGATGGAGTCGTGCGCCTGATTGCGCAGCAGCTCGCGCCACGCGGCCCGCAGCGACGGGCGCTCGTCCGGCGCGCCGAGCACGCGGCCCAGGGCGCTCCACGGCTCGGCCCAGGCTTCCAGCTCGGCCTCGACGCGCCGGTTGCGGAGCTTCTGCGGCGTGCGCGTCGACCACACGCCGGCGAGCAGGTTCGCGGTGCGCGCGCCGAGTAGCTCGCCGCGGAACACCGGCGCGTCGGACGGCAGCGCCGCCGCGAAGTCGTCGAGCAGCGCGCGGCGCACCTCGTCGCCCGTACGGCGCGCGAGCGCCGCCGCGGCGCGCGCGGTGTTCGACTCGGGCGGCGCGTGGTCGAAGCCGTTCATGAGCAGCACCGCCCCGCTGCGCGAGCGCGCGCCGAGGCGCTGCGCCAGGTCGGCGAGGAAGGCACCCGCGGCTTCGTCGTCCGCGGGCAGGCCCGACCCGGCGAAGTAGCCTTCCCCCAGGTGGTGCGCGACGACGGCGCTGCCGTCGGGCGCTTCCCAGCGGTACTCGGCCGGCAGCCGGTCGATCTCGTCGCCGTTGCCGCGCCAGTAGACGAACGGGCCGAGCCCGAAGCCGGCGAAG
>Ga0172363_10005025_pt1 | contig 10666 bp, 7 predicted proteins | sample LakKivs2_kivu2a2_FD_114541 | JGI IMG/M metagenome (GOLD analysis project Ga0172363, IMG submission 114541) | Sediment microbial communities from Lake Kivu, Rwanda - Sediment s2_kivu2a2 | ecosystem: Environmental > Aquatic > Freshwater > Lake > Sediment | place: Rwanda: Western Province, Lake... | reverse complement strand
CTTTAGGATTGCCGGCCGAAGTTAAAATCTTAAATCCGCCAAAAATTACTAATAAAAAGGCGATTCCGCCGGCAATGCCGATAAGACGTCTTAAAAGCCAAGCCACAAAATCAGAAAACTCTCCAACAGGGATACAACCTAAAGCCGTATTTATGCCTGTTCCCTCATTGCAAGTTGGATTAAATTTAGTTCCAGGAGTTGGTCCTTCTGTTGGAGAAGGCCCGATTACTGCTTTACAAATTCTTTTCCCCAGGTGGCTATCATATTCACAGTTTTCAGAACAACACTTAGAAGAATCCTCACAAGGAAGATTATCACCTAAACATCCTGTGCCAGCCTTACAACATATTTCTTGTTGTGGACTTCCATCAATATTGTAAGAAGGACAATCAAGGTTTCCAATATTTGTTTCACTTTGATCTGTAAAACAATAAGCCCTACACACCCCTCCCGCATTTCTACAATCCTGCCCATTGGTAGCCAATACTCTTTTAGGAACAAGAAGAAAGACTAAAAGAAAAAAACAAATTAAGAATAACTTTTTTCTCATTATTTTTAGTTTAGCATATTTTAGAAGTAAAGAGTGAAGGTGCGGGATAGACAGAGACAGAGCAAGAGACAGAGTATAATATTACTAAATGTCAAAACCAAATCTTAAATCTAAAATCTTTTTAGCTGTCTTATTACTGTTCACTGTTCACTGTTCACTGTTCACTAACTCCGCGTTCGCAGAATGCCCAACCACCGATTATGATTGTCAGATTAATGAGCTTCAAAAAGAGGTTGACGCCAGAAAAGAGGCTCATGAGAAAAACAAAATTAGTCTTGAAACTTACAAAAAAGAATTAAATAGAGTAAGTCAAAATTTGATTTTAATTGAAAGCAAATTAAAGCTGACAGAAAAAGAAATTTTTCAAAGAGAAATAGATTTAGGGGTACAAAAAGAAGTTTTAGGAGTCAGAATCAGAGATCTTTATAAAAAAAGCCGCAACTTTTCTCCTTTAATGGTTTTTCTTTCTTCTTCTTCAGCCCAAGATTTTGGTCGGAAAATGGGTTTAAGACAGGCAGCGGCTAAAGAAGATTTAAGAATTATTTTGGCAGTTTCCAAAGATATTACTAATTTGGAAGGAGAAAAAAATAACCTCAAAAAAAGTCAAGTTTCTTTAACTAACCTAAAAAGTCAGGTTGATAAACAAGTAAAATTTTTAGCTGGAGAGGTAGAAAAGACTGAAGCGTTTTTTGCTCAGATTTCTGCCAAACAACAAGAACTTTTAGCCCTAAAAGCCAGTGGTTTTCAAACTTCAGTTGGTGATGTTCCGCCGGCAGACGATCCGGCTTCCCGACCTGATTATAACCCAGGCTTTTCTCCGGCCTTTGCGGCTTTTTCTTTTGGGGCTCCCCACCGTAAAGGAATGAGTCAATATGGAGCCTATGGTCGGGCCAAAGCAGGCCAATCCGCAGAACAGATTTTACAAGCCTATTATGGGGGAGTGGAAATTAAAAAAGACTATTCGACTAATATTAATATCCGAGTTTCTGGATACGGAGCGGTTGATTTGGAAACTTATGTTAAAAGAATTTATGAAATGCCTAGCTCTTGGGGAGAAAACGGCGGTTTTGAGGCTTTGAAAGCTCAAGCGGTGGCTGCTCGGTCTTACGCCTTGGCTTATACTAATAATGGCGCTGGTTCAATTTGTGCTACCGAGTCTTGTCAGGTTTATAAACCAGTTAACAAAGGTGGAAAATGGGAGGAAGCCGTTAACGCAACGCGGGGTTGGGTGTTGGTTACTGGCGGTCGGCCATTTTCTTCTTGGTATGCTTCCACCGCTGGCGGTTATATTTTTTCCTATTCTTATAATGGTCATTCTACTCCTGGTTTTTGGGATACTCCTAAAGGCCGTGAAGGTTGGACTGATGAAGCCTGGGAGAAAACGGCCGGTTCTCCTTGGTTTTATAAAGCCTGGTATCGCTTAAGAAGCGGCGCTTCTTATGGCCGGTCTCACCCTTGGTTGACTGAAGAGGAATTTGCTGATGTTCTGAATGCCTTGCTTATCTTTAAGGGTAGTCCTGGGGAAGTTTCTCATCTTTCAAGCTTGGATGCAAAGATTGCCGATACTTGGGCTAAAGATAAGGTAAAAGAAGAAGCAGGAAAATACGGCGGTCCAATCAGCAAAATAAATTCTTTAGGCCAAATATATTCAAATGATGGCTACACCAAACAGATTTATTTTGAAACCGATAAAGGAAGGAAGGAATTTTCTGGAGAAGACTTTAAGTATATTTTTAATTTAAGGGCTCCAGGCGCCATTGGTCTTAAGTCAAGTTTGTTTGATGTAAGGAAAAAATGATAAAATAAACTTAGATCTCAAATGTCAAATCTCAAATCCAAATGTCAAAACCCTTAATCTTTTAAGATTTTAATTTTGGTTTTGCGTTTTGAGTTTTAAGTTTTGAGTTTGACTGAACGAAGTAAGGGAATATGCCTGATCTTTACGTTGCCAAATCTAACAAAGTTAAGCCAAAACTAACTCCGAAATTATTAAGGTCGAATAATCCCGTAGCGGCTTTTGCTTTAAAACCCTCAAATGTATTTTTTGAAAATCAGAAAGAGCAAGAAGAAATTCTTTTACTTTTGCGGAGTCACTGGGTGACTAATTTGGGTTGGATAACTTTGGGAATTCTATTTATTTTTTTACCCCTTTTTCTTCTTAATTTTCCGGTGATTGCCTTCTTACCTTTAAGGTATAAATTAATCTCTTTAATTGGTTGGTATCTTCTGTTAATCGCCTTTATTTTTGAAAGATTCTTATCTTGGTTTTTTAATGTGGGAATTATTACTACCCATAGGGTAGTTGATATTGATTTTTATGGACTTTTATATAAGGAGATTTCGGATGCGGAATTAGAGAAGATTCAAGATGTGACCGAAGAACAGGTTGGGGCAATAAGAACTATTTTTGATTTTGGAGACATTTTGATTCAGACCGCTGGGGAAAGAAAAATGATTGAATTTTCTGATGTTCCTCATCCCAGAAAAGTGATTAAGCTCTTACAAGAAATACGATAATTTTTATGAATCTAACAAAAGTTATTGACTTTTTCCTTTCCTTAAGCCCCTGGTCAGTGGCTAAAATTTTTGTTCTTTTAGCTTTGTTTATTTATGTTTGTTTTGCCTTTATCTTAGTAAAACAGGTATATTTAATGACTAAAGTTTTATACAGTCAGCTTGATGTGTTTTTGAAAACAATTTCTCTTCTTTTATTGTTTTTGGCCATTGCAATTTTTCTTGCTGCTTTATTTTTTTTGTAAGTTTAAAAAATGGAAAAAATAAAAATCGAGTTAGCCAAAATTATGGGAACACCTTGTGCTAACTTGTGGTCCCAAGTTCACACTTTTATTCCTGAAGATCCTCAAAAACTTTCCCAAAGAGGAAAGTTGCTGGCCGTAATTGGTTTAAAATCCCAAGGATCTGAAGTGGAAATAATTGCCCAGGGCAGAGAGATTTTGGCCAGATTCCATGAAGAATATTTTGGTAATCTTGAAGGAGGGATTTTAGAAAGATTAAAAACTTCCTTAGAAAAGATAAGAAGCGAATGGCCCCAGACAGCGATAACTGCAGGAGTAATTTTCTCGCAAAAAGATTTAAATGTCATATACTTAGGGATTTTAGGTGAGGGCAAGGCGGTTATTAAAAGAGGAAATTTATTAACTAATCTTTTAGAAGGAACCACAGGGAGTGAAATTGAAACAGGGAGTGGGTTGGTAGAGGCAGGTGATGTTGTTCTTTTAGGAAGTAATGTTTTTTTTGAAATTGTCAGTGAAGGGGTTTTAAGAGCATCCTTAAACTTGGGTAACCCTCAAGAAATGATAGAGTCTTTGGCGCCAATTGTTCTTGCCCGTTCTGACTTGGGCCAAGCAGCGGCGGTTGTTTGTTTACTGGAGAAAGAAGAATCTTTAGAGGAAATTCCGACTTTTGTTCCTGAAGGATTACCAGAAAAAGAGACGGTTACCTCTCAAAAATCAAATTTAAAAGATTTATTTTTGACTAAATTGAGGACAGTAAAGACGATCTTCACAAAAGTGCCTCGGCCAAAAATTCGCTTGAGACTCCCGAAATTTCGGGAAAAACCTTTTTATGTTCGTAGGGAAAAGCTCAATAAAAAAAATAATAAAGTTGTTTTTTCTATTATCTTAATCTTGGCCTTTCTTTTATTAGGAAGCATTTTTTTGGGAATGTTTAAAAAGAAAAACCAAGAAAAAGAAGCAAAGCTAAAAGAGTTCTTTTCTCAAGCCGAAGGCAAGTTTAATGAAGCAAAACAAATAATTTACCAGGATGAAGTTACCGCTTCCCGTCTTTTGGCCGAGTCAGAAGACCTTTTAAAACAAGCCCGAAAACTTAAACCAAAAGAAACAGAGGATATTTCTTTTTTAGAAAACGAAATTGCTAAGCTTTTACTAAAAACTAAAAAAGAATTTTCTTTAAAAGATATTCCTATCTTTTTTGACTTAAGTTTACTTGCTCCCAAAACAAAGGCTTTTGATCTGGCTTGTTTTGGGAAACAATTAGCAATTTTAGATAAAGAAAAAGGATCGGTTTATCTGGTTGATCTGGAGAAAAAATCCTCAGAAGTTCTTATTGATGAGAAACTAAGAAAGGCCCAAAAAATAAAACTTGCCGATAATTGGATTTATGTTTTAACCGAAGAAGGAATTATTCGCTCTGATATTACGGAAAGAAAGTTTTCCATAGTTACTTCCCTTTCAGAATCTTGGGGGAAAATTGTTGATTTGGGCTCTTTTGGCGGTAATCTTTATCTTTTGGATCAAGACAAAAAAACTATTTGGCAGATTCCAAAGACCGAAGCTGGGTTTGGACAGTCAAGAATTTGGCTTGCCCCAGAAACAGTGATTAAAAATCAGCCTGAATCAGTGGCTATTGATGGTTCAATTTGGATTTTAGAAAAAGAGGGGAAAATTTTAAAGTTCAGCCGAGGAAAAGAAGAGAAATTCGAACTTAAAGGTTATCAAGGCGATCTTGAGAAAATTAAAGCCTTTTATCTAAGTTCTGAAGAAAAATATCTTTATTTACTCAATCCTGAGGAGAAAAAGGTTATTATTTTTGGCAAAGACGGCCAGTTTAAAGTTCAATACCAGTGGACAGGTGAACCGGACCAGCCAGAATTTTTCTTTGTCTTAGAATCTTTAAAGAAAGTATTTTTAGTGAAAGAAAATCTAATTTATACCCTTTCTATTGAGGAGATTCTTGAATGAGTCCTTACTAATAAGCAGTCGTGCCACTCCGTGGTCCTGTACCATCTGGTTCAAAACAAAAGGTGGAGATGTCCGGAATTGAACCGGAATCCGAAAAGAATTTTTTAAAACTTCTACAAGCTTAGCCGAAAATTTAGTTTCATCTGAAAATATTCCTTTTCGGCGGGAATTTTCAGACTAAGATTTTAAAATATTTGGCCTCGTCATTAAAATCAGATAACGGGTTACATCTCGGCTTTGTTTACACCCAAGAGGTTTCACCGAGAAAAAACCTAATGGATGGCGATTAGGCCACGACGAATGCCGGGCTAACCGCAAAATCAACGTCCTTGTTGACTTTTATTTTTTTGACCCTGTTTTCTCCTACTGGTCAAAGGAGGCTTGCCGTTTTAAAAGAGCCCTTTCCGTCGAAACCAGTCATCCCCATTTTAAACAAATCCTAAATTCTAAATCCGAAATTCTAAACAAATAATTTCAGTAAACCAGTAGAGCAGTTTATCAGTGAAGCAGTAGCCAGTAAAACAGTATTATCGTTCTACCAACTACTGATTTACTGTTTTACCGCTTTACAGTTCTACTGATGATTGTTTCAAATTTCGTGCTTCGAATTTTTTAAAATCGCCTCAGTTTCTCTATCTAAGTCTCGTCTCTTGATAGCTTCTTTCTTTTCCCACTTTTTCTTGCTCCGGGCTAAGGCAATTTCAAGCTTGATTTGATGGCCCTTATTATACCATGAAACAGGAACTAAAACAAGATTTTTCTGCTTCAATTTACTCTGGAGTGAGATTAGTTCATTTTTGTGCAAAAGAAGTTTTCGGGTACGTTTAGGATCAATTTTAGAGACATCAGCGAATGGATAAGGGTGAATGTGGGCATTTACTAAAGCCAATTCATGGCCGAAGAATTTTATATAGGCACCTTCCAAAGAAGCATGGTTAGCAAATAAGGATTTAACTTCTGCGCCCGTAAGTTCAACTCCCGCTTCTAATTTACCATAAAGTTCATAATTATAACGAGCAGATCTATTTATTATCTTCATAGCTCAATTTTATCATTCCTGTGTTACACTTTCTTTAATGACTCTTCTTGACCTTCTTTTTCCCAAAACCTGCTTAGGTTGTGGAAAACCCGCCGATTCGGCCATGCCTGACGGCAGGCAGGCAGGTCAATATTTTTGCTCTTCTTGCGTCTCCAAGATTGAATTAATTGAAAACCAAATCTGTCCGGTTTGCGAAAGGCCTTCGCCATTTGGGAAGACCTGCAGTTTGTGCCAAACAAAACTATCCCTGGATGGCTTAATCTCTCTTTTTGATTACAAAGATATTATTAAAAAAGCAATTCATGAGCTTAAATTTAAATTTTCTACTGATCTTATTGAGGAATTTTTTAAACTAATAATGAAGGCATTAGAAAACAAAAATGACCGTCTTATCTTACTGAATCAATTTATTAAAGACCAAAAACCAGTTATTGTTCCTATTCCTTTGCATTGGTATAAAGAAAATCTCCGCGGTTTCAATCAGTCAGAAATTTTTGGAAGGAAGCTGGAAAAATTATGGAGTTTAGAATTTAAGAAGGATTTATTGATTCGTTCCAAGTTTACTCCTCCCCAGGCCGGTTTAACCCAGGACCAAAGGAAGGAAAACATAAGTAAGGCATTTTCTGCTTTTCCCATTATTCATAATTCATTATTCAATATTCTATTGATTGACGATATCTGGACTACCGGTGCCACTTTAAAAACTTGTGGAGCACTTTTGAAAAAATCAGGTGCAAAAACGATTTGGGGATTGACGATTGCAAGGTAAAAATAGAAAAAATAAAAAATAAAAAAGCAAAAATACAAACAAAAATTAAAAAAGAAATTTAGATTGTTTAAACGGGAGATTTTTGGTAAAATTAAGGAGTTTTTGGAGGAGTCGCATAGTTTGGTCCATTGCTCGGGTTTGCTAAACCCGCGAGCCGTAAGGCTCACGTGGGTTCGAATCCCACCTCCTCCGCCTTCGCCTCGCCGAAGTCCGGCTACGCCGGACGAAGGCGGGATTCGGCTCGGCTACGGCGAGACAATGTCCGCCAGAAATTTGGAGAGGTGCTGGAGTGGTTGAACAGGTTGGTCTTGAAAACCAATATAGCCGTAAGGTTATCGCGAGTTCGAATCTCGCCCTCTCCGCCTTCGCCTCGCCGAAGTCCGGCTACGCCGGACGAAGGCGGGATTCGGCTCGGCTACGGCGAGACGCAGTCCGCCTTCATTCCACCAAAGCTTTGGCGATAGCGAAATAGTATATGTTTTACGTGTATTTGCTTAGATGTTCCGACAACCGAGCTTATATCGGTTGTGCCGACGATTTAAAAGATAGGGTTAATAGACATAATAAAGGGAGTATCCCCGCAACGAAGAATAGATTGCCCGTCAATCTAATTAGTTATTTTGCTTTTTCAAATAAATACACTGCTTTTAATTTTGAAAAATATTTAAAATCTGGTTCTGGCAGAGCATTTTTGCGAAAGCATGAGATAATCAGTTAAAATAGGTTCTAACAGCGTCAATAGTTGGCCGCATTTGCATTTTCCCAGCTTTTTGTTTTATTCTTAAAATATGCCAGAAGAAAATCTGCCCAGTCCACAAACCCAAGAATCTCAAGCAATAGGATCCCAGCCAATTGAGGTGATGCCGGTTCGGCAAATGAAAATTCTTTTTTCCTGGAAAGCGCCAATAAGACCATTTAAAAGAAGAGATAAGGATTTTTGGACCACAGTTTTGGCCATAATCTTTTTACTTTCTCTAATTTTATTTTTTGTTAAAGAATGGTTTTTAATTGCCGCCATAATTTCCTTAGCCTTCGTTTATTACGTTTTATCAACTGTTTCTCCTGAAGAAATTGAATACAGAATTACCAATAAAGGAATTAGTTTTGAGGAAAAAAGTTATGATTGGGATTTTTTATGGCGTTTTTGGTTTTCGGAAAAATATGGTCAAAAACTTTTAAATATTGATACCAGATTATCCATGCCTGGCCGTCTTTCTTTGGTTATTAAAAAAGAAGATGAGCCAAAAATAAAAGAGATCTTAGAAAAATATTTGTTGAACGAAGAAGCGCCATTAACCTTTTTTGATAAAGCTTCAGCTTGGTTAGCTAAAAAATTGCCTTTGGAGTTGGAGAAAAAAGAGTCGGTGGCAAAAACTTCATCAGCCCCACCAATTAGCTAAGCTTTTGGATCAGATTTTTGATATAATCTTAAAAGCCACTCTGTGCCTGTAGCCCAATTGGATAGAGCTTCAGGTTGCGGACCTGAGGGTTGTGAGTTCGAGTCTCACCAGGCACACAAAAGAAGTTTAAAATTTAAAGTGAAAAGTTAAAAATTAGGAGGAGTACCGAAGTGGTTTAACGGCACCGCCTCGAAAGCGGATGGTGGTCGAAAGACCCACGTGGGTTCGAATCCCACCTCCTCCGCCAATCAAAATTTATGAAAAAAATAAAGACAATTTCTATTTCTATAATAATCCTCCTTACTTTGGGAATTTATGTCTTTCTTCAATCAAAAAACCACTCACAGTCTGATTTAAATAAATCAGATGAGACCTCTTTTGAATCTTATAATTGTTCTAGGGTGGTAAAGAAACCAAAAGAAAAAGACCGCTGTTTTAGGGAAACCGCCATAATAAAAGGGGATCCTAATTTATGCATCCCAATAAATGATGCTAACCTTAAAGAAGAATGTTTTGTCCGGGTGGGAAAGGTGACTCAGGATCAGTCTCTTTGTGAGAAAATTGGAACAAAAAGAAATAGGAATAAATGCTTCACCGGTATTGCCGTTGCCGCCCAAGATCCCAATATTTGTGAGAAAAATAGTTCAAAATGGCGAAAAGATAGTTGTTATAGTCAAATTGCTGAAGCAAAACAAGATGAATCGCTTTGTCAAAAAATTAGATATTACCAATGGCGCAAAGATCGATGTTATTATTTGTTAGCAAAATTAAAGAACAATAAGACGCTCTGTCAAGAAATAGAAGATCTGCCCCTAAAAGACCTTTGCGAAAAATAATTAATAAATTTGTTTTAGGGTTATTTTGGTTTTTCTCCTAAGCTAATTTACTTGCTTTCTGATGATAAAATTTCACTATGGGTATTCCTTATCTTGAGAAAGAAAGAGTTTCTTCTTCTGGGGTAAAAGAACAATTTGCTGAGGATCAGATAATGGCTTTAGCCAGGGAGCTTGATATTTCAGAATTCTATTTAGGAAGTCCGCTTTTTCTTATTGATTCTCTTCTTTGTGCCCAGATAGCCGTCCCTCGGGAATCTGGAAGTCTTTTCCCCTTTCTTGCTTCTTCAAAAGAAGAAATTGAGACTTTAGCCACAAATACGGAAAGGTTATTTAAAATTTTTTCTTGGCAAGTTTCCTTAGAAAAAGTCGCCGGGGAATTAAAGAGATTCTCAGCAGAAGAAATAAGAGCTGGACTTATTTCTCTGGCCCCAGCCCTGGGTGGAAAAACAGTCACTTTTGATGATATCCAAAAATCTTGGGGAATTTCTCCAAATGACTTTGAAATATCTTCAGAAGAATTTTTTTTAGATATGGACAGGCTACTCCAACAAAGGGAGATCTCACCTTTTTTAGGGAACCTAAGTTTAAGAGAGCTTCTGGAAAGTTACTATTCTTTTCTTACAGATTTTCCGGGATTTGATTTTTTAGAAGAGGTAGATAGCTTAGAGGTTAACATAGAAGAACCAGTCCTTAGTGTTATTCTTAAAAGACTTTACCAAAAAAGAGGGGAAGATAAGATTTTTTACGTAAGAGTACATAACTTATTAAAAGATTTTCCTTTTGTTCCTCCGTTTGGTTTTCTTTATCCTTGTTACCTGGTTCAACATCGGGTTTGGTTTGAAGGATGTTTAAAGGAAAATGGGGACATAATTGAAACCTTAAGAATGTTTTTTGGTGAGGTAAAACGTACTTACCCTGCGGTTTTTGAAGATGTAGGATACAAATTGCCCAAAGAGTTAATAGAAGAATTAGGAGAAACAAATCTCCATTTTAATCCTAAGATTAGTTGGTCAGCTGGGGATTTTTCTGGGGATTTATCTGTCTTTACAGAGACATTCGATCAGACTTCTCGTTCTCGACCAAAAAGTCACGCTCGACCATCTTGCCGCGAAGTGAAAGAAGAAGAGTTACAAAAAATGTTACCTAACAATGACGAATTACCATCTTTGATTGCCTTGGGTGTTCCAGTTACGTTTGTCCATGCTTTAATAAGAGCTTCTTCTTTATACTCGTCTGAGATTCCGATTCGTGAGATTACCAAGAGATTGAAACCAAGTCATTTAGGAATGATTAATATTGATATTAGAAATTTGAAGGGCATAGGATTAAGCGGTGCTCGAGCAATACTCCG
>Ga0172363_10005024_pt1 | contig 10666 bp, 11 predicted proteins | sample LakKivs2_kivu2a2_FD_114541 | JGI IMG/M metagenome (GOLD analysis project Ga0172363, IMG submission 114541) | Sediment microbial communities from Lake Kivu, Rwanda - Sediment s2_kivu2a2 | ecosystem: Environmental > Aquatic > Freshwater > Lake > Sediment | place: Rwanda: Western Province, Lake... | reverse complement strand
GTTCTGAAGATATTGGAAAGTGTGTAATCAAGGGGATATAAATCCCCAATACTTTTTTCTTTTAAAAATATATTATAAATTATTGTGCGGATATGATCTAGTGGTTAAGTCAACGGGAGAAAAACGCTATTTTTCACTAAATTTTTCGTCGGTATTTCTCACAATTTTTAATAAAATTTTTCTTTTATTTTTTCCACTTTTTTGAGGTTTTAAAATGAAAAAAGAATCGGTTTATGATAGAATGACAGGAGCTGAAAAAGAAGTAGCAAGAGTATTGAAAGAATTTGGAATTAAATGGTCGTTTGAACAACCTATATTTGTATGGGATGATGAAGGAAGACCTAGGGTCTGGACACCTGATTTTTACCTGTTGCATTTGGGATTATATATCGAAGTATGCGGTTCTAAACAATTTGATTATGAATATAGAAAAAAAATTTTTGAGAAAAATGGATATTTAGTTATATTTCTGCATCTTTATAAAGAAAAAAATAAATGGCAAAGTCACTTAATGAAGTATATTAAATTATTTTCAAATTTTAGAAAAATATGTTTGATAAAATCTGGGTGAGTCTAAACAGGTTTTATAAAGAAGCTTATGTTACAGATTCCCGTGGAGAATGGATGGAAAACAAAAATCTGTAATAGTACTGTTTAGTGGAGGAATTGATTCAACAGCATGCCTTAATTATTATTTAAAAGAAAAATTTGATGTTGTTGCCGTTTTTATAAATTATGGACAAAAAGCAAAGAAAAACGAATTAAAAAGTGCAAGAAAAATTGCAAAATTTTATAAGATAAATCTTAAAGAAATAAATTTGAAATCAAAAAAAATTTTTTCAGCCGGTGAAATTATTGGAAGAAATGCATTTTTTATTATGACAACAATAATGTATAATCCAAAATTTAAAGGAATTATTTCACTTGGAATTCATTCAGGTACTACTTATTATGATTGCTCAGAAAACTTTGTTAAGTTAATAAATCAGCTTCTACAAGGATATTTAAACGGCAATATTTTATTAGATGCCCCGTTTCTAAAATGGAATAAATTTATGATTTATAACTATTGTAAAGATAATAACGTCCCGTTAAATATGACATATAGCTGTGAAAATGGGACCGATCCACCGTGCGGTTTGTGTTTGTCATGTCAAGATAGAAAGGAATTGAAATGTTAGCTAGAAAAACAAAATTAATATTAGATGGATGGGGCATAGTAGGAGAAACCCCTATGCTTATTCCCTCATTTTCAAGTACAATTAACGAAGATGTTCGTAATGTTATTAAAACAATGGATGAATTCATAAAAGGCCCTATCCTTGTTAGTGCTTATGATATTAAATTTGCTAAACCTAAACTTCCCAAGTTAACATTTCCAACATTAATATTTATTGATAGCGGCGGATATGAATGTTCTATCAAAATGGGGGTCTCGGATTTCGGTTTTTATAAAGGCGTTCCCAAGGATGAAGAAGAATGGAATGAAACGGTTCATTCGGAAGTAATAAATGATTTAATAGAAAAATATAGAAAATTTAAACCACTGGTGATTGTTAGTTATGATCATCCTACAAGAAGAGAATCATTTCAAAAACAGGTAAAACGGGCAAGAGATTTATACAATAATAAAGAAGATATATTAAAGGAATTTTTAGTAAAACCTGAAACAAAAAAGGCTGAGGGAATAAATATCGAGAGTTTATTTGAAAACATTAGCTTATTAGACTCCTTTGATATAATTGGTTTTACTGAAAAGGAATTAGGACATTCTGTTTGGATAAGAATGACAAACATTGCAAAAATTAGAAAAGAGATGGATAAACAAAATATAAAAAAACCAGTTCATATCTTTGGTAGTCTTGATACTATTACAACACCTCTCTATTATTGTTCTGGCGCAGATATTTTTGATGGTTTGACATGGATACGTTACATGTTTCATGAAGGAATGATGCTATATCCAGAAAGCCATGGACCATATTTAGAAGGGATACAATCTGATGTTGATACTTTAAGACTGACTAATCTTGCTAAAAATAATATTTATCTTAAAGGACTTGAGATGGATTTAGAAAAATTTCAATCATCCGAATCTTTTGATCATTTTGGTGTTCACGCTGACTTTTTTACAAAGGCCTATGAAAATTTAATGGTTAAATTAAATGAGGTGAAATAATGGGTGGTGGAAGCGGTGGTATATTTAGAAGTACTTCACCTGAAGAATACAAAATAAAAATCAAAGAAAGTTTAAAAACAACTCAAAATGAAGCTTTTGAAACAACAGTCTCTGGTAAGATTGATGAAGTATTACTAAGTTATAATAATAGAGATCGTGAAACTGTAAAAAAACATCTTAATGAGATAAAAATTGCTGTAAGTGAAGATATTAGCGGTTCCATTGATACTATATATGGTGGGTCTGTAAAGAAGCATACCTATGTTGATGGTTTAAGTGATATTGATGTCTTAATGAGAATTGATAAATCAGAATTAATAAATTTGTCACCACAAGAGATTCTTCAATATGTTAAACAAAAAATAATAGAAAAGAAAGTTCCTGGAGTTACCGAAGTAAGTATTGGAAATTTGGCAGTAACAGTAAGCTTTTCAGATGGTACAGAAATTCAAATTTTACCTGCTATAAAAAGAGGAGATGGTTATAAGATTCCAAAATCAAATTCTAATGAATGGTCCGATGTATGTAGACCAGATAAGTTTGCAGAAAAATTAACAGAGGTAAACCAAAATTGTAATAATAAATTAATTCCCACTATCAAACTTATTAAAGCAATAAATTCTCAACTTCCTGAAGATCAACAATTAACAGGTTATCATATCGAATCTATTGCAATCGAGGTTTTTAAAAATTATCCCGAATCATCAGAACATCCGAAAACACCGAAAGCAATGTTGGAATATTTTTATGAAAAATCACCAGAAATTATCAAAACCCAAATTAAAGATAAAACTGGACAATCATTTCATGTAGATGATTATTTAGGTTCAAACAATTCTGAATTAAGATTTCGTATAAGTTACGCATATGATAGGATACATCGTAAAATTGAAAACGCTAATGAACAAAAATCTGTTGAAAAATGGGAGGAAATCATAGGGGATGTTGAATGAAATCTCTCATTGAAAAAAAATATCAATTTATAAAACAAATTGTCTGTGATGAAGGATATGAAAAAGAAATAGATTGGCAATCTCAAATAGAATTTAAAAACATCGATGAAAGTTATTTTTTAAAAGAATTATCATGGGTTATTCTTTCATCAGGTATGAAAGAGCAGATCATAAGAAGAATTTTTTATGAAATTACACCATATTTTTATAATTGGAAATCAGCCAAAAAGATAGTAAAAAATAAACAAAAATGTTTTAGCAGATCTATTAAATTGTTTAATAATGAAAAAAAAATTTCTGCAATAATTGATTCCGCTGAAATAATAAATAAAATAACTTTTGAAAAGTTAAAGAAACAAATTGAATATGAACCAATAGAAATTCTTAAGGAATTTCCATTCATTGGAAATATTACAGCATACCATTTAGCTAAAAATATTGGTATAAATGTGGCTAAACCTGACAGACACTTAGTTAGAATTGCAAATGATGAAGGTTTCAATAATGTTCAAGAATTTTGCGAATTAATTTCTGAGTTGAGTGGAGATAGTGTACCAGTTGTCGACATCGTTTTATGGAGGTTTGCTAATCTCCATAAAAATTATTTAGATGTTCTTTCATCAGTTAATTTTTCTCATCAAGAACAGGATGAAATTGAATATGAGCAAGAAGTTTTCCAATAAAACAATACATATTGCGGGTAGTTGTTCAAAAGAGGGCGATATTAAAAATATTTTATACGCACATTCTTTGGTCAGAATGTTAACGAGAAAGTTATTATCTGAAGGAGCCAACTTGGTGACTACTGTTGATAAAATAGTAACGATGAATGATAATGAGATACCTATTATTTTCTATTGGGACATTCTTGAAGAAATTTATAGTTATGCAAGTAGTCTCTCTTTTTCAGCTGATACTAAAAATCTTGCTAAAGTGGTTTCTACTTATAAATCTTTGAATCAAATAGTATCAGATTTACCATCTGAAAAAAAAACTATTTGGGATGAGTTATGTTCAAATGATGTTGTGACAGTTCATCTCACTCCTTACGGTTGGAATTCTGGTGCTATACGAAGACAATTAAAAGAGAGTTTTTCTGATGCTCTTGTTGTTATTGGTGGTGGAGAGGGGATCGAACATCTAAGTCATTTATATGCTTCGCATGGTAAACCTGTTTTGCCACTTAATATATTAGTTGGTTCAAGTTGTAGTGATGGGCGAGGAGGAGCTGAATTTCTTTTTAAATCATTTGTTTCTCATCCAGAAAAATTCATTCCCACTCTCACACAAAAAACGAGAACTAAGGCTATGACTCTTATTTATGAAAAATGGAAAAACGATGTGGATAAATTTTCAAAAGAAATTGTTGATTTTTTATCTGAAGTGGTTATGCCTCAAGTTTTTTTTGTTAGACTGATGAATAAAAAACAAAAATCATATACTCATGTAAACAAATTTTTTCGTTATGTCGTTACACCATTTGTTATTAGCAAAGGATATTCAATTAAAGAAATGGGAAAAACAAAAAATAAAGAAGGCTTCATTAATGTTGAGATTTTCAATGAAATAAACAAATCATCATATATCGTTGCGGATTTTACTGGAGGGCGACCGAATTGTTTTATCGAAATAGGTTATTCGTTTGGGTTAAATAAAAAAGTTATTCTAACAGCAAAAAAAGGGACAAAAAACCCTCTTGACACCGATCAAATACCTTGTTACTATTGGGATCCCCACAATTCGTATAAGAAATCAATAAAAGAGTTACAACAATTTTGGGATCAAAATATTGACAGAGGCCCACTAGTTACTCTTACAGATGTGATTTAAACCATCCATTTTTTAATTTTTAAAGTAAGAAATGGAAACTATTTTTTATTGATTTCATGCCATTGATTGATGATATCTTTACTTGAATTCCACCAGTCATCGAATGGCAGAGTGACATTGGTCTGTTTGATTTCACTGTATTGTCCCCTTGCAATAATATCTGGAGAAGGTATGTTATATTTATGATATTTTGAAAGGATCCATCTATCATGGATCAAAGACTTAACTTTGTTATCAGTAATAACTCTCAACTCAGTTTTAATACCATGTTTTTCAAGAGATTCTTTAAAATCTTTAAATAAACTCCTTAAATCTTCATCTGCTTTTTCGATGGACATTAATATTTTTATTTCCTTCACCTTATCGACATTAATAAATTGTTTAAGGAAAGTTAATCCTTTTACTGAGAAGTATTTGTCAATCCAATAGAGGTATCCCTCACATGATTGAATAGCTTCGCCAAATAATATTTTATTATCAAAAGGATCGGAAGGAGTTATTAATTTTTGTTCAGAGGGTAGTTCTCCAGCATCCATAAGTTCTGCAATTTTCTGAGTGATAATTTTATCTCTTTCACTAATGAATCCTTCAAAATCGTCATTCTTTAAACAATCGTATGCTTTTTCGTTTATCAAATGTGTTCTTAATACTTCCAAGAACTCTTTTTCATTTCCGTGATAACACTCGGTAATAAATTTTGGAATGTATTCTGAAGGTCTGCTATTGTGTATTATTCTATTGGTATCCTTTGACATCCATGCCATATTAAGTACTGAATTGATATACCGTGATTTGAAGATAGATTTGGGGAAAAGATGGTGTTTTTCGTTTTTGGGAGCATCTTCAAGAGTTTGCCCTGTGACGAGATCCTTGGAACCTGCAACGGCCAGTATTGACATAACACCACGATACTTAGCATTCGACTGTGATTGCACATCTCGTAAATATAACACATTTAATTCTCTTCTTGCGACAACGACGGAATTAGCTATTTCACCATCATTAAACCATTCTTTCATTTCTTTAAAATCAGATGTTAGGGTACTATCTACAGCAGAAGAATAATGATTTGAAAAAACAGAAGACCAATACCAAATATCCAATTTTTTATAACAATCTGCTTTATTTGTTTTGGTGTCTATTTCTTTTAATAATGCAGCAATAATGGGTATCATAGGTTCAAATGGTAGCTCGTTTCTATCCTTGGAACCATAGCCATTTGAACGTTTTTTTGTTAGTTTGTCAAGAGATTTATCGATATATTCAACGATTTCCCACCATCGTTTCTCAAAAGGGAAATTGTCTCGGTCAATAATATTTTCATTGATATTGAGGATATCTTTACGTTTACATGAACCTGTTTTTGTGTTACATAGAGCTATTGCTTGGAAGATATATACAGGTATCTTTGGAATTCTTTCAAAATATTCAGAGATTTTTTGATATCGTTCAAGTGTGTTATCCCAAATCTCTTTCAGTTCTATTTTATCCTTATATAATCTTGCTATTAGTAGATCGAAAACTCCAAGTGGTTTACCTTTTGTATTAATACCTTCAAAAATATCGGTTACCTGTGCTATCCCTATATCTTCAGATAATGATACGTATGGAATTTCATAGCCATCCCAAATGTGAGTCAATTTCTTATTGATGATACGCCATATTTCATTGATTTCGTTTTTTTTCTCAGGGTTTTCTTTGTTTAAATAATCCTGCAATCCATCTACCCAATCATGATATGCTTCTAATTTATTCAGTGGAAATAGGAGATTTTTATAGGTTTCATCATTGGATAATTCATAGGGTAATTTTTCAATCATCATATCAGAACCATCTTGACTAAGATAAGATGAAAAATTAAGATAAAAAAATAGAGGTTTGTTACCACCTTTAAGTCTGAAATTTGGACTTTTAATTGCATAATAAAGTGATGTTATCCTTTGTTGTCCATCTAAAATTATTGTATCTGGTCTCATATCTTGGACGTCATCGATTCCCTTGATTGGTTGAATGCCAAGCTCAGGGGTTTTTCCAGTGGTATCCCACATAAGAAAAGAACCAACATAATAATCCTTGAATATCGAGTTTAAAAACTCTTGAACATCGTTTTCATTCCAATCAAAATATCTTTGGAATTGTGGCAATACCCATTTTCTTTTTGAACAATTTCGAATGATATCTCTTATCTTAATCCGTTCTGGATCGTTTAATGTTGGTGGCTCATACTTTTTTAATTTATCAAAGTCCACTTTATTAACGAACTTATTAAAATCAAACTCTGTTGTAATTTTATCTTCTGACGGCTCAACTTTCTTTTTGTTTAATTTTTTAATAGGTGATGAAATATAGACGATATACCAGTAACAAAACAAATCTAATGTTCCTTTATCGCTAAATATTTCATCATTGAGGCTTTTTGCAAAATCATCTAGTTTTTTATTTGAATCAAAGTAATGTTTAATTTCCTGGTGGAGTGTATCTTTAACTCCTTGTAGTTTTTTTATATCCCTATAAGTTTCCCGTACAAGATTATTAACTAAATGATAATTATCATTTAAACAATAAAGAATCGGTGTTATCGATCCGGATTGTATCATCTTACTATATTTGTTACTTGTATATTCTTCCAGATATAATTTTAACCCTTCTGGTTTTTTTTGAAATTTGTCGCATAGATTAAATATTTTGTTTGCTACGATGTTCCATTCTTTTTCGTTATAATTTAATTTTTTAAAAAATAGTTTAATGTTCATAAAGGCTGGAAAAACACTGATTCGCTTTGCGTATTTGCTTTTGAAATATGGTAGCAAGCCATATAATACCCATTCAGTAAATTCATCACTAGTTTTATCCATCCCTCGAAGTTTTTCCATTAAGTTTTTTACTTCTATTTTTTCTTTTTCTCTCCTTGAAATAATATCTTTTGCTTCATTTGTATTAAGATATTCTTTAAATTGAGAAATATACTCACGAATCTTTGAATAATTTTTATCAGTAACCATGGGTTCCATTAAAACCACCTCTTTTTTATAACTGTTGTTACTTCAAATATTTTAGTATTAAAAACAATTAACATGCTCTGTAAAATCTGTGGTGTAAAACGAAACGGATAACCTTAATAAAATTCGTGATGATTGTAAGTTCTGTATTCTTGATAATAAAGATATTCCACCGAATTTTTAATTATAGATTAATCATTTTCTGTAAATACAGGTCTTTATAAAGAAGTTATTGATATTTTACTTTGGGAGGATTATGATGAATATAGCTACTCCTGAATTCCGAGCAAAACTTGAGGAAATTACTACGTTATCCAATAAAATTAATAAGAATGATAATCGTAAGATCCTTGAAATGATGAAAGAACATATTGTAGAAATTGAAGAACGGTATAACAATCTGGATGATCATTGGTCAATTGAGACTGCTGATTTGATTGTTCTTTGTTATGAACTGCTGTTGTTGGAAAACAGGGATATAAATGATGTTTTCAATAGGTGTCTTCCAAGGTTTGATGTGAAGTTAAAGAGGTTGGCTGAAAATGTCTCTTGAAAAAGAATACAATATGTTAAAAACAAAGGTTGTTGAAAGAAAAAAGGACTTTGATGAATTCATAGCTTTTCTTGAAAAAGAGACGACATGGCTTATGTCTCCGGCGAGTACAAAATATCATCTCAGTGAAGAGAAAGGATTGCTGAAGCATTCTATAGGTGTTACGAAAACACTTCTTGAACTGCGGAAACTATTAGCTCCGCAGTTATCTGAGGAAAGTTGTGTTATTGTCGCTTTGTTTCATGATGTAGGTAAGGTAGGTATGCCTGGGTCTCCAAGGTACCTAAAAGAAGGTGATAAATTTGTTTATAATAAAGAACAGGTTGAAATGCAGATCGCACAGAGAAGCCTCTATCTTGTTTCGAAGTATATTCCGTTAAGTGATGAGGAGGCGCAGGCGATATTATATCATGATGGGCAGTATATTGCTGAGAATAAGTTTATCGCGCATAAGGAATGCCCGTTAACATTGTTGCTAACGTTTGCTGATACGTGGACAGCAGCAGTGTATGAGGCCGAAAGAGATATCAAAGAAAATACAAATTATTTCAGGAGGAAATAAATTGGTAGAAATTGATGATATCAATAACGTTTTAAGCGAGATAGTGACCTATATTTGTAAGAATCCTTCGATATTTGTTTCTGAGACTGATATCCATTTTTTAATTATGGCTGCGTTAATGAAAATCCCCGAGTTGAAATATACTCATTTGTATCAGACGAATGCAACAATCGGGAAAAATAGAAACGATCAAGTTTCTAAAATATCTTATAAAACAATGGCTGTTCATAAAGAATATGGGCATCCGGATATTCCAAACGCAAGAAGTGATATTGTTATCCTTAATCCTAATGACATCTTAGAAATAGATGATCCGCTTGATTTAAAAGTGAGAAAGAAATGGATTGTTCCTGATTATATTTTTGAGTTTGGGACTGAAAAAGCAGCTGGATCTGAAACCGTTTTTAAAGAACATTTGGAAAATGACATCGAGAAAGCCTGTAAAAGTAACAAAAGAGGTTATATCATTCATATTCAAAGAAATATGTGTGAGTCTGAAGGAGAATTATTAAAAAATAATAGAAGTAAATATGAGGGGTATTCTCATGTAATCACCAACATCACACGTGAGATTACTACGAATGAAAGATTTTCAAAAGTAAGATTGCTAGTAGTGCTCATTGATATCGGTAATAAAGGGAGACGTATTTTCAGGGAAGGAAAGATCAAGATTTTCAAAAATGGAGAATTCATAGGGATTAACCAAAATGTTGTTAAAGATGAAATAAAAATCATTCTTAGATGAATGATTAAGTAGAAGGGATGTTTTGTAAGATCTGTGGCACCCAAGAAACAGATAATCTGAGCTTTTTAAACAACCTCTCACCAAAAATTATAAAAACTATGTGTTACAGTATTATAGGCATGATAGATTTTTACGATCCGTTTAAACCACGGTCTAAAAAACAAAGAAAAGCAGATCAAATAAGAAGAAATGCCTATCAAGGACAAAGAGCCGAAGATATGGCAATGATGCGTGCCAGACTTCAGGGAAAAGAAGTAGAACGAACAGGTCAAGGTCATGATTTTATTGCAAGAGATAGAGACCTGTTTACAGGAAGAGTCAGAAGAACCGAGTATCATGAAGTTAAATCTGGTGGAAGTAAATTATCTCCATTACAACAAAAAATGAAAAAGAAAAAAGGTAGCCATTATGTCGTTGATAGATATGATGATTTTTTATTTTAATTAAATCAATTTCTGCTCCTTAATGTATATGAAATCCAATCCACAGGATATTCTCGATAATATTGCTCTGCGTATTTGATGTAATCCTCAGTAGTTCCCATTTTATCATAACCAAGCCAGTTCTTTACTTGATATACATCAAAATCCGAATTTTAATTAACCTTAAGTGTTTTTAACTACCTTCTGTATTTCTACTGTGCTATTTAACACGGAGAATTATAAAAATGCCAACCTATGAAAGTGAAAAGGACACAAGACTTAACAGAATTGATCCCAGGTTAATTGCTGCTGGGTGGAAAATCGAATACAATTATGAAAAGGCTATGGAGAAAAATTATACCAATCATGCTGTTTATGAATATCCTACTCTGGATGGCACAGCTGATTATGGATTATTTATTG
>Ga0172363_10005021_pt1 | contig 10669 bp, 11 predicted proteins | sample LakKivs2_kivu2a2_FD_114541 | JGI IMG/M metagenome (GOLD analysis project Ga0172363, IMG submission 114541) | Sediment microbial communities from Lake Kivu, Rwanda - Sediment s2_kivu2a2 | ecosystem: Environmental > Aquatic > Freshwater > Lake > Sediment | place: Rwanda: Western Province, Lake... | reverse complement strand
TCTTCTCAGTTTCTCAAAAACAGATGGTAGATGAATTAAATAAGCCTTGCCCATCTCATGGATGATTAAAGGTCTCCCTGACATCAAAGCATTGACGTTTATTTTATAAATTCCTTCTCTCAATTTTGTAACAGTCTCGATTTCAGGTATCTTCTTAATTTTTCTTTTTATCTCTTTTTCCAAAGTAGTTTTCTTTTCTTTCAATTCCTTGTTCATCGCTTCAAATCTTTCTAAATCCTGGACAGAACGAAAATACATGAAAAAAACAGAACCACAGTTACAGCCCTTAAGAATATTTTTATCATTATCTTCGTAAACGGTTCCACATCTCAAACATTTATGTGCCATTCAATCACTTGCATATATTTATGTTAAAAAATAAATATCAATTACGCTTCGGCTAAGACAGAGAACGAATCAGGGTTCTTTCTTATGTTTTTAATTATTTTAGCCGGGCCTATGAGAGTTATTCCAGTCTTGAGTTTTGTTTTTTTAGGTTTGCCAGTCAATCCCATCCATAATGAATTTGAAACCTTTTCAGTGCCGTTTGATAAAGTATCGAAGAATTGTTTCCATCCTTTGAGCTGTTTCTTCAGACTACAAACCTCTATTCCAGGAAAACCATCATCCACTCTTCTCATCGTTTCTCTAATCAAATTCATCTCTTCGTTCGGTGTCAAAACACCATCAACAACTAAAATAGAACCATCTTTAACTTTGTTAAGAATAAAATTAATCTTTTTTTCTCCGGTCTTGCCGTCCAGAGCGACAGATGAGACAAAATCCATCTTCAGTCGTGTCTTAGACTTTTTTTTCATTTTGCCTTCCTCGAATGTTTAATTATCGCTTCATACAGATTATTGATATTCGTTCCTTTCAACGCTGATACTTCTACAAGAGGATACTGTGGGAATGCTTCTTTAATGTCCTGAGGTTTTGATCCTTTCAAGTCGATCTTATTCGCTACTAGTATAACTGGGATTCCTTTCGCTTCTAAGTTTCCGAGTAGGGTTATGTTGACTTGTGTCAATGGATCTTTTGTCGCATCCATAACAGCTAGGACAGTGTCAACATTATTAAGCCATTTTATTGCTTCTACAACACCTTTAGTAGCTTCTTTTGCCCTTATTTTAGCAGCTTTTTTCTTAATCCCATACTTGAGAAATTTTCTGTAATCAACTTTTGTTGCTAATCCAGGCATATCTAATAGATTTATATTGAGTTTTTTACCGTCGGATTCAATCAATACTTTTTCTTTCTTCTGCACAAACCTTGTTTCATGAGGAATTCTGGATGTCTTTCCTATCTCTTCTCCTGTCCAATCCATGCTTATTCTGTTAGCTAAAGTTGTTTTCCCAACGTTTGTACATCCGTATATGCCTAAGCTTATATCCTGTCTGAGCCTGAAAAAGTTACGAACCCAATTCACAAATCTTCCGAAAACCATTCAATTCACTTTTATAAAAAATAGAAATTTCAAATATTTAAGAGTTAGATAATTCAAGATAACGAAATGTTTAAAAGCTTTTAAACTTGTATTTCAATAATTTTAATCTAATACGGTTCCGTTAAATGTTAGTTCCTGAGGTTATGTTCGTGATCTGGCCGAAAGATAGGCTCACCAGGTTTGAAGTCGCAAGAGTAATCGGTGCGAGAGCTCTACAAATCGCTCTGGGAGCTCCAATCTTGGTTAAAGCAAAGCAGGATAGATTTGATCCGACTGGACTAGCAGAGGAAGAATTCAAGGAATGCATGATACCTATGACGATTAAAAGAACATTACCGAGTAGAGAAGTAGTTGTAGTGGATATCAAAACATCTATAAAGAACTGGTTGGAAGACCATCACGGGAAGATTTAGTCCTTATATTTCTTACGTAAAATTTTATTGGATTCTTTATGTATACAGGCGGTATCCAACTAGTCCTTTCAAATGTTTCTTCTACTAAACTGAATGGATTTTCATTGACAGAATATTCTGGTTCTGCTAATATTTCTGGATTTCTGAAGACGTAATCCATCGTTGACCTTGACCTTATTTCCTTCTCATTTTTCGGTAATTGTGGCAGTAAATCATCATTCCAAGGAATACATACATAGGATCCGCCTTCTCTTAATTTTTGATGGATAGAACCTAAACTTCTGACTCCTGTATTCGGATAACATCGCGTATGGTCTATGTATATGTTGTGTAATCTTTCTGCAACGTTATAAGTTTCTAAAGTTATGGGAGTGGGTTTACTCCTACTAAAACCAAAATCTAATGCTAACCTTCTCATAAAATCATTAGCCGCAGCAATGACAAGGCCTTCATTCCCATCTTTCCTTATTATCTTTTCTAATTTTTCATCCCTGGGGAACGGGTTATCGAAATTTACAGGAATTCTATTAAATTCCAAGTTTAGAATAGCATGTGCTAACTTTCCACCAGTCGTCCTCAATCTAGGTTTAAAACCATATTGTACAAGATACATAACAAAATCGTTAACAACTCCTCTTGAAATAGGATAATCCACCCAAGTCGATGGGTCGAAATCAAAGGGTATTTTGCTTGGATATTTTTCTCCTGAACGGTTTGAGTTCCAGATAAATTGATAAGCCTTGTTATCGTGAACACCCCAACTTGCCAATCCATCAGTTGAAGTAAATATAAAATCGTTTCTTCTACGGTTTAACAGACATCTTTTCCATAAGTTAACTAATGCCATTCTTGCATTATGAAAATCTAAACCTAAATCTTGTGAAACTTCTTTGACTCTGAGACATTTACGATCATCTGAAAAATACTTTAAAACAGACTTTTCTACTTCAGACAATTCTGTGATGTCCTGATCTTTTATACCTAAACTATAGATGTACTCGCCCCTAGTCACAAAACCTTCCCCACTCTCAACAGCTATGCGAGCACTCACGTTTCTTTTTTCACTATCCTTAACTACATAATGACCAACTTGAGAATGGTAAAATCGCTCTACACGTTCCATGTTTTTCAATGTTATTGCTTCGTAAAATGGTTTTTTTTCTTTATAATCTGTCTTGACTAGACGTCTGATTCTTGATTTTGGAGAAGCATAACCTTGTTCATAAAGAATTTTTCCAGTAACAGGGTCGACCATTCTAACTGAAAGAATATCCGCATGATGTATGGATTCAGGCATTAGAAAACCGTTCAAATACCTTAAAACTTTTTGAAGATTGCCAACATGTTTTACATTGACATCTTTAGAAAGTTCATAAGCTACTATCGAACTATCTTCGGGTAAGGGAAGATTGAATGTACGCAAACGAAAATCAAAAGAACGCCAACCTTCATGTATCTGAAAAAGTCTTTGAAGGTACTTTTCCCACTGGTGTTCTTTCAATCTACTTTTATCAAATTCAGGTAAAACGTTAATTTGCACTAGACCAGGTTGTATTTCATTTAAAGATTTTGTTAAGTCTTCAGCAATCTCTTTTGGGTCAAACTCTTCAGTCTTCCTATCCTTATTGTAAGCTTTTGCTCTTCTGGCTATTTCCCACTGTTGTCTTAATTTTGGGTTTATTTCTTGTGCATCACTCATTATTAACAGAAAAACAGTTAAGGATAAATATCTTTTATCTAGTTACTTCCGATGATTTCACTATCTCGAATAATTTCTTCGCTCTTTCATTTTTTTCAAAATGTTCTCTTATCGGTTTAATCAGTTTATCGACAGCTTCAGCCACACTATTCTTCAAATCCAAAGGATGAATCTTTCCTTCTCTGTAGAGTTTCTCCAACTCTTCATAACTACTGACTTTCAAATCTCCCCCATACTTTGCAGGTCTATTTATTTCAAGTGTCTTAAACTTTCTGAAAATCATGTACTTCGCATACTCTAGAACAGGATTGTTATCCACAACCTTCTCAGGACAGAATGCATTATTCATCTTTCTCTTAATCTCATCTTTTGTATCATGAACAAGTATACATGTTTCAGGCTGACTTTTACTCATCTTAGAACTTATTTCAATATCAATTTGTTTGTTACTATCAAAACCTTCGGGTTGTTTAATTCCTTGCAAACCCATTAACATGTGATGACTGACTATCACAGGCTTCCACCAGCCTAGTTTAGGACCGACTTCTCTTGCGAGCATGTTCACTCTTCTTTGGTCTAATCCCAACTGACAGATATCAGCCTTTAAGTGAAAGATATCAGCACATTGCATCATCGGATAGAATAGTAAAGCAGTTTCTTTTAGTTCAGTCTCTTTCCTGCCCATTATCGACAAACATCTTATCGATCTGTTTACTGTAGTGTTCTTCGCTATCAGTATTACCTTTTTCCAATATTCTGGGTTGGAGACAGCATCACTCGTCCAAAGAAATTCAACTTTTTTTGTCGGGACGCCTGCAGCTTTCCAAACTTCTATGAAATATTTTCCGACTTGTTTGATTTTTTCTAAATCCCCACCCATCTTGTTGTTGAGCCAGGCAAACCAGTCTGCTATCCACAACTTGAAGTGAATTCCTGCTTCTATTAAATCTTCTATGTTAATTGCCCTGTATACACCAAAGGCTATGTGTGCTAAACCGGAAGGTTCAAAACCATCATAAGCTATAGGATGATCTTTAGTTTCTAACAATTCTCTTAGCTCTTGAACAGTAACTATTTCTTCACCAACTCTCCCGATGAGCTCAAGTTTTTTTTCTATGTCCATATTATTTCACTATATCAGTAATTTTCGCGTCAACGCATTTTAAGATATCTTTCGCTACTTTGATGTCGTTCAAAATAATCTATTTATACTTTCATCCTTTTTTTAATAGATTAAGAGTGAAAAAAATGGAGAAAGAAGAGCCAAAAATTCCTAAGAAATATGATTTTGCTCCATGCCCAAAGCATATGTATACAAATGTTATTTACGACAAGGATACTGGTGAACATGTGTGTGGCTCATGTGGGCTTGTCCTTCAAGAAAGGTATATGGATAGAGGACCGGAGTGGCGAGCCTTCACTGACGAAGAAAAGGAATCAAGGCCTCGTGTTGGGTTACCTATCACCTATGCTGTTTATGATAAAGGTTTATCGACGTCCATAATAATGGGTCGAGATGCTTTTGGTAAACCTTTGAAAGAAGGAACAAGACAACAAGTGTATAGAATGATTAAACATCACCAAAGATCAAGAGTTCATACTTCTGTGGAGAGAAATCTTGCGCAAGCAATGGCAGAACTCGATCGTCTTGCTGACAATACATATATCAAAAAACATGTCAAAGAAAAGGCTGCAATCATTTATCGTAAAGCCTTAGATAAAGGCATTACTCGTGGTAGATCTATAAATGCTATTGTAGACGCATCACTTCTTATGGCTTGCAAACAAACTGGGACTCTTAGGACTGATAGAGAAATAGCAGAAGCAGGTTTTGTCGATAGAAAGGATCTCAACCGTGCTTACCGGCTTCTTCAAAAAGAACTTGATATAAAACCAACTGTTACTGACCCGATTTTATATGTTTCGAAACTTGCAGAAAAGGTGGGAATTTCTGGCAAAACTCAAGGTACTGCTATTGAAATCCTGAGACAATACAGAGAGGCACACAAAGGAAATATATCTGGCAAAGATAGACAGGGATTAGCTGGTGCAGCTCTGTATATTGGTTGTTTGCAAAATAATGAAAAAAAGACACAACAAAAAATAGCTGAGGCTGCGGGTGTCACCGAGGTTACAGTAAGGAATAGATATGAGTCCATAAAGGAAGAACTAAAATTGAAATCGATAAAAATAACAAATCAGTAACTTCCTAGATTAAAATAACCGTTCCTGAAATTATACTGTGTCATTCTTTCTACAAATGCTTCATCACCAGTCTTATAAATATTATGGAGTTTCTCATGTATCTCGACTATCTTTATCCAGTATCCATACAAAGCAGGATTAATGACAAACCGGTTGTTGAGCCTAGTCCAACCACCAACCCAAGGATCAAAATAGTGAGATTCTAAAGGTTCTCTGATAATGTAAGGTTCATAGGGGTTTTTATTAATTGGTCGAATTTGATAACCCACAGTAGGATTGTGTTCATTAATAGTTTCTTGTTCAACCTTTTTCTTCTCAAATTTAACAGCTTTCTTAACTTCTCTTGATGTTTCAACAGAATTATTCTCTAAAAATATCCATTTCCCATCTTTTATGATTATTTCTCCGTCAGCTTCCACAGTAGGTTTTAATATTATCCCATCTATGTGTAAAGGCACATCAACTTTTCCATGAAGAGATAGACTGTTCCCTATGGCTATGTGTACCGTTCCAAATACTTTTTCATCCTCTAGAATATTACCAATTATTCTCGCTTTAGGATTTGTTCCAATCCCTATCTCTGCTATGTTTCTTGCCAATTTTCCGACTTTATTCACATCTCTTTCAAGCCTTTCTGAGCCTTCAATCTTCTCGACAAAACCATTTTTCACTGTGTATCTTATTCCTTCTCCGTAAAAGGCCATTTTATCTATGACTATAATTCCTTGAGATGTTCTTTCTATTGGCGCGACGGCTACTTCCCCTGCAGGTAGATTACAGAAATTGCCTTTTTCATGTATCATACCATCATCCTTAACCCATTCTCTGCTTTCAACACTCGCAGTAAAGTCTGTCCCATTATCAGAAGTTATCCTGATTTTTTTGGCATTTTCTAGCTTTTTAGCCATGATTTCAGTCAATTCTTTCACTTCTCGATAATCTGCTGTCAGTCCGCCTTCTGTAAAAGAGAACTCTGTTACTTTCGGCATAGAAGCTATTCTTACTCCAGCTTTAGATGCGTTTCTTCTCGCAGCTGTATGAGATATTGACCAAGAAGTCAGTATAAACAGTGCATCAGGAGTTTTCATCAATTCAGCTATGTCTTTAGATGGTTCTATCCCATTAACATCCCTTGGTGGTATTAACTCAATTTTACACTTGGCATTAGTCTCTCCAACAGCTTCTGCCAATGCTTTAGAAAGCTCTATAGGCATCTTTTTGTCAGTAATAATTATTACTCTCTCGCCTGGTTTTATGTTCATGCATTGATTTACAGCTATTCTTGCTCCTTTCATTAATCTGTCTAAAGACATAAACATCTTAAAAAGTTATGTGATAATAATCTAATAATATTATAGGATGTGAACTTGTGATTCGTTTATCTTTTTTAGGAGGCTTTAGAGAGGTCGGTCGCTCAGCAGTCTTAGTCGATACTGGTTCTGAGAAAATACTCTTAGATTATGGTGTCAAGATAAACGTCATACCAACAGAATATCCTAAAGAAGTTAATGCTAAGTTAGACGCTATTTTGCTGTCTCATTCGCATCTAGATCACTCTGGTTCAATTCCGATAATCTACCACCAAGGCCAAAAATGTTCTTTTTATGGGGTAGAAATTAATAGAACACTGTCAAGAATGCTTTTGTTTGATTCCTGGAAGATAGCTAGGTATGAGGGAGAAGAAGAAAAATACACGAAGAAAGATATAAAAACTGCCATGAAACACTTCAAACCTGTTGAATACAGAAAACCCTTTAGAATCGGTAAAACAAGGGTAACATTTTTTGATGCTGGTCATATTCCTGGCTCAGCTATGATTCTCTTAGAAACTAACAATAAGAGGATATTATACACGGGTGATTTTAGGTTATCTGATACCAGACTGATTAAGGGTGCAGATAAAAACATTCCAAACGTTGATGTTCTGATAACTGAGAGTACTTATTCCGATAGAGAACATCCTGACCGTCTGGAGGAAGAAGGAAAAATGATAACATCAATAAAAGAAACTATTGCAAACGATGGCATAGTCTTAATATCGTGTTTTGCTATTGCCAGAACACAAGAGGTCATATTGGCGTTGGACGAATATGATCTGAAAGGAAATTTTTATCTGGATGGAATGAGTAAGAAAGCAACCAATATAATCGATGCATACCCAGAACTGCAAAGAGAATACAATCAAATTAAAAAAGCCTTGAACAGATTGAAAATAAGATTTATCACCAGCCCATCCATACGAAAAAAAGCAATAAAAAAGCCTTCTGTCATCATTACTACTTCTGGTATGCTAACTGGCGGACCAATTACCCGATATATCGAGAAATTATATGATAGGGATGATTGTACTCTTATACTAACTGGTTTTCAAGTACCAGGGACTGAAGGAGCTCTACTACTAAAAACTGGAAATTATATCCATGAAGATTTAGAATTAAAAATGAAAATGTCTGTAAGAAAATTCGACTTCAGTTCTCATGCTTCAAGGACTGAGCTGTTTAATTTTGCAAGACAAATAAACCCACAGAAGATATTTTGTGTTCATGGCGACAACACTATAAGGTTTGCCAAAGAGTTAAGACATGAATATGGCTTTGATGCGATCTCACCGAAGGACGACAGAATCTTTTTAGTAGAAGAATAAGAAAAACAAGTACAGAATGACGATTAGAACAAAAACAAACGCACCATAAATGAGTATTAACTTCACCAAAGATATTGTTTCTTTGAAAAAATACTTCCAAAAAAAGATGAGAAACAGTCCTCCGATTATTAGGGCCAGGATAAAGCCTGCTGTACTCGCTTGTGATGTCCATATCAAGGATGCGAACAACTCACCTAGAAGTCTAAAAACAGCTAACATTGTGTTAATAGCACTTATTATAATTAATAGGACAATTTCAAGGATTATGTCCAACGGTGTCCTAATCATGTTTATTCTTTAGATTTCTGTAAATAAAACTCTATAGAATAGAGGATAGAAAAAAATAAAAATAAAAAAATCGAGGCTGTTATTCAACCTACTTTTTCTTGTACTCAAAATCGTACACGGCTTTCAATGCTACTATTACAGCTGCAGGCGCGACAAATGCTACAATTTTTGTTAATACTCCACCGATGTAACTTCCAACAACTGGTAGTATTTCTAATCCTGCTGTACCTACTGCAAGTAATGCTATAGCTGATATTAGGAAGTTGGTTGCTTCTTTATGAGATATATTAGCGAAACCAACGATCAATCCAAGTACTATCACTATGTATGTTATTACATCTGTATACGCTGGTATGTATGCTCCGAAGAGTCCTAAGATTATCGCTAGTATTACTCCGATTATGAAAGCCCAATTTCCATATTTTGTTTCCATTGGTCATACACCTTATTATTTTTTTCATAACCTTAGTTTTAAAGGTTTCATCATATTTAAAGTATAAATACTTGTCAGTGATGACATAAGATTTATAAACTTTTCGATACTCTTGAGTAGTAACATTTATATACTACCACTATAAAATAGTAACACTATGAAAATGGAACCAAGGGATATCATAAAAACCTGTTCAGCACATTATTATACTTGGAAGGAAGAAGCTTTTAGAGCTCAAACTAAAGATGAGATGAAGAAATTCTTGGATAAAGCCTTCTTCTGGTTAGAACTTCAGAACAATCTTTTGATATTGTGGACGATTAAAAGAACATTAGGAGACGATCCAAACATAATTAAAAAAGTGGAGAAGGCCGAGATGCACATTAACAAAAAGATTACTGATTATGCTTCTCAAGTCTTGAAAGACTTGGAATGATTAAAATAATGTAGCTTTTAATTTCATTTTTTCGACTTCTTTGAGATAGAGGCCTCGGCAATATTTTTGGAACGTAATTATCAAGTGTGATTTTTATTTAAATTGACTTCATTTTTTGAGCTATAATGTATAAATCACTTAATAAAGAAATAGCCAAGACATTAAAACCATAATTTCCTAAAGCATTAACATAAGTTGTTTTCACATGGTTTCTTTTCCTATCATTGCACCACCCTGTATTAACCTCTAAATAAATAAAACCACCATTCTTTAAGATCCTATTAACTTCTTTTAGTATTTTAGATAAATCATTTGAATAAAGGGGCCTTAAAACTTGTTTTAAAACATGCCTTTCGATTTTTTCCGAGAAAACATTTAGCCGTGATATATCAGAGGAACAGACTCGACTTAAGATTGCAAAATCAAAATGGGATGTGATAAAAGGTAAATGATAAGCATCAGCTTTAAAATAATTTGGTATTGAAGGTTTTACATAGTTACCATAATCAACAGATATTACTTCATTATTTTCGATCATTTTATCATGATTACTGTAAATCAAGAACTTATGAGGCCCACAACCGATGTCAATTATATTTTTATTTACCAATTCTATCCAATTAGATACATTTGAAGGATAAAGTCTAAAACTCAATTCTTTTAAACTCATAAAATCAAGTTAATTAATAAAATGTAACCTTTAAATTTCCTATGCATCCTGTGGTTAGCCTCAACCTATATTTTATGGTATCTCACTTCACTTTCTAACAACGATAAAAATAACCGATAACAGTCCAATATTTATTCTATGATAGAGATAGATGGTTGTATAGGCGGAGGACAGTTATTGAGAACTGCCATAGGCCTTTCTGCGTTAATAAACAAACCAGTCAAGATAAGTAACATAAGAAAAGGCAAACCAACCGATAAACCTGGGTTAAGACCACAACATCTCATGGGAATAAAAGTTGCTGGTGAGTTCTGTCAGGCAGATATGAAGGGTTTGGAAGAAGGTTCTTTAGAAGTAGAATTTACACCTAAAAAATTGAAAGTTTATGATAAAGAAATTGACATCGGAACTGCAGGGAGTATTGGCCTTCTCCT
>Ga0172363_10005019_pt1 | contig 10669 bp, 13 predicted proteins | sample LakKivs2_kivu2a2_FD_114541 | JGI IMG/M metagenome (GOLD analysis project Ga0172363, IMG submission 114541) | Sediment microbial communities from Lake Kivu, Rwanda - Sediment s2_kivu2a2 | ecosystem: Environmental > Aquatic > Freshwater > Lake > Sediment | place: Rwanda: Western Province, Lake... | reverse complement strand
TATTTTTTTAAAATTATTTTTCTCCATGCTTAGATATCAAACAAAACTGTGGCTTCAAATAAATCATTTTTTTGTTCGATTTTTAAGTCGTGATACGTCACAGCCTTGATGTCTTCGCTAAAGGATTCAACTTTATTACCGCTTAACTCGCCTTCGAGTTCTTTGTCGGAAAATTTAATAAATTTAACAGCGTCATAAACCTCTTTATTTGTCTGAATCAAATATAAAACCTCGCTCAAAAAATCCACCAACAAAGCATTTAAATCCGGAGATTTTATGATTACTTTGCGCTTTGCGCCTTGCACTTCGCGCTCGGCTTTTAAAACCGCATTCATGCCCAGCATCGCATTCAAAAACAATTCCTCTTTTGTTCTCCCAAAGGCTTGAACTTTTACATCGGCTGGATGAGGTAAAATTTTATAATTTTCCATAAATTTTTTCAAACTCTTCTTTAACCACCTTTCTATCATCCCACGCGATTTTTTTGCCATTAGCCATGCATATCCATGACTCGCAACCTTTACCGGTAATAATCGCTATGTCTCCGGACTTGGCTAAAAACAATGCTTTATTAATCGCTTCGCGTCTATCAATTATTCTTTCGTAATTAGCCGAGATAAGTCCTTTTTCAATGTCATCCAAAATAGCTTGAGGATTTTCGTCATAAGGGTCTTCATTGGTTAAAATTACTTCTTTGCAATAATTATTAGCTATTTTGCCCATTTCCGGCCTTTCCATTTGTCACGTCCTCCGCCGCAGCTCCCTAGAACGCAAATCAAGCCTCCGCCCAAAGTTTTGTAAATTTTTTCCAGGGCATCGGGCGTGTGGGCATAATCTACATAAACTTTAAACGGCTTTTCTATAACCAATTCCATTCTTCCGGGAACCCCTTTTGCTTGTTTTAAAACTTCAAGAATCTTATTTTTCTCCATTCCCAAGGCAATGCCCGCACAATAAGCTGCCAAAGAATTATATTTATTAAACTCGCCAAGCAATTTTATTTCTAAATTGAATTTCTCAAAATCTTTCAAGCCATAATAATATTTCTTAACATCTCCAACTAACCTAGAAAAATACTTGGAATTTTCGTCATCGGCATTCAAAACTGCAAATTTGTTTTTTTTCGGGCTTTTTTGCAACGCCTGAAACAATTTTCCTTTGGCCTTTTTGTAATTTTCAAATCCTCTGTGGGCCTCAATGTGCTCTTTGGTTAAATTGGTAAAAACCGCCCCATCAAAATCAATGAATTTATGACGAAATTGTTTGATTCCTTCGGAAGTTACCTCTAAAATCATATATTTACAACCCGCTTTGACCGCATCTCTTAAAAATTTCTGCAATTTCATTCTTCCCGGCATAGTCATTTTCAGCATATTTTTTTCTTCTTTTTCACTGATTTTAAATCTAATGGATGATAGAGAAGCAACTTTTTGTCCGGATTTTTCCAGAATTTCTGTAATCAAATGCACTACCGTTGATTTTCCGTTCGTACCCGTCACTCCAATCACAATCAATTTTTTCCCCGGAAAACCATAAATCAAAGCACCAACCCAAGCCAAAATAAAATGATACCAGTTTAGGATAAATTGAGGGATAAGTTTTTTAATTAAAGTTTTTATCATAATTTCTAATAAATTCGCTTGGTTTTACCCAGTACTTTAATTTTGTCCTTTTTTGATTTTTTCTAAAATAACCTGGCAAAACCTTTCCATTCCAAGGACCTTTGTAAATAGCAAAATGCAAATGGGATTCACTCCACCAACCATTTTCTTTTGTCCAGCCCTTGGCAATTATCCCGATAATTTTACCTTGTTTAACTTTATCCCCTTTCTTTGCCCTGCGTTTACCCAAATGACCATACAAAGAAAAGAAAACTTTTTTATTTTTGGGATTTTTGTGAGCAATGATAATAATATTGCCCCAGTTTCTTCTGCCTCCTCTCCTGGGACTTTTAACTGTAGAATGTAAAGCAGAATAAACCACTTTTCCTCGACCAATTGCCAAAACCTCTGTGCCAGTTCTTATATTACAATCCTCTCCTAAATGAAGTCCCCAATAAACATTATCAATAGTGCATTTCTTTTTAAACCAACTTGCATTAACTTTATAATTTTTAAGGGGAGAAATTAAATTTGGAGTATAGGAATAAGCCATATTTTATAAAATTTTTCTGGCAATTTTGTAAATTTTATACCAAATGGGCTGGAAAATTAAATCATAGGCGCCGGGATAAGATATTTCGCGACCACTAAAACTTTTTTTAAATCTCGTCACGCCTGGCCATTTTTTCTCGTCAATACCCCAAAAATCGTATTCAATGCATTCACGCTTTTTCGCTTCCTTAATTTGTTCCCATTGAAGTAAATGCGGGGCCATTAAATTCCTGTGTTCGTAATCCGACGCGCCGTGAAGATAAATCGCCTGCCTATCATAAAAAACCGCAATATTCGCTGCAATTATTTTGTTTTGGTATTCCGCCATAAACAACTCAACTCCCGGAATTCCGAGCATTTTTTTATAATATTCTTTCGGATGCGGCTTAAACCCATCTCTTCTTGTCGTTTCTTCCATCAATTTCCAAAAATCTTCAAATAAATTTTTATCCCTTTTAATTCTAACTCCTTTTTTCTCGGCTAAACCGATATTATAACGAGTTTTATGATGCATCTGATTTAACAATTCCTGCTCTGATTTAGTGATGTCCAAAATCAAGGTCTTTTTTGGCTGAATATTGTGAGATTTTCTAAATCCGAATTTCTTTAAATCAACAGCGTCCTGGGTTTCGACTTTTAAAAATATTGAGTTCTCTTGCCTGACAAGTTCTTTTATTTTTTTTATAAAACCTTCTAATAAAAACTTACCCTCGCAACGAGGGGAGTAAAGATACGATTTCCCAAACGGCAGATTATGTTCAATGACATTTATTCCATTAATCTGCCAAACTTTCCGCCCTAAAGACTTTTGAAATTCCAGCCAGCTACTCGATTGTAAAAAAGAATCCATAAATTTTATCTACCCAGTAATTTTAAGGCTTCGCGAACTTTATTTTCCATTCCCTCCACTCCCTTCGGCACTTTTTTCAAAGCCTCTCTGGCTTCTCTAAGCTTATATCCCAGGCCAATTAAAGCATCAATTGCCTCGCTGTCAGTGCTAACTTTCTCGCCTAAAAATTCGTCGCCAACTTTGTTTTTTAACTCCAAAATAATTTTTTCAGCCGTTTTTTTACCGATTCCAGAAACTTTGGTCAAAATGGAACTTTCTTCATTAACGATTGCCCGTTTTAGAGTATCAACTGAAGCAACATTTAAAATATTTAATGCTCCTTTGGGTCCGATGCCGGAAATAGAAATCAAAAGTTCAAAAAATTCTAATTCTTTAATACTTAAAAACCCGTAAAGCTCCATAACATCTTCTCGAACATGAAGATGGGTATGTAATTTTACTTTCTCGTCCTTTTCTGGTAAGTTTTTAAATGTGGCGGTAGAAATAAAAACTTTATAGCCAACACTGTTAACGTTAATTACGACATATCTTTCAGTGTTGAGTTCAATTTTCCCCTCAAGAAAACCTATCATATACTCTAATCTTAACTCTTATTTATCCTTAAATCAATGACTAATTTTGGACTTCTGATTATCAATAAGCCCGCCGGCCCCACCTCTCATGACATTGTTGACAAAATCCGCAAAATTACCGGGATTAAAAAAATTGGCCATAGCGGAACCCTCGACCCTTTTGCCGAAGGGATTCTTATTATTTTAATTGGAAAAACAACAAAGGCCCAGTCGCGCTTTATGGCATTACCCAAAACTTATGCAGCCACTTTAAAACTGGGGGAAATTTCAGACACATACGACATAACTGGGATAAAGTCCAAATTTCAAATTCCAAATTTCAAATCAATTTCTAAAGCTCAAATTCTAAAAACGCTAAAAAATTTTACGGGAGAGATAAGACAAGTGCCGCCGGCTTACTCGGCAATTAAAATTAACGGGGAAAAAGCCTACAAATTAGCCAGAAAAGGAATCAAGCCAAAAATAAAGCCCAGAAAAGTGATAATTTATAGAATAAAGACATTAAATTACAAATGGCCCCATTTAAAAATAAAGGTTAAATGCGGCAAAGGAACTTATATCCGTTCTTTGGCCAATGACATAGGTAAAAAAATTGGCTGCGGCGCATATGTCGAAAAGCTAATCAGGACAAAAATAGGAAATTTTGACATTAAAAAATCCGTGAAATTAAAAAAAATAAATTCTAAAAATTGGACAAAAAAATTAATTCCTGCTAATATAGACTAAGTTAAAAGTCCAAAGTCCCCGGCCTCGCCAAGCGAAGCGGGGCGGGCAAAAGTCAAAAGTTAATTTTTAATTTTTCACTTTTAATTTTTAATTTAGCGAAGCGACTATGCCAATAACTAAATCTGCTAAAAAAGCATTGCGACAAAGCAAAAAACGAAGAGCGAGAAACTTCCGCCAGCTTAGAGCCATGAGGGATATTATTAAAAATATCCAAAAGTTTATTTTGGAAAATAAAAAAGAAGAAGCCTCAAAACTTCTTCCCAAAGCTTATAAACTAATCGATAAAGCAGCAAAGGCCGGTTTAATCAAGAAAAATACTGCCAGCCGAAAGAAATCCCGACTTACAAAACTTGTGAATAAAATAGAGGTAAAAAAAACAGAAACAAAAAAATAATATTATTTATATTTATCTATACTTATATCGTTTAAAATAATTCCGCCACATAACTCACGATCGTAGCTTATGTGGCGGAATTTAGGTTCAAAATAATTGATAAACCTCTAAGTCTTCTAATTTAATGTATTTCTTTTCCATAGACTAGAAAATTTACTTCTTTGCCTTTTTAATTACAGCTTCAATAAATTTTGCTTTACCTGACGTATATAAGGCGCGGTCATTTGCGAATTTCTTTGCTAATTTTAATTTAAGATTTTTATATTCATTTGCTAATTTCTTATGAGCGTGGAGATAATCTCTAAACAAAAGGTAGTTATTCCAGGGCTTACTATCAAATTTCATCAAATGCAAACAGTAGATATTATCTCTTGTAAAAAGATATTCGCCAACTCTCTGTTCTCCTTTATAATTATATCCTACTTTTTCAAGGGGTTTAATGCATTTTTTCACATCCTTAAGGCATGGAACAGCTATCGCTATATCAATAATGGGTTTTGCGAGCATTCTTGAAATTGCAGTACTTCCTACATGCTGAATATCGCATACTATATTACCGACAGCATTGCGCAATATCTTTTCTTCGCGTTTAAAAATTTTTATCCATTTTGGATTATAAGAAAGGAGTTTAATTTTTCCTGACCGCAATCCAATTATATCTTTAGATTTACTTTTCATATCTCTCTATATTTCGTGGCCAAAGGCCACATATTTCTATTTATTTCATTCGCCTTTTGGCGAATATATTTCTATAAATTTGTAATAAATAACTCCAAAGCAGTCCCGATATCAGCTTTTCCAGTTTTTATGTCAAGATCTATTTCCAAAAGTTTGCGATAGATCTTTTTTAATTCTTCAAAAGTAAAATTTCTTACCTGCTGATTGGTTTTTTTAAAAACAAAAGGGTGCAAGTCTTTGCCGCCACCTGTCTTTATTTTAATTAAATTCCGAAATTGATAAATAAATCTGTCAAATAGATAGCCCTCGCTCTCCCCCTTTTTAAAATAATTATGAATTAATTTTAGAGCTTGTTTTTTATTTTTCTGACCCAATGCGTCAATGATATTAAAAATATTTACATCTATTTCCGGTTTTACTAATTTTTTAATATTTTCTTCCTTTATATTCCTGTTAAAAGAAATTAGTTTATCCAATTCATTGCTCATTCGCCACAAATCATTGCCGATATAATCAATTAATGTCTCAACTGCCTGATTTTCAATGTTACCATCCTGTTCTCTGACATATTTTTTAATCCACTCTCTTAGTTTATAAGGTTGAAGTAATTCAAACTCTTGAACTCTGGCTTTCTTTTTTAAAAACTGAAAAAGTTTATTATCCGACTTAGCCTCTCGAGTCCAAAAAATAACTATATTATCTTTGTCGCTATCCAGTTTTCTGTTCTTTAAATAATCCAATATTTCTTCTTGAAATATATTTTCTACGATAATCAATTTCTTTTCATCAAACATCGAAACCGTCTCTATAGCTTGTTTGAAATCTTTAAAATCTTTCTCACTGAAATCTATTTTAATCAAATTCAAGCCACTTTTGTGGCTCTTTTTGTATTCTTCGATAATCTCCTTCAATTTCTGTCGAGAACGATATGTATCAGGACCAAATAAAAAATAAATCATAAATCCTATTTTAAGATTAACAGAATTTTAGGAAAAAATAAAAATTTAGCGAGGAATTGATGATGTGATATAAATATATTTTAAATTTTTTGAACTGTCGTTTCTTATATTATGTTTTTTATTTGGCGAGATGTAAACGAGATGTCCTTTTTTAACGGACGAAGCTTTATCTTCTACAATTACAGTAGCCTCTCCTTGAAGAATTATTATAATTTCCTCCTTTGCTTTCGTAACGTGTTCTCCAATACTTTGTCTTGGCTTTAATTCTACATACCCGGATTTTAATCGGATAGAATCAGGCGGCGCTATCAGGCGACCGACCTCTTTAATCTTTTTTATTTTAATTTTCTTCATTGTAGATAGCTCCTTTTGTATTCCAGTTGTATTCCAGTTTGGAGTGGAATCTAAGGGCACACTTTGTCTCGATCGTAATAAAGTGTGCCTTTTTTATATTATACCTTCACTTCTTCAACTAAAAGCAATCTTACAAAACGATCCAATTTATGATATTTAATTAATTGTTGAGTAGGCTCTAAAACATTATAAGGACAAACCCAAATGCTTCTTTGTAATCGTTTGTAGCCCAGATATTTAAGTTGTTTTCTAAACGAATCTCTAGCTTTGCGTTTTTTCTCGGGAATATCGAAAAGAACCATCTGCCATTTTTTATCTATCCTTTTTTTCTTTTCTTCTAATTTTATTTTAATATTAAAAACTCTTTTCATTCCCTTTGGAGTAATTATAACAGCCTTTCTATTCTTCAAATCTTTAACATTTAAATATCCTCTATCTTTTAAATATCTAATAAGTCTAATAAAATCTTGTTTTTTTCTCTTGGCCCTTTTTTCTTTTTTTAACATATCCCAATAATAATCCCTTGTTTGATAAATATCTGGCCAGATTATTTCTTCAATACCCTTAAATCCATACAATTTATTAGATATTAGGGAATCTATGAGTTTATCTTTTTTCTCGATTAATTTATATAAATTCCAAAGGAATTTTTCAGTAAGTCGCAATCTCATATAAATTAAGTATACCAAATATATTCAAAAGGGACAACTTTATCCCGATCGGATTAAAGTATACCCCCCTATTTACTACCAAATATTATTAAAAATATTACTGACCTATCTCCCATTTAACTTCCTGATTCGGCTCAACAATTTCTATCCAGATTTTGCCGGGAACAAATTTAATTTCTTCTCCCTTGCTATCGAAAAAATAAAGTTTTGATTTAGTATAACTGCCCTCTTTTTTCCATGCCCCCCTGATTTCTTCGCCGTTTCGATAAACTATTGCCTCGCCAGTTCCTTCAACGTCAACATCATTATAATCGGGCGGTTCAATCATACGCGAAGCTGCCCTCATAATCACAACATTAGAGACTTCGACCTGCTTATTGGTTAACTTATCAATTTCCGGCGTTCCTTCGCGCCATCTTTTATAAGAATTGGCCTCGGAATCATATTGATAATAAACTGCATAATGTCCGGAATAACCAATAGTCAATTTTCCATTTACTTTTGACTTTTGACTTTTGACTTTTGACTCATCCAAGTGCGGGTATCCTTCGAATTTATTTGTTAACCGATAGCCCAATTTTTCAGCAGCATTAACCAATCTACTCAGCGAAGTAAAACCATTATAGGGCATTGGAATTCCCGATTTCTGCCAATAAGCATTATAGGGATTTTTCATGGCATCTACATTATCCATTATGCCGGCATCAAGCTTGTCCAGCGCAAAATGAGAACCGCCCCAATGAGCAAAAATAGCATCGAGTCCCATTGCTAGAGGAATATAATCATGACGAGAGCTTCGCACTGAGCCAATTTCCGCCGGATCATCGCAAACATAAACCGCCATTAACCTGGTAATGCTCCCGGTAATTACCGGCATTTCGACTACTAAGTCAGCCATTGAGATTCCGGATAGGGGCCGAGTAATGGGATCCATGCCAAGCATCACGGCGATTGGCCGACGATTATAGTTTTCGCATTCCACGCCGGTAATGGGATTAACTTCGCCTTTATTTGCCGGCTTAAAATTTTCTCCTTCTTTTTCTTCGGCTGCCGGTCCTTTTATGTCAATGCTTCTGCCCCCCATTTGCCAAAACAAAATAATCCCTAAAATTAAAAAAGCTGCTACCAGAAGATAAATTTTTAGATTTTTTGACATTTTGGACAAAAATAAGTTCCTCTACCACCCAAGGAGATTCTTTTTACTCGACCTCCGCAAAAACATTTTTCTCCTTCCCGGTCATAAACTTTATGATATTTTACGTATTCTCCGGGCCTGCCTGATAATTGCACATATTGGTCAACTGAAGAGCCCTTATATTTTATCGCTTCCAAAAGCGTGTTTTTTATTTCTTTAAAAAGAGTTTCTTTTTCTTTGTCGGAAAGCGAATTTGCCGGTCTCGCAGGATGAATCCTTGCGCGGAATAATGCCTCGTTCGCATATAAGTTCCCGATTCCGGAAATAAATTTTTGGTCCATTAATAAAAGCTTGATTTTGGTTTTCTTATTTGCCAGCATTCGCTTGAATTTCTCTTCGTTTAAATCAAATGGCTCGGGCCCAAGTTCTTTCACGAATTTCAAATTCTGCCAATTATCCACTAATCGCAATTCGCCAAACAAACGATTATCATTAAAATCCAATAATCTTCCGTCAGACAACCTAAGGCTCACTCGACTTGCTTCGCCGTTTCCCGGATAAATCAATTGGCCGGTTAATTTAAGATGAATTACCAAAGATTTTCCAGAGGATAACTCTAAAATTAATAACTTCCCCTTTCTTAAAATAGATTTAATTGCTGTATTTTTTAACCCGTTAACAAAATTTTCCCTGCTTGGCTCTTTAATTACTTTAGGGTTATTTACAATCACATCAGTGATTTTTTTATTTAACACCGCTCTTTCCAGCTCGCGTTTAATTGTTTCTACTTCTGGTAATTCAGGCATAGTTCTCCATTTCCCCCCAATTATCCCCTATTTTTACATCAACGTTCAAGGGGACTTTAAAAATTGATTTAACGCTTTTAAAAATTGGCTCCTTCAAAACATTCTCCATTGCATCTTTGACGATTTCCCCAATTTCTTTTGTTTTATCTTCTCTGACTTCCAAAACCAGCTCGTCGTGAACCTGAAGCAATAATCGGGCTTCGGGAGACAAATTTTTGAATATTCTAATCATGGCTGCCTTTATAATATCTGCTGCTGTTCCCTGAATCGGCATATTAATTGCCATTCTTTCTGCTGCGTGACGCATTAAAAAATCCGAGGAATTAATCTGCGGCAAATATCTGCGCCGACCCAAAATTGTTTCAACGTAACCTTTTTTCTTGGCTTCTTCTTTAATCCGCTTAACGTATTTCGCAATGCCGGAAAAATCTCGCATATATTCGTCTATAAATTTCTTGGCCCTATCTCTGGCAATCCCCGCCGCTTGGGCAAAACCAATCACGCTCATTCCATAAAGCACGCCGAAATTTAATGCCTTTGCTTCAAATCTCATATTATCCGTTACTTTGTCTAAAGAAACATTATTTACTTCAGCAGCAGTTAGTTTATGAATGTCTTTATTGTCCTTAAAGGCCTTTATCATTTTTTTGTCTTTAGCCAGGCAAGCAGCAATGCGAAGTTCGATTTGAGAATAATCAACGGAAATCAATTTATAGCCGCGCTCGGCAATAAATGCCTTCCTCAAATCTTTTCCCCATTCACCTCGAATAGGAATATTCTGAAGATTAGGATCCGAAGAAGAAAGACGACCAGTGGCAGTTCCTAATTGGTGATAATTCGTGTGAATCCTGCCATTTTTATCAGTCAATTCCGGCAGAGTATCAACATAGGTTGTCTTCAGTTTCATTAACTCCCGAAATTCCAAAATTAAGTCTATGATTTTGTGCTTGCCTTTTAATTTCAAAAGTTCCGGCGCGGCAATAGAAATTACTCCGCCGGGAGTTTTTCGGAGACCGTCAACGGAAATATTCAATTTTTTAAATAGAATTTCGGAAAGTTGCTGAGAAGAATTGATATTAAAATTTATACCAGCTAATTTATAAATCTTACTTTCAAGTTCTTGAAGCTTTGTATTTATTTTTTTTGAGAGAATCTCCAAAAAATCAATATCTAACTTTATTCCAATTCTCTCCATTTCTTCCAAAACCGGCGCTAATTCTTTTTCTAACTGATAAACTTTTTGGGAAAGTATTTTTTCTTTACGGGCTTTTTCAATATCTTTCAGCCTATCTTTTTCGTCTGTTAATTGTGAATTGTTAACTGTTAATTGTTGACTCGGCAATCTGCCGATCAAACTTTTAAAATCCAATT
>Ga0172363_10005015_pt1 | contig 10675 bp, 12 predicted proteins | sample LakKivs2_kivu2a2_FD_114541 | JGI IMG/M metagenome (GOLD analysis project Ga0172363, IMG submission 114541) | Sediment microbial communities from Lake Kivu, Rwanda - Sediment s2_kivu2a2 | ecosystem: Environmental > Aquatic > Freshwater > Lake > Sediment | place: Rwanda: Western Province, Lake... | reverse complement strand
CCGATATGATGGTTTATAGGTGTAAAAATTTGGTTATAACACATCGTGAAATGTGTATGAAGTTTTATAAGGTATAATTGAATTATTTAGCATATAGCGTAACCGATTGTCATCGTAATAATTCAAACCTTAGAGCAAATCACTATAGACTTCTTACTATTCATTGTTACTATACTATAATGGTATTTCTTTAAGTATATTTAATTATTTTTAAATATCGGCGTTTTAAATGTGTAAAGGTGTAATAGTTTATAAAATAGAACAATAATAGAAATTATCTTTTTCAATAACAATATTAGTATTTATATCAACATTAATTTTTTCAGATTCTAAATTAGAAATATAATCAGGTATAATTTCAACATCATTATTTTTTTTAGAAGATAAATCATTTAAGAAATAAAACATAATAATTGGTTTTTTACCTGTTCTATCAATTATAAGATTTTTATTATTTTCAAAATTATGTTTAAGTTTAATAATATCAACATTAAAACATAATTCTAATTTTCTTAAATTACTCTTAAATTCCTCTTTAGTTTGAATAATATAATTAAAATAATCTTTGTAAAAATTAACTGTATTTTTAACTATACTGTAACTAAATATTTTTAAACATTCTGTTTTATCTAATAATTCATACATGTATTCTGGTAAATTTATGTTATCAAATATTATATAATCTATTTTTTCAGTTTTTACCTTATTTAATAAATCATAATTTATTTCAATATCACTAATAGTTTTTATATTTTTATCTGATAGCACTTTATTTGAAAACATAATTCCATTGTATTTTGTTTTAAATAATGTCTCGATAATATTAAAAATAAGTTCGTTTTTTTCATTAAAATTTTTACCTAACACTAATAAATTTGAATCTTTAGAAATATTTGATACATTAAAAACTCCAAACACAGTTTTCATATAATTATAATTATTAATAAAATTTTTATATAAATTTTTAATATATTATAATATAAATATATTGAAAAGTATAATAGGAACAAAATTATATATAATTAAAAATATAAGATAAAAAAAATAAAATAAAATAAAATTATAAAGTAGATGACTATATACATAATACATAAATATGATAAAAAGTTATATATAGTAAATAATGATACAAAAAAAAGACATGAATTAAACAATGAAGAAATATATTTAAAACTGGATGATAAATATGGATATTTATTATATTACAAGGATAAAGAATATATACATATTAATCCAAAAATATTAATGGGTGATAATGATAGTATAATAAATAATACAAATAAAATAATAAATTTAGTAAGTACATACAATAGAAAAAATACAATATATCAAAATGGGTGTTATATATTAAATTATTATGAGAACATGAAAATAAATCCAAAATATATATCAATATGGACACCAAAAGAAATAAAAGGAATACATCCATTAAGTGAAATAGAAACAAATAGAGGAATAATAACAGTAGATAAATTAGAGAATACTGATTTAATAAAGGATAATAATAACAATTTAATAAAAATAATAGAAATAAGAAAAATAACAAATATAATAGAATTTATAAAAATAAAGAAAAATTATTTTAGAGAAAATATACCAAATCAAGATACTTATATACAAATAGACAATATAATATATAATAAAGGATATAAAAAAGGGATAGATTTAATAGTAAATAATAACATAGAACTTGAAAGAATAGATAATATAGAATATATAGTAGAAATAATAACAGAAAGGAAAAGTATAATTAAAATAAATAATATATTAATAATACTATCAAATAAATAAAATAAATAGTAAATATATATGGGAGTATTTAGAGTAGATACTGTAATGACAACAGGAACAGGACCAAATGTAGCAGAAGGTGTAATTGCATTTACTAATTTAGAATCTAATATATTATATGTTATAGATGCAAATAATTTTGTAGTAGATAATGATAATAATCCAACCCTTACAGGAGCTCCATTATTTGAATTAAATCAACCAAGAATAGATTTATTAGAGCAATTATCGATAGATAATCAAATACCAACATTAATTTTAAGTTTTATTCAACGAGAAGAAGGTGGAATTCAACAAACATCAGTAGATGCACCACCATTTCCAGCATTATTTGATGGTGATTGTATATTTAATGCATCAGATAAAACAATATATTTATTAAATATAACTGCGGAACAAATGCCAACATTTGATTATAATAATATAAATAATTTTAATACATTAAATGAATTTTTAATACCATTACCACCAGGAGAAGCGAGATCAATAAATGTTAGTTATAAATTCACAATGAGTGAATTAGTAGAAATAGAAGAAATTGATTTAACTTTACCACCAGAAGATAGAATAATAAAAACATCGGGTGATTATATGAATTTCTTAGTATGGAATACAGATCCAGCATGTTGTGTATTAGGAAATACTCAAGTAATAACTGATAAAGGAATTATTAAAATGAGAGATATTTACAGTAATAATAAGGTATTAGACATATATGGAAATTATATAAATGTAAATTATAATATAATATTTGAACCATCAAAAGAATTTGTAAAATTCAGTAAAAATTCAATAGGAAAGAATGTACCAAATGAAGATACATATATAAGAATAGGACATCCAATATATTATAGAGGAAAAGAAATAGAAGTAGAAAAATTAGTAAATGATAAAACAATAACATTAGTACAATTAGACAAAGCAGAAAAAGTATATTCAATATGTTCAAAGAAACGAACATATGTAATGATGAATAATATGCCAGTATGTACATGGAGTGAAGATGATTGGAATGATCAAATTAAAAATAATTATTATGGAAAGAATATAAAATGGACAAAACAATAAAAAAATAAGTTTAATAAAATAAATTTAGACATAAATATAATATATATGTCTAAATCAATAAATATATGTATATTAATAATAGCAACAGATAATAATTCTATATATAGACATTTTATTGAAATATGGGAAAAATATATGAATATAAATAGTAATATAAAATGTTATCTATTATACAATGATCCAACAATAAAAAAGGAATATATAATAGAAACAAATAAAATAATAACAAAATATAAAGAGAGTATAAGACCAGGTGTATTACAGAAAACATTAAAAGCAATGGAAATATTAAGTAAAAATAAAATAATAGAAAAATATGATTATATAATAAGAACAAATTTATCAACATTTTGGATATATGAAAGATTAATAGAATATTTAAAAAATATACCTAAAAGTGGATTTTTTGGATCACCAATAATGGAATTAAAAGATAATAATAATATAAAAACAGGAGAATTTGGAAGTGGAACATGTATGATATTTAGTAAAGAATTAATAAAAATAATAGTAGATAATATAAATAATTTTTGTTTAGAAAGAGCCGATGATGTAGCAATATCATTATTATTAATAAGAAATAATATAAATATAACAAATATAGAAAGATATGATTTTACAGATGGAAGTATAAGTAATATAAATAGTAGAATAAATCAAATTAAAAAAGATATATTTATAATAAGAGTAAAAAATCCAGAAAGAGAACATATAGATCATATAATCATTGATAAATTATATAATCATTATTATAAAAAAAATAAATTAATAGATGAAATAAAAAGTATGGATATATTAAATAATGAATTATATAATAAAATAAATAATTATTTTGATTGGGAATTTTATTTAAATTATTATAAAGATTTAAAAAAAAATTTAAAATATTCAAAAGATGATGCTATAAAACATTGGGAAAAATATGGAAAAAAAGAAAGAAGAATAACAAATTATTATCAATTAAGTTTAATAAATAATTATTTAAGAGATACAAAATATTATTTTAATTGGAAAGAATATTATGAAAAGAACAAAGATATAAAAAATAATGAGATAAGTGTATTAAAACATTGGATAAATAAATAAAATATAATATATATAAATGAGTTTTTGTTTTATAATATTAAAATATACAAAAAATGAATTACATACAAAATTATTAATAAATTGTATAGATTCAATAAGAGAAATATATAAAGAAGAACAAATAATAATAATAGATGATTATTCAGAAATAGAATTTTTAAGGATACCAGAAAAATATAATAATGATACAAATATAAAAATAGTTACATCAATAAGTAAGAATTCAGGAGAGATAAATGGGTATATATATTTTAATAGTTCAATAGATGAATATAAATATGCAGTAATAATGCATGATTCAATGATATTAAAGAAGAAATTTGATTTTGAATTTAATTTCAATATAAAATTTTTGTGGCATTTTGAGAAAAATAAATGGGACGATGATAAAGAAATAAAAAATTTAATAATGAAATTACCAAAAAACAAGAATAATATAGTATATACAAGATATTTAAATAAAAATACATGGTATGGATGTTTTGGAATAGCATCAATAATATCAAAAGAATATTTAAAAAAAATAAATAATGAAACAGAATTTTTAAAATTAGCATATGTTATAAAAAATAGACCAAATAGGATGGCATTAGAAAGAGTATTTGCAGTAATAAATTTTATGTATGATAATAAATTAGAGAGAAAAAATTGTTCAATAAATGGAAATATTCACAAACATCCATTATGTTGGGGAAGATTAGATGATTATGAATTAGAATATATAAAATATATATATAAAGAATATGATTCATATATGATAAAAACATGGAATCAACGATAATTATTTAATATTTAGTATAACAACTATAATAACTTCTACTAGAACCATAAGGAGAAGAAATATTCATAGGGAGAATATCAACTTTAATAAAACCAATATCAGATAATAATTTATGTAAATCAGATTTAGAAATATAATATTCATCATAATTAAGATAATATTTATAATTAAATATATCATTTTCAATTAATTCATAAAAGAAGTGAAGAAAATCTACATATTTTTTAGTTAATATATTATCAATGTCATGTTCTTTAAAAATAAAATAACCATTTAAATTAAGAGAATTATAAATAGACTGTAAAGTTTTTTCTTTATTAGACATATGATGAATAACCATAAAACAAGTAATAATATCATATTTTTTATTATTAAATAATGGAATATTAATACCATCATAAATTTTAATATTACTTTTATCAATATAATCATAACCAAGATATAAATCAGTTTTAATATTAATACCATAAGCAATAGATTTAGTATTTAATAAATCTAAAAAATAACCATCTTCAGTTCCAACATCAAGAATAATTTTATTTTGTAAATCAAAATTATTATTTAATAAATTATATTTATTTAATGAACCAGTATTAAATAAATTTTTTTTTAAACTAATATAATTTTTGTATCTATTAGATTTTTTGAATCTATTATGTAAAAATAAAAAAATTTCAATATCAGAATGATTAAGAATTAATTTTTTTAGTATAGAATATTTTATTGGTTTAATATTATTTTGATTTAACATAAAAATAATTTTATTAAAAAAATTTTTATTAGAAAAAAGAGTTTTGAATATTTGTTTATCCATAATTTATATTATTTAATATAATTTTTTTGAAAAAAGATTATATTAAGTAAAATTAAATAATGCTAATAAATAAATTGGAAGAAATAATAGAGGAAATATTAAAAAATCAAAAAGAGAATTATATGTCATTAGATGATATATATAAAATAATACAAACAAAATATAATATATTATTAAATAATAATGAATTTAATATAAAAATTTTTATTGATACTTGTTATAAAATATGTGAAAAAAAGAATATACATAAAATAGAATTAAATACTACATTTTTAATATATTCAAATTTAACAAAAATAGAATTAGATAAGAATATAAATTATATAGATCTATCAATAAAACCAATAAAAATATTCAATATGGATACAATAAATAAATATATAAATAGAGAATATAATTATCATGATTATTTAAAACATGAAGATATAGAAAAATTTAGTGAATTATATAGAATTGAACCAATTGATTTTAATAATAAAAATAATCAAAATAAATCAATATGGGATATAATATTAGAAAAGAAAAATATCAATATATTAAATAAATTAATAATATTAAGAGATGAAAAATATAAAAATGATATTAATAATTTAGAATTAAAAATTGATGAATTATCAAATAAAAATAATATATTATTAAATAAATTAAAATATCAAATTGAAATTAATAATAATATTAATAAAAAAATATATATGTATAATTTATTATTTATTTCACAATTAACATTATTTAGTGTATATATGTATTTTTTAATTTAATTCCAAGAAACAATAAATTTATTAACAATTCTTTGATGATAAAAATCTTTAGCAATCCAGTCATTAGGATTATCTCTATAATCTAAATCATATTTATAAATAGTTTCATCTTCAAATTTAACAGTTAAACCTTCATTTTGTAATTTATTAATTACATATTCATCATTAGGAAATCTAATAAAAGATGCAGATGTATTGTTTTTTGCACTTAATTTTAATTCATTTTTAATTTTTTCATATAAACCATCATTAGTTAAACCACTAATATGTTGTAATTCATGTAATAAGTTATTCATTATTATATATTTTATATAATAAATATCAAAAAAAAATGAAATAAAAATAAATTATACAAAAAAGAATGATATTAAATAAAGATAAATGAGTAATATAATAGATACAATAGCAAGTGTAGGTATATTAATAAGTAATATATTTTATAATTTTAAATTAAGTATATTATTACCATTATTAATATATTATATAAAAGAGAATAAAGGAACACCATATTATATAATAATATTAAATCCATTAATATCAGCAATAGTATTTGGAATCATATACATAATGGGAAATTGTGATGTTCCAGATTATATAGAGTTTGATACAAATAGAAGTAAGAAAAAATTATTAATAATAAGTGGATTATTTAACACATTAAGTAATATATTAATATTATATACAAGTGAATTAAGTAGAGTATCAATATTATTACAAACAATAATATTAACATCAAATGTATTTATAACAGATATATTAATAAAATATTTTACATATAGAAATCTGAAGATAATAAATGGATATACAATAACATCAATAATAATGATGATTGGAACATTTATGATACCAATAATATATCAAATAATAACAAATAATTTTAATAAATATGATATATTATGGATAATATTAAATATAAGTGGAATAGTAAGTAAATCAATAAGTATATTATTACATGAAAAATATATAGAAGAAAATGTAAATAATTTAAAAACTCAATTAGAAATGACAATAATAAACAATACATTACAGACAATTATATGCATTGCAATAATAAATATGGATTGGATACCAATAATAGGATATAGTCAAAAAAAAGGATTTATAGAAGTGAGTAAAAATACAATTAATTTGTTTTTTGAGGGTAAAAGTATAACTGTAATAGTAATCGGAATAGCCTATACACTATCATATATAGGTAATCAATTAAATAATATATTTTTAAGTATAACAGAATTAAAGAATAAGTATTATATGAATCCAAGATATGTATCAATAATAACACCAATATCAGTAATAATATTATATACAGTAGCAACATCAATAAATTATGGTATAAAATATCCATTATATATAAATATAATAGTAATGCTAATGATAATAATAAGTTTAATAATATGGAATAAATATAAAGTTAGTAATAATACATTAGATAAACAAATAAATGCAGTGATAGTAAATACACGAAATTATAATTATGGAGATTTATGATTCAGTTAATATATTAGGTGATGTTTCATTAAACAATAAATTATATATATTTCCATTAATATATATAATAGTCAAATTACAAGTTAATTTATTATTAATTAAATTAAAAGTATATTTTTCAATATAAGAATCATAATTAAAATTCATAAAAATAGTATTATTAGTAGAAAAATCTAAATAAAAATTTTTATATTCAACACCTTGCATAGAATCAGAACATATTTGAACAATTGGTTTTATTAGCGTTACTTCTTTTTTCATAACTAAATAGAATAAAAAATAAATAAGAAATAAAAATAAAGTCAATTTTTTTGATATAGAGAATAAAAAAATAGAGTAATATATATTTAATATTTTATCTATTATTAATATATAAAAATGCCAAGATTAAGATCAGGAACAACAACTACAACAAATAATGGAAATGTAACAACAAATAATAGTGGATGTTCATCAGGAACAAATGTAGGAACAGGAACAACAGGAGGATGTAGAAGTTTAGGAGGAAATGTAGGAGCAGGAGGAAGATGTAATACAACAACACCACAAGTAAGTGCAAGTGCAACAGGATGTAATTGTCCAGGAGTCGGAACACCAGGACCAGAAGAACAACATAATTGTAATCCATGTTTATTACATTGTAAATTATGTCCAACTAATGGTGTTTGTCCAAATTGTTCAATAAATTGTGGAATAAGTGGAACAACAGGACAATATGCTCATAAACAAGGTAAAAATACATCAGCATCAGGATATGCATCACATGCTCAAGGAGCGGGAGTATGTAATATAGAGGAATTTTTAGAGACATTAATAGAAGAACCAGATATAAGTAAAAGAACAGGACCAGTAGTAAATAATGCAGCGGGAATAGCATCACATGTTGAAGGTGGAGGAAATACAGCATGTGGAAATTATGCTCATGCAGAAGGAGCGGGAACACAAGCAACTGGAGTAGCATCACATTCAGAAGGAATTAATACAAAATCATCAGGAAAAGCATCACATGCAGGTGGTATTGGAACAATTGCATCAACTGAAGCATTAAGAGCAATTGGAACATATAATTTAGCAGGTTCAGGACCAAATACATTTACAACAGTAGGACCATTTAGTTTTGTAGTAGGAACAGGAACAGGATCTGAAAATAGAGATGATTCATTTTGGTCAGATTATAATGGAAATGTATTTATGAGAAATTTAACATTTGGTAGCCCTCAATTAATAATATTTAGTGGTGAAAGTACAAATGGTTCTACAGTATTATTAGAAAATAATGGTAATTCATGGGGTGTGCCAGTAGTTAATGATTTCTTATTAACTAATATTGGAGTATTAATACTAACAACTGTAAATGGTGCGTTTAGTGCAACTTATCAATTAACATTAACAACTGGTAATACATTAAATGATGCTCCAACAATATATACTTTTACTTTAGATGGAACAGGACCAACTGAAGAAGTAACTTGTATTGAAGTATCACCACCTTTATATATACCATCTTGTAATATTTTATTAATGAAAATATCAGGTACTTTTACTGGAGCATTAGAAACTAAAGTTAATTTGAAGGTTAGAGATACAAATTTAGAAATATATAATAAGTATTATAGTTAATTTAATTTTAATAAATTAAATTAACTATAATACTTATTAAATTCATATATTAATTCTTGTTTGGAGATAGATTTAGGACCGACAGTATTATTAAAATTAAATTTTAAATGTTTTAACATATTTATATTATCATCAATTGATTTATTATTTGTAAATTTAATAAAATAGTGAGATTGAAAACTTTTATTATTTATATCTTTCATAATAGTTCCAGCATTTACTCCTACTCTACGAAAAGAAATATCAGGATTTTCATTCTTTTTAACAAATTTAAAATTTATTGGTTGTATTTTAACTATACTATTTCTTAATTCGTTTTTATATTCCCAAATTTGAAAAATACATGGAACATCATATTCAATATTATTCACTAAAAAAGATTTTTCTGATAAATCAATTTCACAAATAAGATGAAAATTTTTTGAAAAATATTTTTTCATACTATCTTTTTTGAAACTTTTTGGAAGAATAAACGAAATACTATTAGCAAATTCACAGCATTTTTTTATAAATTTTATTGCTAAAGATGCTTGACGACCAAATGGTGGATTACCAATAATATGAATTTTTGTATAATTTTTTATTATTTGTGAAAAATCAAAGTCTAAAAAATTTAATTTAATAATTTCATCATTTTCTGGTTGTATATCATAAAATTTATAATTATTTGATATATTTTTTATATAGTTAATAAATGAACCATTTCCTGCACTTGGTTCTATAATTAAATCATCTTTTGATATATTTATATATTTATTTACTAATTCAATACATTGTTTTACTATTTCTGTTTTAGTATAAAATTTGTCAATTATATTTCTCTTTAATCCTTTTGATTGTTCTATATTGTTCATTTTTATTTTATTATAATTTAATATTTTTATATCAATATATTTATCAATTTTTTTACACCTTTTTACATTTCAAACGCCGATTTTTATATAACGAGAATTATATAAAAATAATTTATTATATTACCTTAATGAATAACGAAGAACTTATTAAGGAAATAAATATACTAAAAGGAGAATTGGAAAAAACTAAAAATGAATTAGTTGAAACCAAAGAACATTTGAAAAAATATACTGCTCCATCTAATATGAAAAAATACTACCAAAATCATAAAGAAGAAATAAAAGAAAAAGTCAAGAAATATAAAGAAAATTACACATATACACCAACAGAAGAACAGAAAAAAATGTGGGCGAGGACAGCATATTTAAATAAAAAGGCAAAATTAGAAAAAGAAAAATTAGAAAAAGAAAAATT
>Ga0172363_10005012_pt1 | contig 10682 bp, 14 predicted proteins | sample LakKivs2_kivu2a2_FD_114541 | JGI IMG/M metagenome (GOLD analysis project Ga0172363, IMG submission 114541) | Sediment microbial communities from Lake Kivu, Rwanda - Sediment s2_kivu2a2 | ecosystem: Environmental > Aquatic > Freshwater > Lake > Sediment | place: Rwanda: Western Province, Lake... | reverse complement strand
GTCTCGGTTTCGTAAATCTCCTTGTGCTCTTCGCCATAGGTGGCATATTCCATGCCAAAAAGGGCGTTCAAGCCGGGGAGGAGTTCCTTAAGTAGTTGTGCGCGTGAAATAGCCATTTGTCACTCCTTAGACGCCGGTGGCATTGAGATACTGATGACCACCAGCCTGACCAGTAGCACTTGGCGCGTTCCACTTCACAACCACCTCGGGGTAACCGACAAAAGTCAGCGTCACGGTACCAGAAGCGGTAGCGTTGGCAGACAACGTCAGCGAAGTGCCCGAAATGGCGGAAACAGTGGAACCAGCGGCAACGCCAGTACCAGAGACTGCCATAAACTTCAGGATGTCAGCGTTAGCAGCAGACAGGGTCACTGCGTCGCTTCCGCTAGTGGTAGTACCCGTAGCAGTAGTCACGATTGCAGTGTCAGGGACCACGTCAACAACGCGGAGCGGCAGGGTGGCAGTAGTAGCCGGAGCAGAGACAGCGGCGGCGGAGTTACCAGTAGTGGTGCTGCCAGTGTTGTCAACCATTTCGACGTTATTGCCAACGAAGGTGCGTGCAAAGGCAGCAATTGCAGTGGTGCCAGAAACAACCGCAGCCTTAAACAGTGCATCAGGATCATCTTGGACATAAGCCACGATGTCGTTTGCAACAGTGCTAGCAGGGTAGTACTGACGGAACACTTTACCGAGCGTAGGATCGGTATAGGAGCAGCCAAGGAACACACCAATGGGGGTCATTGCGGCGTCGGGAGTATCACGCTCCAGAGTACCAGAACTCACCAACTTAACAGGATCACCATAGAAGATGTTCGTGTCGTAGTTGGAAGCAATGGGAATCTGGCGTGTGGCACCAGCGAACACCTGACCGCCGATCAGATTGATCGGTAGAAGCCCGTAGGGCTTCGAGACGGTAGGATAAGCCATTTTGTTACCTCACAAAAAGTTATTTGCCAGAACCGAATGACGTTTTGGATTTCTTTTCAGAGAAAAGGGGCATCCTCGGGTCATTCTATCTCATAAAGTTGCTGTCTACAGCGTCCATATTGTCTTTGGTGATCTTAGCGTAGTAGTTACTACGCTGCTCAACAAATTCAGTAGGCATCTTGCAAAGCAGCAACCCGGCGACCTCAATGTTGTCTTTGAAACGACTGTTGGGATCGACTAGCAGTGAAAATTTGGGTTGCTCCTCAATACGGACAGGCTCCCAACCTTCTCGTAGTTTTGACGAGATGTTGCGGGCATCAGCCTTATCGAGCATAGAAACCCTCACCCAGCGGTACGCATAACCCGGCTGCTTATCTGGTTGCGGCAAGGTTTCGGGGCGCATCCACTGCTTGGGGCGCTCCGCCGTACTACGGGTATCCAATTCGCGTGCAAGTCTATTTTCTGCCATGTTAGTTCTCCAATGTTTTTGCATATTCCCGGGCGTACTGCTCGGGGGTTAACCCCAGTTTCTTCGCAAGGCTTAGTTGCGATTGTTTCAGCACAATCCGCTTGGAAGACGTGCTTCTGGATGCCGGAGCAACCACAGTGGCAGGTTTCGTTTCTGTGCGCGTAACGGGCTTGCCGCCCCCGTTAGTCGTTTGTGCTTCACTCTCCGAGATACCGAAGTACTCGGGGAATCGACGACGCATTGTACTGTCAATGCGCTGCCAGTAATCATCGGTGCCGACATACTGTTTACCATTCTCGCGTTCCAGTTTTTGATGGAACCCGAGGGCTAGAGCAGTCATCTCCGGGTCCGTACCCCACCACGGATTGCGCTCTTGCCACGCAAGCGTTTTGGAGTCAGGAGTAGGAACTTGCACCCTCTCAGGAGTAGTGTTTACCTCAACTTCTTGAGTTTGTAAAGGGGGGCGGTAATTATTTACCTGCTGCATCTTGAAAGAAGCAACATTAAACTTCTCCTGCGCCGCCATAATCTGGTCGGCATCCCCCGCGTCGTAAGCCTCTTTATAGGCTCGCTTCGCCATCTCCAACTCAAGTTCTACAGCACCTCTTACGGTGTCGATGTAGGATTTCTCACCAGCGGTGAGTTGAGTCTTGAGACGCCTGTTTTCCTCAATAGCGCGTTGAGCAAGAGTAATAGCCTCCTGCTGTTCACGCAAAGCAGCCTCTTTAGCACGACGCTCGTCATGCCAAACTTTCTTCATCTGCTTGAGGCGGACTTTTACTTTTTCCGAGTAGTCCTCTAGTTCGTCTTGTTCAAGTTCATCGACGATCTCTTTCGGGAGTGGTTCACGCATACGGCCCGTTACGGGGTCGCGGTCTTCAGCAGGGGTATCGTCAACAACCTCAATATCGGGTTCCTGATTTGCGGGTTTACCCTTAGATTCAGGCTGTTTAACTTCCTGCTCTTGGCCTTCGATTTCAAACTCGAAGTCATCTTTTGCTGCGGGTGCTTTTGGTAGAGGCATGGCTCACTCCTTACTTGCGCGAAATGCCGCGAGGGTCTTCCACAACCCCCTCAACACTGTCGTCGTTGATGATTCTGAACTCACGACCATGAATCTTCAGTCGTGTACCTGCATGGGGGCGGACCAGAATGAAATCCCCCTCCTTGCACCAAGGGCCACTTGGAAAACGGCTTGGGTCTTTGAAGCAATCCGGACCTAACTTCACTACGAATAACACCGTAGTCAGTAGTTCTTCGTGCTGTAGTGTGATGTCGGCTTTGACGATACCACTCTCGTACTTGTCCTCAATGTCCGGTATCGCACACAGGATGCGGTAGCCAGAAGGTTGAGGCAGTTGCTTGGCCTTCTCTTCTGCCGTTTGGGGCAGTACGGTTGCGTTGTTTGGGTCGGTTGCGTCCTGCCCAATTAAGATTTCAGTCATCGGATTTCTCCATCCTTTCTTTGGTTTCTAACAACATGTTATTGGCAATAAGTAAGCCTCGGTACACACCGCACGCATGTTGGTACGCGCCGTGATCCGTGGCTTTGCCCATCACCAAGTCTTCTTCGATGAGGCGTTGTTCCTCACGTATCTTTTTTGAGAGATACGTTAGAAGGTCTTCACTCATTTATGCTCCTTTTTTGGTGGTTGGGGATTCTGTCGTGTTTCGCGGGCAATCTCGATGCCCATGCGCATACCCTCGGCCTGTTGCTTGGCCTTCTCTGCGCCAACCTTTGCGCCGATCTGAGCACCTGCAATTTCTTTCTGCGACGCGATGCGCTCGCGCTCCACGTCGATTTGGTCTTTCTTCGCAGCAGCGTCGATAAGAAGTTTTTGCTTCTTGATCTCGGTCTCTTGTGCTTTGAGTTGCAACTCTTGTTGTTGCATCTGCACGATGGGGTCTTGCGCGGCTTGCTGGGCTTGTTCTTGAGCCACAGCGGCTTGGTTCTTTTGGAGAACCTGCTGGGCAGCGGCAGCAGCCAGACGAGAGATTTGCACCTCGGTGTCTTCCGACATCTCGGCGTTTGGAGCAGGGTAAGGAACACCAGCGGCCTCTTCGATCTGCTTGCGATACTCGAAGGCCAAATGTTCTTGGATGTGCGCAGCCAATGCGCCTTGGATCGTACGAGCGTTCGGGCTTTGACCGATTAACTGCGCAATCTTGGGGTCTTGCGCCGCAGCCATGTGCACAGTGATGTGTGCCTGATGGTCTTGGTAGATGAAGGCTTTGACAGGCTTGCCGTTAATCATGTCCATGTTTTCGGAGACAGGATCACGCGGCTTGAAGTCGTCCTCCATTGGAACCAGTTTTGCAGCGTTCTTGATGCCCAACACCTCCAGCATCTGACGATGCAAGTAGGGCAGGTCATACAGTTGGGGCGCAGTCTGCGCCAGTTGCATCACCGCTTGGTACTGAACCACTTTCTGCGACATGGTTGCCGCATTGGGGTCCGATACCGGAATGACTTCCACCAAGTCGTAGTCGCTACGCTTCGCATGAGGGTTGCCGTCGTACGGCTCGTAGGAATACTCCTCGGGGGTGTAGTCGCGGATGATGGTCTTCAAGAGGCGGAACTCTTGGCGCATCGCATAGTGGATGCGGGCCTGCACAGCAGACATCACCTTCAGAGTGCGCTCAAGGATAGCCAGCGTTGTGCCCACAGGGGCTTGGGCCGACATATCAGACACCTTCAAATCAGCCGCAGCAGCGAAGCGACGGCCTTCCTCTACGATGGTGCCCAACAAAGTGTACAGAACTTGCGACGGCTCCTTGTAGGGGAGCGTCATGATGTTGTCCTTGATGGTACCGCTGGTCACGTCCACATCTCGGAACTCTGCGGGCGCAATGGGAGTGTCGTCCCCCTTGACGCGCAGACCCTTGGTTTTGAACCCGCCGGGTAGGTTCGATAGAGTGCCAGCGTCAACAAGTTGGCGAATAATAGAAGTGCCAGACTTGGCGAATGCGCCGATCAAGTGGATCAGGCCGAAGGCATAGAAGCCAAAGCCGGGGATGTAGGGGTAGTGGACGAAGTGTTGGCGCTTCTGTCTGGTCGGGTCATCCGGGTTCCAGTTGCGGCGGATAGCCAGCACGGTCTGAGTGGACTTCTCAATAGTCACGACGTAAGGCAGAGCAATGCCCGTCTCTTCGCCATCGTCGTCCTTATCCTCATCACCGGGGAGCACGAGGTTGACGTGCATCTCCAACAACTTGTAGCGGTCATCCTGCGAAGCACGGAAGCCCATCTTCTCAGCGATCTTCTTCTCTACTTCGTCGAAGGTGTCTTGCGGATCGCCCAACTCAACATCGCGGTAGAAGCCCGCCACCTGCAACTTGCGCAACTCGTTAGGAGTCTTGCGCATCACGTGAGTTACACGCTCGGCAGTCTCGATATTAGAGGCTCCGTAGGGCACCACAATATCTTCTGCGGGTACGAAAATAGCCACTTGGCGCTCTAGGCCGGGATCGTAATACACCTTCTTGAAGGCGTTACCCGCCAGACCCAAGCCCCACAACAGACGCTCTTGCTCCGGGCGGTACTCGACCATCACCTCGGTCAACTGGTAGTTCATGTCGTCCTTGACACGAATAGCCGCTTCACGTTTCTCGGTGGTTTCTTTGCCTATGATCTGTGTGCGCACGGGACCACTGGCTGGGAATGTCTCCATCATGGTCTCGGCTTGGAACTTGACCAGTGCTTCGGAGAGCAGTGGGTGGTAGACCCCGCAGGCTCCGGGCCAAGGCTCGGTGCGGTCTTCGATCTTCATACCCAGCAACTCTAGGCCGTCAACGTAAGTCTGTATCCAGTCTTTGCGCGAAGAAATATCTTCTTCAAACTCACCAAGCAGGTCGCCAGCAAGCATCGCCAACTGGTTGCTAGCCATGTCTTCGGCAAGGTTGGTGTTGAAGTCGTTAGGGTCGGATTCACCCGGCTCCAATACGATCTCCATCCCACCTGCTTCAATGGTAACTTTTTCGGGGTCTTCGATCTCGATTTCAATATCAGGCTCACCTGACATCAAGGATTGAGGGTCTAACCCGAGAGGGGCTTGAGAAAGTGCTTTGTCAATACTCATGATGTGTCCTTTTAGTAGTACCCCTCGAACTTGCGTCTAAACATGCGCGGTTCATCATCTTCATCCAAGGATGTCCTGATGTACCCACCCTTACGAAAACGCATCAGCGCAAGGGATACCGAGTCAACATAGTCATCATGCTCGCCCGAGGGGAAACTGGCTACTTCATCAATGACTTCTTCTGCCCAATTCGTGTTGGGTGCCCATACTTTGCCAGAGGCAAACAAGTCTGACACCGCATTCAATCTCGAAATCTTATCGTTACCTTTGACCGGAGTGAACTCCTGCACAGGTATGCCCATCGCACGCAACTCATAAATGAGCGGCGCACCCGAAGCCTTCTTTTCAATTATCACCGAGTCGGGTTCCCAGTCCTTATAGTGCTCGATGGCGACTCGCTTGAGTTCAGGAAACTCCATCCGGTCACGGAAGGCATTAAGCAGGATGATGTTTGTGTCTGTTTTGCCTGTATCGGGGTTTTCTTGGTAGAACACGCCCCATGTCGTACACGCCGAGTAGTCGCTGCGGTTGGTTTTCTCGAAGGCCGTATCCCATGACATCAGCGTAAAGTCGCACCACGGGGGGTCATCTTTGTCCCATATCCTCCACCACTCCCGCTTGACGATAGCGGAGGTCTCGGATGTGGGCTGCTGCATGTACTGAGCCATCCATTTGCTGTTTGGCAGTTCTTTTTGCAGCGCGGATAACTCATTTATCGACCAAAACTCAGGCCACAGGGGGTTTCCAGAGGGCATGATGGCTGGAAAGTCGATCACCTCCCACTCTTCACCGCCCCGTTGGGCCTCTGCCTTCAAGACCTGACCCGTCAAGTCCTTCTTACTCCAGCGCGTCATCACGATGACGATGGCACCACCCGGTTGCAGACGCTGACGAGGGCCTGATGTGTACCACTCGTAGGTCTTGTCGTAGATTTCAGGGTTAGTTTCTGCCAGCGCGGCCTCTTGTTCCGAGTGCGGGTCGTCAATGATGAGCAGGTCAGCGCCTTTACCAGTCACCGCACCACCCACACCGATAGCGAAGTACTCGCCACCCTTGTTTGTCGCCCAGCGACCGGCTGCTTTACTGTCTGTTTGCAAGGCAACACCCGGGAATATCCGCGTGTATATCTCTTGGTCCACCAAGTTACGCACCTTACGCCCGAAGCCCACCGCCAGTTCTGCTGTGTGAGAGGTCTGAATGACCTTTTTATGCGGGAATCTGCCGAGGAACCAAGCCGGAAGGAGGTATGAGGCGAACTCTGACTTAGTATGCCGGGGTGGCATGTTGATGATGAGGCGCTTGACCTTGCCTTCAGCCACCCGCTCGAAGGCCGCAGCCATCTTGGCATGGTGCCGACCACTGATGAATGCGGGCCAGACCTCGTTGACGAAGGCCAGAAACTTATTCTGACTGACCTTGCGCACCTTGAGTTCTTGCAGTTTTTCGAGTTCCGCCAGCAGTTTTTCCTGCTCAGGCAGCGAGAGCAGCGGCAGTATGGAGGGGATGTCCTTGAGAGAGACGTTCTCAAGTGCTTGTTGGGCTGTTGTCATCTGTCGTCTCGTCGGTTGCATCGTCCAACTCGCTGGCTAGGGGAGGCAACTCCTCCTCTTGCACACTAGCCACCCCCAGTTGTTCATCAAGGTCTGCTCCAATAGGAGTAACGTCAATAATGTCGGCATTAAGTAGTCGCTTTACGCGCTCCTTGATAGCCGCTTCCAAGTCCTCCGGGTTCTTATAGTTAATTGTGATTTCACTGCGTTCAGTGAACAGCCCAATATCACTGTGCTTGCCAAGAAGTTCTAGGGCCTTCAACTCATACCGAGGGTCGCCACAGTTGGCAATCTCCATGAGTTTGTGTGTGATGGCTGACCGCGCTTGGGCTACATCCAAGGCAATCTGCTGCCCATAGGTTCTGAGGAACGCCGCAGCCGCAAAGGCTGTGTTGGGGTTTGTTAGGTTTTGGGATTTACGATTCTTGATGGCCTGCTCGATGAGACTTTTCTCTCTGTCGGCAGTGCGTTCGTCCACTTCAAGTGGGGCACCAAGTGCAACCTGCATTTCCGCCGTGTTGGCGGCAACTGCTACTTCTTCAGCAAATGTGGAGACGACTTCATCCTCCGTGTCAAAAGGCACAGGGTGAGCAGCAGCGGGTTCTATGTTAACTACAGGCATGTAAGGGGCGGTTTGTGGCTCCAGTTTTGCGCAGTATACACAGTAACGTAGGTGGAGGGAAAGCCCCCACAAAAAATATATACCCCCCGGGGGGCACGAATTTGAAAAGACAAGGGGGGCCTTTCTGTAGAAAGAGTCTTGTCAGGCTACGCCTAATTGAATAGGGGGTACCCCCTTAATGACTGTGGAACATCTTTGTGAAACATAGGCACGGAATCACGGAGTGGCGGCGAGGCGTATACAGAGATTAAGGGAGTTACGGAGTGGCAGTAAGAATGTGGTACGAAGTTAGTGGAAGTTGTCGGGGCAGGTGATCCAATGTGCAGATTAGTAAGTAGAGGGGAACCACACCTCCCTATTCTGGGATTTGGGGATGGCAGGGTAGTGGGGGCTGCTCCCGGGTAACAATGTTACTTGGGGATTACAAGGCGAATTATTGTTTTCCTTTTTGTATCATATTTTGGTATAATATACTCATGCAGAACAAAAATGCTCTGCATCCGGTTAGACGGATTTATCTAACATTATCAGGAGTTATGAAAATGGAAAATATCATCGTAGACGGTAACGCGGTATCTCTTGAAACCTTGCGCCACAATGTAGCAGAGGCAGTGGTTCGGGCCTACGGTGCGGAACGCGATTATGCTAAAGCATTGAATGCTCTCTTCGCTTTCGACTGGTTTACTTTCGAGGCCAGCGATACTAGCGAAACCGCCAAGCCCGTACACGCTGAAAAGAAGGCGCTTTATGTGGAATTGAAGAATGCCAAGCATTCTAATCCTAGCACGGTATGGGCACGTATTCGCAAGTATGGGTACGAAGAGCGGCACGGCAAGCCCGAGAGTGCAAGTGGCGAAGGTGGCGAAGGTGAAGGTGAAGGTGAAGGTGAAGGTGCTGGTAATGCCGCACGTGATCCCGTAACTCGTAACGTGGAGGAATTGCTCGCCTTGTATAAATTCAATGCGCGTCAAGAATCGCTCCCCGCGAAAATCACCGAAGCGCAGAAATTTATCGCCTCTGCGCTGAAAGCCCTAGGCGTTGATCTGAACATGATCAAGTAAACCGAATCGCCCTCGAGACAATCCCGTTTCGGGGGTTTTTCTTTTACCCGGAGTAAAGCACATGTAAAAAATCCCGTTTGGGGAGAACCGCGAAGCGGATCGATAAATCTCTCCCGGTTGTTGGGTACCGACGACTAACAAAGCCCTTCACGAATCGCCCCCGAGACAATCCCGTTTCGGGGGTTTTTCTTTTGTGTTTCCCCTAGCGTCTTAGGACTTGAGACCGATGATAGTAACCTGAGCAGTGGATGGACATGCGGTTAACAGTGTTAGGACTGCGCCGAAAACTTAACCTGCGTAGCAGGTTAACCCAAAAAAACGGTGGTTGTCAAGCGCTTTTTGCAGTTTTTTATCGCCGACGATGATAGTAACCAGAGCAGTGGATGGCCGAACGGCGGGAGACGTGGAGTCTGTGTCAAACCTAAACTCACAACGTGAGTTTACCTGAAAAATTTCGTTTGTCAAGCGCTTTTTGCGGCCTAACATTGTTAGGTTTTTAGGCTTTGTTAGCGGGTAATGTTAGGTTCTAACATTGCGTAAGTTGTTGATTTCAAAGAATTTTGTCCTAATGTGATAATGTTAGCGTGATTTTGGAGAGAGAACGGAAAAACGAGACTCTCCGCAAGTGCAGAAACAAGCACAGGTGCAAAAGTAAAAAACCCCGCCTCTCTCTTTTTCTCTAATAACATTATAACAAAACCCCCCAATCCCTCGCAAACCCGCGTGGTTACTGGCTTTTTCATGTTAGAAACTTTTTCAACATCCTCTCTCGCTTTTCCAACATCTAACATTATCCCCGCCTCTGCCTGCTCTGCCTTTGGTCATGGGGTGCGATCAAAGTACTTGACTTGTGTGGTACAATGTGGTATAATAAAAGAAAACTCGAAATTGAGTATTTGCTGGCGCGAAGCGCAAGCAATGGGCAATCCTGCCCACAACCCGTGCCTACCACCTAACAGTGTTAGGCGCACACTGAAGGAGCAACGAGCATGAACGGATACAAGTGCTTTTACCGTGGCAAGACCTGCGAGGTCTACGCCGACTCATCCTACGAAGCCCAACAAAAGGCGGCGCAGGTGTTCAAGGCAAAGAAGTCATACGAGGTGACTGTGGTGCTGTGCGAGGTGCGAGGTGCACAGGTTACGCATGCGGCAGATTTTTAAGGAGGATGGACGATGTTCAAACCGAACCCGTGGATAATAAAACCGAAGAGACGTAAAATCGGTTATTTATCATGGCGATAGAGGCTGCGTTATTATCCCGGCCTCCAGAAAACCCCAAATATCTTGAACTGATCGGAGCGACAAAATGAAGCGTGGAATGAAACGGGCTACTGAAGTAATCCTAACATTGTTAGCCTCTGCTACATTCGCACTGTTCGGTGCAGTGTTCCTGATTGAGTGGATGGCTGGATGCGGAGAGACCTACATCGACGCGAAGGGCGAACGCCTCCAGCATGAGTGCGTGTTTATCGGCAAACCTGTGAAGGAGTGGATGAAATGAGCAAGGTAAGTGATGCCGCCAAAGCGGCGGCGGTGCGGATGTTCTGTTCCAACATCGGGGACTATGACATTGCCGTGGAAATCTATGACGCGCTAGGTGCAAGCCACACGCCGATTGACGCAGTGCTGGAGAAGTTTGGTGCTCTGCGGTGGGCGATGTTTGATAACTGGGACGAGGCAATGTGGTGGGAGCAGTTGGAGTCACTGGCGCACGACATTGACGGCGCGTTCGACCATTTTGAGTTTCCATCGAAAGGAATATGAAATGACCCAAGATGAAGTGATTGATCTTTTGGACGACAACGAGGTTGCGTTCGAGGTAGTAGAGCAGGCAGATGGCGTTCTGACTCTGCGTGTTGAAATCGAAGAGACCGAAAGGACAAGCCGTGCATAAGAACAAACTGAGCAAGCACAGGCCCGTGCTGACCACACCTAAACCGCGCAATCCGGTGGTGGCGGCACTGCTCAAAGC
>Ga0172363_10005011_pt1 | contig 10682 bp, 10 predicted proteins | sample LakKivs2_kivu2a2_FD_114541 | JGI IMG/M metagenome (GOLD analysis project Ga0172363, IMG submission 114541) | Sediment microbial communities from Lake Kivu, Rwanda - Sediment s2_kivu2a2 | ecosystem: Environmental > Aquatic > Freshwater > Lake > Sediment | place: Rwanda: Western Province, Lake... | reverse complement strand
GGTTGGGGCCTTTCCCGGAAAAGAAAACTGAGGGGATTAATAAGGCTGGGAGTAAGAAATGAAAGTAGCGATTATTGAACCGCACCTTGTGGATTACACCGGACATTACTATTCCTTTGTTTCGGAACTTAAGCGGGGTTTTGAGGAACTGGGAGATCAGGTTGAAGTATTTTTACCAGCTAACTTGAAGGCGGACATAAATGGAACCAGCATGATGCCTCTTTCACCTATCTCTCCAAAAGCATGCCTGTTAAAAAGGTATAAATCATTCCTGAGAGATACTCTAAAACTTGTTGAAGTCATAAAGGATGCTCAACAAAGTAGCGACCTCCTTATTTTTAGCACTGCTGACGATGGGAGAATATTAGCTGCAATAGGCTTGTTTAAGACAGCAAGACCAGCTATTTTATATTTTCACACCCTCCCAGCTTTGATTAACAGGAAAATGAAATCCTGGAAGTTATTCGTTTTTTTGGTAAGGCTTAGAAAACCTAAAAATTTATATTTCCTTACTACTTCTGGGATAGACCGGGATATAAAAATGCCCTCGTTTCCTTCAAATGTTAAACTCCTTCCCGGTGCCCCATATCCGTTCAATATTCCTGTTCCTCTAAGCAGACCTGATAATACTAATGTTATTTACCTGGCTTATATGGGGGCTCCAGCAAAACAGAAAAATTTTCCCAAGTTCGTTGAATTGATCAGTAATTCGCCAGAAAATTATGGTTTTATCGTCCAATGCAACGTCCCTTCTTGTTTTTACGAATCTGATATCTTAGACGCAGTACAATCTCTTAAAAGATTAAAGAGGGAAAACACAATTCTATTAGAATCTTCCTTATCCAAGGAAAACTACTATAAGGCATTAAACCAGAGTTCGATTGTTTGGTGTCTGTACGATAGGGATTTGTACAAGGGAAGTATTTCAGGGATTTTAATTGAAGCTTGGGTGCTTGGAAAACCAGTGCTCACAACTGCCGGCACCTGGATGGCAAAACAGGTGGAGAAGTTCGGTGGAGGGATTGCTCTCGATTCCCCCACGATCGGGAATATCCTTGAGGCGATTGAGCGAATAAGGGCTGAGTACCCATGCTTCTCTCGAGAGGCTGAATCTGCTGGAACAGCCTTTTACGAGAAGAACAACGGCCCAGCCCTCGCCAGGTTTATCAAAGAAAGCCTGGAAAAGATTCCATGATATTTAGGATATACACCCGGTCTTCTTTCAGCGTTTTCGGCGGAGTGGAACGGATGCTCCTCACCTTTTCCTTGGAATTGAGGGCCAGGGGACATGACCTTGACATAGTGTCCCTTCAGAGCTCACCCTCCACTCCCCAGATTGTTTCCGAATTGAAGTGCCTCCCCATCCGTAAGTTGATCATGCCTGCCTCGAGAGATCCTCTTCGCCTTCCGCAGCTCATGAAAACAATTGTGGGTATCCCCAAGCTCGGAATTCCGCGCCTGATCATGGAAGATTTGCAGAATGCAGGAACCCCCGATCTCATTCTGATCATCGATAGCCCTGAAGTGGTGCCTGACGTCAAAACTGCCTGCCTGAGGGCTGGTGTGCGCGTGCCTGTCCTGTACTGGGACCACGGCGTGATACCTTTTCAATTTTCCAGGCAAAATGGACTCAAGCGGGCGGCCTATTACTGGTTCAAGAGGCGCGTTTCCCTCAAGGCTACGGAGGAAATTCTCCAGAAAGCTAGGAAGATACTTAATGATCCTGCATCTCTTAGAAAAATGAAAGAAGTGGTCATGTTCCCTTCAGATTCTCCTTCCACAAGGATCTTGGAGGCGATCCTTTTTTTCCTGCGTAAATTGGGCATAGATAGCTTAACATGAGAATTCTGGCTTTCGCTGCTCAGCGTTGGACGCTTAGAGATTGCTACTGACTACATTTGAATACTTTCTTCTTGGACCTCTCCCTAGGAACATCAAGCAGACATCCTTACTTCTGTTTTGAATGACCGAGAAAGGAAAGCCTGTCCACATTACGACAAGACGAAGATGATGAAAGAGCTTGAGGAAATGAGAAACAATCAAGACATTTCTGCACAGGTGCTGAGGGAGGAAAAGTTACAAAGAAAGAAATCGAGGAAAGCAGCAGAAGACTGTACTCCAACTCTCAGTGAGAGTTCATTAGAAACACTTAGTGATGCTTGAAGAAATCAGGCACCTCGATATTGGTTAGATTATATGTCCTAGTTTCTGCGACACTCTCATAATAACCCTTTCGTTTGATCTCCTTCAGCTTGAAGTCGAGGTAGCGAAAAACCCGATTGCTCCAATCTTCCGATAGGCGGATTTTGGTCAACAGCTCTTGTTTTTCACCCGGACACTCTTCAATACGCGACCGATAATCAACCCTTTTTATATACTCAATAGTGAGGCGGTCAATCATCTCGCCAACGCTGTAGACAATGTCGTCGCTCATCCATCCTTGTTCGCTTACACTGCTTCGATGTTCGGGCAAATAAACGCTGGAAAGAAGGGAATTAATAACTGCCTTGCTTTTAACTCTTTGTTCTCCAACAACGCGAGCCTGAAGTTCCATATCAGAGATAAGTTGTGTATCTAAGGGTTCTTTTTTCCGTGCAGCTATGACCCGCATATTTGCTTGGTAACAACGAAGGTTGGCGATACACAGAAAGAATATATTCTGCCGGATTCCTGCCTGGATCTGCCCGTATCGGTCACGATCAAGGTTCTTTTCAAATAGAGACAAGATTGAGTCAATCAAATCAGAAAAATCAATATCCTCTACGATCATGGCAGCCTCCTTTCAAGTTTCTCGCTCACTCTTCTGGCATCTGTTTAGCTTCGGAGTGACGACTATATTCCAATCTTTCCGCTGCCCCCCAATGGTAACACACTGATCCGTTGGCCCAAAGGTTACGCACTCCCAAGGCGAAAAGCTTGGTAAAGAACCTCACATCAGGAGAAGCGAAGCCTGGGATTTGGTGTAACTCCCAAGGACCGCATTTATTCCACCACTTTCTGTGGAATAGATAAGGAAATCCAGTAATGAGGCGATTGCAGCGCGAAACCTTATTTGGTTTGCTTATGCGTTTAGCATAGTCAACGAAGGATTGATATTGAAATTCCGATTTCGTTGGGCGACCAAAATTCCTAGTTCGAATGGGTCCTATTCCGCCATAGAATACACCCGCATCAACAGTTATGCTGCTAATTACTCTATCTTCTCCCATAAAAATTATGAGTTGCTCTAGCCAACCTGGTGCAAATGCCTGGTCTGTATTGACGAGCCCGGCATATTCATTTAATCGAAAACCCTCTTCGAAACCCTGATTTATCATGGCTCGGAGGTTTGGTATGAACCCGATTCGGGGATTTGTTTGATAGGTTGATATATGAACCCCAATTCCTCTGGGCTCATATTTCTTCTTTAAATTATTAAGGTAGCAAAGAACATCTTGATTGGAATTCCAGGTGACCACGATATAGTCAAAATTATCGGTTCCCGCATTCTCGATGAGTGTCTCGCTGCTCAACTGAAGCATATCCAATGCGTTGCTGACGCAATTATGAATGCTCACTCGAGTTTTGAGAAGACTTGGATCCGCTGCGGGGAGGCGGTAGCTCTCTCTCAATTTTTTCAAAGCGGCATAGGTTTCTGGGGTTTTCGGGCCTGTTATTTCTACGATATATCGCCTTGAGCGGCGAAAAAGCTCATAAAGGGCAGGAAATTTACGTATCGCAGCTTTGATTTGTTTGCCCAAATTGATTCCCATTCCCTTAAACAGTCTTTTGCAATAGAATATTAGAAAGGTGCAAAATGTCAAGAGCGCTACCTATCCAATTTCAAGCTAGCCAACGCAATCGCAAGATTAGGTACTGTCTAATATTGGAGGTGCCACTCTATAGCGATTCTCGTATTCTTCGGCAGGTCGATACCCTTGTTGATACTGGCTTCAAGTTATTCGTCATTGAATTAGGGAAAAGCGAGAAGCAGAATCCTTGCGGATTCCAGTTGATAACAATTGAGAATAATCCGCCAGCCGGCTTTTATCGCCTGATCCCCCTGTATTTGAAAAGAGCTTTCAACGGCATAGCGGGAGTCACCAAGATTTTGCAGGAAATAGAACCAGACGTGATCGAAGCTATTGGCCCCTTGGCACTACTTAGTTCTTGCAAAGCGATGAAAAAGAAGCACATCCCAATTATTTACAATTCTCTGGAGCTCTATCAAGAGAATTTCGTAGTACAACAGAATGTCTCCCTCTTCAGGACAATAATGCGGTGGCTATATTGGAAATTACTGACTAGGTCTGAAAAACGATACATTAATCAGGCTGATGCTGTCATCACAGTAAGCCAAACCATTGCCAAAGAGATGAGAGCAAGATTCTCAATACCTGAACCAACAGTAATCATGAATTGTCTAAGCGCAAGCAAGAGGCCATCTCCTCTTCGGGGAGGCCCCGATCTAATAGCGTTTAGATTTCCCGGCATTGGACACCGTAAACGTCTTCTGTATAGTGGCTGGCTGGCTGAAGGGAGAGGGATCGAGGAAGTGCTCGTAGCATTGAGCAAGATTGAACAAGCTGTGCTCATTATAATGGGCGAAGAGGCGCCAGGGCAAAAAGCTTTTAGAGAAAGAGTTGGAAAAATGATTCATTCTCTTTCTCTCGAGGGTCGCGTGTTTTTTTTAGGAATGGTCCCAGCTAATGAAGTACTGAAATATGCACAATGGGCAGACATAGGCATTTTACCTTATAAAAAAACTTGCCTAAACAATTGGTATAGTGTCCCAAATAAAATGTTCGAATATCTCCTTGCGGGGTTACCAGTAGTAGCCAGCTTTCAGCCTGAATACACTAAAATCTTGATAGAGAATGGCTTCGGCTTGGTTTTTAACCCAAACGATCCGGATGATATAGCAAGGTGCGTGAACAGATTAATCGAGGAACGGGAAACTTACCAAAAGATACGCAATAATGTGCTCAATAAGGCTCCAGAATATTATTCTTGGGAGCAAGAATCCCGAAAATATCTAGATATAATTTTTCGTGTCCTGGGGTAACAGCTCTCTTAGTCCCGCTCCCCAAATTTTTGCACTAATAGCGAAAATTTCCGAAGGTAACTCTAAAGGGTCAGCTTAAAAGAATCCTGGTCACGGTGTCGCTAACATTCTCCACCAGGTATTCCCTGGGGGGTGTCCAGGCTGGTTCCTTTGCAAGAGCCGCGTGAATACAACGAAGAACGGAGTCAGGCTTTACTCCGCTTAATATATTGCTACCGCATTCCACCGTCTCCGGCCGTTCTGTTGTGTCCCTCAGCGTGACGGCGGGCACGCGGAAAATGCAGCATTCTTCCTGTACCGTACCACTATCGGAGAGAAGACAGAGGGCATTTTTTTCTAACGCGATGAAGTCAAAGAAACCGAGTGGTTGAAGGAAAAGGATTTCGGGATTTTTCAGGGCTATGCCAAACTGCCCTAAGCGAGCACGTGTGTGAGGGTGTAAGCTGCAGACCACAGGAAGCGCGTATTCCCGCTGCACCTGGTCCAGGGCCTTGGCAAGATCGGCAAGGCGTTCCTGGAAGTCCACATTTTCCGCTCGATGCATAGTCACGAGAAAATAACCTTTCGGTTTCAGCCCGAGCCTTGCAAGCGCGTCGCTCTGATCAATGGAGGGCTGATAATGATTTATTACTTCGTAAATTGGGTTTCCAATAACGTAGACATGCTGAGGGTGAAACCCCTCCCGGATTAAATTCTGACGGCCGCGCTCCGTATAGGGCATCAAAAAATCGCTGCACTGGTCAATGATGCGACGATTCACCTCTTCAGGGACCCGGTCATCGAAACAACGGTTTCCTGCCTCCATATGATAAACGGGGATCCCAAGGCGTTTTGCCACAATAGAGGCAAGTCCGCTATTAGTATCCCCTAAAATCAACAGGCGATGGGGTTTTTCCTTTAAGAGTATTTCCTCTGTTTTCTGGAGAATTTCTCCTACTTGCGCACCGAAAGAGTCGCTCTTTACGCCCAAATACGTATCGGGCTGACGGATACCCAGCTCCTTAAAGAATATCTCGCTCAGTTGAGGGTCATAATTCTGACCGGTATGAATCAGAACATGGTCACATAATCGGTCCAGTTCAGGAATAATAAGGCTCAAGCGGATGATTTCTGGTCGAGTCCCCAGGATTGTCATTATTTTTAAATATTTATGCATCATTTTTAAATATTTATGCATCAACAGGGGATACCCGCTTGAACGAGAATGGGTTTAATCGTTCCCTTATCCACCAAACCTTCTGCCGAAGAATATTCCTTATCCAGGGTGTGAAAGCCTGCCCGCGCTCCTCTTAGCTCAGGCAAAATCGGCTGAATGATAAAGGAATTTTCAAGCGCCACTGTACGAAAAGCTTCCTCTTCCGAGATAAGGATTTCGTGAATTTTCTCGCCCGGCCTTACACCAGTGAAAATGATAGGAAGATTTCTTTCACCTCGTAATACTTCTGCAATATCCAGAATTCTTGCAGAGGGCAGGCGCGGCACGAATGTTTCTCCTTCCCGGCAGACCTCAATGGCGGCAAGGACGGCATTGACTGCCTGTTCAAGGGATATGAGAAACCTTGTCATTTCTGGTGCGGTCACAGTAAGGGGTTGGGCAGTAGCAATTTGCCTCAGGAAAAGCGGGATTACCGAGCCGCGAGAGGCGATAACGTTGCCGTAGCGCACACAGATGAAGCGGGTGCTTTGGATATGGAGATTGGCGGAAAGCAGAACCCTCTCTTGTAGAGCCTTAGTCATCCCCATTACGTTCACCGGCTTGCAGGCCTTGTCGGTTGAAATGCCGATAACACAGTCCACATGTCGGCCATGTCTTTCTATGGCACGCACCAGATTCTGAGCTCCCAAAGTGTTTGTCAGAACGGCCTCATAGGGAAAGTATTCGCAGGTGGGAACCTGTTTGAGTGCCGAGGCGAAAATAACAAGATCAGCTTTTTTTACAGCGTGAACCAGGGAATCGTAAGAACGTACATCTCCGATCATGAACTCCAGAATCTGGGCGCTCTGTTCGTAGATAACTTCGTCCGTTGCGACAGTTTTCTTCTGAATTTCCAGGCGCATATTGTGTTGCTTTTCCTCATCGCGGGAAAAAACAATGACCTTCTCCGGCTGGCCCACTTCTCCGCTCAGGATTTTCCTTACTAAGGCCTGCCCGAGGGAGCCTGTGCCTCCCGTAATCAAAATGCGCCTGCCGGATAATAGACCGTTTTTCACTTTTTCCTCCTTTTTTTTAAATCTATGGCCAATGAATGAACCATTTCACTCCAGCTGGGGATCTTGATCCCCGTTTCTTTTTGAATTTTACTTGCATCCAGGCTACGGTCGCAAACAAAGCTCTCGTCCGGTTCGATGAGAATATCCAGGTTGCATTCGGCACGAATAAGGGAGAGGAGGTCGTACTTGCTGATTACTTCACCGCCTATATGACGTACTCCAGCGAGTCCAGGCCAGTTGTCGATAAGCTCGAGAATTATACCTGCCAGCTCTTCCGTATAAAGACCGTTGAAAAGCGCACGCTTAAAGCCACGGACGACTCCACCCTCTTGGGCGAGAAACCACTCAAGTAGACCATGTCTCGTCTCCAACTCGAAACCTATCATTGAGGTGCGAAGGGTAAGGATATTCGACCCAGAAGGCTCACCCAGTAATTTGCTGCGCCCATAAAGATCTATAGGACCGGGGAAGTCTTCCTCTGAATAATGTCCTTTTTCTCCAGAAAATACACAATCTGTGCTGAGGTGTATGAGGCGGATGCCGAGGTCGGAGCAGATGGCTGCTAATTGATGCGGGAAAAGCGAGTTGATCTGGATTACAGAGGCGGGGTCCTGAATTATTGGGGATTGTTTCACGATGCCGACGCAGTTTACCACGCAGTCGGGACGGTAGCGGTTCAGGGTTTCCCGGACCGCTTCTGAATCCCTGACGTCTAAGCCCACAATCGTGCGCTCAGCAGGAAAGAGCCCTTCATGGCCCGGGGGAATTTTGCGCAGGGCCACAAAAGCATTATATCTGGCCATCGCCTTTTTCCACAGCACATGGCCGAGCATTCCGCTTCCGCCAAAAATTAAAATTGATCTTTCAATAGCCAATAGACCTGCTCCAAATGCTTAATTGACGCCTCAGCTATTAGATATTATAATTCTCTTTGACATGGACGCAAGCAAATCTAAGACCGCGCTTCTCATATCCTCATATGCCCCCCATGCATTCGGCGGGAGTTCTTTCATGCTCCACCGCTTTCTCCAGCAGTGGCTTCCTCGAAGAAAAATACTTGTCCTGACAAGCGCGAGAGGCATCAGACTTAACTCCCCCCCACCCGAGTTCCCAATCTACTATTACAATTTCAAACCGGAAAAGCTGATTGACGGCACTGAAAAAACTTGCGTTCAAGCTCCACGCGGAAGCGGAACTCCTGCACCCGGAATCCTCCCCAAGCTCTTGCGGATACTTATTAGCCCCTTTCTTTTCATCAGAGAGCTCCGATCTCTGCTTTCTACTGGAACAAAAATCCTTTCCAGGGAAGAGGTTGATAGAATTCTCATCTCCTCCGACCATGGCATAGCCTTTTTGGGGGGATACCTTTTAAGCAGAAGATTCAAGAAACCCTACTCCCTCCTGATGTTCGACCTCTACAGGGGCAATTTCTTCTATCCCTTTGAGAGGCTACTTGCTTTCCTATTGGAACGATCACTATTTTCCAGAGCTGAATACATTTTTGTCGCCGGGGAGGGGTTGCTGGAATACTTTAAGAAACGATATAACCGTTCGTTTACGCTCGTGAGAAACGCGGTGGACCTTAATGACTTTTCCTCCATACCTTATCCCAGAAGCGTCGGCTCACCACTTAGAATTCTTTACTCGGGCGCCGTCTACTGGGCCCAGGCGGACGCTTTGAAAACATTAGTGGAGGCTATTAAAGAAGACTTCAGATATCGCCTGCTCCTCTATTCTCCCCATCCCAGGGAAATCCTTGAGAAAAGGGGACTCACTGGATCGAACGTGGAGCTTAGTTTTCTATCCCGGGAAGAACTGCTAAAGGCCCAAAGCCAGGTAGACGTGCTCTTTCTCCCACTCTCTTTTTGTCGAGTTTACAAGCCTGTGATCGAAACAGCACCAACCAGTAAGCTTTACGAATATATGGCCTCCCGTCGGCCCATATTGATTCTGGCCCCTTCCTATTCTTTCGTTTCTCGTTATGCCGCAGAGCATCAAATAGCCATGGTTGTCACAAACAACTCTCCTGAGGCGGTCAAGGAAGCCTTAGAGAAGTTGCGAAGTGATGCCCTCTTGCGTGAAGAAATAGTGGAAAATGCCTGGAGAATTGTTACCCAGAACCACGAAATCAGCCGTAACGCTTCCTTGATTGAGGAGCTCGTGTGGAATTGAAAGTCGTCTTCCTACTGCACGATCTGAAAATTGGCGGAGCAGAAAGAGTCACAGTCGAACTTGCCCGGGAATTATCCCGAATTGGCTGTCATTGCGAAATAGTTACAATTATGGGAGCGGGTCCCCTGCGAGAGCTTATTCCTCCAGGAGTACCCTTGCGGGTTTTCCATTTTTTCCCCCGGGGCCGCATTGGAAAACTGATCTCCTCTGTCTTTGCTCCTTTTCTTTTTCTGGCTGGCGCAATTCGCCTTTCCTTATACTTGCGCCGGGCAAAGCCCGATGTGCTTCAAACCTCCCTCTGGATGGGAGATATCTTAGGAATTTGCTCAGGCCGCTTAGCGGGAATTCGCAAGATCATCTCTGTGCAGCATGATACAATCCTTTCCGCCGCCAAACGTAAGCGCTTTTTCTTATCGTGGGCAACCAAAGTTGTTGCCGTCTCAAGTGCCGTGGCGTCTTTTCTGAAAGAGGAAATGGGGGTCTCGCAAGATAAGATTGACATCATTTACAACGGTATTGTCCCCGAGCAGTTTGAATCCTGCCGCTGTCCTATCCAGAAACCTCCACGATTGGCCTTAATCGGGAGACTTCATCCCCTCAAGGGTCAAAGAGTGCTTTTGGAGGCCCTGGCTCTTTTAAAAGCCGAGCATTCACTTTCCTGCGTTCTCCTTGGATCAGGTCCAGACGAGCATTTTCTAAAAAAGAGGATTGCAGAACTGGGCCTGCAGAATGTTCACATTCTGCCTGAGACAGCAGACATTTGTCCTGTCCTTAAAAATTGCGATGTCTTTGTCGTGCCTTCTCTTGCCGAAGGACTCCCCCTGTCCATACTGGAGGCGATGGCTGCGGAGAAAGTCATTGTTGCTTCAAGGGTGGGCGGAATCACCGACCTACTCACCGATCAGGTGAATGCGATTCTCGTTCCTCCGGGTGACCCCGTTCCTCTCTCTAAAGCCCTGCTTTACATCTTGCAGAATCCTCGGCAGGTGTCCATTCTGGCCCAGAAAGCGCGAGAAAGTTTACTTAATAGACCTGAGTTGACTTTAGAGGGCATGTCCCGCCGTTACCTGGCACTTTATAAAGAATTGAAGGGGTTTAAGAGGTGAAGGTCAGGGTTCTACAAATTATCACTCTCTCCGAATGGGGCGGAGCGCAGCAAGTCTGCTACGACCTGGCCACGAACCTGGACAGGGAGATATTTACAGTAGAGGTGGCCTGCGCGCCGGGAGGACCTCTGGTAGAAAGGCTGGAAAAG
>Ga0172363_10005010_pt1 | contig 10683 bp, 7 predicted proteins | sample LakKivs2_kivu2a2_FD_114541 | JGI IMG/M metagenome (GOLD analysis project Ga0172363, IMG submission 114541) | Sediment microbial communities from Lake Kivu, Rwanda - Sediment s2_kivu2a2 | ecosystem: Environmental > Aquatic > Freshwater > Lake > Sediment | place: Rwanda: Western Province, Lake... | reverse complement strand
CCCCCCCCTCGCAGGGGGGGCAGCCTCTCTTTTCCCCCCCCTCGCAGGGGGGGCAGCCTCTCTTTTCCCCCCCCTCGCAGGGGGGGCAGGGGGGGGTGCTACTCCACACCGGGCTGGCCAACCCTGGCATCGCCGCCGCCGTCCGCCGCTACGCCCGGACCTGGGCACGCTCCCCTGTGCCGGTCATCGTCCACGTGGCGGGCACCTCCCCCGACGAAGTGGCCTCCTGCTGCCAGCACCTCTTTGACGTCGAAGCGGTCGCCGCCATCGAACTGGGTCTCCCCGACGCCGCCGACGCCGATGACGCCGTCGCCATCGTGCAGGCCGCCCGCACCGTTGCCGGCCAGCCGCTCATCGTGCGACTGCCACTGGCCTGGGCCGACGCGCTGTGCGAAGCGGCCGTCGAAGCGGGCGCCGACGCGCTCACCGTGGCCGCCCCACCCCGCGGGAGCGTGTGGCACGCGCCCGGCGGGCGCTTCGTCACCGGTCGCCTCTACGGGCCGTTCGTCCTGCCGCTGGCATTGTGCGCGCTGCGTCGCGTGGCCGAACTGGTGCCGGTGCCGCTCATCGGCTGTGGCGGCATCCACAGTGTGGAGGATGGTTTGGCTTTCCTACGCGCTGGCGCTACGGCCATCCAGGTAGACGGGGCTTTATGGCGCAACCCGGCCGGCCTGGCCCGCATCGCCCAACAGCTAGCAACTTGCGACCTACCTCCCCGTGTGGTATAGTATACGGGTCAGGAGAAAGAACCATGTCCGTCCAGTTCAAGCCAAAGAAACGCGCATTCGAGAAACTGATCCCGCCGTTGCTCATTGGCGCGCTGGGCACCGTTGGAGTCGTCGCGCTCTATATCCTCGTCCCCGGCTTCCAGCCCATCGAGCTGGTACTGCTGCTCGTCGTGGTCGGCTTCGGCGCTGCGGGCTACAGGCAGGGCATCGTCCGTGGGCTCATGACCGCCGTCATTATATACATCGCCACCGGTGTCGCCGCCACACTCTATCCAGTCTCCGCCCCCTACGCCGCCGCTATCCGGCGCATCCTGGCTGTCACATTCACCGGCGGCCTGTTCAGCGGCCAGCAAGGCGCTTCTGTCAACACAACCGTGGATTATGATAGCCTGGCCCTCTCCTTCATCCTGCTGACCGCCATCATCTGGATTGCACTGGAAGCCATCATGCGGGCCTCTTTCCGAGACACGAGCCTGCCCAGCCTGGGCTTCCTCGACAACGTGGGCGGCGTCATCGTCTACCTGATGCTCGGCTTCCTGGTCGCCAGCCTCCTGTTCAACGCGCTGGGCTACGGCCAGTTGCGGCGCGAGCACGACCATGCACTGCTTCGCCCCAGGTTTAACCAGGCGCTCTACGCGCACTATACCACCCAATCGTTCTGGTTCCCCAAACAACCACCTCACATTTACGTCTATGACCTGTACCTGCCCCATGAACGCTAAACCGCTGACGACGCTAGAGTTCCCCAAGGTCCTCGACCGCCTGGCAACTCACACCAGTTTCTCTGCCGGTGCAGAACAGGCCCGCGCGCTCGTGCCGGCGACCGACGTGTACGAGGTCCGTTGGCGGTTGGAGACGACGAGCGAGGCCCGCCTGCTGCTGGACGCCAAGCCCGAAACCTCGCTGGGCGGCGCGCGTGACGTCCGCCCCCTGGTGACAGCCGCCCAACGAGGCGCGGTGTTGCCGCCGCCGGAATTGCTCGACGTGCGCGACACGCTCGTCGCCGCGCGCACGCTCCACCGCACACTGAGCCGGCTGGAGAACCAGTTTCCCCACCTGGCACGCCTGGCCGACTGCATCCAACCCTGCCCGGACGTCGTCGCCGAGATCAGTCGCTGCCTGGACGAACGGGGGAGCGTGCACGATAGCGCCTCGCCGGAACTGGCCCGCATCCGTCGCGACGTACGTATCGCCCACGACCGCATCCAGGACAGGCTTCAACACATCATCCATTCGCCGCACAACGCTACCTTCCTGCAGGAGCCGCTGATCACGCAACGTGAGGGCCGCTACGTCATCCCCCTCAAAGCCGATTTCAAGGGCCGCATCCGCGGCATCGTGCACGACATGTCCACCTCCGGCGCGACCGTCTTCGTCGAGCCGTTGTCCGTCGTCGAACTCAACAACGCCTGGCGCGAACTCCAGATCGAGGAACAGCAAGAGGTACACCGGATCCTGGCCGAGCTCTCGGCCCGCATCGCAGAATGCGCTACCCAGATCATTCAGACCGTCGAGGCGCTGGCCGATCTCGACCTGGCCTTCGCCAAAGCCAAGTACGCCGAAGCCACCCGCGCTACCGCCCCCACCCTCGTTCCCTTCCAAACGCCCAGCGCTCAGCACTCCGGCTCGACCATCCGCCTCGTCGGTGCGCGCCATCCCTTGCTCGACCCACAGAAAGTCGTGCCGATTGACGTCGTGCTGGACGACGAGACCCAGGTGCTCGTCATCACCGGCCCCAATACCGGCGGCAAAACTGTCAGTCTGAAAACTGTCGGGCTGCTGATGCTGATGGCCCAGGCCGGGCTGCACATCCCGGTCGGACCAGACTCGGCTCTCTCCGTCTTCGAGGCGGTATACGCCGACATCGGCGACGAGCAGTCCATTGAGCAGAATCTCTCCACTTTCTCTTCCCACCTGACCAACATCCTCTCGTTCCTCGACCAGGCCGACGCGCATAGCCTGGTGCTGCTGGACGAGCTGGGCGCCGGCACCGACCCGGCCGAGGGTGCGGCGCTGGCCCGCGCGCTGCTCGATCACTTTCGCCTGCGAGGAGCGACGACCTTCGTCGCCACCCACTATCCCGAGCTCAAGACCTACGCCCAACTGACCCCCGGCGTGCGCAACGGGAGCGTCGAGTTTGACGCGGAGACGTTGAGCCCGACCTACAGACTGATTATCGGGCTGCCCGGCCGTTCCAACGCGCTGGCCATCGCCCAACGGCTGGGGTTGCCACACGACATTGTCGAGGCGGCACGCCAGATGGTCTCGCCATCCGACCTGCACACCGAAGACATGCTGGCCGACCTCCACCGTTTGCGCGTCCAGGCGGCCCAGGCGCGGGACGAGGCCAATGCCGCCCGCGCTGAAGCCGAAACACTCATGCGCACACTCCGCCAGCGGCTGGAAACGATCGAGCAGGAACGCCAGGGGGTCCTGGAACAGACCCGCGAGGAAGCGACGTCCGAACTGGAGGCGCTGCGGGCCGAGGTGCGCGCCCTGCGACGTCGCCTCCAGACTGCTGCCGCACCGCTCGAGGCCGTGACTGCGGTCGAGCGGGCCGTCGCAGACCTGGCCTCCAGCGTGTCGGAGCCAGAGCCGCTGGAGGCGCTGACCATACCCGAGGTGCCCCAGCGTCCCATTCGCGTGGGCGACACCGTGTGGGTGCGCCCGCTGAACGCGGAGGGGCAGGTCCTGGGAACGAGCGTCAAAGAGGCCGAAGTGCAGGTAGGGCCGGCCCGCACCCGCGTGAGCCTGGCGGCGCTGGAGCTACGCCGTCCGGCCCCCTCTCCCTCCGCAGGAGAGGAGCCTGGCGCGGAGAGCGCCCCCTTCAGCGCTGCCCCTTCCCCCGGCGTGCGCCTTGACCTGCGGGGCTGCACCGTCGAGGAAGCGTTGCAGCAACTGGAGCGCCGCCTGGACGCCGCGGTGCGCGCCGAATTGCCGTGGGTGCACGTCATCCACGGCAAGGGCACCGGCGCATTGCGGCGGGCCGTACGCGACTTCCTGGCCGACCATCCGTTCGTCAGCACCTACGAGACCGGCGGCGACCAGGAAGGCGGCGAGGGCGTCACCATCGCCAGACTGGTACTATAAAGGGCTGGACGTTGGATGCTGGATGAGGGCCGCTGGCGACTGACCTCAAACATCCAGCAAGAGCGAAGAGAGGAAGCCCATGCCTGAGACATCCGTCCCTATATGGCGCAGCGCCCTGGACATCGTGGTAGATTCGATCTCCGCAGAGCGTTTCCGCAAGGAGCTTGCCGGGCTGCGTGAGGACTATGGGAATGACCCCGACGACGCCGGGATGGCTTACACTGCCATGCTGACGGAATTGTTCGTCGAAAGCACCGGCCTGTTCGCCGCCCTCCACCTGCCACTCGAAGGGATCCCGGCTGCGCTGGCCGAGATCCGCCAGACGTTAGCTCATCTGGACTTTGACGCGCAGCGAAAGCACTTCAAACGGAACGAGCGCCACTACTACGACTGTTTCGCCAGCCGGGCCGCACCGCTTTTCGCCAAGTTGGGCGAGGCTATGGAGGCCCTGTTCAACTGTTACGTCAGCGGCGACTACGACCCGGCAGCCAACCCCGACGACCTCGTCGTCGAGGCGCTGGAGACCGCCGGAGAAGACCTGTCGCGTGCGTGTTACTCGATTACCCAGGCCGGAGCCATTGCGCTCCACAGCCGTCCGCTGTGGTGGCGCTGGCAGGCAGAGGCCGCCGGCCCCGCCGGGCTCTGGCTGATCGCCATAGCCAACCTGGTTAACAGCTACACCGGCGGCGGCCAGAAAGTCCTTGGCCTGCTCGAACAGGCCCGCGCCGAGGCCGAGCGTTCTATGCGAGAGGCGGAAGATGAAATCGAGGAAATGGAGGAGGAAGTAGAAGAAGAAGCGGAGCCTCTGGCCCCCACACGCTCGCCGATGGACGATCTCACCGGGGAACTGATTCAACAGGGTGAAAACGGATTCACACCGGACCACCTGGCGCTATGCCAGGCCCACCGTGAGGAGGCTATCCCGGTCCTGATAGACCTGGCCACCGACGAGCATCTGCAAATGGAGGATGCGCCCGGCGATGGATATGCTCCCATCAGCGCCGTTCACCTGCTGGGAGAATTGAAGGCCGTGGAGGCCGTCCCGCATCTGATTGACGTCGTCGCCGACGCCGACCAGGACGCTATCATAGCCGGCGCCGCCGTTCACGCCCTGCGGAATGTTGGCCCCCCTGCGCTGTCACCCGTGCTGGCCTTCATGCGCTATTCGTGGGACGTGGAGACGAAGACGACGCTGGTCGAGGTGGTGGATGAATTTGGCCAGCGCGACGAGGAAACCTACCAGACGCTGGTCGCCGTGTGGGAGGAAGCAACCTGGGCAGAGGGCAAGTGCTTGCTGGCCCATCCCCTGGTGCGCACCGGCGGCGAGCAGGCCATTCCGCTGCTCGAGGCGGCGCTGGAGGACCCCGAACTGGAGAACCTGCTGGACTATGACGAGATCGCCAACGCGCTGGAAGAACTGGGCGTCGAGGCTCCTCCACCGCCAGAGGACCTGGAAGCGGGGGGTGACTTGGACGCGGGGGATTTCGTCCGCTTCGCGCTGTTGACGATCGGCGCCCCGGAGCACCTGTCGCATTTCGCCGACACGGCCCCGGAAGAGTGGCGGTCATATCCAGACGACCTGGCCCACCTCTACGCGGCGGTCGAACGCGATAGGCTGAACACGCTGATCGCGCTGCAGGCGATCACCCTGCCGGAGGTATTCACGCTGCTGACGCCCCGCCTGCTCGAAGCAGTAGAGACGCTCACGTTTGATGCGCCGACCGGCGACTACCCCCGTTGGCTACGCCAGGCCTACGCCCACCTGGCCGAGTGTGCCGGCCCTGAACTCCAACGCTACCTCGCCGGTGCACTCTTATCGCTCCACCACTATCTCAGCAAAGATTATGACATCACCACTGACCCAGACCAACTGCTGGCAGCCGCTCGCGGACTTGCTGCCAACGACGAGCAGCAGCGTCGCCTGTTTGGACAGGCAGGAGCACTCGCGCTCCATGGTCGTCCCTTCTGGTCACTCTGGCCTGACGAAACCGACCACCCGCTATCGGATTGGCTCAGGGGGCTGATCCGCTTCCGTGACCTGCTGGGCCAAGTCGGGCAGATTCCACCGCACCCCTCCACCGAGATCAAGCCTGCGGAACTCGTTGCTGCTTTGACGGAATCGCTGGAAGAACGGATGGCCAAAGAAGCACCGCCCGCCATAGCCCAACTCCTCGACGTGCTCGTCACTCAGAATCAGGACACCCTCTCACCCGCGCAACGCCGCCGTTTTGTCCAGCAGCGCGCTGCCGTCGTCCCTTACCTGATCCGCATCGTGGAAGACAAGTGGTACCAGTACGAGGACAGTCCAGGAGGGGGATGGGCGGCCATCCTGGCCGTGCGCGTGCTGGGCGAACTCAAGGCCACGCAGGCCATCGAAGCGCTCGTGCGCGTCGTCGCCGACTCAGAACCCCAGGACATTGTCCACGACGCGGCCCTGTTTAGCCTGATGGCCATCGGTTCCCCTGCTTTCCCGGCTGTGGAAGCCTACGTCCACTACGGGTGCAGCAACGAGACCAAGACATCCCTGGCCGAGGTACTGGGCTGTATCGGCCAGAAAAACCCGCACACTTTCGCGCTGCTGCGCCAGGTGTGGGAGGCCGCCGACTGGTCCCAGAACCGGCGCATGGTGGCGCTTGCCTTCGGCGACCTGCGAGACCAGCGCGCCCTCCCCCTCCTCCGGAGCGCCCTGCAGGACCAGGCGGCTGACAGATTGGATGTAGATTACGTCCACTGGGCCTTGCGACAACTGGGGATTCAAGCGCCACCGCCATCTATGAAGAAATCATCACGCCTTATTACTCCTGCGCCCTACAACTACCGCCTGTTCTACGACGAATTCGACGTGCCACAGAGAGCCAAGTATACTGTATGGGGCGAACCACTCTGCCCCGACTGTGGCCAGCCCCTGGTGCAGGACGAAAGCGGCAATTGGACCCATCCACCAGAACAGCCATCTTTCCGTCCCGCTTCTGGCGACTCGAGGCACCGGCGCAGAGAGAAAAAACATCACTGACTGTGGAGGTTCGAAACCAATGATCCACGTTGAAGTCTGGCTCTACGGGCCGATCGCGCGCTACGCAGGCGAGCAAAGCCGGGGCAGTTACGCCGAACTGCACCTGGAGCTGCCCGCAGGTAGCACCATGCAAGACCTCCTGGAACGCCTGGGACTTCCACCCGAGGAGAAGGGCATCACGTTCGTCAACGGCAACCTGGCCGCGCTGCCAGGGCTGGATACAGACCGCGACCTGGTATTGCAGGATGGCGATCGGGTGGGCATCTCCCACCGGCAGAGCATGTGGCCGTTCCAGTACCGCTGCGGCGCTTCCGTGACGCCCCAGCTCCAGGATGCGTTCCGCCAGCAACAGAATCAAGGACTGCACCACGCATATACTGAACCCAAGTGACTGCTCACCCTCCCGCAGGTTCGGACAACAACCTGCGGGAGGGTAGCAAGAGGAAGATTACATGGAAGCCAAGTTGAGAGAGCTGAAGGCACGTCTCATCGAGATTGACGACCTCGAATCTGCGGCGGAGCTATTGGCGTGGGATCAGAATACGTACATGCCGCCTGGCGGCGCGCCGGCCCGCGCGCGCCAGATTGCCACGCTGCGCCGGCTGGCGCACGAAAAGCTCACCGACCCCGCCATCGGGCAATTGCTCGACGACCTGCGCCCGTACGAGGAAAACCTGCCCTACGACTCGGACACGGCCAGCCTCGTCCGCGTCACGCGGCGCGACTACGAGCGGGCAGTGAAAGTTCCAGCGTCGTTTATTGCGCAACTCTCCGACCACACGTCCGCGTCTTACCAGGTCTGGACGGAGGCGCGGCCGGCGAACGATTTTGCCCGCGTGCAGCCCTACCTGGAGAAAACGCTCGACCTGAGCCGCCAATTGGCGGGTTTCTTCCCCGGCTACGAGCACATCGCGGATCCCCTGATTGGCTACTCAGACTATGGCATGAAGGTTTCGACCATACGCGCGATCTTTGCGGAACTGCGGGAGCAGCTCGTGCCGCTCGTGCAGGCGATCACGGCGCAGCCCACTGCAAACGACGGGTGCCTGCACCAGACCTTTCCCGAAGCGCAACAGTTGGCGTTCGGGCTCGAGGTCGTCAGGCGCTTCGGGTACGACCTGGCGCGGGGGCGGCAGGACAAGACCCCCCACCCGTTCACGACCGACTTCTCGATCGGCGACGTGCGCATCACGACGCGGGTCAAGGAGAACCACCTGGGCGAAGCGCTGTTCAGCACGATGCACGAGGCCGGCCACGCCATGTACGAGCAGGGCATCCGCATGGACCTGGAGGGCACGCCGCTGGCCGTCGGAACGTCGGAGGGCGTCCACGAGAGCCAGTCGCGCCTGTGGGAAAACGTCGTCGGGCGCAGTCACGGCGTGTGGCGATTCTTCTACCCCAGGCTGCAGGCAGTCTTTCCCGACCAATTGGGCAACGTGCCGCTGGAGACGTTCTACCGCGCGATCAACAAGGTTGATCGCTCGCCGATCCGCACAGAGGCAGACGAGGTGACCTATAACCTGCACATCCTGCTGCGCTTCGGGCTGGAATTGGACCTGCTCGAAGGCCGCCTGGCCGTGCGCGACCTGCCGGAGGCGTGGCGCGAGCGCTGCCAGGCCGACCTGGGGATCGCCCCGCCGGACGACCGGGATGGCGCGCTGCAAGACGTGCACTGGTATGCCGGGCCGATCGGCGGCGAGTTCCAGGGCTACACACTGGGCGACATCATGGGCGCACAGTTCTTCGAGGCCGCGCTGCAGGCGCACCCCGAGATCGCGGGCGAGTTCGAAGCGGGCGAGTTCGGCGCGTTGCACAGTTGGCTTAAGGAGAACATTTACCAGCACGGGTCCAAGTTCACGGCAGCGGAGCTCGTCGAGCGCGTCACGGGCGGGGCCCTGAGCGTGGAGCCATACATGCGGTATCTGCGAGCGAAATACGGGGAGTTATACGGTCTGTAGAGATCACTACCCCACTTGTGAATTGGTATTTTGTACAAAACGTGCTATCATTTCCTCCAGGGTAATCAAGGTATCCGTTGTCCTGCAGGACATCAGCCTCACTTCGGCAGTGCGGCTGAAGTGTGGGCCATCAGACCCGTGCCAGGGCACCGTGCATAAGGATATTATGAAGCGGAGGACAGGCTGATGAAATTCACAATAGAATGTGAACAGGAAGAGGACGGACGATGGTTTGCCGAAGTGATTGAGCTCCCTGGCGTACTCGCTTACGGGCGTACGCCTGAGGAAGCCATGTCAAAAGTCCAGGCGTTGGGTTTGCGTGTGCTCGCTGACCGGATTGAACATGGCGAAGAAGCACCCGCTTTGATGAACATCTCTTTCGCTACCGTATGAGTCAATGGCGATCCGTGAAAGCAAAGCGCGTGCTTGCAGCCCTTCTGCGTATTGGCTGGAGTGTCAAGCGTCGCTCTGGCTCGCATTATATTCTCTCACGCCCTGGCTGGCCTGATGTTGTATTCGCGTTCCACGACAGGGAGGAAATTGGCCCTCGCATGCTGGCGCGAATCGCCAAAGTAACGGGGCTCAAGCCAGAAGACCTATAGGCCAGCATCATGTGTTTGCAGTCGCGCCTCAGTACAGTCAGAGGGACAGTTGCCTACCCTGCCGTTATTACCTGAGCGGACGCAGACTTTCACCCTATCTTGTATCTCAACATGTGGAATCTGCGCGGAGAACGACGATGCCTGCCAGGTCTGCGGCGCGATGGGCCCTGATCCTGCTGGCCGGGCTGGCCACAGTCTACGTAGCAAGATGGGCAATCCTGCCCGAGGCGCGCAAGGCGAGCCTCTATGGAGCGGGTGACACAGCCGCAAGGGTTGGCGGCTGGCCAGAAGCGCTGGCCTGCTTCCGCACGCTGGCCGAGCTCGACCCCGATTATCGAGACGTGCAGGACAGGCTCGGCGAAGCGCTCCGCCTGGATAGTACTTGCAGCGGTGATGGCCCTGGCGCTGGCCGGTACGCTTGTGGCGGTGTTCAGCGGCTCTGCACATCCAGTGGTGGCAGCAGCGCCTCTCCTGGATCCACCGTGCCCGTTGCCTACCCAGGAGCCGTTGTGGGTGATCCCGTCACCTCGCCCACCGGCCAGTTTACCCAGGTCGTCACGGTTCGCCTTGGAAATGGCGAAGCCGTGACGGTCACTGCCGAGTCCGGCCGCTTTGCCACCGTGGGTGACTTTGACGCGTATTTCCACCCCGCGTCGGTGACTGTCGCGCTGCTTCCCAACACGGTCCATCACCTGGAGGTGTTCGGCAAGGTCAGAGTCGTCGAGCACGACGGGTGCGTCTATGGCGGCTATACGCTCAGCACGCGGCGGGACAAAAACGGCGCACCGCTCGTCATCGAGCAGAGGGCGGATTTGACGCACACGGTTTATTTTCCGGTGATCATGTGCCATTAGTGCCATTTGTGCCATTAGTGCCATTTGCATGGAGACCCCCTGAATATGACAACGAATAAGAAGGATTGAACGAATGGAACTGCTAACCGCCCTGTTCGTGTTCAGCCTGTACAAGGCGACGGAAAAGATCTGGGAGAAGGGCTTTGACGCGGCGTGGGGGCCGGTGGACGAGACGCTGAAGGCGCGCTTCACCCGCTGGGCGGGGAAGGGCAAGGAGGCCGAGCGCCGGACCGCTTTTGAGAAGGCCGCCGGAATTGCCCGCGCCAACACGCTGCGCACCGCCACTGCCCCCCAACAGGCAGAGAGGATCCTAGACACGCTGAACGGTGAGCGGGACAAGAAGGGCGCCCAGGCGCTGGCCGAAGAGGCCGCCAAACTGATGCTCTTCTCCGCCGCGCCCGACGTCCCCCGGCTGGCCGAACTCTGCCGCCACACACT
>Ga0172363_10005008_pt1 | contig 10686 bp, 10 predicted proteins | sample LakKivs2_kivu2a2_FD_114541 | JGI IMG/M metagenome (GOLD analysis project Ga0172363, IMG submission 114541) | Sediment microbial communities from Lake Kivu, Rwanda - Sediment s2_kivu2a2 | ecosystem: Environmental > Aquatic > Freshwater > Lake > Sediment | place: Rwanda: Western Province, Lake... | reverse complement strand
GAAGCTCTTCGGCGGCTTCCTCTTCCGTTCCGCCGAGGACGCGCAGGATTTCCTCTACCTCGTTCTGCTGGACGCGGCCATAGACCTTGACTCGCGAGCGGATTTCATCGAGAATCTGCCCGACCTTCTGGATCTTCTCATCCGGCCCGTCGGCCATCACGACGCCATTGCGGAAGACCATATCGACGTCAAGCGTCTTGCGGATCAGCCGCAGATTCGCATCGTGGCTGCCCAGGACGGCCCGGGCTTCGTCGAAGTTCTGGAATCTTGCTATTTCCTTCAATAGACGACCCTTGACGGCGGTTGGTTCGCGGTATTCCATACCGTTCGGAGTACCGCCCAAGCCGTGCATGTTCCCTTACACGCAGGCTTGGGCTACTGCCTGTGTGCAGGATCAGCCAGCCAAATCAGCCAGCCTGCCGATGGTCAGACTGACTATGCGATCGACTACGGCTTTCCTGATGGCGCCGGGATCCACCATAGGTGAAATGCCCTCAAAGATGTGAGCCACGGTAAGGCTGAGCCCCACGTCCTCAATCCTCTGTCGCCAATAATCTCTGTCTTCAGACAGGCCCCAGGGAGCGACTGCATGTTTGTACCAGCGCTCGAAAAGATCAAAATTCGGGCTGAGGGCCAGGGTGATGCCTCTGAGAGCAACTGCTTGTCTGGCCGATGGCGGATCATAGGATGCTTGATAGACGACTGCTGCAAGGCGATCGGACGGGTCGTCAGAAGGCAGTTCAGCTTTCCCGCTTCCGATCAGCCCCGCCAGATGCAACCTGAGCCATCGAAGCGCCCTCACATGAATGGACTGCAGAGCAGCCACCAGTTGAGCTCGGGAAACGCCGCGAACAATGAAATCATGTGGGAAATTCATCATCTGCAGCGGTTCGCCGGCTGCTTCGCAGATCGCCGCCAAGTCTTCATCGATATGCCTGCCAAGCTCTGCCGCGTCGCCCCGCTTCATATATAGCACATACCATTGCAGAGCCAGCGGACCACGCCCTGTCCTGCGCATGTCTTCCTGTGTGATGCCGGGAAAAACACCCTCAAGCGCTACGGGATCAAGCCTTGTTATCAGACCTGATGCAGCAGACTCGCCCAAGTCCGCCTCCCTGAAGTGCCGCTCAGGACCGTCAGCTAATGCATAGGCCATGGTGCCGTCCGAGACGATTGGCGCCATCCAACCAATGGTATTGAGCGGCTGGCCATTTGCTGCAACAACCTTCAGCTGATTCATGGGCCACCTCCAGTTGCATCACGACGAGCATCGTTTTCTGCAAGCGTGGCAGGGGAGTCATCATACTGCACAAGTGGTAAGTTATTCTCTTTTCCCAAGAGCTCTTCCTCAGCAAGGAAAGCGCCGAGATTATTCGTAAGGTACAGCCTCGCATTCACGATCGAAACGCTCTCGTGCAACCTGACTTCAAAAGTCCAATCGCGAAAATCGGAATCAGGGCTGAACGAAATACCATCAATTGGCCTGGACGGTGCATCCCAGTACTGCGGAGCCGAATCGAAAAAGGCCGCAAGATGATGGCCGAAGTAGTCGTGAAACAAGCTCAGCTCAACAGAATGGCCTTGCACGTATTCGGCCGGTGATGCCGCTCCGATGTTTGCCCATGGAAGCTTGGACCGCCCATAAATCACGCCGCCGGAATCGAAAGGCGTGGCCCTTCCTTCTGAAACAGCATCATCGCTGAGAGATAACAAGAAAGTGGCTTCGCCCGCGGAATTGGGGAACGCCCGCCCAGCATAGAAGTAGATAGCCGGTGGCTCCTCAAGCTTCTCTTCAGCGCATCTTGTGGCCTCCGCCTTGCTGAGTGGATCCGGTGATAAGGCCCCCCCTTCAGTATCTCGGGCAGTGCACGGGAGCCATGCCTGACTACGTGGAGCAGAGGTGTTCTGCTGGCGCACTGCTGAGCCCATTCATCGCACACTACATTGCTGAGATTTGCGTACGTGTGCATAAGTCACCGGGAGAGAGCCCCATACCCATTTTAGCATGATGCTCCGGCAGATCAATCTCATGCCTGGCAAAGCGGCTCCATGAGATAAAACCCCATCGGTGCGCTGATCAGTATCGAATCGATCAGGTCGAGTGCGCCGCACACCTTGGGGAGGATGACGGCGGAATCCTTGACGTTGCATCCTCGCTTAAGCATCGATTCGGCCAGGTCGCCAAACTGCGATGCGGCATTTACCAGCACGGCGAACGCGATTGTCCACGGAAGCGAAAGCCGCCACGGAAGCAACGCCGCCAGCAGGAACGCTGCAATGAGGCTCAACGCCAAGCCCCCGAGCGAGCCTTCGATCGTCTTGTTGGGGCTGATGACGGGGGCCAGCTTGTGCCGGCCGAAAAACTTCCCGCTCAGGTAACCCCCGATGTCGGCAGTCTTCGACACGGCAACAAAGTAGAGGACGAGAATCGCGCCGTGCTCGGCCGACAGCGAATGGATGCGGACGATGTATCCGCCCAGCACGCCGACGTAGAACGCGCCGAACAGCGTGATCGCGACGTCGCGGACGGCGTCGGGCTTCTCCGTGCGGAAGCGTTTGCCGATGCCGATGAACGCGACGAGCGCCAGTGCCGCAAGCAGGCCGCAGCTTTCAAAGGACCAACCCCACTTCGCAGCCATCCATGGCAGGTTGAACGCGGCAACGGCGGCAAATATGCCCCAGGCCATCGACGGCTTCGCCCCGGCGCCGCGGGCCATCACGTAGAACTCGTGAGCCGCCGCACCGATCAGTGCCGTTCCCACGATTCCCGCCGGCACCGACAGGTTCAGCAGGATGTCAACGAGCATCGCCCCCAGGAACAGCACGGCCAAGAACAAGCCGGTCAGCACTCTGATGATGAACATCGTGATCCTTCAGGCCACCAAATTTCCGGTCTCTGCGTCCGAAATCCGCGATGGCCTCGCGAAGATGCTCTGCCCGGAAATCCGGCCAGCAGACGTTCGCTATCCAGATTTCGGCGTACGACGACTGCCACAGCAGGAAATTGCTGAGCCGCATCTCGCCCGCGGTGCGGATCAGCAAGTCGGGATCGGGAAACGGCTTTCCATGCGAATCGGTGTAAAGATGCTGCTGAAAAAGATGCTCGTCGATCTCGTCGGGCGAGAGCTCGCCGGCTTTCACCTTGGCGGCGATCTTCCGCGCGGCATCCACGATCTCGGCCCGGCCGCCGTAGTTGAGCGCGAGGACGGCGACGAGGCCAGTGTTGCCGCTGGTGCGTTCCACCACTTTCCGCAGTTGCCTGCGCACACCCTCCGGCAGGTCATTGGTGCGGCCGATGGTCTGCAGCACGACGTTGTTCTTCATCAATGCCTTTTCCTCACGAACCAGGAACTGTTGGAGAAGGTTCATGAGGAAGGTGACCTCGTGCTTGGGCCGCTTCCAGTTTTCGAGCGAGAATGCGTAGAGCGAGAGGTATTGAACGCCGAGTCTGCAGCATTCTTCGACGACGGAGCGGACGGATTTCGCCCCTTCCCTATGGCCGCTGGTTCTGGGCAGATTGCGGCTGCGCGCCCATCGCCCGTTGCCGTCCATTATGATGGCGACGTGCCGCGGGATCACGCTGAAAGCTGTCGTTGTTTGCAGGCTCGTAGGATCGATTCCTCCAGAATGCGGAATTCAGAATTCAGAATTCAGAATTCAGAATGAACGGCGGCCATCCAGCAACGACGATAAGCTTTCGGGGCTTGCTCCGCAATTCGGGCAAGGCCGAACACAATGGTTCGCCCCTACGAACGGCGGGCGTTTTTCCGTAGGGGCGAACGATTGTATTCGCCCTGCGTGTGCCTCGACACATGCACACCAGAGCGGTGCAGCACCAATTCTGAATTCTGAATTCAGCTACGGATAGAACACCTGGCTCCTCTCGCTTCCCACGGAGACAAGCTCGATCGGCACGCCGACCAGCCGCACGACGTAGTCGAGGTACTTGCGGGCGGCCGGGGGCAAATCCGACATCTTGCGGACTGCCGACAAATCCTCCTGCCAGCCGGGCAGCTCGTCGTATACCGGTCGGCAGCGCTCGAGCACCGAGTAATCGCTGGGCACGGTGTCGAACCGGTCGCCGTTGCACTCGTACGCGGTGCACACCTTCAGCATTGTCTGGCCGGAGAGCACGTCGAGCTTGGTGATGGCAAGCTTGTCGACGCCATTGATTGCGGCGGCGTATCGTGCGGCCACGCCGTCGAGCCAGCCGCAACGGCGAGGCCGGCCGGTGGTTGCGCCAAACTCGTCGCCGCGCTTGCGGATGGCCTCGCCCACCGGGCCGGTCACCTCGGTGGGAAACGCCCCTTCGCCCACGCGCGTGGCGTATGCCTTCAGCACGCCAAGCACGGGGCCGATCAGTTTCGGGGGCACGCCCGTGCCCGTGCACACGCCCCCCACGGTGGTGTTCGAGGACGTCAGGAACGGATAGGTGCCGAAATCGATGTCGAGAAGGCTGCCCTGCGCCCCTTCGAACAGCACGTTCTTGCCCTCGGCCAGCGCGTCCAGCAGCAGCCTGATCGTGTCCTTCACCAGCGGTTTCATCTTCTGGCCGAGCGCTCGGTATTTCTCAAACATCGGCTCGAACTCAAGCGGATCAAGCCCGTAGATCTTCGTGAAGAGCTGGTTTATCACGGCGAGATTCGCCTTCAGCAGGCGGGCGAGGGCGTCGGGATTGATGATATCGGCGGCGCGAATACCCACGCGGCCCGCCTTGTCGCGATAGCACGGGCCGATTCCGCGCAAGGTGGTGCCCACCTTCCCGCTCCCCAATGCCTGCTCCGACGCGGCATCGAGCACCTTGTGATAGGGCATGACCATGTGGGCGCGGTCGCTCACCACGAGCTGCTCGCAGACGGCCACGCCGCGTGCCTCGAGCTGCTCCACTTCCTGGATGAGCAGCTCAGGATCGACCACCACGCCGTTGGCGATCACGCACTGCTTGCCCGGACGAAGGATCCCCGACGGCACCAGGTGGAACACGAATTTTTCGCTGCCCACCACCACCGTGTGGCCGGCATTGCTGCCGCCCTGGTAGCGAACGACGATGTCGGCGTCCTTCGAACAGATGTCGACCACTCTGGCCTTGGCTTCATCGCCCCAGATCATACCGATAACACAGGTGCTGGGCATCAGTTGTCCCTTATCTCAAAAGCGAATCACACAACTCAGGGCTGCAGGTGCACAGGCTACAGGATCGAGCGCACAGTGCCGAAAAGGCGACGGGCTTGCGTTCACCTTCAAGGCGGATCGGACAAGCCTATGCCAACGCGAGAAGGACCGTCGCCAGGGCCGTGGACCACAACGAGAGCGTGGTCACGACGATGATCGCCAGGGGGAGCAGGGAGGCCACCACGGCGCCGCCTGCGGATAGCGCGTAGATCTCCTTGATGCCGATGATCACGAGAATCCAGGCCCAGAGCACGATCAGCGGCAGCACCGGTATCGAATAGAGCAACGAGCCGGTGCCCCCCAGCAGCGAGAGGAGCAAGCCGCAGGGGGTGCACAGGATGAACGGAGCCGCCGCCAGCCCCAACGCTGCCAGGAACCGGCCGAAGTTTCCGTAGCCCCCCATCAGGTTGGCCGCCGCGTGGATGAGCCCGCCCAGGAACAGCCACGTAGCCAGGGCCGTGGTCGCGACGAGCGCCATGTACAGAATGACAATCACCGCGCCCTTCGGCCCGCTGGCTTGCGCTCGCAGGAAGGCAAACGCCACGGCGTTGCTCACCGCCCCCGCCAGCAGCATCACGATACCCGTCCCCAGGGCCGGGACCGTGCGAATCCTCCGCATCGCCGCCGTCGGATGCGTCATCAGTGCATAGGCGATCTGTGCGTTCACGTGAAATCCTTTTGGGCAGTTCATAGTTAAGAGTTATGAGTTAAGAGTTATGAGTTAAGAGTTATGGGTTAAGAGTCGCCGGAAGCCAGCCCCGCGAACGGCTGCCGGTCCGACGACTTCGGCTCTTGACTCTTAACTCATAACTCTTGACTCTTAACTTTCAACTTATTTCAGCACTCCGCCCGGGAGATACAGGTACTCCAACCGCACGGTCGTGACGCTGTCGAGCGTTTCGGAGGCGGCCGCGCCCATGCTGTTGTCTGATCCTCCGGACGAAAGCAGCTCGCCGCCGATGAACTGTAGGACGTCGCCCAACTGCACCTTGGTGGTGATCTCCGGGGCGTCGGCGGCGAGCCCTCCCAGGCGCTTCGCCTCGTCGATGGCTTTCTGGAAGTCGCCCACGTCGTCTACCAGACCCAGGTCCTTGGCTTCTGTGCCGATGAAAACGCGGCCATCGGCCAACGAGCGGAGCTTCTCGACCGCCTGCTCGTCGGTGGCGGGGGGCTCCGCCAGGTTGGTCGGATCGTGCATCTTCTCCTTGATCGCGTTCAGCCTGCTCGCCTTCACCGCGCCGAAGAACTGATCGTAGACCTTCGCGATTTCCTGATTGAAATATGCCTCCTCATCCGGCTTCATTTCACGCAGCGGCGAGCCCGCGTCCTTCATGGCGCCGCTGGTCAGCACGCGCGTCTTGATCGCAAGCTTGTCTTGCAGCAGGCCCTGGATGTTGGGGAAGATGGCGATCACGCCCACGCTGCCGACCAGCGAGCCGGGGTTGGCGAAGATCTTCGTCGCGCCGCACGATACGTAGTAGCCGCCCGACGCGCACAAGTCCGATACCGATACGACCACCGGTATCCCCTTCTGCTTCAGGCGCAGCACCTCCTGGTAGAGCTCCTGGCTGGCGGCCACGTTGCCGCCGGGGGAGTTCACCCGCAGCACGATCGCCTTCACCTGCGGATGCTCGCCCATTTCCTTCAGGCGCTGCACCACGCCATCGGCTTCGCTGTATCGCCCGGCGAATCCGGGCTCGTCGGCGCTGCGGATCGCGCCGAACAGCGGTACCACCGCGTAGCCGTCGGCGCCGCCAAACAAGGACGGCACCTGCACGTGTGCCGGCTGCTCAGGAGCACGCAGCATCGACATCACGGCGACAACGATCGACGCGATGAACAGGATCGCCATGAACCCGACTACCAGTTTTTCCTTCATCGGCTCATCATCCTTGCGGCTGCAGGCTGCAGGCCACAGGCTGCAAGGCAGACAAGACAGGCGCCTTCTGCAACCTGAAGCCTTCGTTGATTGCCCTCGTCCGTTCCGGGGCAGACGTGAAATCCCGCCCCACGCCCGGTGTCGCATCTGCCATGAAATACCAAGGCATGGCGCATGCAAACGACACACCGTGACGTAGTTTCAGTATAGTGCGAAAATGCCCGAAAATCAAGACAAAACTGGCGTCTGACGAGAAGCAGGCTTGGGCGAACGCGACGGTTCGCCCCTATCGTGCCACATGAGCACCTTATCCTCGTACGGCTCCTCAGCCAAATACCGTCACTTGGCGGACCCTGCGGCCTGTCCACCTGTCCACCTGCCTGTCTACCTGTCCCCCTTCTCCTCGCCCTTGGCGACCTTGATCGCCTCCGACAAGTCGATTGTGCCCGCGTAAAGCGCCTTGCCGATGATCGCTCCGCTCACCTTTGTCTCGCGGAGCCTGCGGATGTCGTCGAGCGATGCCACCCCGCCGGAAGCGATCACCGGCACTGGCACCTCGTCGGCGAGGGCGGACGTGGCGGCGACGTTCACGCCGGTCAGCATCCCGTCGCGGGCGATGTCGGTGAAGATGATCGCGCACACCCCGGCTTCGGCCATGCGCCTGGCCAGGTCGGCCGCATTGATGTCCGAGCCTTCTGTCCAGCCCTCGACGGCGACCATTCCCTCGCGGGCATCGATGCCGGCTGCGATCTTGCCGGCGTGGCGCCTGCACAATTCCGCGATCCACTCCGGGCTGACGGCCGCCCGCGTGCCGATGATCGCCCGGGCCACGCCCAGCTTCACCACCACGTCGACGTCCGCGTGGCTGCGCAGGCCCCCGCCGAACTCGATGGGCACGTCCACCGCCCGCCGGATCGACGCCAGCACCTGGATGTTCTGCGGCTTGCCGGCGAACGCGCCGTCGAGATCCACCACGTGGATCATCTCGGCGCCCGCCGCCTGCCACTGCTTCGCAACGTCTACCGGATTCGCCGAGTAGACCGTCTCGCTGTCCTTCGCTCCCTGAACCAACCGCACGCACCTCCCTGCCTTGATGTCAATAGCAGGAATGATGATCATTTCGCTCTCCGTGTTCTTTGTTGCCCCAGAGTGAACTGATCGTTGTGCCAACTCAACAATTCTATCGCGTTGGCGGGAGATATTCAAGCTTTTCCCCGATTTTCGGCAATATCGCGGTTTCTGATTCGTCTCGGGGTGTGTCTTCGACACGAAGGCACGAAGGCGCGAAGAAGCATGAAGGATGAAAAGCAGATTGAAGCAATCCGGGCTCATCTTCAACTTCTTCGTGCAACTTGGTGCCTTCGTGACTTCGTGTCAAGAACATGCCGCCCGTCTTACGCTTCTCCGTTCTGGCCTCTTGCCGCCGTCCTCACGTCTTTACCCACGGAGCACGCGGCTCGTTCCGGCCATTACAAGCTATTACGTCCGATCCCCCATCATCGTTGATTCCGGGCGGAACGGGTCGTACAATCGAGTTATGGATCATTCCGCACAGAAAGGCATAGCGATGAACAGACGCGGCGGATTCACCCTCGTCGAGATGCTCGTGGTGGCGGCGGTCATCCTCGTGCTGGCGGGGCTGCTGCTGCCCACGCTGATGGGCGCCAAGGAAGGCCAGCTCGTGCGAAACTGCAGGGCTGAGATCGAATACCTCAACACCGTCATCGAGCAGTACAAGAACGATTTCGGCGATTACCCGCCGTCGAGGATCGTCCACTTCGGGCTGCAGAGGCTCGGTAATACGTTCGATAATGAAGGCAACATGGCCCTCGTGAGGCATCTCGCCACACGGAAGGGATCCGGCCCGTACCTGCGATCCTACATGCTCGCTAACGGTGAGAAGATCAGGATCGCCGGGCTGATGATGTCGGAGAGCGGGCAAATCCCCGCACCTGATCCGGAATGGGCGTTCACGGAGCAATCGCATGAATACCGCATCATGCTGGACCCATGGGGAATGCCTTACATTTATTTACATAATCGTGACTACGCTTCCGATAAGAAGGATGTCTATACTGTAGAAGGACGCACCACGGCCGGCGGCTTCGAGTCGCCCAGCACGGTCACTGCCGTCCTCAAGCGCGACGATAAGGGCAATCCCGTCGAAGGCGATTACCAGCAGCCTTACTCGTTCCAACTGTGGTCCTGTGGCCCCAACCGCACCAACGACGGCGGCACGGGCGACGACATTATTTCCTGGTGACCTGATGCGGCATCCCCGGCACATCTGCGCGTTCACGCTCATTGAGCTGCTCGTGGTGATCGGCATCATCTCGATCGTGATCTCGATCGGCGTGGGCGCGTACATCAGCATGAACAAGGACCTCGCTTGGCAGGCGGCGGTCACCACCGTCAGCTCGCTGCTGACGGCCTGCCGCAACGCCGCCATGGGCGACCGCGCCCCCGCGGCGCTCGTCATCGTCACCCAGCCCGTGCCCGACGAGCGCGGCATGCCTGCGGGCATGGCCCTCTGCAAGGAGATCTACGCCGTCAGGCTCAAGCGCGTCGGCACGTGGCACTTCGAGCATGAATTCGGCTCCCGGTCCGCATCCGGCGAGCAGCCCCCCGTCTCGTTCCTCACCGGCGCCTTCGGCCAAACTGCCGACGCTACCGGCCTCGACGATGCATCGCTTGTCGAGGGCAAGTACGGCAAGGCCCTCGAGTTCCTGCGATGGACCGAATCCGCCGGCGCTACCGACTCGCACGCCGCCATGCTGACAGTCCAGAAGCTCCCGGCCTACGACATCCGCGAGGGCATCCGCATCTCCGCCTGGGTCCGGCCCGAGCTGCCCCCGCCATCGGCCGCCGGCCCGCACATCTACACCGTGGCCGCGAAACCCGCGGCGGGTTCGACCGACACAAGCGTCTATTCACTCAAGCTCGCGCTCGCCGGCGATGAACGGCTCTTCCAGCTCGTCGGCGGTGTCGTGCCCGATGGTGCCACGCTGCCCCACGAAACGTGCTCGCAGCCGATGATCCGCCCCGGCGAGTGGACGCACGTTTCCATGCTCTACGCCCCCGGCGGTTACGTCGAGCTGTTCGTCGACGACGAGCCGCTCACCCGCGAGCACCACGGCATTGAGTATTATCCCGAAGAGACTGCAGTCCCGGACGGTCCGATCTGCCGCTCCACCGAATCGCTCATCATCGGCTCCGACGGCACCAACGGCTTCCACGGAGCGATCGACGAATTGACCGTCGACGCCATCACAAAATCCGACCGCAGCACGCTCCCCGGCAACGTGCTCGTGAAGGTGGAGAACCCGACCCAGATCAGCGTCTATCACAAGGACGGCCGGACGGAGGAGAAATACACGTTCATCTTCGACCGCACCGGCCGCCCGACTCTGGATGAAGACAGCTTGCCCCTGATCACCATCTGCTCCACCGGCAGCCCCGTGGCAACGATGATCAGCGTGGAGCGGAGCGGGGCAGTGCGGATGTGGCAGGAGACGAGAAGAAAGTAAAAAGGAAAAAGGAAAAAGCAGGAAGAGACGACGCGAGAACGCCAGGACGTGAAGAAGGTTCGTCCGTGTGCGTCCGTGAATGTCCGTGTTCGTCCGTGGCGCTGGCCG
>Ga0172363_10005007_pt1 | contig 10687 bp, 11 predicted proteins | sample LakKivs2_kivu2a2_FD_114541 | JGI IMG/M metagenome (GOLD analysis project Ga0172363, IMG submission 114541) | Sediment microbial communities from Lake Kivu, Rwanda - Sediment s2_kivu2a2 | ecosystem: Environmental > Aquatic > Freshwater > Lake > Sediment | place: Rwanda: Western Province, Lake... | reverse complement strand
GAAAGCAACCATTGACAGAGAAGCGCGATATTCCACCATGTCTGTGACGGGTTCTGTTGCATCGCAGCAGGCGATGCGTGTGCAGACCTTCCAGGCTTTGGCAATCGTGCTTCCCTTAGCAGCTCTCGGCGTCGCCTCGGTCCTGTTTCTTTTCCATCGGACGCTGAAGGGTCTTCTCATTGGGTTCATGCCTCTGGGGTACGCGATTTTGCTCACCTTCGGGGTGCTAGGAACGATTCAGCCTCAGTTGACGCTTCTTTCGATAGCGGTCGTCGCTTTGTTGCTTGGACTGGGGGTGGATTATTCGATTTATCTTGCGAATCGATTTGCTGAGGAACGAAATGTTGAGGATAAGGTAACTCGAGTGGAGCGGACTCTGGGGTTGACGGGGAAAGCCGTGTTTATGTGCGCGTTTACGACGATTATCGGTTTCAGCTCCTTGATGACCTCAAGTTTGCCACCGATGGTGACGTTTGGTTTTAGCTGTGCGATTGGGATCACGTTTACCTTCCTCTCAGCCACCATCTTGGTCCCGTGTCTCTGCCTGATTCTCCGGTTTGAAAAGCATGAGGCGATTCATCAATGGAGACGGTTCGCGAGATTCCTGGTGGAGTATCGGAAGCGATTGTTCATGATGGCGTGTTTCTTCATTGTTCTTTCCGTCCTAGTTCTTCCACGAGTAACCACTGACGTCAACTACCTGGATATGGCGCCACAGGGCATCCCTGAAGTCGAAAAACTCCTGGAATACTCACGGAATTTTGGCAGCGGGGCAAATTTCAACGCCTTGTACATTGAAACAGAAAGCCAAGGTTTGACATACCCTGAAGTGATAGAAGCGATATATACTATGGAGGAACAGATCCGAGCGGTGGGTGGGTCAGCGTACTCGATTGCTGACGAGGTTAAGCAAATCCAGGATGTGTTAGACCGCAGCGTCATTATTGAAAAACTCGCGGAATTTATGGGAGTGAATGTCATTATCCTTGATAAGATCGCACAAACCGGGCTTGTGGATGAACAATATTCGAAGACCATCATCCTGGTAACCTTCCCGGCTGGTCAAAGCGTAAAAACATATGAAAAGTTGGTTAATAGCGTCAATGAGATAGCGAAAAACACGGTCATCCCTCATAACGGGTATGTCTCTTCCCTGACCGGTCAGGATGTGATCACTGTTGAGATCGATAAGCAAATTATGAGTTCCCAAACGATCTCCCTTTCGATAGCTTTGTTGTTGGTCTTAGCTTGTTTAATCATTGGATTTAACTCTATTGGCATCGGATTCTTAGCGCTCCTTCCTGTTCTCACGGTCATCGCATGGGAACCTGGTGCGTTGGTCATGCTTGACATTCCCCTTTCCATTATCAACATCACAGTTGCTTCTATTATGATTGGCACGGGGATTGATTATAGTATCCAAACCACACAACGGGTACGAGAAGAAATCCAAAAAGGGGTTGCGAAAACCGAGGCGGTGATCACCACGATTGAAACGACAGGGTGGTCATTGGTCGGTGCGGCGGTAACCACAATTGTTGCGTTACTCTCCACCTTTGCGGTGAACATCCCCTCTTTACATCAATTCAGTATCGTCGTCATCACCCTCATCGGCTTTTCCTTAGTCGCAAGCTTATGTGTGTTGCCGACACTCCTCACATCACGTTTTATGAAGTAAAACGGGTTTTTCACGTTTTTGTTTTATACATGATTTTTCATTCACCCTATGTTTTCTCTAGAGCTTGCGGTTAGCTAAATTTCTTTTCTCTTCTGCAATCGAATCGATCTGAGGAATAAGACGTCGAAGATGAAATTCACACAGAAAAGCAACAGGCCAAGAAGAAGCTCGCCATCATACTGGGAGGAGCTCTGAGAGAATCCTCTCACATACCAATCGCCCACAAAGAAGAGGGAAACACTAATCGGCAGGAGAATCAGTAAGGGGGCGAACCAGAGTTCTAGCCGAACCAACAGCTTCCGGATATGTTCTTTGCTCGTCTCTTTCTTTTTTTCCATACTCCTCTCCTTCTTACAACGGATGAATCATCGGTGGAGGCAACACATTAATCCCCATAAGGAGGAATCCTTGCCAGAGCACAAATATAAGGATCGCCGGCAGCATCTGAATCATGAAATCATCGTCGATAACGTTGCATTTTTTTACCTCACCAACCAAGGCACCCGTCGCCCCCACCACGGAAATAAGGATGAGAGCCCACCAGTCTGCTTGATACCACATGATCAAGAAAAAGAACAAGGAGACGAGGAATCCAATAAGGGACGCCTTTGTTTTCCCAAGACGGTATCGTGTTTCACCGATGATGGGGTCGGTGAAGGAGGCGCACAGGAGACAAGGGATGGCAATCTGCTGAGGGAACAGAAGGAACAACAGGAGAACAGCGATGCCGAAATACAGGTAGCTTGCCGGTCGTTTCTTCTCATAGCTTCGTAAACCGAAGAACCGCTGGTGGTCCAGCGTTCCATGCAACCGCCGATATTCAATCGCTATCATGCAGAAGACGATACTGATTGGAACCACTATCTTAAGAAGATTCATCCATGGCTCGTCAGGGAGAAGGTAATAGAAGACAAACGATGCAGCAAACGTATGGAACACCCGGCGGAACCAATGCGCGTCAACCTCGATGGCGTTCAGCTGCTCGAAAAACTCTGTCTGGTATTTCGACATCCGTTGTTTGGTGGACTTCAAGGCGTCTTTTGCATTCATCTCTGAAAACAGCATTCGTGTACGCCATCCTTCCAAGGATCCGACAAGGGTTATTGCACGATATCCTGCCGCTCCAGCGTCATCATCCCTTGTTTACTCCCCACGATCACCTCATCAGCAAGACCGATGAACAACCCGTTCTCCAGCACACCAGGGATGTTGTTAATCTCCTTTTCCAACGCCTCAGGATCTGTAATCTTCCCGAACTCACAATCGATGATGTAATTCTGGTTATCCGTGATGAACGCTTCATTCATGATTTTCCGTAACTCCGCCGTGCACCCTAATCCCTCGAGCGCTTTCTTCGTCGCTGACCACCCGAACTTGGTGACCTCAACAGGCAGGACACAGTCACATCCGAGGCCTTTGACGATCTTTGTCTCATCGACAATGACAAGGAACTTCTTTGAATGGTACGCGATGATCTTCTCCCGGGTGAGCGCACCTCCCCCGCCTTTAATCAGATTCAGATTCGAATCGACCTCATCCGCTCCGTCAATCGTCAGGTCAATCTCCACGCGGTCGTCAAGCTCGATCAACGGGATCTTCAACTCTGTGGCCAATCGTTTGGTTTTCAACGAGGTGGGGACCGCTTCGATCCTCAAACCGTTCTTCACCATCTCCCCGATTTTTTTAATCGCAAATTCAACAGTGGAGCCTGTCCCAAGTCCGACCACCATCCCGTCTTCAATGTACTGTGCTGCTTTCTCAGCAGCCTGTTTTTTCATTTCTTGTTGTTCCACAAGCCCACCGACAGGGTAATGGAACAAGGGATACAAAAACTTATACATCTTCCGCTATTACGGAACTGGGAACTATGCTAGGAAAATGTGACGAACACGGGTATTTCCGTGGAGACGTCTGTCCAATGTGTAATACGAAAGGAAAATTTCTCATGAGTGATCGTGAGCTTGACTCTCTTGGTCGTATCATGGCCGGGGTTCTCCGTCATTTCCCGGAAAAACTTGGGGTGACCATGGATGGTCGTGGCTGGGTTGATATCTCTGAGTTTGTCGAAGCGGTCGGCGGGAGCAGATCAGGGTTTCAATGGCTTCGTGACCATCATGTGGAGGCGATCGCGCTTACCGACCCGAAAGGCAGGTATCAGGTCGACGGGGGGATGATTCGGGCTACCTACGGGCATACCATAGACATCCGTCTCGATGATTTACCGCTCGCGGAGATTGATGAGTTTTTCTATCCGGTAACAGAAGAGGAAATCGACATCATCCTTGAAGGGGGTTTGAACCCGATCGATCGAAAAAACGTGCATCTCAGCGGTAGCATCGAAAAAGCAATTGAGGCGGGAAAGGTTCGAACGGAAATTCCCCTGATTCTACGGATCGATGGGAAGAGCGCAAAAGAAGACGGAGTGAAGATCTTCCATGCCGGCAAGGACGTCTACATCACCGAGCGGATCGATGCGAAATACATCTCGAAAGCAGACGTCCCAGACACTTCCATAACCACAAAGGATACCACCGTGGAGGCTGTGGAAGAAGAGCCACCTTCCGAACCGATTCACCACGACGAGACTGAGGAACCAGTCTCGCAGAAACCGAAACGGAAGAGTAAGAAAAAAACAAAAAAGCCCAAATCTAAAGAGTAACACCCTTCATTTTTCTTTCACAAAGGCAATGGTATCCTGGCCGGCTTTCACCGGGTCTCCTATTTTCACGGGAATCGACTGTATTTTCTCTGCTGGAAGAAACACATCCACCCGTGAACCGAGTCTGATGATCCCGATGCGATCCCCTTTCTTGAGCATCTCGCCTTCCTTGATATAGGGGTAGATGCGGCGGGCGATCAGTCCTGCAAGTTGAACAACCGTGATTTCCCCAAGCGCGGTGTCGATGGTGATGACGACACGTTCATTCAGGTCTGATTCTTTTTTCCATGCTCTCAGGTGATAGCCTGGGAAATGCGTCATTTTCGTAATGCGTCCGTCGAGAGGCATCCGGTTGATATGCACGTTGTTGACCTCCATGAACGTCGAGATGAGATACTGGTGATTCTCCAGTTTGATGTCTCTGATTTTTCCATCTGCGGGTGCGACGATTCCCTGGGCTATGGTTCGTTCAGGGTCGCGGAAGAATATCAGGAAAAAAACAAGGATACAAAAAACAGGGATAAATCCCACGAGGAACCAAAGGGATAACCAACTCAGCACGAACAACACGATGCTGAGAATGATGGGGGGTGCGACCCAGGACCAACAGCCTTGTGCGATTCTCATAACCTCTCACTTGCTGAGCGTGAATGGATGCCACATTCCCCACCCTTTTTAAGGGTTTTTCTCCATCGGCCGTCTCGTTCGCTTTCATGATCGAAAATCGGAACGGTGCAGGGTTTGCATCCAAGTGATCGGATTCTTCGCCCATCCGCATACTTTTTTTTATACCAGGGATGCACCGGTATGTTATTATTTTTCAGATACCGCCATATCTCCTCTTCCGTCCAGCTGAGAAGCGGGTTGATTTTTGTCTCCCGGTCGCTTATTTTTTCGATTTCAGTGACATATCTCCTCGTATACCCCTCGGAGTTGCGTAATCCACTGAACCATGCCAATAATCCAAGCCTCATCAATGCAGAGCGGACGGGAACTACTTTTAATAATCTACAACACAAATCAGGGTCCGCATCATAGAGTTCCTGACCTGTTTCTTTTTTTATTTTTTCTACTTGTTCCTTGTAATCCTTTAGGGATAAGAGAGCGACATCGATATTTTTATTTCTCAGCACCTCTGGGACTATTTCTCCGACCATGAAAACCTTTGGGGTGATATGGTATTGTTCGACGACCTTTCCGATGAACTCAAAGGTCTCTAGTGGTTTATGAATCGTCATCACAGAAAAAATAGGGACATCAGGGTTAATGCTTCTGGCAAGATGCAGCAGCACCATGCTGTCTTTTCCCCAGCTGCAGGCGACCGCTATCCTGTTTCCGTATGTGGTAAGTGCTTCTTGGATGAGGTCTTTGGAATGTTGTATTTTTTCCTCTAAGCTCTTTTGGTTAATCTGCATTTTTTTTGGAAGAAATTTATACGGCTCGATATGCATCCGTTTCCTTCGGATCTCTTTGCGACCACCGCCAGTGATATTCACGAGGATGGTTTCCTGCGGATGGACGGTTTCTTGGGTTATCGCTTGTTGGAGGGATGCGATGGTGACCCCCGCCTCAGGAACGATGCTGACGCCTTCGAGTCTCTCGAACAACGCCTGGGCTTGTTCGATTTCCTTGTTGGTGACACTGTACATCTCCCCCTGTGTTTTCGTGAGAACATCGTAGACGCCACCGACCAACGAGTAGGCAGGGAACCGGTTGGTCAGCACGTGGGCTGTCGTCTGGTCAATCAGGTGTTTTGCTGACTCGGTTTGGAACCGTTCGTCGATCGTCCGAGACCGGTTGGTCCATGCGTCATACATCGGGGTGTAGGGATGATTTTGGGAGCCGTGGATTTTCAGGAGTTTGTTGCCGAAACGTCCGTCGAGGAGCAGCCGTTGGGCTGCTTCGTAGGCTGCGATGGCGCCAGGCCCGGAACCAAGAGCCTGGAAATAATGATCCGGGAGATGGCCTAGGAATCGGGTCGCATCCAGCACCATGGTTCCGACGCTATCACGACGACCGACATTCCGGTACCCGCCTTCAGAGAGGTATCCTTCAACTCGGGAGAATTGGTTTGCAAGGTTGATAGCATCATAATAATCACCATAGATCGGGAAGAGCCGTGTGTAGGGATTGGTTTTGGAAAAGGACCAGATGCGCCTAACCCGTGCGTCTTCGGTGGCAAACAAAAAAATCGGGTACCGAATCAGGTTTGAATAGTGCACAAAGGAGATCGCGTTGTTCCCATCGGAGGACATGACCAGGGGTTTTCCTGAGTCAAACGTTCCCATGACGCGTTGGAATGTCACCTCTGCTTCCAGGTCTTTAAACGACCCGGTCTGGCACTGGGGGTAGGCATTGAGGCAGATGATGAGATTCTGAAGCCCAAGATGTGCTGCAAGGTTCGTACTTTTATACGTATGAAAAAAACTCCCTTGGTCCATGAGTCGTTGGTCGATGTGTTGTATCGGAAGCCAGTGATGATACCGCCAGATCCCTGGGTAGGAATCATCGATTTTCAACGTTTTTTGTTCATAGACTGTCTGTAACAACGCATCGCATTTCTTCTCACAAGAACAGATATAATGGTCTCCAGAGTAACTCTTGCCGCATTTCAGACATTTCAGTGTGTATTTCACGCTTCACGTCGCCTCACGCAATCATAGGATATATTAATTAACATTTGGTTAGTCGATAGAGAAGAGGTAAAATATTCATTTTTCAAATCACTCATTCTTTAATCGATGATATGAGCCATCGTTAAGCCTAAATAATAGCGACTGTTACTCGATATACTTTTGTTCTGGAGGGCTTGTAGCTCAGCTAGGCTAGAGCAATCGGCTCTTAACCGATCGGTCGGGGGTTCAAATCCCTCCAAGCCCGCTGCTGTTCTTTTTTCATACGAAGCTTTAAACCAGGATTTGGTTTAGCTCCTACCACACGACAACAGAATTCACGGGGTGTCACCTATTAAAAAGAAATGTCCGCAATGTGCTGGGAAAGCATTTCGGTTATACCAAAACAAAACCATCGAGGGAAAACGCAGATGGGTACCGACCGCCTGGTGTTGTTCTGATTGTCACTTTCTGTACACCGTCGCTTCCGATACGCTGATGTATCCCATCGGGGGGAAAGAGTATGACGAATCATACAAGGGGATCTGCCCGAATTGTGACCGTAAACTTGCCCGTTTGTTTCGCCATAAAAATCCGGCGAGTGGAAAACAACAATGGATCTCCTCAGCCTGGTACTGTAACCGCTGTAAATACGTCTGGCGTGACAGAGAAGGAAAAGCATAACAGATTGTTCCTAAACAGTTATATATGGCTATCTATTTTAGGGGCAAGGTAGACAACTCAGAGGAAACTTGAATGAAACGCAGTTCACGAGTGTGGAAAAAACGAAGAAAGATGCGCTGGAAATGGCGCAAGAAGCGGATGCGACGAGAAAAGCGGATGCGAAAGCAGAAACAGTAACTCATATCATTATGGGAGCATGGTGTAACCCGGCATCATTACGGGCTCCAGTTAGGTATGATTACAAGAGGGTCATCTGACGTATGATGAGTAACTGGAGCGATGACCTACGAAGAGACCCGTCGATCTGGGTTCAAATCCCAGTGCTCCCATCCAAGTTCACGTGATAAGAAAAGAGGTAGAAAAAAAATGAAGCCAACTCTCAAAAACATCAATGCCTACACTATTTTTGCTCTCATCATCCTAATTGCAGGGCTGCTCTTCTATATCTACTGGGGTCTGCGGTATAACGTCTGGTATGACATTGGCATCTATTCCATTACAATCGTGCTTGTCTTGGGTGGTCTGCTGGGGACGATTCTGTCCCTGACTTTTGAAAAAACAGATGCAGAGCAAGAGTAGTCTTTTCCTTTGTCACGTGCGAAGTTTTATAAAGCATCTCACGGTAGGTAACCTCAATGGAACAAGAAGAGATACTGAGGAAATATTCTGGTGAATGGATCTTAGTATTCAATGACGAAATCGTAGATCATAGCGTGAACCTTGAGGACGTCCTCCGGGCTGCTGAGCAGAAGTACCCTGCAGAGAAATTCCCTGACGACCGTGTCAAGATATCAAAAGTATTATCTGGAAGTATTCATTTACGTTAGGATACCCATGTCGGAAACACCCTTCGTCTTCGAATATAACAACTACCCGTTAATCCCCATCAAGTTTCGCTCGAAAGACCGAGAGACCCCCTTAATCGATGCACTGCTGGATTCCGGGGGAGATTTTATTGTGATTCCCTACGCGATTGCAAAGTTTTTGCGACTCAAACTCCAACGAGCCGGGTGTGTCGATACCGCTGCGGGGGAAACAACCCTCTACAAGACGATGTTGACCATGGTGATTTTTCACGAGCAGAAAAAATACACGTATGACAACCTTGAGGTGCACGTTTCTGATCGGAATGACCTGCCAGTCCTTCTTGGGAGGAACCCTATTTTTGAGGACCACGAGATTCTCTTTCAGAAACATCAAAACAAATTGATACTACAACCAATTCCGCATCAATAAACCCTGTGATTTTTTTTCGAAGAGGCGGAGAGAAACTTTAAATGAGGCTTGCATGATTCTGATTCAGAGGAACATAATATGGCATACATGTATGAAGGATGGACCTTATATAAGAGGGAAGTCACCCTCAAAGGCGGACGGAAGCAAACGATTTATTATTTCAGCAAAAGAATGCCGAAAAGTGGGACTGCCTGTGACTTACCACCTGGGTATGGTGTTGGTGTTAACAAACGCACCGGCCTTCCTTATCTAAAGAAAAAATAACCAACTTCCTTTTTTCTTTACTCTCTTCGAAAGAATTCTGCGTAATCATTACCAGTATTCTTTGGTCTTGCCTCACTGAAGAGTTATTGAGATTCCAATAGTTTATAGCCGTCCTCGAGTTTGATTTTTGAAAGAACAAGTGGTGCCGGTTTATTCGGTGGGGATTTTATTTCTTGGACCTCTTTGACAATGATATTGACAGAAGGACCACATTTTTCTCGGTATCTCTCGTAGATCTTTTTAAAAATCAGCTCCAACGGCGGGTCGACATCACGCAAATCATTATCAACCACGAGGTTGACTTCAATCTCATCTATTTTATTTTGAATAATCTGAAAATACGGTATTTTATAGGTTTTTAGTTCATTTAGGACCATGGAGACCATTTCAAATGATTGAGCCGGGTACACCCTTCCATCTGGGAGAATCACTCGCGCACTGATCCTGCCTTCCACACCGTTTTTGAAAATGGGTGTCTGAACACCGCAGGGACACTCGCATTCCGGCAGCAACGTCACCCAATCATCCATTCCTGTGTATCTGATAATGGGGGTTCCTTGACCAAATAATCGTGTGACAACGATGTGTCCCCGTTCGCCGGGACCAAGGACTTTCATGTTCTCATCGATTACTTCCACATCGTAAAAATCATGATTAATATGCCAGGTGCCTTCAAGGCACTCATAGGTAATCGCACCACAGGCTTCGACAGATTGATATAAATTGACGGTAGGACAACCAAACGCATGTTGAATATACTCTCTGGTGTATTCATCCATCGAATATCCCCCTGCTTGAAGAATTTTTGGATTGAGATGTTCACAATATCCTTTCTTCTTAAAATAAGCAAGATGTTGGAGGATAATGGGATAGGTGTAGATGATATCTGGTTGAAACTCATTCAGTTTTGTCAGTATCTCTTTTATTGGTGTAAACGCGTTCATCGAGAAATAATTGTTCGATTTCCGGAATATTTCTGTATGCGCAAGGATTGCATCATCATACACCCTGTCGATTCTGCCCTGATTAAACATTCCGATGCTTGCGATTTTCGCTGTTCTGAGATTATACCCATAGATGACTCCTTGTCGTACTGAAAGAAGCAGTCCTTGGGATAGGGTGGGGAAATCAATAAACACAGAGAGTGGTTTCCCCGTTGAACCACTCGTATAAGCGACATATGCTTTCTGTCTATCGTACCCTGTCGGTACAACTCCCGCAGGATAGTTCTCAACAATGTCCTTTTTCGTGATAAAAGGAAGTTTTTTGATATCCTGTATGCCTCTGATGGCATCCGGTGTTATCCCCGCTGCTTTGTATTTTTGATGATATAATGGAACCGTGAATGCATATCGGATGACAGCGCGGAAAGCTTTGTCCCGGTAGAGTTGCATCTTTTTCTGATCATACTTCATTATCCGTTGTGGTACTGTAAAATAATTTATTAAAAACGGGATTCCATTCACCGGGTTGAAGAAAGGATTCATGAATTCTCATTTTAGAACATCCAATTATTAATATAATTTGTCATATGTCTTCAAGAGACGGTCAACT
>Ga0172363_10005004_pt1 | contig 10688 bp, 8 predicted proteins | sample LakKivs2_kivu2a2_FD_114541 | JGI IMG/M metagenome (GOLD analysis project Ga0172363, IMG submission 114541) | Sediment microbial communities from Lake Kivu, Rwanda - Sediment s2_kivu2a2 | ecosystem: Environmental > Aquatic > Freshwater > Lake > Sediment | place: Rwanda: Western Province, Lake... | reverse complement strand
GGATAACTTAAAAATTGCTAAGGAGAAGATATCAAACCATACAGTGTAGTGCATGCTGGACCCAGGTCGGTCGCCCTTTCCCGATCCCGTCCCGGTCTCGGGACGGGGCAGGGTGACGGCATCGGGACTGTATCGGCACTCTATTGGCACTCTAAAGAGTGCCCGACCAAAATGGATTGGCAAAAAATGGAGAAAGTTGAAGTATTTGAAAGAAAAGCGGCATTTTTTTAAAATAAATGCGAATTCCGGTTATTTTCGCTTCTTGACTTATTTGCTTGAAAAATATATATTTTAGCACTCTTGCCATATGAGTGCTAATTACCTGCGAACCTGCCGCGCCGGTTGAGAAATCCGCTTGTGACGTGTTCCTTCCGCGAAACGTTGCGGCCACCACTTTTGTTATGGGCATATCATGGGCATATCTAAGAAAGGAGGAAGAGCTCAATGAAGGTTAGACCGCTGGGTGATCGAGTTCTGGTGAAACCTTTGGAAGTAGAGGAGAAAAAGAAGGGCGGAATTATCATTCCTGACACTGCTAAGGAGAAACCTCAGGAAGGCAAAGTTATTGCAGTGGGAAAAGGTAAGATTACTGAAGAAGGGAAAACGCTTCCCCTGGACGTCAAAGTGGGGGATAGAATACTTTTTGGGAAGTATTCGGGTAATGAGATAAAGATAGACGATGAAGACTATTTAATTGTAAAGGAAGAAGATATCCTGGGAATCATTGAATAAAAGATAAACACGCATTATGGGTTTATGAATTGAAATGTTGATAGGTCAATTATTTATTAAGTTAACTTGAAGGAGGAATTGAAATGGCAAAACAAATGAAGTTTACTGAAGAGGCGATGCGGGCAGTAATGAGTGGTGTGGACCAGCTGGCGAATGTGGTCAGAATTACTCTTGGACCAAAGGGTAAGTACGTAGTTCTGGATAAGAAATTCGGTTCGCCGACCATTACCAATGACGGGGTGACCATAGCCAAAGAGATTGAACTTAAGGATCCCTTTGAGAATATGGGCGCTCAATTGGTAAAAGAGGTTGCCTCCAAAACAAACGACGATACTGGCGACGGTACTACTACAGCAACTCTTCTTACCCAGGCAATTGTGCGTGAAGGAATCAAGAACATTACTGCTGGAGCCGACCCTATTCATGTTAAGATGGGAATTGATAGGGCAGTGAAGGTAGTAGTAAACGAGATAAAACAAAATAAAAAAGATGTGAAGACTAAGGAAGAAATTGCCCAGGTAGCTTCCATAGCTGCCAACAGTCATGAAATTGGGAACTTGATTGCCGATGCTATGGATAAGGTGGGTAAAGATGGAGTAATTACAGTAGAGGAAGGAAAGGGTGCTGCTACCACTGTAGACATTGTAGAGGGGATGCAGTTTGACAGGGGGTATATCTCCCCATATTTTGTTACCGACGCTGAGAGGATGGAAGCGGTCCTGGAAGATGCCTATGTGCTGCTTACCGATAAGAAAATCAGTTCTATGCAAGACCTCCTGCCGATATTGGAAAAAATTATTCAGACGGGCAGGCCTTTCGTCATCATAGCTGAAGATATAGAAGGAGAAGCCCTGGCTACATTAGTGGTTAATAAGTTAAGGGGAACGCTGAAGTGCGCAGCAGTCAAGGCCCCGGGCTTTGGAGACCGCCGAAAAGAGATGTTACAGGATATTGCAACTCTCACAAAGGGAACGGTAATTTCGGAAGAGATGGGAATGAAACTTGAAAAAGCAACCCTGGATATGCTTGGCCAGACAAAGAGGGTGACCGTCGATAAGGAAAACACCACAATTGTGGGGGGGACTGGGAATAAGAAAGATATCGATGCGAGAATTGCGCAAATTAAGAAACAGATAGAGGAAACCGACTCGGATTACGATAAAGAGAAGCTCCAGGAGCGGCTGGCGAAGTTAGTAGGAGGAGTGGCTGTAATTAATGTGGGGGCAGCTACTGAGACTGAGATGAAAGCAAAAAAGTTCAAGATTGAAGATGCCATGCACGCTACACGAGCTGCTGTAGAAGAGGGTATTATTCCCGGCGGTGGGGTGGTACTGTTGAGGGCAACTGACGCTATTTCTAAATTGAAGCCCGAAGATGCAGATGAACAGACGGGGATGAATATTATTAAAAGGGCCTTAGAAGAGCCCATAAGACAGATTGCGGAGAATGCCGGTTTTGAAGGCTCTGTGGTTGTGGAGAAAGTTAGGAAGAGCCCCCCGGGCGTGGGATTAGATGCTGAGACTGGAAAATACGTAGAGCATATGAAAGTAGGCATTGTTGACCCGGCTAAGGTAGCCCGGTTGGCCCTTGAGAATGCAGCCAGTATCGCTTCCATTCTATTGACCACAGAGTCCTTGGTAACCGATATACCTGAGGAGAAACCTGCCATGCCTCCTATGCCTGGCGGTGGTATGTATTAAGGTGGACCCGCTAGGAACGGATTTGGTCGGTCACCCTTCAGGGTGACGAAATCGGCACCGTAAACGGTGCCCGAGAAATTATCAGTCAAAAGATGCCTTCCCATATTTGCTATCCAATTATCTACTATCCAATTCTTTCCCACCTTGATGAATGAAAATTATCTATTTTTATTACTATTGATAAAAAGAATTAAATTTGGTATAAATAAAACCACAGCTACCAATGCCATTTTTCAATCTTATTTCTAATTCAGACTTCCTGACGAGAGGTGCCCAAGCCGATGAAGGAGCGCGCTGATGGAGAAATTGAGCCGGCAACAGCAGATTTTAGGTTAATGGATAAGAAGGTAATTGATATAATAAAAGATGTTGACAAATAAAAGATATGTTAATATGAAATTCAGGATTGGATAATATGGATAGAAAAATATTAGATGTAGATATAATAATTCCCGTATGTAATGAAGAGGACTGCCTGCAAAAAAATGTGGTTATCTTATATAATTATTTAAAAAAAATATCTGATTTTTCTTGGAGTATTATCATAGCTGAGAGTGCTTCTACTGACAACACTTCGCAAATCGCAATAGAATTAGTATCAAAATATAAGAGGATCATATATATTCATATTCCGGTAATAGGCAGGGGTTATGCTCTTAGAAAGACGTTCCTTGAAAGTAACGCCGATATTGTATGTTATATGGATGCGGATCTTTCTATTAATTTCCATTATCTAAAGCGCCTAATTGAAGGTATAACTTGTGGCTTTGATATATCTATAGGTTCAAGATCAATACAGGGCTCGAGAGTGAAAAGGAGGTTAAAGCGCAAGATAATTTCAAGGATATATAATTTTTTGATTAAGTCTTTATTTTTTAATAGATTTTCAGATGCGGAATGCGGGTTCAAGGCACTAAGAACTGATGTTGCGAAGCAGCTTGTTCCACTGGTCAAGAATAATAATTGGTTTTTTGACACAGAGCTTTTACTTTTGGCAGAATATAATAAATATAGAATATTTGAAATTCCCGTAAAATGGACAGAAGACATAAAAACAAGAGTTCATATAACAAAGACCGTATTGGAGTTCCTGGCTGGTCTTATACGTATGAGATTTTCAATTCACAAAAATAAAGTTACAAATAATAGAAACGGCAACCATTGTGAAAATGAATGATGCCACGTCTCCTTAGATATCGCTTATTGACTTGAAACTTTAAATGTTTCGCTTACAATTTTATCAATCTCTTTTAATATGATTATAAACATTATCGGAAGAAGAACCATAATATATCTTAGAAATCCGGTAGTAAAATAATAGTAGATACCGGGTTGAAACCCACCCCAAAATGAAGCGCAGCATAAAAATGAAAGAAACGATTGCCCCATGAATCCCATTAGTATGAGAAAGCACTCGGGGAAATACATGTTAACTATATGGGTTTTTCTAAATAAGCAAAGAATAATAAATAATGTAGGTATGAATTCCCAATATCGAGGATGCAATGAATAGTTTATTAAGTTGATAATGAATAACCTAAAATCTAACCAGTTAATCTTCTGAATGCTTGCCAAGTTTGCTTTTGATAATAAAGGACCTATTATCCCATAAGCCAATATTTTTGAGGTTGGTAGATACAATTTCCATAGAAAAATCGATAATACCGGAATCAACAAATATAAAAGATTTTTAAAACTCTGTCTTTGAAAACAAATCCAGAGAAATGTAAGTACCACGATATAAAAAAAGTATGGCTGTCCATCAGGCCTTACCAGAAGCATACCGCAGAGTAAAATAGATAGAATTGGCCATCCTTTTTCTGCATTATGTTTCAGTAATTTTGATAGCATAGTTAAAGATTTTGTTAGAAAAACAGTGAAGGTGAAATTTGCATATGCAATCGTAGAATGTATAAAAATCAATGGTGCTGTGAAAATCAATATTGGAAGAATAATTTTCAAAGGTGGCGAATACCTCGTCTGTAGAATTTCATCATAAATATTTGCATAAAGACACAGTGCCAATAATGGAAAAATGAGCTTTACTATACTCTCTCCGCCAATAGCCATCTGGGACATAAGGATAGGGAAAAGTGGAGGATAGTTTTTCCCTGCACCCCATAACTGATACCCTTTAAGATTATGAAAAGCAAAGATAGCTTTTGCCTTTATTGCCCACACCGCGCAAGCATCCCATGTGATTATAGGGGTAGACATACTTTTAAAAAAAAGGAAGCAAAAAAACACCCCAACAATTACATAGGATAAACTATTATATGGATGGTTCGTTTGAGGAAAGTTTATGAAACTTTTTCGTTTTATTAGTAACAGAATGCTCGGCGTTGATAACATTCCGAGAAATATGAATTGCAACGGCTCTGTGAAGTTTATTCCTATAAGGCTGAGCAGGACATAAAGAATTGCACTAATTGTTGTCCCTACAAGGAAGGAAGTTGCAAGAAAACCCAAATAGGAACGTTCTGAAGAATACTTTGACACAAGATATATGCCTGAAGTAATGATAAATAACAATTTTAATAATGCCAAAAATATATTTGCGAAAGTTCCCTTGATTCTGGTAAAATCGGTTAGATGTGATGGATCTTTCTCCTGTCTTTCCTTTAACAGTAACAAAGAAAAATCTTCATTCAATGTATATTGTTCAAGATATGTCTTGTTATATTCAAATCCGTCCATGTTCACTCTATAGATAGGACCGGTGTGGAAGACAATCTTTTTATCATTTTCATTTGCACCAAATCTGGGAAAGATGAAATAGTCACACAAGCCTGAATTTCCTATCGCAGGAAATTTAACACTTTGAGGTGGTAAAATAATCAAACTATCTTCAGGGGTTTTATCTCTTATGAAAGATACCTGTTTATAGTATGTTCCCCAGGAACGGCTCAACTTCTCTTCCTTAGGAAGCATTATCCAGGAGAAAAAGCCTTTTATTCTTTTAGACTGCTGTTCAATAACTAAAAACCATTGGGCTGCTGTAAGTAATATTATGATATAAACTAATATATGAATTCTTTTATCCTTAATCATAATACTCTCCCACTTATATATGAAAACTTTGTATTTTATCCACAGTTAGACTGGTGGCTATGTCCAGAATTTTATTCTACTCTACCCGGTTTGTCAAGCATTATTCTTCCCGACGGTTTTGCGGGAAGGAACTCAAAACAATATTTTGAATATTGAACTTTTTTAGACCTGAGACCTACAAGATGAATCTTAAAAACATCATTAAGCTAAAGAGAACAACAAGAGCGCAGGAATATTTCATAGTATTTATTATTTTTGTAATTTTAGTGTTCGGATTTCTTGCATTTAGCGGTACACTTTTTTCCGGGTTTCATTTTACAGATGACCATCAAATAGTCAGAATCAACGACCACCTCAAGTATAATGACTTTTGTCAAGTAGCCAAAGGAGTAATTTCAAACGATTTAAATATGCGCTTTAGACCTGTCTATTTTTTACTCACGGTTTTACAAACGCAATTATTTGGAATAAATTTTACTCTGTGGTATATCTATAACGGCTTCCTTGCGATTTTCTGTGCCTTTTTTCTGTATCTCTTTGCCCGTATGGCCAATTTCTCATTTGGTCAATCATTATTTTTTTCATTCTTTACATTATTAGGGCCACAAGCCACAATTTGGTGGAGATTAGGCCCGTCTGAAACGCAAGGAATGTTTTTCCTTGCCTTATCTTTATTCTTTTTGGCAAAGAGTGTCTACGGTCATAGATATAAGGCTGTTTATAATTTAGCTTTTGTTTTTTCTCTAATTATAAGCTCACTTTGCAAGGAAAGCTTCATTGTCTTAATTCCCGCAATATTATTTTGGAAGATATGGCTGTATAGTTCACGGAATAAAGTTTCATTTTTAGAAGGTGTTTACAAGAATCTGTTTTCAACGGGTTTTTTGATGTTAGTAATGGTCATTGAACTATATATCATTATCGTCCTTGTTGGAGCAAATAAGTTAGGCTATGCAGGCGTGGATCGAAATATTGATTTATTTAGAGTATTCGGGAAATCAATGCATTCTATTATAACAAAAGCGCCTTTTATTTTGGCTCTATTTGGTATGTTTTTGATTATGGAATCGCGGTTGAATAATAATCAAAAGTTTTCTATCTATAATATATTTAAAGTTTTTATAGATAACTTTTTGAAGATAATTATTCTGTTTTCATTAATATTTTTCCCCCAGGCATTTTTATACAATAAAACAGGTTTTTGGGATAGATATTGGCTTCCTGTATTTTTGGCATTTTCTTTTTTGGTCGTTTATTTACAAAGGGAGATTGATAGGTCTGGAGGGATAAGCTATTTTCTTAAAAAAATATTTGTTATATTGCTGATTATTATGCTCTGGTTTAAGGTTGAGCCTACTATAAATATAGCTAAGGCTGTTGCAAACGAAGGAGTTGCAACGAACTCATTTCTGAAATCAATTACAGAGAATACAAATGAAAATTCAGAAATTTTGATTGTCTCGGATCCTGTTGGTAATTTTGAATGGAGTGTTTCCATTTCAACTTATTTGAAACTAGTAGGCAATAGAAGCAACTATTATTTTATGTGGATTGATACGGGCGTTATTGCTCATAATTCAGAATTTAGCGAACGTCTCAGGAAAAGTATAAAAGCCACCTTTGGGGATAAAGATTTACGCAACATTCGTGACTTTGAGAAGATTGAGTGCATTGGTATTTTCCCAAGGCTTGAAGAAGCATTTCTTGCTCAATCTTCTGCATGGTTCAAAAGAAACAAATATCAAAGAGAAGCTTTTGACAAATTCCTAGTATATATAAGAAATAATACTAGTTAACAAGTTGATAAAAGCGAAAAGGTACTTATGTCTAAGGGAAAACTAATTATTTTATTACTTATAATTGTGCTTTTTTTGTCCATTTCTGGAGGACTCTTTTTTTATAATCGTGTTAAGAAAAGAGCAAACCCTGGTCTGTCAGAGAAAAAGGTCATTGTTTTGGGATTTGACGGGATTGACCCGGATTTGCTTTCGAGATGGATGGACCAAGGGAAACTGCCAAACCTGAAAAGACTCGCAAGTAATGGGACTTTCCTTGAGCTGGGAACGACTAATCCTGCCGAATCACCTGTCGCTTGGTCAAGCTTTGCCACGGGCACCAATCCAGGTAAGACAGGCATCTTCGATTTCCTTAAAAGAGATGTTAAGACTTACATGCCTGACTTAGCCACTAACTCTTTCAGCGAAGGGAAATTCTTATTACGACTTTTTCCCATAGAAAAACCGAGGGTTACCTGCAATAGAAAGGGCACATCTTTTTGGCAGATAGCCTCTCAGAATGGGGTCAAATGCGTAGTCTTGCAGGCACCTGTCACATTTCCTCCTGAGAAGGTGACAGGAGGAAAACTTCTTTCGGGCCTGGGTGTTCCCGACATTCGTGGGACTCAGGGAACCTTCTCCTATTATGCTACCGATGTAAGCGATGAAGGGGATACGGAGATGGGAGGGAAAATCACCAAGATTAAGGTCAAAGATAGGAAGATAGCAACCATAATTTATGGGCCAAGGAATAGATTATCAAGGGAGCGGGAGGATATATTAATTCCTCTGGAAATTGAGATACTCAACGATAAACAAGCGATAATAAGAATACAGGATAGAAAAGAGAAGTTGGATGTTGGCGAGTGGAGTGATTGGTTTGTGATTAAATTTAAGATGAATCCTTTAGTCAAAGTATACGGAATGGGTAGGTTCTATTTGATAAGTATAAAGCCCGAATTCAAGCTCTACCTATGCCCAATAAACTTCTATCCTAAGAAACCACCCTTTCCGATTTCTTATCCAGAATCCTTTTGCAGGAAACTGGTTGAGGAGATAGGGTTATATAAGACCCTGGGCTGGGCTGTTGATACCTGGGCTCTGAGTGAAAATAGAATTGATGAGAAGACTTTTTTAGAAGACCTCTTCTATACTATGAATCAGCGACAGGAAATTATGATGAATATGCTGAAGAAGAAAGACTTTGACCTGTTCATCTTTGTTTTTCAAGCGAGTGATAGGGTGCAGCATATGTTCTGGAGATTGATTGATGAAACTCACCCTGCTTACGATAGAGAGAAGGCAGAGAAATATGGTGATGCAATCTTGAGAGTATACCAGAGGATGGACGAAATCGTAGGACAAGTGATACCTCTTGTAGATGAGGAGACTACCCTTTTTGTGGTCTCCGACCACGGGTTCCATTCATTCAGGAAAGCAGTGAACCTTAATACATGGTTAGTGAAGAATGGATATATGGTTCCCTCATCTGAAAAAGGGAAAGAGTACAAATTGGAAGACCTTTTTGGCAGGGGAGAGTTCTGGCCAAATGTTGACTGGCAGAAGACAAGGGCATATGCTTTGGGGTTGGGTTGTATATATATGAATTTGAAGGGTAGAGAAAAACAGGGCATAGTGGAACCAGGCTATGAGTACAATCGTCTAAGGGGAGAAATAGCAACCAAATTGAAGAATCTAAGAGACCCGGTAACTGGCAACAAAATAATACTGGATGCTTATAAGAGAGAAGATATTTACAAAGGCAAGTATCTGAATGAGGCCCCTGACCTGGTGGTGGGCTTTAACCAAGGTTACAGGGTATCCTGGCAGACTGCACTGGGAGGTATCCCTCCTATGGTAATAGTAGAAAATAAGTCCAACTGGAGTGGAGACCACTGTTCTTTTGACCCTTCCATAACCAGAGGAATCCTTCTTTCCAATAAGAAATTGGCTCAAGAATCACCTTCTATTATTGACATTGCGCCTACAGTACTTGAGATTTTCAACTTACCAGTTCCAGAAGATATGGACGGAAAACCAATACCATTTATGACGGCTAATTGAGATGAACAATAGATTGGAAAAGTTGAATCCAGGAATATTGAAACTGGAACTTTTTTGCAAAGGTATGAGGATTGACCCCAGCTGTGACCTGGAGAAGGATGCTCGTCTGGTCTCCCGCATAAGGGCGGGACTGGGGAGTGGATTGGAGATGATTCTTCCGGATAATCTGTATGCTAATATACCTGTTCTCGAAGAGTTTGCTAGGGAAAGTCCGTTTCTTCTGGTGAAAAGGAATGGTAGGTATTACATTACAAGAGAAGGTAGTGAATTATGTGATGTTACAATTCCACACCAGCCTTTATGGTACAATAAGAGAACGAGTAATGAGACGCTGATGTCAAGAATTGGTATGTTGCAGGGTACATACTTGGCAATATACCCCGCCAGAGTGTGCAGCTACTGGCTGAGCGAGCCGAGACAGAATTGCAAATTCTGTGCCACAGGACTCAATGTGGGAGTTACTGAGGAGGTGGAGAAGAGTGTTGAAGATGTAGTGGAGACTGCTGTAGCTGCTCGGAAAGAGTCAAGAATTACTTTTGTCCATTTTAACACCGGCTATTGTGAAGGGAAAGCACTGGATATTCTGGCTCCTTACGTGAAGGCAGTCAAGGAGGAGACAGGTCTTTTAATTGGGGTACAATGCCCGCCGCAGAAGGATTTGTCTAAGTATGATATGATGATTGAAATGGGAGCAGACCATTTTTCATTCTGTTTCGAATTTTTCAATAAGCAAGTTTTTGAGGAAGTCTGTCCTGGCAAGGCAAAAACTTTAGGTCAGGAGACTTTCTTCAAAGCTATGGGGTACACGGTGGAAAAAATGGGTAAAGGTAAGGTTTCCGGCGAGATTATTGCTGGTTTAGAGCCAATTGAAGACACGCTGAAGGCAATAGACTATATTACCAGTATAGGAGCATTTCCCACAATATGCATATTCCGGCCATTGACTGGGACAGATTACGAGTCAAAGTCTTCACCAAAGTTTGAGGAAATGCTTCCAATTTTCCGCCATATGTATGAAGCTTGCAAAAAGAACTCGATTCCTACCGATATTGCCCCCAAAATAAGAGTAAGCCTGGTAGTTTTGCCCTACGAAGGAAGGTATTTTATGGAAGGTTATGGCTTTGATGATTTCATTTATAGCTGCAAGCTTACTTTGATGCGCTTAATTTTCAGGACTTACTATGGGATTAAACTTCTCGTGAAGTAAGAAACAGGTTTTATAGGCCTTAAATCCTCTCCCCTATGGGGAGTGTTGAATAATAGGATATGAGGACGATAATATTTTGATAATAGTTGTTTATTTTTGCTTAGCTTTTGTTTTTCTTTCTTTTTATTTGTTTTGTTCTTTGAAATAACCGCAAGCCTG
>Ga0172363_10005003_pt1 | contig 10688 bp, 11 predicted proteins | sample LakKivs2_kivu2a2_FD_114541 | JGI IMG/M metagenome (GOLD analysis project Ga0172363, IMG submission 114541) | Sediment microbial communities from Lake Kivu, Rwanda - Sediment s2_kivu2a2 | ecosystem: Environmental > Aquatic > Freshwater > Lake > Sediment | place: Rwanda: Western Province, Lake... | reverse complement strand
GTTATGGACAATGCGATGTGCCGACCACGAACAGCAATTTTGTGGAGGTTGCGGCGGGCGGGTCTCACAGCCTTGGTCTGAAGAAAGATAGCTCGATTGTCGCATGGGGGGATAATAGTGGTGGTCAATGCGATGTGCCGACCACAAACAGCGATTTTATGGCGATTGCGGCTGGCTGGTCTCACAGCCTTGGTCTGAAGAAAGATAGCTCGATTGTTTCCTGGGGGGATAATAGTTATGGTCAATGCGATGTGCCGACCACAAACAGCGATTTTGTGGCGATTGCGGCGGGCGGGTCTCACAGCCTTGGTCTGAAGGTAGATGGCTCTATCGTCGCATGGGGGGATAATAGTGGTGGTCAATGCGATGTGCCTTCACCGAATAGCGATTTTGTAGCGACTGCGGCTGGTTGGTCTCACAGCCTTGGTCTAAAGAAAGATGGCTCAATTGTAGCATGGGGGTATAATGATTATGGTCAATGCGATGTGCCTTCACCGAATAGCGATTTTGTAGCGATTGCGGCTGGTTGGTCTCACAGCCTTGGTCTGAAGAAAGACGGCTCAATTGTCGCATGGGGATATAATAGTTCTGGTCAATGTAACGTGCCTTCACCGAATAGCGGATTTATAGCGATTGCGGCGGGCGAGGCTCATAGCCTGGGAATCACTACGCAAATATTACCACCTCCAACTCCAACTCCACCCCCAACCTCAACTCCAACCCCAACCCCAACCCCAACTCCAACTCCGATTCCACAAACACCGACGCCCACGCCGACACCTACATCTACTCCCACTCCCACACCGGCATTCTTTTTTAAATACACATTTGATAATCCAAGTGATGAAGGTTGGAAGCCTTTCCCAATACCAGGTGGAACCCAAATCAATGACCCTCTCGGTGGCTTTTGTATCGCCCATACAACAACTTCAACTCTTTCCGCTGTTGGAATTTTAGACTCAGGAACCACTGACAGTGTTTATGGAAGGTGGGAATTGAATACAAGTTCGCCCATATCGCCTTGTGAGGAGAATTATCTATATTGCGCCCGATACTGGCTCCGCACCACTCAAGCTGATAAAAACAAGGTGCCGCAGGTCAGGATGCAATGGAACAATTATCCTCCTCAGATTTTTGCATTATTTGATGTGGATAAAGGACTAAATGCCTTAGGCACAACCTTTGCCCCCTATGATTCATACTTTTATAAATCATCAATGGATAGTTACGGAGGGCAAAACTACTTGATATATCTCGACCTTGTCGATTTTACACCTGAACAGTCCGGTGACGTATATTGCGATATGATTGAAGTGACGCGTCAAGCACCACCAGTCACCAGTGGAACGCTTGTCTGGGAAATGGATTCGGACGATGACTTCGAAACGTGGATCACTTTTGATGCGCAAGGAAAACTTGATAATGTAACAAGTGGAACAGGCAATGGCTCAATCTGGTTGGAATCGCCGGGACCATTGGGCGCAACGACTCTTTATTACGGTGGCTGGAGCTCACCTTATGAGGGGACAAATCCAAATTTCGAATTGGGGAATCTGTATGAGGCGATTTTCACATTGCATAGTGAATCAGACGATGCTCAGAAGTATCTACCCATGATTCGGCTTAGACTTTCCAATAAAACGTTCGACTGGATAGGAATGATATGTGTCCGCCAGGATGATGGTGTATACGGGCAAATGCCCGCGCCCTCCGGAACTGATTATTATCTCTATATGCCATCGCCTCCTAATCTAACGGGGATTCCCGGAGACAAAAATGACTCCATGGTCATCAACTTTGACATTGTTGACGGCTTAGCAAATGAATATGGGCGGGTCTATCTTGACCGCGTGCAAGTCTGGAAATATCCCTTACAATTGGGTAGTGGTAATCGATGAGTAAAGCCCCCTCTGGGAAAATCTCCGGAGGGGGCATGATTTTTGCGATTTTTACTTTTTTCCGCCGCAACAGCAACATTCTCCAACTGGTTGTTGCCCCGGCTCAAGATAACTCCACCATAAACCGTGGATGTTGCAATATTCCAGCGAGTAGAATGCCTTGAAGTCTTTAACCGGCACAAAGAAATGCGAATCCGGCTTTGAATATGTTGGCGCAAGGTCAACTCTGCCGATGGCAATCACCTGTCCCTCTTTTTTCACCCCGTATAGCTCAATCCAGACGATGTGATGCTCCACAGTGTTCGGATGGGGCACCTCTTTGCCCACAATGACCCGCACGACATTCGGTTCCTCGCTCTCACACTTTTCAATCTCGATAACGGGCACATGTTTTTCTTTTCCTTCCTTATCCGCACCCTTGAGGATATCTGCAAAGTTCATCGATTTCACCCCCTTTTTTGAATTACTAATTACGAATGGCGAATTACGAAATGAAGATTTTCATTCACTATTCAAAATTCTAAATTCGCTATTCTCTCTTGCCCATTTCCTTATCGAGGAGATACAGCGCCTGACCCTTTTCGCCCAGCATTTCCAGTTTGATGATAATCTCCTCGGCGTTTTTCTCCTCCTCTATCTGCTCGGTAACAAACCACTGGAGGAAAATTTTCGTGGCGAAATCTTTTTCATCGCGCGCAAGTTTGACCAGATTGTTAATCAGTCCCGTCACCTTTTTCTCGTGCTCCAGTTGCTTTGATGCGATGTCCTTGACTGAGGCGAAGTCCGCCGGCGGGGCATCAATTGCCGCAAGCGTGACGCGCCCTTGCTGGTCATAGATGTAGTCATAAATCTTCATGGCGTGTTTGGTCTCCTCACGTGCCTGCACGGCAAACCATTTGGCGAATCCGGGAAGATTTTTCCATGCGAGCCAGGCAGACATGGACTGATAAAGATACGAGGAATACATCTCGGCGTTGATTTGTTTGTTCAACGCATCAAGCATTTTTTTAGAAATCATGACATTTACCCCCGTTTATTGAGATTATAGGAAAATTCAAAACGCAACGAACAGTTCCTTTTTTGCACCGCAAACCGGGCAGGTTTCAGGAGGATTGCCCTCATGTGTGTAACCGCACACGGGGCAGATGTAAATTTTGTCAAGAGGGATGTCCCAACCTGCAATGGCGGACTCTTTTGCCTTTTTATACATTCGGGCATGAATCTTTTCCGCCTCAAGCGCATACTCAAATGATTTCACGGCGCCATTTTCCTCCTGCATTTTTGCCGTATGAATGAATGATGGATACATCTCCTCCACCTCATAGGTTTCACCATCAATGGCGGACTGGATATTTTCAGCGGAAGATTTCGTCATTCCCAGTTCTTTATAATGGTTTCTGGCGTGAACCAGTTCCGCAAACGAGGTTGCCTTGAACAGACGCGCAATGTTCGGTTTGCCCTCCTTTTCCGCCACGACGGAGAAAATTGCGTAGCGCATGTGCGCCTGGCTTTCACCTGCGAACGCATTACCAAGATGTTCAGCAGTCAATTTCTTCATAAATAAATTCCCTCCTTTTTGATAATTGGCAAATTGTAAGAGGCGAAATATATACTGTCCACCCCGTGATTTTATTCATCCACCGGTTCAAATTCAGTCTTGGCGGCACCGCAGAGGGGACAGACCCAGTCATCCGGGATGTTCTCAAATGCCGTCCCCGGCTGGACGCCACCATCCGGGTCTCCAACTGCAGGGTCATAGATATACCCGCAGAGGATACAGCGATATTTCTTCATGCGGCTAACCTCCTTTAATTCTGCGTTTTTATTGATGAAAGTTGGGGCGTGCTTTGAAGCCGTCCCGCACTTTTTGTCGCGATAAAAGGCATAAGTCATCGGCTCATCATTGCTCAGTGTCTCTGCGTTCACCACCTCGCCGACGAAGATGGTGTGCGTTCCCGCATCAAAAGAGCCCTTAATTTTCGCCTCCAAAAAGCCCACCGCCCAGTCAAGAACAATCGGCGCACCGGTTTTGCCAATCTTGTAATTCACATCCTTGAATTTATCCACGTCTTTCCCGCTCTTGAATCCAAAAAGACCGAAGAACCTGAGGGGTGTCTTCTGAGAGAGGATTGTTGCGGAAAAGGCGCCGCTTTTCTGGATGAGACTGTGTGTAAAGTTCTCCTTGTGAACGCTGACGGCAACGGTGGCGGGTTGTGCTGTGACCTGAAATACCGTGTTGACGACGCATCCGCTCATACGCTCCGAGTCTCTTGCGGCGCAGATGAACATACCGTAAGTGATTTTGAAGAGTGCATTGTATTGCATGATACTCATTTGGTCTGCTTCCGGCAGTTTTCACAAATTCCCCTGAAACAGACCTGAACCTCCGTTATCAGATTATTTCCTATTTTGCGCTTCTTAAGACAGGGACATTTATAATCAACGTCTCTCAAGGCGCCACAACTGATGCAGTAAAAATGGGCGTGGGAGGCGCCTTTATAATCATACCTTGTTTCCTCGCCGGGGATTGTTATGGAAAAGAGAAGACCATTTTCCTGAAGCAGGTGAAGGGTGTTATAAACCGTTGCCCTTGAGATTGCCGGTATGGTTTTAATGAGGTCATTATAGATATCCTCCGGTGTAGGGTGGTTGTGCCGTTTGATAATATATTCCAGCACCATGAGCCGGTGCAAAGAAGGGCGGATTTTTCTGGATTCCAGGATTTTTTTAATTTGTTTCATTTTTTTCTATAAATAAAATTTAAATATTTCTACATTTAGAATGATTCTAAGTCAAGAAAAAAATGAATAGTAAAGCAATTATTTATTAGGGGGGTGCTGGGAGGTCATTCAGACAATTTATTGCCGCACTGGGGACAGAATTTTTCGCCCGGGGCAATTTTCGCTCCGCACTTTCCGCAAGTGGCGGTCTCTTTGATTTTTGCCCCGCATTGAGGGCAGAATTTGACGTTGCCGGGAAGAGGCGCATTGCAGGCTGGACAGGTGGCTCGCATGCCTTCGCGCCAGTCCTTTTCACTTAAGTGTTTATCCTCTTCAGCCATCTCGGCATGAGCCCATACCTCCTCAACCGAGCGGCTTGCCTGTGCGGCTGCCATCTCAACGCCAAGGTCAGGGGCGCATCCCTTGCAAAGCCCCTTCTTCAGGTTCCAGCAGCTCTTGCGACAGACCCAGGAGGAGCATCGTGGACATTGGATGAATTCAGGTTTAATCTCGTTTATAGCCTCAACGAAGGCATCATCACGCGCCTTTTCCCATGCCGCCGAATGAACGCGCTCACTTAAGTCCGCCGCCCGACCGAAGATGCCACCGATGAGTGAGCTCGCCGCACCCATGACGTCGGAAAGGGCGCCGGTGACGGAAGGTTTGAATCTGGTTCTGAAGCCCATGCCACACCTGTCGCATTGAAACTCGAACTGGAAACCCTTGTTGGTGCTATGGTCAGTGAAATTGCGAACAAATTCAATTTTTTCAGCCATGAATATTCTCCTCAAAAGGAATATTTTTTCTGCATATCCGATAGCATATGATAACCTAATCATATATTCTTGTTTGTCGCGCAGGTCAAGAGAGAAAGAAAAATCTCAGCAAAACTTAGATACGACATGATTTTTTTGCACTTTTTTATTGTCATCTTTTGGTATAAGGGAAAAATACAACATTTGATTGTTATTAAACGAATTAATTTTTTGCGAGGAGTGATTAAATGGCTGATGAAATACCTGCTAAAAAACGTCTCATGTCTCTTGATGCCTTCCGGGGGTTTGTCATCATCTCGATGCTGATGGTGAACAATCCCGGCACTGATGCCGCCTTTCCCGACCAGTTTCGTCATGCCCCCTGGGGGAAGATGGTAACGTTCTGTGATATGATTTTTCCCTGGTTTTTATTCATTGTGGGTGTAGCGATTCCCTTTTCCTCGGCTTCCTTTCATAGAAAGACACCGGGCTTTCGCCCCTACCTGGTAAAGGCATTCAAGCGGATGCTCCTTCTTATCTTCTTCGGCATAATGATTGATAGCACCATAAGTAAGCGGCTTGTCGTCGGGTTGGATGTCTTACAACTTATCGGTCTGGCTTATTTTTGCGGTGCGATGATTTATGAACTGCCGGTGAAATGGCGCGGCATTCTGACCGTTCTTCTGCTCTTTATTTACTGGGTGTTATTGCGTTTTGTGCCGCTTCCATATGCAGGGGCGGGGCATTTTGAGGAGGGGCGGAACATCATTTCATATATCAACAGGCATCTGGGACCATATCATTTGGCAGGTATTCTTTCCGTCATTCCGACAGCCGCTCTTGTCCAGCTGGGGACATTTCTTGGCGACGCCCTTAGGAACAAAGAATCATCGACCTCCAGAAAGTTGAAGCTCATGTTCCTTGGTGGTTTGATTTTTGCCATCGCCGGTCGCCTTTGGCATTATGATAATCCCATGTCCAAGAACCTCTGGACTCCCTCTTACATCATCTTTACAGCAGGGCTGGGCTCAATTGTATTGGGATTATTTTATGTCCTGATTGACATCTTGAATTATCGCCAGTGGGCATTTCCCTTCATCGTTTATGGCATGAACGCCATCACGGCATACTTTTTTTCCATCATGATTCGGGAACACATCTTCAAAGAGTGGCTCATGCGGACAGCCGCAGGTCGGGTCTCGCTCTTGCAGGCATTTTTGAATTTCTGGATGCATCTTGCCGGCGATTATGCCGGCTCATGGCTCTTCACACTCAGTTATATCTTCTTCTGGTGGCTTGTCCTCCTGTGGATGTATAAGAAGAAACTCTTCCTTAGGGTATAAAGACATTTTTAGGATTTTTTAGACAGGATTTACACGATTGATAAGATTATTCAAATCATGTAAATCTTGTTAATCATGTCTATTTAAAGGGGCGTTATCATGAAAATTGCGATTGCCTGCGACCATGCTGGGTTTGATACAAAGTTAGTGGTGAAAAAATTTCTCATCGATAAGGGGCATGAGGTGCTGGATTTCGGGACAAACAGCGCCGACCCTGTGGATTATCCCGACTTCATCTATCCTGCCGCTCTTGTCCTTTCCGAGGGTCGTGTTGACCGCGCAATCCTGATAGACGGCGCCGGTTATCCTTCTGCTGGCATTGCGGCGGTGCTTGCCGGAGTCACCCCCGCTGTCTGTTTTGATACCGTTTGCGCCAGTCTTGCACGAAAGCATTCCAACACAAATGCCCTTTGTCTTGGCGGAAAAATCATCGGCACACTCCTCGCTACGGAGATTGTCCGCGTATGGCTTGAAACGGACTTTCTTGGTGGCAGGTATGCCGCACGTTTTGAAAAGGTGCAGAAGATTAAAGAGCGACATCTGCGTCCGTCATCACTTCTTCCACGCAGGGTCATCACCGTTCAGGATGTTAAGGACGCCTTTGAAAATCGTGAGCCGCTCGTCCTTGATGAAAATACCATAATCACACCGAGCGTTCTTGATGCCATTTGCAATTTGCGGTAATGAATCTATGAAGCTAAAAATAATAAATAAATTTTCACCACAGAGTCACAGAGCGCACAGAGAATTTCCGATTTTTTACTTATTTCATTATCCTCCGTGTTCTCTGTGTCTCTGTGGTGAATCCCATATTTTTAAAGATTCTAAATGAGATGAGCGTGAATCGTCTTTCAAGAAGTGCGATTATTTCGGTTCTGCCGACTGAACTCATACGGTGGGAGGTGCATTATTTCCCAGCCCTTGATTCAACACAGACGCGTGCAAGGGAGATTTTCCGCAAGGAGGGGCATGGTGGGATTTTTGTGGCAACAAATTTCCAGGAAATGGGACGTGGCAGGGAGGGACGTCCGTGGACCGCTCCTCGTGGGCAGGCACTCCTTTTCTCATTCGTTCTCCTGCCCGGTCATGCCGATTTGGAAATCCATCTCCTGACAATAACCACTGCCTTGGCAATCTGCAATGCCCTGCGTCTTCATCTCGCCCTTGCCCCGGAAGTGAAGTGGCCTAATGATGTCCTCCTGGATGGCAAGAAAGTCTGCGGCATCCTCACAGAGATGGTGAAATCCGATACAAGGGAGTCGGGTGTCATCGTGGGGGTGGGTTTGAATGTGAACCAGCGTGCGAAAGATTTCAGAGGTTCCCTGAAAGAAACTGCCACCTCCCTGCGCCTTGTAAAGGGAAGACTTATCCCGCGCATACCCCTTCTCGGAGCCATCATGAGAAGTTTTGAGGAGTATTATTTCCTTTATCAAAAAGGGGAGAGAGGGGAAATCATTCGTGGCTGGAAGAGGGATTCCGCAATGCTGGGGCGACGGGTAAGTCTGCGAGCCGGAAGGCAAGAAGTCCAGGGGACCGTCATCGATCTTGCAGATAACGGTGCCCTTGTCCTGAGACTTGATACAGGTAGGACGGAATCCTTTCTTGGCTCTGATTGCCGGTATATCTGATGTTCATGTAGTTAAAAAATCTGTTGACTAATTTAGTGAGTGGGAAAATGTTTTTTCTCAATTAGGCTAATGGAATTGACCATAAAAAAGGAGGTGAATTTTATGTCACGAAAGAAGGGTTTTACACTTATTGAACTCCTGATTGTTGTGGCAATCATTGCCATTCTGGCGGCGATTGCGATTCCCAACTTTCTTGAGGCGCAGGTCCGCTCCAAGGTCAGCCGGGCGAGAGCCGATATGCGTACACTCGCCGGCGCACTTGAAACCTATATGGTGGACTGGAATAAATATCCCGGCGACGGGGCTCAGTTTTGCTGGAGGTATCCTAATTATCCTTATGATTGTTACTGGTATGTCCCGGATACTGTCACAACGCCTCAAGCTTATATCTCTTCAGCCGTTCTCATTGACCCCTTCAGGGAAACCGAGTTGGTAACCACGCCTAAATTCCGTCGTTATCGTTACTGGTATGTTGACATGACGTGGGGACTTGCTGGAACACGCTCCTCATATTCAATCTATTATAACTTCCTGAAGGAATGGTATGGCTCCTGGAAATTGAATTCTGCCGGACCTGATAGGACCTATGGACCTTATTATACGGGCGGATATCCTGCTACCATGTATCCAGATTTACCCATTCCTTATGACCCGACAAATGGGACCAGAAGTTATGGGGATATCATTCGTAGCCAGAGAGATTCCGCTGGAACAAGGTGAACAGCTACCATCTTTATGACTTCGAATTTGGTGTTCACTTACGTGGACACCATTTTTATTTGGATTCATCACATACATTAGGAAAAGTTTTTTTCCCACAAATATAATTGTTATTGACATTTGTTAACAGCGGATGTCACATGAGTAACGATTTTTAATGATTTGAATTTTTTTATGAATGGAGGTGAGTGTTTAATGAAGAAAAAGGGTTTTTTACGCTTATTGAGCTCTTGATTGTTGTAGCAATCATCGCCATTCTGGCGGCAATTGCGATTCCCAACTTTCTTGAGGCGCAGGTTCGTTCTAAGGTCTCAAGGGCAAAGGCGGATATGCGGACCATTGCAACGGCTCTGGAGTCTTATTTATCGGATAATAACCATTATCCCAATCATTCCGAAAATGGGTGGCCTTATTATCTCACGCGCCAGCTTACCACGCCGAATCGTTATTTGACCTCTTCAGGTTTGCACGATCCTTTCAAGGATACCGGGCATGCGACCGTTGGCTGGATTAATTCTGATTATCCCAAACGCTTCCGATACGTTAATTCAGAGGCATGGTTGAATAAATGGCCGGATATTGGACCTTCGTATGCAGGCACAAAATATGACGTGACGGAAAAAACAGATTTAACTCCTTTTAACGGGGGCTGGAAATTGATCTCCGCAGGTCCTGATAAGAGGGAAAACACTGGTGTTTTATCTACTACCCTGATATATGACCCGACAAATGGGACCTATTCTGCCGGCGATATTGCCCGCACCCAGAAGGAATCCAATGTTATGAAGTCACGCGATTAAGGGGCTTAGTCCACAATTCTTAAATTCTTGAACTTGCCTGCGTCGTGATACTTTCTGGCGCAGGCATTTTCTTTTTCCTCGGAATATTCAGCCACGAAATGATCGGGAGAGAGCCATTTATATTTTTACGATATAGTTATTGACTTTTGTTCGCTGGTAATGTTATATAAATTTAAATTTTTTTGAATGGAGGTGAGTGTTTAATGAAGAAGAAGGGTTTTACGCTTATTGAGCTCCTGATTGTTGTGGCAATCATCGCCATTCTGGCGGCAATAGCGATTCCTAACTTCATGGAGGCACAGGTCCGCTCCAAGGTCTCAAGGGCAAAGGCGGATATGCGTACCATTGCAACGGCTCTGGAGTCTTATTTTGTGGACAAGAACCACTATCCGGACGATGTAGAAAATGGCTGGCCTTACTATCTGACCCGTCAGCTTTCAACCCCACAACCTTATTTATCAAACAGCAAGCTTTATGACCCATTCGTGGTTACTGGTTTTCGATACAACCAATTTGATATTTATGATTATCCCAAGCGTTTCCGATTTTGGAACGAAGAAGCAGAAATTAATCAATGGCCAGCATTAGGTCCCCTTTATCCAGGTGTAGCTAACCGACCTGCCATTACTGATGGTGGTGGACTTGCGGCGCATCAAGCCTCAGAGGAGTTATGGGGAGTATGGAGACTGGCGTCTAATGGACCGGATAAAGTTATAAACTGGTCCTCAACTCCGCCCAACGCTTTGCCTAATATACTGATTTATGACCCGACAAATGGAACCTATTCACTCGGCGATATTTTCCGGACCCAGAGGCAACCCGAC
>Ga0172363_10005002_pt1 | contig 10688 bp, 9 predicted proteins | sample LakKivs2_kivu2a2_FD_114541 | JGI IMG/M metagenome (GOLD analysis project Ga0172363, IMG submission 114541) | Sediment microbial communities from Lake Kivu, Rwanda - Sediment s2_kivu2a2 | ecosystem: Environmental > Aquatic > Freshwater > Lake > Sediment | place: Rwanda: Western Province, Lake... | reverse complement strand
GAGGAGGTTTCCGCCTAAGGTATGGCCGTTCCCGCAACACCGGCTTGGCGGCGCTGGGAATTCACCCAGCGACCATGAAGGTACTCGGCGGCTTTCTGGCTTCAGGGACTCAGATGCGGATCGAAGGACCTGGAAAAGGATGTATCGTGTTACCTGTCGATACCTTAGAGCCTCCCGTTGTGAAGATGATCGACGGGTCTGTAACACGTATCGAAAAATATGAAGAGGCCGTCGCCAAAAATAGTCAGATCTCGGAGATACTTTTCCTAGGCGATCTCTTAGTGGCCTTCGGGGAGTTCCTAGAGAACAATAAATCACTAGCGCCTTCTGGTTATACGGAGGAGTGGTGGGCCCAGGAACTTAGAGAGAAGATCTTGACAACTTACGGTGGGATGGTTGAGGGAGCGGCTGAGACTGTAGGCATCGACCCTTCCCGGTTCCAGTTGATGATGCGAGATCCCCTCCATCTTAGGCCTACTGCCGAAGAGGCGCTGGCAATCTCAAGGAAACTTGAGGTTCCTCTACATCCCTTTTTCACGTACTTCTGGTGTAATATCGATTTTGAGGAGTTGCAGGTTCTTCAGAGAGCCTTAGTCAAGAGCAGGGTTGCTGAAGGGGAGGACGGTGAACAGATAGTCAAGATCCCTTACACGGCTGAAGTAAAGCGACTCTTGGAGAGGCTATGTGTCCCCCATACCCTTGGCAGAGACGAGATATACCTTAGTGAAGACGGCATAATCTTGAGAACTCTTTTACGCGCGGACGAATCAAATACTCAACTAAGCAGACAGAGATCCACTGTGGAGACGCTCTCCTCCTTCTCCTCTATTCCCCTTAGGGAAAAGGCGCTGACCTTTGTCGGAGCGAGGATGGGGCGGCCGGAGAAGGCTAAGAGGAGGGACATGTCTCCTCCGGTTCACGTCCTCTTTCCCGTGGGTCTCGCGGGGGGTAGTCAAAGGAACATCGTGACAGCGGTTGCCAAGGGTACTCTTAATGTGGAGATCGCAAGGCGTCGATGTGGCACATGTGGGGAAGTCACTTTCCGAAGCACCTGCCAGAACTGCGGGAGCGTCACCACTGAGGAACGAGTCTGCGCACGCTGCCACCAAGTAGTCCCTGGCGAAACCTGCCCTGCATGCAAAGCCCCGGCGTTCAGCTACGAGGACAGAGACATCAATATCGAAGAACTGTACAACAACGCGCTCACGACTCTTGATAGACCGCGGCTAGAACTAGTCAAGGGTGTTCGTGGGTTGACAAGTGCTTCGAAGACGCCGGAACTCCTTGAGAAGGGAATCCTTCGAGCCAAGCATGATCTTTCAGTCTTCAAGGACGGCACGATACGATTCGATGCGACCAATGCTCCCTTGACGCATTTTAGACCGAAGGAAATTGGGGCTTCGGTTGAGCGTCTGAGGGAGTTGGGCTACGTTCATGACTTCCAAGGAGCTCTCCTACAGGATGAGGCGCAGATGTGCGAGTTGAAGGTTCAGGACGTCATTCTCCCGCGAGAGGCGGTCAACTACCTCCTCAGGGGATGCCAATTTGTCGATGAACTCCTCGAGAAAGTGTACAAACTCCCCCAATACTATAATGTGAAGACCGAGGCCGACCTAGTTGGTCAGTTGATCCTAGGCTTCGCGCCCCACACCTCGGCCGCTGTCCTCGGGAGAATCATAGGCTTCTCCAAGACGAGCGTATGCTACGCCCATCCTCTCTGGCACAACATAAAACGTAGAGACTGCGACGGGGACGAGGACGCCATCATGATGGTGTTAGACGTCTTGCTGAACTTCTCCAAAGCCTACCTTCCAGCCCAAATAGGCGGGCTAATGGACGCGCCCCTTCTGATAATCTCTGCAGTCGATCCTTATGAGGTGGACGAGGCTCAAAACTTGGATGTTTCCTCCTCGTATCCACTGGCCTTCTATCGGAAGACTTTGGAGCACGCTGATCCTAAGTTAGTTGCCGAGATTATGGATGTCGTAGTGCATAGGTTGGGGAGACCTGAGCAGTTCGAGGGCTACTCCTTCACCCATCAAGCATATGATATAAACGAGGGTAATCTAAGGAGCGCATATTCTAGTTTAGGTGCAATGTCTAACAAACTGAAGGAGCAACTGGCGTTGGCGGGGAAGCTTCGAGCCGTCGACGCAAAGGAGGTGGCTAGGAGGGTTCTGTCAACCCATCTCCTGCGAGACATTGCTGGTAACTTGAAGGCCTTCACCGGGCAGAAGCTCCGTTGTAAGAAATGTAACGCGAAGTACCGTCGAATTCCCCTCTCAGGCAAGTGTAGTCGCTGCGGGGGTGGACTCCTAATGACCGTGCACAGGAAGGGGATAGAGAAGTACTTGGATGTAGCGGAGGAGGTCGTCGGAAAGTACGATTTGGATCCCTATTATACTCAGAGGCTCGAACTCATCCGCGGGGAAATCGAATATCTCTTCAAGGAAGTTGAGTCATCTCAACTTGGTCAGGGCAAGCAGATCAAGCTGGCAGAGTTCATGTAAGCGAGCCCAAGTCTCAATCCATAGAGGAGGTAAATGACCTCTTAGGGGTAAGGGGTATTGGACTCTTGCTAGAGTTTGGAGGCTTCTTGGGAGTAGGTCATTAACTTATTAAAGCACTGGCGGAACGAGAATAAATGGTGCGTGCATCCTTGGTCACCGTTACCTACGAGGAGTTCAAGAAACTCGACATGCGGGTCGTGAAGGTCATAAAAGCAGAGCCTATCCCCGGCAGGACGAGGATACTCAAGCTAGAATTGGACACGGGAGGAGGCGAGAGGAAAACGATAATCGCCGGAGGCGCGCAGTTCTACAAACCCCAAGACTTCGTCGGCAAGAAGTTCATAGGACTCGTCAACTTAGCGCCGAAGACCGTTGCTGACGTAAAATCCGAGGGTATGATCCTCGCAACTGACACAGAGAAACCCCTCTGGCTCTCCGTAGATCAAGAAGCACCAGTTGGCGCGTGGATCATATAGAAAAGCATAAACCTTCGATCACTAACTTGGATGTTCGAATCGAGTTGAGCAGACGAAGGAAACGAGAGGGCGAGGCCCCTATGCCAGCGTCTGGTGCTGGGCTCCCAGCCTTTCTGGGAGAGAAGACGGACTCTATAGTGAAGATAAGGCCGGAAATCGTCCTAGCATCGACCGTGATCCTAATAATAGCAGTAATATTGGCAAATGCCTTCATAGGCGTCTTGTAGGCCTACAAGTACTCCCTAAGCAGCCTCTGATCCATAGGATGTATCGGCCGCGCCCTTACACCAAGTTTCCTCTTCAAGTAGCTTGCGAATTCTTCTTTGAACCCGTGCACCGTCAAGACTTCCTTAGGTTTTGCGCGTTCAACATACTCCACTAACTGCCTGAAATCGGCGTGCCCACTTAAGGGAAAGGCAGCGTCAACCCCATCAAAACGCCTACCGAGGGCCCATCCCGTTGTCACCGCGATGCACGAATTACTTAACCGCGCCAACCCGTTGTTCGATGAGGTGAGGCCGACGCATTCGCCGGAGTTGAGGAGTTCCTGTGCTTCAACGGTAGATGAGTCAACATACTTGAGACCCGCGCCGTTGTTAACATAGGCGTCGGTGATTCTGGCCGTGGCGCCTTCAGCTACGACTGGAATATTGGTCAAAGCGTTGAACATCTTTAGAATTTCCTGCGCTTTCCCTCCAGAGTAGGCCTTGAAGACGGGAATTCGTCCAGCTCTAATCTGCTCCAAGGCCCACCCCACGATCTCCACCGATGTCTGCGTCAAGTCAGGGAAGGCGTAGAAGGGAACACCATAGGTCGTTTCCATGATAAGGATATCGCATGGGACGCTCTCGGCCGCCCTCGTTGTGAACATGTCCCTACAGTTTATGTCACCTGTATATACTAATGTAGAATCGGGTGCGCGGACCTCAAACTGGGCAGAGCCCAACATATGGCCTGCGTTGTGGGCTATGACCTCTATCCCGTCGAATTCCACGACCTCTCCAAGACGGATAGGAAGGACATCTTCATCATCCCAGGTTCGGATGGCGCGTACAACATCCAAAGTCTCATGTGTAAGGTGGCTCTTCTTCCCCTTGGCAGGTCCCCCTAGGTGGTCGCTATGTGCGTGAGAGATGAAGGCGGATGACCTATTGCCACTTCGGTTGTGGGGGTCAAAACTGAGGAGGCCGGTGTTCGTGACGACGGTCACGCCATTAAACCAGCCAACCCTTAAGCTCATCTAAAGACCCCCTGGGAGACCTCCCCCCTTAAGCTAGAATCGAAATAAAAGGCTTCGTAGACAACGATCTTCTAGTGAAGGACCTCTATACGTTGCACGGAGCCGAGGTTGATGAATATCTCGCTCCGGTCTTCCCTCCCCACCACTTGGGGTAGGGGATTGGCCAGAGTGGTCCTGATGACGACGGCCTCTGCATCCGAGAGCCACATTCCAGGCGGGTCTTGGGATACGGCTGCGACGACGCCTTCGAAGCCGAAGCTTCGCTCTAGGACGACCCGTACCCTCTTGCCACTGTACTTCTCCAGGATTTGGAGAACTGTGGGACTGACGCCTGAAGACATTCAATACCTTAAGTGCTCAACAAGGGGATAAGGCTTTTCCTATAGTTTTATAGTCAGACCAGTCTAAGGTTGTAGTCGCATCCAGCGAGATCGTCCTGCTCAAACGCTTCACCGTCTCTTGAGGAAAGATGGAAGGCATGTCAGAAGGAGAACGCAATTATCTGTCACGGGCGATACGCCACTATTCCACGCTGTTCACCTTTCCCTCTTACCCTGTGCTCGTAGCATCCATGTTCGTAATAGTCACCATTATAGTTGCCGCGGCATTCTTGATGAGTTCCTATACTCTCGATAACCTCCTCCGAGGCATCGTATTCAGCCTAGGAGTCCTGATGGTTTCGACAGTCTGCGCCGATTTCTTCACAGCGCGGCTTTTCAAGGATCCACTCCTGAACATCAGGAGACTCGCTGCACTATCCACTGTGACGACAATAGAGTGGGCCTTGATAGTGGCGATTGGTGCCGCAGTTCAAACAGTAACTGGTTCTCTAGGGTTGGTTCGATCCACCTTCTTAGGTGCTTCGTTGATAATTGGTTTTAGGTTCCTCGTAGTTAGAAGCCTGTCCTTATTAGGGCCGTTAGAATCTCTAGTCGTGGCGCTTCTGCCCCCTGGACTCTGTTTGGCGGCAGCCACGTTTTTCTGGTCAGTGTCCCCGCCTTATCTTCTGGTCTTGACTACGGCTGTATCGGGATCGTTACTAATCCTCGCAGGGGAGATTCTTCTCCGAGTCTTGGACAAACATAGTGAGGAATCAGTTGGAACCGGCGCGTTAAGGCTATTTCACGGATTCGTCTATGACTGGCTTGAAGGAATAGCCGACCCCCTAGAAGAATATCTGGAAGAGATAGCGGTATCGACGACAGCCTCAACGAGCGTGATGGGATTTGTGAGTAACGCTGAGGCTCAAGGATTAATCGTGGTCCCTGATATTCATCCAGGTCCCTTCAAGAATGTCGGAAGCAGCAACATCCCCTTCGAGATCCAAGAAGCCCTAGAGAATAGAACCATGGCCCCTGTCATGGTCCCTCATGGGGCTTCTGGACATGAACGTGACCTTGCTTCTAAGAAGCAGTCTGAGAGACTGGTCAATAGTATTGCTGACGCAGTTAACTTCACTGATTTCTCCGACTCAGCGACGCCGATGATCCGATGCGCCTCAGGGGATGCTCACGCATCATGCCAATTCTTCGGAGACGTCGCGTTGGTCACTCTCACTTGCGCTCCGAAGAGTATGGAGGACGTCCCCTTCGAGTTAGGCGCTGAAATAGTTGAGAAGGGGAAAGCCCTTGGCGCGCAGGATGTCATAGTTGTAGACGCCCATAATAGCATAGGTAACGCAGACGAGGTCCCCATCCTCCTCCCTGAGCAGTTGCTTGGCTTGAAGGTGGCGGCAGAGTCAGCTATTAAGGCGGCTCAGAGACTAAATAGATCAGCCTTCAGATTTGGCTCCAGCTGCATCGTGCCTAAAGAGCTCGGTCTGAAAGAGGGTTTAGGTCCTGGGGGTATTGCTGTTGTCGTGTTCGAGGTGCAGCATCAGAAGATGGCATACGTTACATTTGATGGGAACAACGTGGTGAAGGGGCTGAGGGAAGAAGTACGGGACACTTTAAAGGATATAGTTGACGACTGCGAGGTTTTGGCGACAGACACCCACATCGTGAACGCCATTTCCACTATTGAGAGGGGGTACCGTCCTGTGGGAGAGGTTGGAAGCCGAGAGGCGTTACTATCCTATGTTAGAAGCTGTACCTTAGACGCTTTATCCAGACTGCGGGAGGCTCGTTCCGCCTATCGTAGGGTAAATGTTCCCAATATGCTGGTTATTGGTGAGGAGAAGCTCAAGAGCCTCAGCATTCTTGTCGATTCGTCCATCGCGTTGCTTAAGCGTCTAACGGTACTGGTCTACGGACCTAGTTTGATTTTCACAACTTTAATGTTCCTGCTTCTTCCATAGGTTGCGCATCAACCTTATATTGGCGCCTCGGGTTAGGTAACCCCGATACTTTCTGAAGGAGGGATATTTGGTGCAAGACGAAACGTCAGCCGGAACAGTACTAGTTGGAAAAAAACCAATCATGAACTACGTCGTAGCGTGCCTGACCCTCTTTAACTCAGGCAAATCCCCAGTCATCGTGCGAGGCCGAGGGTACGCTATCTCCAGAGCCGTAGACACTGTGGAACTCCTAAGGAACGCCTTCGTCAAGAATCTGGAAATCCAGAGCATCAATATCGGAACCCAACAATTCACAATGCCCGACGACGTCGAGTCGAGCACCTCCACGATAGAGATAGTGATCTCGAAACCCTCCTCGAATACACGACAGCCCGCGTCTCCCGAAAACAAAGGCCGGTGAAGAATGTCCTACCCAAGGATTATCGTGACGCCTCCCGGCCCAAGGGCGAGAGAAATCATTCGACTAAACGCCAAATACTCGTCGCCATCGACGAGTCGCCTCTACCCTGTTGTACTCGAATCCGCCCAAGACTGCATTGTTAGGGACGTAGATGGCAACGAGTTCATCGACTTTAACTCGGCTGGAGGAGTCATGAACGTTGGACACAACCATCCACGAGTTTTGGAAGCAGTTCGCAAGCAGCTGGAGAAGGCGATACACCACGGGTATGGCGTTGCCTTCTATGAGTTACTGCCCAAACTTTCTAAGGCTCTTGACGCGATAATTCCGGGAGGCGGGGAGAGGCGTTTCTTCTACAGCAACAGTGGTAGCGAGGCCTTCGAGGCCGGGATGAAGGCGGCAGCGTGGCATACGCGTGGCCAGACGTTCCTCGGCTTCACGGGTAGCACCCACGGTAGAACCTTGGGCGCCTTGAGCCTCTCAGGCGCGAGCCCAGTTCATAGGAAACACTTTCCAACTCTCACTAAGGCCGTTACTGTCCCCTATCCCTATTGCTATCGCTGTCCCTGTGGACAGGGTCCCGCTGAGTGCGGTTGCCCCTGTTTGGATACACTTGAGAACCACTTCAAGACAGATGTTTCCAAGGAAGATGTGGCCGCGTTGGCCTTGGAACCGGTTCAAGGAGAAGGATGCATCGTACCTCCTGAAGTGTTCTTCAAACGTCTTCAAAGGTTGATTAGGGATTATGGGATACTCCTCCTCGCAGACGAGGCCCTAACAGGCATCGGGAGGACAGGACGCTGGTTCGCCTTAGACAACTGGGAGGTGGCGCCAGACATCCTCTGCATTGACGGTTCCCTCTCCTCTGGCATCCCTCTGGGCGTCACAGCCGCCCACACCGATGTAATGGATTGGGAACCCGGCTCACACGTCAGCACTTTGGGAGGGAATCCTCTTGCCTGTGCAGCAGCCCTCGCGGTTCTAGATATTATTCGCGAGGAGCATCTACTCGAGAACGCCACGAAACAGGGGAGGTACCTAATCCGTCGCCTCCAAGAATCGGTTGAAAAGTACTCGATCATCGGTGAGGCTAGGGGTAGAGGGCTCCTGATAGGTCTTGAGATCGTGAAGGATAAGGAGTCGAAGGAGCCGTATCCCGAGGGTGCGAGGCAGATAGTCCTGAAAAGTTGGAGGCGCGGGGTCCTCTGTCAGACAGTTGGGCAGTCGACGGTTCGCTTCTGCCCACCCTTAACCATATCACAGCAACTCATAGACGCTGGCCTCGAAGTTATGGAAGCGGCAATCCACGAAGTCGCAACAGAGGGATAGGCCTCAGATCTCTAGTAGCTCCCTTCCCTTCTGGGTTACCAGTTCCCTCAGTTTAGCTATCGCCAAGTCACACCTGTGATGGCAACCTTCATCGCTCCGGTCGAAGGCCAGAACCTCGACGGGGAGTCCTTGCTCACGGGTGGACTCGCCCACGAGGGGTTTCACGTATACGTCCTCAATCGCTCTAGCGACCTCCAAGACTAGGGGTGCGAGTTCGCTCTCGAACATGGTGACCCGTACACGCTTCCCATAGCTTTGGAAGCCGGTGGTATCCTCTACGCGTTTGGCTAGGTGCTCGTTGAAACAGGCTTGCACCTCCCTCGGCGGCCCAGGCATCGAGATCATGGTGGACTGACCAAGCTTCAATACGGTCACTGGGGCCCAACCCACCGGGTTTGGGAGACATTCAGCGCCTTCTAAGGTGCTCGCCATTTTGGTCTGGCCGGGGTTTAGTTGCTCGACTGGAACCTTACGGCGTTCCGACATAATCTTCAGAACCAGCTGGGACGTGACTACAGTCTTTCCCGAGAGTTCTGAGAGGGCGCTCAGAGTCAGGTCGTCTTGGGTGGGCCCGAGGCCTCCGGTTATGAGGAGGAATGCTGGCGACCGATCTAGGGAGTCTCTCAAGGCGTCGCAGATCTCCTCCTTGTCGTCGCGGAGGCAGGTTATGCGGTGGACCAAGACTCCTCTCCGAGTGAGTTGGTCGGCGAGCCAGAAGGAGTTGGTGTCATACACTTTGCCGTAGCATAGTTCGTCGCCTATGGCAAAGATCTCTGCCGTGGTAGGCAACTGTCTTCATCACCTTAGATGGCCCAACATAGGTGCTGAGGACCCTTTTATCCTATTCCAAGTTACAAGGGCATCGCTTCCCTAGACTCGAAAAGAGGGGACACGTGAGTCTAAATATTGGCGCCGGGAGAGGGATTCGAACCCCCGTAGGCCGAAGGCCCACTGGCTCTCGAGGCCAGCGCAATTCCGCTCTGCCACCCCGGCGCTCTATTGGCTAGTGAGAAAGGCGCCTTCTAATGTGTTTTCCCGATGCTGGCGGGATAGTGTAGACCATAGTGGAGGACACGTAAAAAGGCTCTTCATACATAGAGGACTGCGATGGACAAAGAAGAGGAACTACGTTCTCTCATCGAGGAGCTGAAGGCTCTCAGTAACCCCGCGCTCAGAGAACTGTCCAAGAACCTCGTCCCGGGGGAGGGGAACATAAATTCCAAAGTAGTCTTCATCGGGGAGGCTCCTGGAAGAGACGAGGACAGGGAGGGGCGGCCCTTCGTCGGCGCCGCGGGGAGGTTTCTCACACAGGCATTGGAGTCAGCGGGTCTGCATAGAAAGGAGGTATACATTACTAACGTCGTCAAGAGGCGTCCCCCAAGGAATCGTCCTCCTCGCAAGGGGGAGGTGGCTGTCTTTCTTCCCTATCTTCGACGGGAACTCGAAATAATCCGCCCCAAGGTCGTTTGTCTCCTCGGCTCGACGGCTGTGAAGGCTCTTCTGGGCCGATCGTTGGCGGAGGTGCGGGGGAAGGTCGTTAGGGGAGGTGGATGGACGTTCTTCTCCACTTATCATCCGGCGGCGGTGATCTACAATCCGGGCCTTGAGGGAGTGTTGTTGGATGATTTGAGGAGGCTCAGGGAAATCCTTGACGAGATGGAGAAGGTCTGATCTTCCAAGGTGATCGTGTCGGCTAGTTTTCTGCAAGGCTGGATAGCGCTCTGATGGTCAGGAATTTGAGTTGACTCTGAAAGTTCTCATTGTCTGATCTTGTTCTATGGGAGAAACTGCCAAATGCCAAGGATGATGATTACTGAACTGGGTGCCTCAGCCTTCTAGGAGTCTCCCAGTTCTCGCCCTCCTTGAGGCACCTTTCCTCGGTGATAGAGTGGAGCCTTGAGCCGTAAGGCTGCTTTCAGGGTCAGATTAATTGGAGACGTGTATGGGGCACGATTTTTTGGAGTCTACCATGATGTGAGTCGTCTTCAGTCAGTTATCTCGTACTTCTTCGCGACGTCCTCGTTGAGCTTGTAGCCCAGCCCCGGCTCCTGGGACATGCTTATCCATCCCTTAACCACCGGGTTAGGCTCCTCCAAGAGCGTCTCATCAGGGTTAGCTGGGTCGATGGGGAGCTGGACCCGCCACTTTGAGATGGGATAGGACTCGACGATAAGACCGTTGGGAGCCGCGGCCACAGCAGTGGCCCCTAAGACATGGCCACCATGAGGTGCGAACCAGATGTGCTGGGCGCTCGCCATCGCAGCGATCTTACGTATCTCCGTGAAGCCTCCGCAGATAGCTGGATCGACTTGGATTACATCTACAGCCCGTGGGTCGATGAGGTCTCGGCTACCCCATCGGGTCATCTCGTTCTCGCCTGAGGCGACTAGGACGCTGGTGGCGTTCTTCACCTCGACGCTTCCTCTGAAGTCGTCGG
>Ga0172363_10005001_pt1 | contig 10689 bp, 10 predicted proteins | sample LakKivs2_kivu2a2_FD_114541 | JGI IMG/M metagenome (GOLD analysis project Ga0172363, IMG submission 114541) | Sediment microbial communities from Lake Kivu, Rwanda - Sediment s2_kivu2a2 | ecosystem: Environmental > Aquatic > Freshwater > Lake > Sediment | place: Rwanda: Western Province, Lake... | reverse complement strand
CCAGGGGAAGGCGCTAAGCCAAGAGAAGTCTATTTGGGAACCGATGAAGAAAATGAAGGCTGGCAGAAAATGTAAAAAATATTATTATAAAAGTATGGCAAAGAAGAAACAAAAAAATCCGCCAGCTGGCGGAGAAACCGGAGATTTAAAGGAAGCAGTAGAGACAATTAAACAACGGTTTGGCGAAGGGGCAATTATGAAATTAAAAGAAGTGAGGGCAGCCGATGTCGATGTAATTCCAACGGGTTCAATTTCTTTGGATAAAGCTTTGGGGGTGGGCGGAATGCCCCGGGGCAGGGTAATTGAAATCTATGGCCCGGAAGGTAGCGGCAAGACAAGCTTGGCCCTTCATGTGATATCCGAAGCTCAGAAGCAGGGAGGGGTAGGAGCTTTTGTTGATGCTGAACATGCCTTAGACCCCGATTGGGCAAAGAAAATTGGAGTTAATATGGAGGACCTCTTAATTTCTCAACCAGACTCGGGAGAACAGGCTTTGCAGATTGTTGAAACCTTAGTTCGTTCAGGTGAAGTAGATGTGATTGTAGTTGATTCAGTAGCTGCCCTAACCCCCCAGGCTGAAATTGCTGGTGAAATGGGTGAATTTCAAATTGGCCTTCAGGCCAGGTTAATGAGCCAAGCTCTGAGAAAACTTTCAGGGATTATTTCAAAAACCAAAACCGTCCTAATTTTCTTAAATCAAACCCGAATGAAAATTGGAGTGATGTGGGGAAATCCCGAGACCACTCCTGGAGGCTTAGCCTTAAAATTTTATTCTTCAGTCAGAGTTGATTTAAGAAGAATTGCCCAGATTAAGCATGGGGAGGAAATTATTGGTAACCGAATCAAAGCCAAAATTGTTAAAAATAAAGTGGCCGCTCCTTTCAAGGCCACTGAATTTGATATTTATTATAATGAAGGGATTTCTAAATGGGCTGATACGGTCAATACTGGGTTGAGATACGGAGTGATTAAGAAATCTGGCTCCTGGCTTCAATATGAAAATACAAAACTTGGCCAGGGGATGGAGGCGGCTAAAACTTTTTTGAAAGAGAACCCCAAATTAGCCAAGAGGATAAAAGAAGAGATATTAAAACAAACCTAAATGTCTTGCTCTTTTGACAGCTTTAGCTAAAAAAGAGCAAGATTCTTAAAATAAACCCAAATGTCTTACTCTTTTGACAGCTTTAGCTAACTGTCTTTGATGTTTAGAGCAGAGCCTAGTTTTCTTTTTACCTCTAATTTTCCCTGAGCCAGATATAAATTTCCGGAGAAGTTCTGTATTTTTAAAATCGATTTCTTTAATATTTTTCGTACAAAAATAACAACTCATTTCTTAGAACGGTAAATCTTTTACGTCTATTTCCCCCTCTTCAATAATAGGAATTTCTTCTTTAGGCAGTTCCTCAGGCGGGGCAGGGGGGGTTACCTTGCCGGCAGATTTAGGTCCCAATTGGAGACGTTCAGCAATAATTTCTGTTCTCCACCTTTGGTTACCAGAAGAATCTTGCCAACTTCTAGTTTGGAGCCTTCCCTCAATCAGGGCTAAAGAACCTTTGGTCAAATATTGAGAAGCGATTTCAGCCAATTTTCCAAACATGACAATATTATGAAATTCTGTCTGCTGTTTTTTCTCCCCATTTTTATCTGTGTAAAATCTATCGGTGGCTAAACCAAAGGAGACCACGCTTTGACCAGAAGGCAAAGTCCTGAGCTGGGGATCTCGGGTTAACCTACCGACTAAAATAGCTTTATTTAAATTCATTGTTCGCCCAGTATTTCTTCTAATTTTTTCTCAATTTCTTTTAATTCGACCTTTGCTTCGGGTTTTACTATTTTTTTAGGTAATTTTGAAGGAGGTACTTTTCCACCGAGCACATAACGAGTTATGTGCTTCGGTTTAGTTAAAATTATATAGCGAAGAACCTGACCTTCTGACTTCAGCTTTTTTTCAAGACTTCCCAACTTTTCTGGATCGAGATGAAAATTTAAAGTGGCTAAGTAAGCCATTTTTTTTCTCACCGGTGTCTTTACTTCGCCCAAGGTCCCTCCTACCCCTTGAATTAAGGAAATTATTTTTTCTTGAAAGCTAAACACCTCTTTTTCTGAAAGGTCAGGATAAATTAAATAGGTAAGTTCGTAGTCTTTCATATTTAAATTTAAATCCTAAATTCTATTACATCACCATCTTCGACAATGTATTCTTTCCCCACTGTCCTAATCCATCCTAATTCTCTGGCTTTAGGCCAAGATTGGGCTCCAGCTAATTTCTGCCAATTGATTACCTCGGCCCTAATAAATTTTTCTTCAAAATCAGAATGAACCCGACCCCCGGCCTGGGGAGCGCTTGCTCCCCGCTTAATAGTCCAGGCCCTGGTTTCTTTCCCTCCAGTCACAGTATAAAAAGTAATTAAATCAAGAATATCGTAACAACCTAAAATTAATTGGTCAAGCTTGGATTGAAGGCCCAGTTCTTTTACTTCGGATTCCGACAGCTCTGAAGTCTCCTCTTCATCTTTTAAATTCATCGCCAAATATTTGATGTTGAGTTTTAAAAATTCAGGTTTCTTGTTGGTGTTTAGGATATATAAAACAGGTTTTACTGTTAGAAATTGATATTCTTTAATTTCAGTTTTTTCCTCATCGGTTAAATCGATTTCGGCAATTAATTTTCCTTGAGAAACTTGCTCTTTAATTTTTCTTAGAAGATTAAACTTTTTTAGAGCGGTTTTATCTTTTGATTTTATATCTTTTTCAATTTTTTTAAGCAGATTTTCCAAAGTTTCCAAATCTTTCATCAAAAGTTCAATTTTTACTATCTCCGTATCTCTCCCGGGATTAATTTCCCCAGCAACGTGTTCAACGTTGGCAGCTTCAAAGGCCCTGACTACTTCTAAAATAGCATCGCAATTTCTAATCTGAGCCAAAAATTGATTTCCCAGGCCTTCACCTTTGGAGGCACCCTTAACTAAACCAGCGATATCAACAAATTCAATGACGGTAGGAGTAATTTTTTCTGGTTTGATAATTTCAGCAATTTTTTTTAATCTCTCATCGGGAACAGTAACCACCCCGTAATTGGGATGGATAGTGGTGAAAGGGTAAGCTGCAATATCAACTTTCTTTTTAGTCAGGGCTTTAAATAAAGTTGATTTCCCAACATTAGGCAAACCAACAATTCCTACTGAAAAACTCATAGAATTATGGTACAATAAAAAAATATGAAAATCAATCCTGATATTTTTCGAGCCTACGATATCCGCGGGATAGTGGATAAAGACTTAACTCCTGAAATCGTCGAATTAATTGGCAAAGCCTTCGGCAGTTACCTTTTAGAAAGAGGAACAAAAGATGTTTTGGTAGGCAGAGATACTCGAGCTACTTCTGAAGAATATCAGGAGGCAATAACTCAAGGTTTACTTTCTACTGGCTGCAATGTTATTAATATTGGTTTAACTCTCAGCTCTATTCTTTATTTTGCTAGACAGCATTATAAGATCGATGGGGGAGTAATGGTTACTGCTTCCCATAATCCTCCTGAATGGAATGGTTTTAAACTCTGCCACGGTTTAAATGCGATTGTTGAAGAAGAAATTAGAAAGGTGGGGGATATTTTAATCTCGGAAAAATTTAAATCTGGCAAAGGAGGGATTAAAAAACTTGATGTTTTCCCTACTTACCTTAAAGAAATAAAAAAGAGAATTAAACTTAAAAAACTATTAAAGGTGGTGATTGATGGTGGAAATGCCACTCCATCTATTTTTATTCCTAAGTTTTTGAAAGAACTTGGCTGCCAAGTAATTCCATTACATTGTGATATCGATCCTACTTTTCCTCGGGGAATTCTTGACCCAGTCAAATTTGATTATTACAAGGATTTAATAAAAAAAATCAGAGAAGAGCGAGCCGATTTGGGGATTTTATTAGACGGAGACGGAGATCGGGTGGGATTTGTTGATGAAAAAGGTAATATCTGGTTGGGAGATACTATTTTACTTTTACTAATTAGAGAAATAATTCCTAAAAATCCCGGGAGGAAGGTAATCGTTGAAATAAAAGATTCCGAGGTGGTAGTGGAAGAAACAAAAAGATTGGGCGGAATTCCTATCTTCTGGAAAACTGGCCATGCTCTCCTGGATCATAAAGTTTTTGAAGAAAAAGCTATTTTGTGTGGGGAAATGAGTTGCCATTATTGGATTACTGACGATTGGTATTATTTTGATGATGCTATTTATGCCTTAGCTAGAGTTTTGAAAATTATTTCTGACTCAGGGAAAAACTTATCAGCAATAATCGCTGAGTTACCAAAATATGAAGCCACTCCTGAATATAGGGTAGCCTGTCCGGAAGATAAAAAATTTAAGTTGGTTGAAGAACTAGTAGAATATTTCCGACCCAGATGCGACAAGGTTGTAGATGTGGATGGAATCCGAGGGTATATTGAAGACGGCTGGTTTTTAATTCGAGCCTCAAATACACAGCCCCTAATTGTAGTCCGATGCGAAGCTAAAACTAAAGAGGGATTAGAGAAAATAAAAAAGCTTATAAAAAATAAGCTCGATGAGTATTCCGATATCCATCTTGATTGGAGGAAACAACCCTAAATGAGGCCCATTTTTTTCTTAGCTTCCTCTAAGGTTAATTGGGCAATGGTTTTCGCTTTTTTAGCTCCATTATTTAAAATTTCTTTGATATAGACTTCTCTGGAGAGAAGTTCTTTTCTTTTCCGCCGAAAAGGCTCCAGAGAATTTATCAGAAGCTTGGTGAGTGAGCGCTTAAATTCTTCATACCCCCTTCCTTTAAAATTTTTTTCTAACTCCTTAATAGATTTTCCACTGAATAAAGAATAAATAGTTAAAAGATTCGAAATTCCCGGTTTTAAATTAGAATATTTTATCACTTTCCCTGGATCAGTTACCGCTGCCATTATTTTTTTCTTAATCTCCTCAGGCTCCTCAAACAATTCAAGGCAACCCCGGGGATCATCAGTCTTTGACATTTTTTTCTTTGGATTTTGCAAAGACATGATTTTAGCTCCAGTTTTTGGCAGCAAAACTTTGGGCTCTTTGAAGGTTTGGCCAAATTTTTGATTAAATTTTCTAGCAATAGTTCTGGCTAATTCAACATGTTGCTGTTGGTCTTTCCCCACCGGCACCAAATCCGTTTGATAAAGTAAAATGTCAGCCGCCATTAGAATAGGATAGTTCAAAAGCGAAGCTGTAACATCCTTGGGATATTTTTTAACTTTTTCTTTATATTGAGTCATTCTTTGGAGTTCTCCGATTGGGGTAATGGTCCCTAATAACCAAGCAAGTTCGGCATGGGCTTCGACTTGAGATTGGACAAAAAAGATACATTTTTCAGGATTTAGACCCGAAGCCAAATAGGTAGTAGCCAATTCAAAAATATTCTTTTTTAATTCTTTAGATTGGTAGGGAGTGGTGATGGCATGGAGGTCCACAATACAAAAAACGCAATCTGCTTTTTCTTGAAGCAAAAGCCATTGCCGAATAGCTCCTAAATAGTTCCCGATATGAAGTTCTCCAGTTGGTCGAATACCACTAAAAATACGCATATTTTAAACCTCTATTACCACTGGTAATATCATTGGCCTTCTTTGGGTTTTTGTATATAAGAATTGGCCAATTTTATTTCTGATTTCGTCCTTGATATAACTCCAATTTACTGCTCCTCCCGAGCCAGCTGCCCGATTAACAATTTCAATTACTTTTTTCCGAGTTTGGGCTAGCAATTCTTTTGATTCTCTTAAATAGACAAATCCCCTTGATATTATATCAGGAGAACCCCTAACTTGACCAGTTTGCTTATCAACTATGGCTACAATCACAAACATTCCATCTCGGGCCAGCATTTGCCTGTCCCTTAAAACTACTTCTCCCACATCGCCAATTCCCAAACCATCGACCATTACGTAATTTGAAGGGACAGTTTTCTTTTCAACCAGAATTCTTTTTTGATTTAAATTGATAACTTGGCCATTTTCAACTACGACAATATTTTTTTCTGGAATCCCAGATTCTCGAGCTAATTCAGCATGGGAAACTAACATCGAATACTGGCCATGGATTGGTAAAAAGAATTTCGGCTTCATAATTTTAATCATTTCTCTCAGTTCCTCTTGCTGGGCATGGCCTCCAGCATGAATATCCATCATTTTGTAATGGAAAACTTTGGTTTTTTGGCGCAAAATATCGTCTTTTAACATCTGGACAGTTCTTTCATTTCCGGGAATGACCGAAGAAGAAAGGATAACGTCATCTCCCTTTTTTAGACGAATGAAAGGATGCTCTTTGTTGGCAATTCTCATTAGAATAGCTGAACCTTCTCCCTGGGCCCCGGTACACAAAATAGTTATTTTTGAATCGTGATAATTTGAAATCTCTTTTGCTTTAATTATGGTTCCTTTTTTTGATTTGATATAGCCCAAAACCTTGGCGAGCTCGGTATTGGTTTTCATTGAGTAGCCTTCAATTGCTACTTTCCTTTGGTATTTTTCTGATAAGGTAATAATTTGCTGGATTCGATTGATAAGCGAGGCAAAGGTAGCAGCAATGATTCTACCAGTAGACCTTCGAAAAATTTCTTCTAAATTTTTCTCAATTGTCTTTTCAGAAAGAGAGTGACCCTCTTCTTCAGCTCCAGTTGAGTCGGAAAGTAAAAGCAAAATTTTTCTTCTAGAGAGAACTTTAAGTTTTTCAAAATCAGTTGGCAAATCATTTACTGGATTTGCGTCAAACTTAAAATCAGAAGTATGGACAATGTTACCTACCGGGGTTTCAATAAATAATCCTAAGTTGTCAGGGATATTGTGGTTTTGCTTAAAGAATTCAATTCTAAAAGGGCCCAATTTGATTTTGGAACCATTTTTAACTCCGGTGATATCTAATTTTGGCTGAGAAGGAAAATCCTCCTGCCTTTTTAAAATAATTCCTCGAGTTAAAGAAGAGGCAAAAATCTCTAAATGGGGGTGCCAGATTTTTCCAATTAAATAGGGGACAGCTCCAATATGGTCATAATGGCCATGAGTAAAAACTATCCCCAAAATATTTTTTTCTTTACCTCTAAGACAGTTGATGTTTGGGACAATATAATCAATTCCTGGCATGTCTTCCTCGGGTAATCTAAATCCCATATCGCAAATCAAAATCTTCCCTTGCCACTCAAGGAGCATCATATTTCTTCCTACCTCGCCTAAACCACCGAGGGGAATAATTTTGAGACTTTGTTTAGATTTTGGCATAAAATTGTGCCGAGGGTGGGATTCGAACCCACATGGAGTTTCCTCCACAGCGCCCTGAACGCTGCGTGTCTAGCCAAATTTCACCACCTCGGCTTATTTTCTTCCATACCTATCTTCGTATCTTATTTCATCTCCTTCTTTAAATTTCCCAATAGAGATTTCTAAGATTTTAGAGAACTTTAAAGCTTCTATTCTATGTAAATCATTTTTAGGAACAAAAATATATTCATCTTCTTTTAAAGTTTCCTTTTTTAAAGATTTTAGGTCTCTGCCAATAGTTACTTTAATTTTTCCAGAAATTAGATACCAAAATTCTTCTCTTAATTTATGAGATTGTAAAGACAAACTTTCTCCTTTTTTGATTTGGAGGATTTTTACGGTACAAGGTTTGTTATCGATAAATTTAACAAATCCGCCCCAAGGCCGACTTAGGTCTTTTTCAATTTTTACCTCTTTAGTCACTTTTTAAATACACCGGCTTTTTTAATGAGAGTTTTATTTTGAGAAATCCAATTATAGAGCCTTTTGACTCCTTCTTTGGGAGAAATTTTTGGTTCAAAAGCAAATTCTTTTTTAGCTCGAGAAATGTTAGAGATATAGATCTTTTGGTCACCTGGTCGCCAAGACCCAAATTTGTAATTAAATTTTTTGCCAGCCAGTTTTTCTAAAATTTCAAATAATTCCCAAATAGAAAGAGAAAATTTCGGCCCTCCACCAATGTTATAAGACCGACCTCGAGTCTTTTTTATATTTTTGAAAGCTAAATTAAAAGCTGAAATCAAATCATCAATATACAAAACGTCTCTGACTTGCTTCCCATCTCCGAAAATGGTTACCGGTTTATCGAATAGTAAAGCATTAGTAAACCAGGCCAGCCAGCCCTGTTCTTCAATCCCAAATTGATGAGGCCCATAAATTCCAGATTGTCTGAAGACAACTGTATTTAAACCAAAAATTCGAGCATAGTCAATTGTATATTGGTCTCCAGTTCCTTTGGAACAACCATAAGGACCATGAAAGTCTAAAGGAAATTTCTCAGAAATTCCTTTAATGTTTTTGTAAGAGTATCTTTTCTTTTTTTCTACTACCGGGGCGCCAATCATTTCTCCGTAAACTTTATTTGTTGAACTATAAAGGAAACTAGCTTTTGGGCTTCCTTTTCTCATTGCTTCCAAGACATTGAAAGTTCCCAAGGCATTTATCTCAAAATCTTCCCGGGGATTGGTTACCGAAGTGACCATCGTCGTTTGAGCTGCCAAGTGGTAAATCAAATCTGGTTTATATTTTTTTAAAGCAGCTAATAATTTTTTATCATTTCTGATATCTCCTTTAATAAAAACAAAATCTCCTTGACTTAATAGCCAATTTAAATTTTGTTTAGCTCCGGCTCGGAAAAGATTATCGTAAATAATAACCTTATCACCCTTTTTTATATGATAAGCAGCGGCATTGGTCCCAATGAATCCGCAGCCGCCAGTGATTAAAGTAGTTTTTTTTGGCATATTATTTTTGGTTCCATTCACGTATTGCTTTCTCCCACCTTTCAAAGTTTCCAATATCCATCCATTTTCCTTGCCACTTGTAACCAAAAAGTTTCCCTTCTTTAGCTAACTGGGGGAAAAGGTCGGTTTCGACCATGGCAAATTTGGCATTTTGAGGGAAATATTTTCTAATTTCTGGATTCATTATGTATAATCCAGAATTGATGTAAGAAGAAGGTGGTTTTTTCGGTTTTTCGATAAATTCAACAATCTGGTCTCCATTCATTTTAGCTACTCCGTAGACTTGAGGATTTTCCACTTTAACTAAACCGACGGTGGCCATTCCCTTTTTTTGCTTGTGCCAGTCAATCATTTCTTTGAGATTTAACTCTTTTAATTCGTCTCCATTGGAAACCACAATTGGCTCAGAAAACCATTTTTGACTTACTTTTTTAACAAGGGGAGTAAAAGTCCCTGAGGGTTTGGGTTCGAGAACAAGTTCAATTTTATATCTGGGGAAATAAGTGGCTTTCCATTTATAAAAATCTTCAAGATGGGCTCTTTGGATATTAATTTTAATGTCATCAACTCCATTCTTTAAAAAAAGGTCAACCAAATAAGTAATAATGGGAATTTTACCCACTGGCAAAAGAGGTTTGGGAATTTCTAAGGTTAGAGGATATAATCTCGTCCCACTACCAGCAGCTAAAATAAAACCTTTCATATGGATTACAATATATCACAAATTTTTAAAATTGGCAATAGAAGGCTCTTTAAATAAAATATCACAAAAATGGAAAAATAAAAGACCCCTAAGAGATTCTCAGAAGATTCCAAGAAAACCTTAGAGGTTCTATTTAACCGGGAGTTAAGTTATGAAGTCTCCTCCGTCAATAAAATTCAGATTGTTTAAGGAGAATATTAATAAACTTAATCCCCTGGGACGGAAGTAGTGGCTGCCAAAAAGCGTTCTTCCGGTGTTAAAATCACGGTCACCGCCGATTTTCACGCAACATGAGCCGCCCTGGTCTAACTCAATAGCTCTTTCTGCGCCAAGGAAAGTGAGCATTCCTCCGACTTTCTCAAAAGAGCCGGCCATCTGGACAATTAATACGTTGCCTTCCCTGGTAAGCCCCAAGGCGCTGTGAAGATAATTTTGTTCTCTCTTAAGGCCTAAATTAGCGGCAAAGACAATTAATTCCTCGGCTGCTTTTTCGGCCGGGAAGGCCATCGTCTCCACAAATTTGTCAGCCAGGAGCTCGGCCGTTTTTTCAACTGGAGACTTTCCAATGCCTTTTAGGTCCATTTCGTACCTTACTTCCCAGACGTGTCTGAGGTCGTAATCTTCCGGGATTATGACTTTGATGTCTCGGGCTGCTCCATCCCAGACGAGTTCCGGACCGCTAATTGCCCAGAGTAAATCGTTTCTGCTGGGTTTTCCGTCCAAAAATGTCAGTCGGTCAATTGTCAGGTCATTGTTGATGGTTTGGCAGAGACAGGTATACGTTCTGCCAGAGGTTGCATTTTCTCCCTGGAGTTCCAGCAGCCCTTTTTCACGGCACCAACCAATAATCCTGAGATTGTTACCGAGATTTCGAGCGCCGGTTAGAACCCACTTATCTTCGGCCGTTAAATCGAGCCAGCGCAGGTGCTCTTCGTAAGGAAACAAACACCAGTTTCGGTAATATCGTTTTGGTAGTTTGTCCTCTGGTCGGACTCCTTCTCTGACCCTGTCTCGGCATAAACCTAATCCTCCGTTAAGTTCCTCCCAGGCAGGAACGCTCAAATGGCAGGTATTAACCAAATTGAATATCCCTTTGCTTTCGTCATTTAATTTTCGGCTAGTTTTCGCTTTAGTTCTTCGATTGCTTTGATTGGAGTGGGGTCTATTTTATATTCTAAAGCTAACCAATAAGCTGTCCAAAAACCTAAAATGACAGTTGAGAAAAT
>Ga0172363_10005000_pt1 | contig 10689 bp, 15 predicted proteins | sample LakKivs2_kivu2a2_FD_114541 | JGI IMG/M metagenome (GOLD analysis project Ga0172363, IMG submission 114541) | Sediment microbial communities from Lake Kivu, Rwanda - Sediment s2_kivu2a2 | ecosystem: Environmental > Aquatic > Freshwater > Lake > Sediment | place: Rwanda: Western Province, Lake... | reverse complement strand
TGGCCAAGGAGCGCGGGCCGTTCACTAACTTCAAGCAGAGCCTGTTCAAGGACGAACCGCCGCGAAGGAATGCGACCATAACAACGATTGCGCCGACCGGGACTATAAGCATAATCGCCGGCTGCTCCAGCGGCATTGAGCCGCTTTTCGCAATCTCCTACATACGCAAGAACATACTCGACAGCGGGGACGAGCTCATAGAGGTCAATCCGGTCTTCGAGGAGATCGCCTACCGCAGGGCCTTCTACAACGACGAGCTGATGAGGGACATAGCTGCCAAGGGCAGCATAAAGAACATCAAGGAGATACCCGAAGATGTGAGGCGCGTCTTCATCACCGCACATGACATCACGCCCGAGGACCACATAAGGATGCAGGCAGCCTTCCAGAAGTACACAGACAACGCTGTGAGCAAGACTGTGAACTTCCCGAACTACGCCACTACGCAGGATGTCGAGGCCGTTTACATGCTGGCCTACAAGACGGGCTGCAAGGGGGTCACGATCTACCGCGACCAGAGCAGGAAGGAACAGGTGCTGAACATAGTGGGGGACAAGAGACCAGAAGAGTGCCAGAAGTGCGCAGACAACTCTGGCTGATTGAACTATGGAAGGTTTGGTCCAGGTATATACCGGGAACGGAAAGGGCAAGACCACCACTGCGCTCGGTTTGGGTTTCAGAGCTGCCGGCCACGGGCTCAAGGTCTGCATGATACAGTTCCTCAAGGGCGCCCATTATCTAGGTGAGCTCGAGTCGGCGCGCAAGGTCAAGAACTTCAAGATATTCCAGTTCGGCGCGCCCTGCCCTTGGTCCAAGGACATGGAGAAGGGCGTCATACACTGCGGCTCGTGTCGTTACTGCTTCACAATCCACGAGGACGATAAGAAGAAAGCCAAAATTGGCATGGAGTTCGCACTGGATGCAGTCAGCTCTGGAGACTACGACGTTGTCATACTCGATGAGATAAACGTGGCTGTGGACAAGAAGGTCGTGGACCTGAAAGAGGTTTTGAATCTGATAAAGAGCAAGAACAGGAAGACCGAACTCGTCTTGACCGGCCGCGGGGCCCCGAAGGAGATAATCGAAGCGGCCGATTTAGTCACAGAGATGAAGGAGATAAAACACCCGTACATGAAGGGCGTGGAGGCGCGCGTAGGCATAGATTTCTGAGCCTAATCCTGTTTTTAAGGTTTGCGCTTTTATCTAATCATGGCCGGATTGCCGAGACTCACAAAGTATGCCCCCGTTCTGCGTAAGCATTGTGCTTATGCCGTTTATCCTTTTGCTCACCAGGGCAAAAGGTACCTGGCCCTGGACCGTGCGAATACGACGCTGGTCCTTCAGGACCTCGGCAACCGCCAAATAAAGATACGCTCCCCTTCGGTTCGTCAGGAAATCGGCGAGAAGCTGGCCCGCGAAGGCAGGATAACCCGGCGCCTCGACTTCGGCAACGCATAGCGACTTTGCCCTGCAAAGCCCTCTTTTATTCGTCCTCCGGCAATCTTATCATGGACATAAAGGGGGTCCCGGTAGAAGACACCTACTCTGAGGCGTTCGACGGTTTGTTGTCACGCATGATAGTCACGGCCAGGGACGAGAAGCTCCTTATGAAGGCGGTCAACTCGGCTACTGCCCTCCCGTCGACCGTGTTTAATGAAGCGGAAGGGGCTGTTGAAAAGCTCCTTAAACCCTCTGAGACGCCAGACAAGAGGCCGGGTGCGATAATCCAGCTCTGGGTAAACTACATGAAGGGGGCCCGAGAGAACCTGGAGACGCAACTTGGAAAGCGAATCAGGCAGGGCATATTAGTGGTCCCAACGACGCGCGTCTTCAACGCCCTAGAATCCTCCGGACAAGACCCGAAACTCGGAACCGAAGACAGCTTAGACATGCTTAGCAAAGTCGGCCACTGCGGCGATGGCTACGAGACGGTGGAGACACGATACGGCCGCGAGATGATAAACATACCGCTGATGATGGGCGAGTTCCTGATCGAGAAGAGGCTGGGTATCAAAAAAGGCATCATGGGCGGGAACGTCTGGTTCTTCTGTGACTCTGAGGATTCCGCGCTCGAGGCGGGGGAGAAGGCCTTGGAAGCAATGAGAAAGGTCGAGGGCGCGATAGCTTCGTTCGATGTCTGTTCTGCCGGGTCTAAGGTCGGTGGCCGCTACCCTGAGATAGGGCCGAGCACGAACCACCCCTACTGCCCGGCGCTCTGCGGCAGGATAAGCGACTCGAAGGTGCCCAAAGGTATAAAGTCGATACCCGAGATAGTCATCGATGGCCTGGACGTTGAGACCGTTAAGAGGGCGATGAAGGCCTGCATGGCCGCGGGGGCCGGGGTGAAGGGCGTCAAGCTGATATCTGCCGGGAACTACGGCGGGAAGCTGGGGAAGTGGCACATCTACTTAAAGGATCTGATTTAGTCCCGCCTCCCCGATATGGTCTAAAAGTTCACATCTGTGACAGGTTTTTAAAGGGAAATGGCTTAATCTGATGTGGACAAGACTAAGAAGTTAAATATTTTGAAGTGGTTGATTGCAGTAGCAGTAATAATAGCTACGATCTTCGTTATTACGGGCGCTGTATTTGTAATATGTGATATGTTAACGCCCCGAAGTTATGTATATTGTCCGAATAATAATGAACTTTTCTCATATATAATAACCTTCTTACCAATTTTAATCCTTTTGCTAATGTATCTATGGGTATACAGATCCGAACCCTAAGTTCACTTTGCTCGTGGAATTTCTCAAAACACATAGTGGTAGACCTAATTTAAGTAATATGTCCTGCCTCCCAGGCTTGCAAATCTGGCGTTTAAGACCCTTCTCGCATTTTTATAGTTAAACGTTATAACGTTATAACGATTTGAAGATGGACGCATATGTCAAGGTGCACCCCAAGTACATGGTGGTGATACCGAAAGAGGTGCGCGAGCAGGCGCATATCGGCCTTGGCGATAAGCTAGTGGCTTGCTTCAGGAAGGGGGAGGTAGTATTGACACCGACTAGAGTCAGCGACGCCGAAAAGCGCGTCATGGCGATAAGGCAGCTGCGGCACATCTACGATTCAAAGGAAAAAGTGCCCGACGAGATAATCTTTGATCCCCTGGAGTACGCAGATCCCGATGACCTAAGATGATGCCGAGATGGACTACATAGACTCAAACTATCTTTGCTATCTTCTGACGAAGCATAAAAAGTACGCCGATAAGGTAGAGGCGTATCTGGTGCAGGTGGCCCTCGGCGAGAAGAAGTGCGCTGCTTCGGTCTATGCGCTGACCGAGCTCTACATAACCTTAAAACGGTGGTTTAAGTGGCCCGAAGAGCGCGCGATGTGGGCGCTGGACGCTATCCTGCAGAACTCCAACATAGACTTCCTGCCGCTGACCGAAGAGATAATGCGAAAGGTGGTGGACTTGAGGAAAAAGGGATACTCATATGGCGATTCCATACATCTTGCGACACTGGAGGCCAATGGCTTGACTAGCATCCTTTCCGAGGACAAGGACTTTGATAGATACCAGGGAATAGAACGGGAAACGCTTTAATAGCTTGCCCTTCTAAAAAGTAAGAGATTTCTTACTAAAATGATCTCAAAGATAATCAAGGTCTCGGACAAGGGCCAGATAGCCATACCCGTCGAGATGAGAGAGACCATCGGCATAGACAAGGGCGACAGCCTCATGATAGTCCAGACCGGGAAGCGGCTAGTGATGGAGAAACCGAAGGCGGTGGAAGAGGACTTCAGTGGTCTCATCTCAGAGGATGTGATGAAGAAGCTCTGGGATAACGAATACGACGAGGTTTGGAACAATGTATAAACAAGGCGACATTCTGGTGGTGCCATTCCCCTATTCGAATCTGAGCAGCGTCAAGAACAGGCCGGTACTCGTCATGTCCAATGAGCGATACAATGCGAATAGCGAAGACGTGGTCATATGCGCGATAACTTCAAATCCGAAGAGCGCGGAGTACTCGGTCCCCTTTGGCAATGAGGACTTGGCCTATGGGGCGGTACCGTCCCGAAGCAGGATAAAGGCCGACAAGCTGTTTGCAATCGAGAAATCCCAGATACGGAAAAGCGTTGCACGCGTTTCCGATACCATAATCAATCGTGTAAAGGACCAGATGCTGCTCTTGTTTGGTTTTTGAAATCATAAGATAAGAATGATCTTCGTCTTCGACTTGGAAGGGCCTCTCAGCCCCATGGACCACGCCGCCGAGGCCATGCGCGTGATAGGGAAAAAGCTGAAGCGGCCGGACTTCTTCGATTTGTTCCAGATGCTCAGTCTCTACGACGACGAGCTAACTATCGAAAAGTATCCAGGCTACAATCCGGGCGACACGCTGAGGCTGATAGCTCCTATAGTTTCATCCAAGCTGACTGATAAGGAGCTTAAAAAGATCTCCGAGAAGGCTACGCTGACCCCGGGCGCCAAGGACCTCATAGCCTCTCTCGATAAAAAGAACGTCTATGTTGCGTCTACTTCCTATCAACAGCATGCTTACACCGTAGCGAAGAAGCTCGGCATCAGGAGGAAGAACGTCAACTGCACCAAGCTGCCCAGGTTTAAGGAATTTCCTCTATTCGACGAGCTGCTAGAGATATTCAAGAAATACAAGAAGAACAAAAGCGATATCAAGGCCGTGAAGGCCGATCTAGACTCCTTGTTCTGGAAGAAGCTCCCCAAGAAATACCTCTCGACAAAGGTCTGCGGCGGGCAGAGGAAGATGGACGTTGTGAAACGGGTTTCTAGGCAGCGCCGCATGCCGATAAGCGACTTCATCGTGGTCGGTGACTCAATAACAGACATAAACATGCTCTCCGGTGTCAACCTTGCCAGCGGATTGGCTGTCTCCTTCAACGGCAACCAGTATAGCGCGCCGAAGGCCAACCTCTGCGTCAGCGCCATGAGCCTGATGGCATTGAGGCCGCTCGTCCGCACGTTCCCGGAGTGGAGGCATTTCGTCAGGGAGTGGAGCGTGATAAAGTACCAGCTCTCGCTGCTGAGGCCAAAGGAGTTCGCCTATTTTGAAAAACACAAGATACTCCCCGACTACGACGAGGTGATTGGAGAGGGTATGGACGAGATAATAAAGCGGCAGAAGGAGATGAGGGTCGCTATCAGGAAGGAGTACGGGAAGCTGACCTGACCGGCGTTTACTGTCACTAAGTCTCAATCACGCTCTCCGGCCCGATGTACTTGACGAATCGCTTCTTCACCTTGCCGCCCTCGCGGTAAGACTCGTACATGTAGAGGTAGGTGTTGCCCTTGATTTTCTTCTTGACTACGTGCATCTTGTGGTTAGGTACTACACCGGCCAGCGCCGATTAGGTACTACATTAGTTAGGTACTACAAGCTTAAAAATGCCTAGATTCGAGCTCGGAAGGCCTTAAAAAGTTAGGTACTACAAATTCCTGGAAAAACCCCAAGGTATTAATTCCCTTAAACCTAACTATACCATGTTCTCCAAGTCCGAATACCGCGCGCGTATTAAGCGCGCGCAGGCGATGCTGGGCAGGTTGGACGCCCTCCTTGTGACAAAGGACGCCAACGTCCGCTACTTCACTGGCGTGGAGAGCGGCCGCCTGGTGATCTGGAAGACGGGCGCGAAGTTCTTCTTAAACGAGGTCTATTTCGGCCTCGCCAAGAACTCGCCGGTAGCGCCGACTAAACAGAAGAAGGACCTCGTGAAGGAACTGGTCTATTCAAAGAGGTTCAGGAAAGTGGGCATAGACGATATCACGCTGCCGGCCTACAACGCCCTCGAGCTGAAGTTCCGGAAGCTATTGCAGCCCAGTGACATCTGCATCGAGTTGAGAAAAATAAAATCCAAGGGGGAGCTCGCATTCCTTTCAAAGGCCGGGAGGATCGCCACCGGCGTGGCCCGCATGATAGACGAGTCTCGCGTAGTCAACATGAGCGAGTTCGAGCTGGCCGGCCTCATTGAATACGAGATAAGAAAGGCAGGCTCGGAGGTACCCCCATTCGGGGGCGGCATGCTCTGCATGAGCGGGCCGAACTCGGCATACCCGCACGCACCAGTCACCGGCCGCAAGATCAAAAATGGCGACCTGCTAATCTTAGACTTCGGCGCAGTAGTCGACGGCTACCACAGCGACATGACAAGGACGCTGGAGATAGGCAAAGTTTCGAAAGACCGGCACAACCTGAACGGCTTTGTGGACTGGTTGAAAGACGAAGCCATAGATCGCATTGAAATCGACGGGAAGATATCAGAGGTACACGACTTTATAACAAAGGAGATCAAGAAGAAGGGACACAACTTCTATCACCTCTCAGGGCACGGTATAGGCCTGGACGTCCACGAGGCGCCGTCGGTTGGGCCCGATGAAAAGGACGTCTTCCAAAGCGGGATGGTCTTTACTATAGAGCCGGGCATTTACACTACAAAGTACGGGGCGAGGAGCGAGGACACAATCGCGCTCGCGGGGAAGCGGAAAAAGATATTGACTATCTAATCCTCGAAGATGAACAGCTCCTCTATGCTGCTCTTCAAGGCCTTAGCCACATAATGGGCCAACTGGAGGGAGGGATTGTACTTGCCCTGCTCAAGAAAGACTATGGTCTCCCTCCTGACGCCGACTTTTTTTGCCAGGTCCTCCTGCGTGAGGTCATACCGCGCCCGGAACTCCTTGATTCGCGTTTTCATAATCCCCTCCTGTTATAATAGAGCCACAGCGACATAAACGAGGCAAGCATTCCTATTATCGCGATTGCAATCACATCGCCTGCATTAAGCAAGTACCACCCAAAATATTCAGCAAAGAAGTTATACCACATTATCACAAGCAGCCAGTTGAGCGAGAATCTGAACGCGCGGGATTCGGCTTTGAGCTTCACGTTGCTTGAGAGCTCATCCTCAAGCGGGAAACCCTGCTTTATAGTCCTAAGCCGCCTTAACATGAAGAAAATGGCAAGGAGCAGGATGGCGATGCTTATGGATATCATAGCCCACGCCCTAGCGCTCTCTCGCCCACTAATTGAAAACAAGGAAAAGTAGATTATTCCTAGAGCAAGAAGCCCCATGACCGTAGTTCCAACATAGATTCTCCTTTTGTCCTTTTGTGTCATTTTTCTCACTTTTTGTTATTCATTTCTAACTAATTGTTATATATTTCTAACACCAAGTATAAAAACCTTTCGGTTCGGCAAAATGGCGAAAAACTCACCTCTTCACAAACAGCCCGCACCAGCAGCGGTCCTGCGTCTTCCAGGTCTCATGGGTCTTGAAATTGCATGGGCAGATAAGTGCAATGTCGCGAGCCCTTGAACCGTCCCTCAAACGACAGGGGCATAGCTTGAGGCCGTACTGCTTCTCGTTTGCAAGCACGCCCTCAACGACAGTGTCAACTATTTGGGTTTCTGGATTTAATTTTAAGTCGTTGTCCTTTGAGAATTCGCCCCAGACGCGGAGGAGGTCATCTTTCTGGAAGACTGGGCCGTCTATTGTTTCATCAAACAGAACTTTCTTTGCCTCCTTCTCAGTTATCTCGACGAAGGCGTTCTTAGCTTTGCAGGTAGGGCAAATCTCCGGGCCTTTAAGGCCATAGTGGACATCACCGCAGACGCTACATCTCCAGAACTTCTTGGCCACTCTTAGTTATGCTCCGCGGTCTATAAGAAGACTGGAAATCAAGAACTGGAGGCCGAAAACCGAAGACCTCTATAACGGCTCCCACGTGCTTATGTCGTAGACTACGTGAAAACCGTGGCGGTCCTTTATCTGTTCTACAACGAGCCGTTTAAGGATCTTTTCTACTGTCATTAGACGACTTATATCGGAAAAATATAAAAGCGGGTTATATCTCTTCAGTTTCTCCGAAATAGGGTATCTCGCAGTTGAAGCCCTTGGTTTTCAGCTTTTCTTTCAGTGATTCTGACGACTTAGGCTCGCCGTGGACTATGAACACTCTCTTTGGCTTCTTCTTGAAACCCGAGGCCCATCTTACCAAGCCTTCATAATCGGCGTGCGCGGAGAACCCCTCTATCTTCCTTATGTCGGCCCTGACCGCTATTGTCATCCCCATCATCCTCACCTCCTTCTCGCCGTCGATTATGTGCCTCCCAAGAGTCCCCTCTGCCTGGTAGCCCACGAACAGCACGGTGTTCTTTTCGTTCCATAACCCGTGCTTGAAATGGTGGCGTATCCGCCCGCCGCTACACATCCCGCTGCCTGCTATTATGATGCACGGCTTTGTGTAGCCGTTCAGCTTCATCGAGTCTTCGGTTTTTGGCGTATAGACAAGGTCCTTGAAACTGAACGGCTCGTCCTCGGCCAGCGCCTCCTCGTCGAAACATTCCCTGTGCTTTTCGAATATCTCCGTGGCCTTGATTGCCAGCGGGCTGTCAAGGAACACCTTCTCGCTGGGGAACTGCGAAGCCCTCTTCAGGTTTTTTATCGCATACAATAGCTCTTGCGTCCGGTCGACTGCGAACGCCGGTATCATCAGCTTGCCGCCCTTGTCATGCGCCTCCTTCGCATATTTGAGCAGCAGTTTCTCCCTCTCGTTAGTCTCTTCATGCAGGCGGTCGCCATATGTAGATTCTATCAAAAGATAATCCGCTTGTTCTATGAGCGTCGGGTCATTGATTATAGGGTTGTCCCACTGGCCAATGTCGCCGGAGAAGACAATTTTTTTCTTCCCACCTTTTTCAGTTACAAACATCTCGATTATGGCCGAACCTATTATATGTCCCGCGTCTTGGTATCGAACGCTGATAGAGTCGCTGATCCTCTTCAGCTCGCAATAGGATATCTTTTTAAGAAGGGGTGTGCATTTGGCGACGTCATCCAGCGTATAAAGCGGTTCCCTGGGCTCAAGCCCTTCGCGTAGCCTTCTCTTATTCTCTTGTTCAGTCTCAGACTCCTGCATGTGGGCGCTGTCCTCAAGCATTATTTTAACAAGGTCAATTGTTGCAGGCGTGGCGTAGATGTTTCCGCGGAAGCCCTGCTTTACAAGCTTCGGCAGCAGGCCGCAGTGGTCTATATGTGCGTGGGTGAGGAAGACGCGCTTTATCTCCCGCGCGTTGAACTCAAATTCCTGGTAGTTCAGCCGGACGAGGTCCTTGTCGCCCTGGAACATGCCGCAGTCGACCAGGGATTTTTCCCCGCCGGCTTCGATGAGATAGCACGAGCCGGTGACAGTACGAGCTGCACCACAGAAGGTAATCTTCATGTTGATTTAAGTGTTAGGTCAATAAATATCGTTCCAGATTGTTCCATCTAAGGCTTTAGTATGGTTCCTGGTAAAGACTACATAGCGTTTCAAAATGTCAAAATGAAACCCATGATTATAATCGCAGTGGTTGCGATTGTTGTAATCGCCGTAGCAGCCGTTTTGTTGCTCGGTCTTGGGACTGGAGGGAAGAAGACTTCAAATGGTAGTGGCCTGCTCGTCGGCAACGACTCAGACGAGCATGGCTGCAAGGGTTCAGCCGGTTACAGCTGGTGCGAAGCCAAGCAGAAATGCTTGAGAGTCTGGGAGGAACCGTGCGAGGCAGGTTGTGTCCCAGACCCTAATAGGGCGTGCACTCTAGAATACGCCCCAGTCTGTGGCGAGGATGGCGTCACTTATGGTAACCGTTGCGCTGCGGAGGCTGTGTGCGCTGAGATAGCGCATGCTGGCGAGTGCGAAACAGGCAGCGCATTAGGCGGTGGCACAGGCCTGGCCAACCCGGCCTCAGTCTACTGTGAGGAGGATGGCGGGACTCTTGAGATCGTGGACACTCTCGAGGGCCAGATAGGCATGTGCCACATCGGTGGCCAAGTCTGCGAAGAGTGGGCGCTGTTCTATAGCGAGGGGGCGAACTGCACCGACGGGAACGGAAACCCGGCTTAGGCCGGGCTTTCCTATTTTTCTTTACCCTTTTTTAATCCCCTCTTTCAAATTATCCAACATTTGCTCCTGTAGCTCAGTCTGGGAGAGCACTCGATTCTTGGAGAGAAATTTCTAAGAAGGTGAAGCTGAAGATCCTGGACATCCCCCTTGGGGGTTTCAGGGAGCTGACACCGAGGTGTCGTGGGTTCAAATCCCACCGGCGGCACTTCAACGCAATACTCTTATCCTCGGGCCTACGGATTTACCGCAATTGGTCTCTTCGGCAGCCACGGGGCTCTATATCACTCTTACGGCGCCCGCCGAGAACTCCGCTCAAACCTTAGGATATCCCTCTTCTCTTCGATACCCATGCGCTTCAGCATGCCCCTGAAGTTGTTGAAGACGCAGAGCGTCGCGCGCGCATCGCCCATTGCCCTGTGCTGGTCTTCATTGATTATCCTAAAGTGCTGGCAGAGCGCCTCAAGCCTCTTGCTTGCGAGCATTGGGACAAGCCTTGTCGCGAGCTTTCGCGTGCAAAGGCGGTTGTTATCCAACTCGATATCGGCGAAGCCGGCGTTGCGCGAAAGGAAACCGTAGTCGAACGTGGCATTATGGGCGACAAAGACTGAGTCGCCGAGGAAATCCGCGAAATCCGCTATTGCGTCTTCTATAACTGGCGCTCCCTTAACCATTGCGTTATCTATGCCCGTAAGGTGCGTTATGAACGGGGATATCCGCACTTCCGGGTCGACAAGGGTGTGGAACTCATCGAGCACGCGGCCGTCGTCAGTCTTTATCCCGGCTATCTCGGTTATCTTGTCGCAGAGCTTCGATAACCC
>Ga0172363_10004999_pt1 | contig 10690 bp, 19 predicted proteins | sample LakKivs2_kivu2a2_FD_114541 | JGI IMG/M metagenome (GOLD analysis project Ga0172363, IMG submission 114541) | Sediment microbial communities from Lake Kivu, Rwanda - Sediment s2_kivu2a2 | ecosystem: Environmental > Aquatic > Freshwater > Lake > Sediment | place: Rwanda: Western Province, Lake... | reverse complement strand
TGAAGGGACGACCGTCATCTTTGGGGTGCAGAAGTGCCACGCCCCATATTCCGTACTTGTCCTTGAGTAGCGAAGGATTATTGGCTGAAGTTACCCCGATTGCGGCAGCAAGCTTCTTGGCAAATATTTCAGCCGCCTTCATATCGTCTTCAGGCGAGTCGACCACAAGATCTATGTCCTTGGGGTTGGTGCCCAACAACTTGTCGCGCACGTATCCGCCAACAGCATACACCTTCCCCTTATACTCGGGGAGCATACGGTCGACTGCGTCCTTCAACAGCTTCTCAACGGCCGTAGTCTGCGTAGCCATATCTACCTTGGACTTCCTGTTCTCGAGGACGGTGGAAGTCGCATTCACTGACTGCAAGTACGCCAAAACTACTCTGTGTGTTCCCGCCATATGCCCCTCTGATGCTTTCTTTTTGCCGACACTATGTACGAGTACTTTCGCCCCAGGTATGGCCATCTCTGCTGCATTGGCCGTTGTACCTGTCGCCAGCACATTGTCGATCAGTATCGGTACCCCTTGAGGAAGGTCAGCCTTCAACTTGTACCCAAACTCTTCCGGGCGCAGTATCTTACCGTGCTCCTTCAAATCGTACAGCTTCGGACGGGTACGACCAGAAAGTACATCAGCGACAGGCGCCCCCATGATCCTCGATATCTCTTCCGCCAAAATCTTCGTAGCAGTGGCCTGCCCTGTAGATGATGGTATCGGTATCAGTACAGCATTCCCAGGGACTTTCACAGCCATTTCCGCCGCCATTTGCTTGATGGCGTCTGGGTCGCCAGCCTTGACCTTGTGGGCAAGATCTTTGGCCCCAGGAGTCCTGTAATAGTCTGCCACCGACAAAATGTTAGACGGCGGGATGAAAGCGTCTTTACCGCTCAAGTAGGCGAGTACTACTCGTACGGTCGCGCTCATACGGGACTCACCTTCAACTTACCGGCCATATCTGAATACACAAAAGTCTCCACCCCGTTGGCCTTAAGTTCATGAAGGACGTGTGGGTCGTAGGCCGCGCAAACCGTTACAGGCCGTACTCGGTCGTAGAGGTGGTAATGAAGTCTCAACTTCATGTAGAGTTCGTACTTCAGTATCTGACCTATGATGTCATGTTGTCCCGTCTTTACCTTTACCTCCAAAGGAAAGGCAGTGTCAGAGGACATATAGAGCATGTCGACCCTTCCGTACGGAGGGCAGGGGTGCTCTAGGTTCTGCAGACGTAGTTCTTGCCCGAGAGCACTACACAAGTCACGCAAAGACTCTGTGTGTATGCGCCGCACAACCTCATCTTGTCTGACACCATTGCTCTCGGAAGACGTGGGGGCTGGTTTGGTTTCTACCCACTGTTTCCCAGGTAGTGTGCCGGTAGCCAAAGCTTGGCGTATTTCCTTGAGACTCTTGTACTGTGATAGCGATAACGAATCGACTTTGCCGGTACGCTTGTACTCGTCCCGCAGGAAGTCGTAGTACATGGCAGCGTCTTTACGGTTGCCGCGAAGGTATGCGTAGAGGCAAAGATGGTAGATAGTGTCGATCAAAATAACCTGCTTGTAAGTAGTATTACAAGCAGGGCTAATCAACAGAGTATCATTCTTCAGGTAGGTGACGGGTACGTGTAAATGTCACCTTTGTAGTTCTTGAGGTACGTCTTCGTGCTCGTGTGATGCATCACGTTGTCATCGTTGACAGGGATCTTACCGCCACCGCCCGGGGCATCCACGACGTAGTTTGGTATGGCGTAGCCACTCACTGTCCCACGCATGGCTTTTACAATGTCTCTTCCTGTCTTGATGGTAGTCCTGAAGTGGGACGACCCTATGATAGGGTCGCAGGCATACAGGTAGTAAGGCCGACATCGACGGCGCATCAGTTCCGTACACAACTCCTTCATGACCCCCACGTTGTCGTTGACTCCCTTCAACAGCACTGTCTGGCTACCAAGCGGTATGCCAGCGTCTGCCAGCATGGCCAAAGCTTTGGACGACTCTGGGGTCAATTCCTTGGGGTGGGTCACATGAATGCTCATCCACACCGGGTGAAACCTGGAGATGACCTTGCACAAGGCCGGTGTGACCCTCTGTGGAAGCACCAGAGGCACCTTAGAGCCTATCCGGATGACTTCCACGTGCGGGATGCTCTTAAACAAGCCCAGGAGCTTGTAGAGCTTAGAATCCGTCATAGTAAGGGGGTCACCACCAGACAGGATGACATCCCTCACCTCGGGATGGCTCTTCACGTAGTCCGCACATCTCTGCCACCTGGTTTCGTCCGGACGAGCGCAAGACGCATGTTTTCCTACTAGCCTCGACCTGGTACAGTAGCGGCAGTAACAGGAGCACATGTCGGTAGTCATGACCAGCACTCTGTCCGGGTAACGATGCACCAACCCCTCCACTGGGGACTGCTTGTCCTCGTGGAGTGGATCTTCCTCCTCGCCAAAAGAACGGACGGACTCGTACGCGCTTGGGACCATACACTTACGGAGCGGGTCGCACGTGTCTTCCGGATCCATCAAAGACAAATAGTACGGCGTGACGGACATAGGCATATCCGCCTCGTGGTCGCCTTCCGTGGCCTTAAACCCGAACCTCTGTAGATCTGCTGTGTTCTTGACGGCGTTCCGTAGTTGCCATCTCCAATCGTTCCAATCTTTCTCAGAGGCTTCAGGGAAGTGCCTCTCTCGGAACGATTCCGCCGTCTGTATTTCTTCTTGTAGGATGGTTGTTGTTTGGTTACTACCGGGAGGCTCCGTACGCAATGCTTCTTCATCCATGAAGGATGACTCCTTTGTTTGGTTCAAGTTCTCTGCCATGACACGGCAAAATACATATGCCCGTGCGCATTAGCAAGGTATTACTAATTCTTTTTGTAAATGCTTCAGAAAGGTCTATCATCAAGCTGAAGGACTACGAGACCAAGGTCTCTCCAGCCGGCGCAAACTGAAGGCCTGTCGTCCAGCACGTAGCGGACATCATACTTGCCTGCCACGTGAGCTTCGTAGAGTTCACGTTTAACGATGGTGTCAGGTCTGGAGTCACCCGTGGCACGCATGAAGAACGGACCGTCTGACTCTAAGATAGCAACCCCGGACAACCACAGCCTGGTATCCTCAAGCCATTTGTCCTCCCTGCCGGACATGAAGATGACCATGTGCCCATCGGCCTTCAAGAGGCGCACGAGGTGCACTACGTGATCGAATGCTATGTCCTCCATGAGCCTTGAGCCGTCATATGGATTCCTGATGCCGCGGGATAGGGCCAGCGTGCCGTCTATGTCGACAATGATGGCCTTGGGAAGTGATCCGTCCACGGGAGCCTTGTACGGCTCTATGGGGAAATACTTCGTCCGGCACTCGATATGTTTTCCCAAGACGTAGTTGCGATGCATGTTACGGATGACATCCTCAGGAACCTTCTCCGTCCCTGTGCGCCCATCGTTGCGGCGGAGAGCTTCATTGAGGTCGACATCGAAATACTTCTCCACCACGGTGACATCGCCGACTCTCTTGGCGATGCGGCACATGGACTCCCAATGCTTGTCGGAGAAGTTAGTGTCGTCCACGATGACATCAAAATCTCGTAGCAAGGCACGTTGCACGGCGTAGTCTCTGATGTCGAGCATGAACCGCTCCTGCGACTGCGACCAAGCCTCTCCATCCATCATGGCACGGAGAGTGTCCTTGTTCAACCGCTTGTATCTACGAGGGTGCTTGGCCAATTCAGCCTTGGCCCAAGTGGACTTCCCGGAGGCCGGCAGCCCTTTTGTCATTATGATGGTTCTCATGACTTGATTGGTCTCCTTACTTGACCTACAACCCAAGAACCGGAGTACCCTTTGGGGAGCACTTTTGTTCTGAGTTCAAGTGGGTCGATTGGATCTTGGCATCGCTTCTTTATGAAGTCAATCACTTCGGAATATAGCATCCAACGTTGTTCGGACTTAGGACAGTTAAACCCTGTCAGCACCAAGTCTGTCGGACGGATGTACGACCACGCGCTTACTATTTGGTAGGTTTTCTTACGTGGTGCCATTGTCCAATCCGTTCGGTGTCACGGGTTTTTCCAACCAATGTGAATCAGTCTGCACATGACCTGACCTGACCCACTTGGCGGTACTCTTTGAGAAGGCCTCGTAACGGAAGTCATTGGCAACCCGTATGACGTACCCTTCAACCTTGTCTTTGCTCTGTTTACAATAGTCTTCAAAAGCTTTGTCTACGAACTCACGGCACCACATGTCGTTGTAGAAAACAGGAACCGTTTTGAGCCCCATGAGTTTTGAATATAACACTGTGTCATCCCAGGACAAACACCGGTTGGTGTCATCCCATATGGAGAACACAAGGAAGTACGAAGGAAGGTGGTTGTAGTGGATGCTGTGCTCGGCATACAGACACTCACCACACACCCGCCACTTGTCAGGGATCTCATGCTGTATGGAGCCATGAAGTGCATGCACCCAATCCCTGCTGGGATGTCGGCCTGAGTTTACCGACCTGGCGAAGACACGGTTACAGGTCATGGTGGTGCACTCCCCATCCATCTTGACGCTACCGATCACCTTGACCCCATCGAACAGGTTGTCGTCCCTGTGCATCCGGTCATCGTTATGAACGTTCGGGGAGTACGTAAAGTGGTATGTACGCGGGTACTTGATATCCCATGTGAACAGTCCTAACGCATCGCCGTGCTTCAAGGCTTTTTGAACGTTTTCATTACCGAACAGAGGTCCCGGGTAACGTACCCCGGTAGGCTCGACCACGTTACCCCAATGGTCATACTCGTGCTGGTCATCAAAACCTGGAGGTAAGACTTGTGTCTTTATACCAGCCTTCTCCCGGAGGAGGGAACACGAAAGGCTGGTATTCTCGGCAGCGAGGTGGCACTGGTCGCACAAGAGCACCCCATTGTCTTCGTAATAACCACCATCAGGCCACAAGCTTCTATCCACCAAATGGTGCACGGCCGTACCAGGCTCGCCATCCACAACGCAAAGTCCTCGGTCACGCTTCCTCACGCCTGTATCGAATTCACTTCTTGTTGGCATTGTCCTGCGCTTCTTTCAACACGTCATCGATTGTCTCGTCCGGCTTCCCTTCAAGCTTGGCTGCCTTCAAACGTATACGTTCGAGCTTCAACCCAGGCTCCAAAGCGTCTTGGCCTACTTTGTAGCTACAGTATTGTTCAAGCACGCCAAGACCTCAACTTCATAAGCGAACGTGCGATGTTGCCCCGGGCTTTCTTCTCATACCTGCCCAAGAACATGTTTGTCTGGTAAATGCGCGGGCGGCGCATAAACCCATCAAGTATGTGTGATCTGCCGGCGACAAAGTCCTTCTCGGATACATGTGCGTACTCTTGACGTATCTGCTGCTCGTACTCTGAGAATCTCTCCCAAGGACTCCCAAGTATGACTAAATCGATGTCTGCCACTACTGCCGCGTCTCCAGTGCAGGCTAAAGCATGCTTAGTGGCAAGCACAAGATTGACTACGGTTGTAACGAAGATGGGATTCTCAATACCTAACCTGGCACAGTCAAACGTTGCCTTGTTGGCGCTCATGCGCTCGTTGTCGCTGGATGTCGGCTCGTAGACTATGTCATGGTACCATAATGCCATCTCGACTGCCATAGGGTCGTTGCAATCGGCGAACACCTCCGTGAATTCTGATAGGCATTCCTCAACATGGCGCAAGGTATGATAATGCCGATGCGCCTGCCCGTAAAGTTCGCGGAGTTCATCGGACAGGTCAACCTCTATACCCGGGCGGCTTTTCCCCACGCGAGGAAGCCTGGCATAAAGGTCGGTCAGGCGAGATGATGTGATATCGATTGAATCCATGAGTCGACTTTTTCCAATTCCTGGTCAGAGATATCATCGGAGTTATTGTTTACCACATACATGGATCCGTGCGAGTTCGTTTCTACACATTCATTGATCACGCATGTTTTTTCGGAGGTGGAGAGTTGAGCTTCCATGCGCCGATTGGTTTCATCCTCGCTGTAACCGCGACTTTGCATGAGGCGTTTACGGCGAATGTCTTTGTCTGCCGCCACAACAATGACGTTGTTGTTCACGATCGGAAGCCCATTGCAGTCAACAAGTAATGCACTTCCAATCAAGACTATGTTGTCGCGATTGGACAGATAGTCTTTGCGGAGGAAGTAAAGAATTGGGTCGATCATGAGGTCATCGTACATCTTGCGAATTCCGACATTTGAGAATATCTTATCCGAAAGAGCCTTAATGTTGATAGGGTTCTCACATGTGGGTATATCGGTGGTATTTTTCACGTACGGAACACAGAGTTGGTTTGCAATTTTCCTACGAACCTCGGTGCAAACGGGGTCTTCGCCAGAAGTCAATATGCCCCGGGCTATGACATCCATATCCGCCTCTATGACACCCAACAGTCGTGGATGGGCGGAAGAGGGTCGATACCTCTTGTGGAAGTATTCACGGTACTTCTTGGAAAAAAATGATTTGCCTGCGCCTATCTCACCGGTGACACCGATGCGAACTTGGCGGCATACCCTCTCTTCGAGAGCCTGCTTGACTGACATTGGGACGTACTCAAGAATTTCTTTGGCGTTGTGGGCTTGAAGTTCCTTCACCGCGCTGGAACTGACATGGGAAAGATTCTGGTCAGCGATGACCAAAAAGGTATCGATGCCCATGCGCTGGCTGTAGTTGATGTCATGCAACATCTGCTCGAATTCGAAGTCAGCGCCGTTGCGCACACCTCGCAACACAGTGTGGATATTCTTGCTGTATGCGAAGTCTACGAGAAGTCCCTCAAAAGGGAGCACCTCAACGGAGAGGCTCCTAAGGGCGCTCTCCGCGAGGCGAACACGCTCTATGAGCGAGAACGTATACTTCTTCGCAGGGTTGTTTCCGATTCCAACCACAATACGATCGAAAACGCGCAAGGCTCTCTTGATAACGTCGATGTGGCCGTATGTTATCGGGTCAGCGCTCAACGCATAGATTGCCGTGCTCATGCCATCCCCTTACGCGGCGATAGAATCAAGATACTGCTTATACGCCACGTGAGCCATGCTCTTTGGGTTGAAGTTGAAGTTTACGACCCCCCATCCACCTCTCCTCACCTGTGGCTCCCTCGGCTGACGGATAAGCTTCAATCCGGCCTCCTTCGGAGTCAGGCCACCCTTGCGCTTGATGTTGCAAGTTTTGCAAGCGCATACGCAGTTGGTGTAACTGTCTTCACCACCGCGCCACTGCGGAAAGATGTGGTCAATGGTGCGATCGTCAGACGGGCACTTGTAGATGTACTTCTTGCCGAACTCGTTGAAGTGCCAGTATTGGCAGTTGTTCTGGTCACGCTCGTACACCAACTCCGGGTCGAAACGAAGCGGACCCTTGTCTTCTTTGAAGGTGCACCCGAAGAACGTGTGAAGAACCACGACAAGAGGCATCGACATAGCGAAGTCATCTCCATGCGGGTTGTGCCCAGCACGGATGATGCGCGATTCGTCCGACACCACCGGCGTGATCTTGTTCTTTGCGTGAAGTTTGAGAACATCCCTAAGCGTCCTGTCTCCCCAATACTGCATGCTACCCGTCAACACTACGACCGACCCCATGGCACCCTCCTTCCGTGCGCACTCTATAGTAAGAACAGCTTGTTGAGCCACATCCAAGTTACAGCCATGTAACGCCTCCGTGTAGAGAGCGCGGAACGTCTGCGTGAACCACCGTAATATACTAGATTATAACCCGCCTGTCAACACCAATTTGAGATGCTCAAGGCACTCGGTAACTCGGTCAAGAAGTCCAGTGGACTCGACTCGAACGAACTTCTTGGGCGGGAATAACTTGAAGATGAACGGCACCAACGAGTCTGCTTCCGCTCGCCATTCATGGTCAAGGTGCTGCGCGGCGCGTATGTTGTCCTCCACAGGAGGGGCCACAGGAGGAAGATGAAATACGATGTCGTACCTCCGCGGCACGTTCAAGTCACTGAACTTCGCGAACAGGTCGGATGAATACATCGCATCCTTCTTTGTGGTCTGGTCCATGTACATCGCGTAGAGCCACCCAAGGTAAACGGGGCTGTCGGTGACCATCGCATCTACGGAGGCCATCGCCGCGCGATCTTCCCACTCTACCTGCCGCATGGATACAGTGAACTGGTCGGCAAGGGACACGATCGGACCGTATTCGGCGATGTGATCCCGGGCATACTCATGAACGAGTTCGACACGCCTCAACGATGTCTCAGAGCCGCACAGGCCGGCGAACGCGCGTGCCGTGCATGTCTTACCTGACCCGGGGACTCCGGCGAACCCTATTCTTAGGTGACTTGGCATTGACGTTCTCCAGTTCTTCGATGTACTTGAGGAGGAGATCGTTCACAAGTTGGTTGAGTGTGACGTCTCTTCGGTGGGCTTCATTGAAAAGAAACCACAGCGTACTTTCCTCAAGTTCGATGGTTACATTCACATACTTGTTCTTCTTTGGCATCACAGACCCCTTTGATAGTGGCGGAGAGGCAAGGATTCGAACCTTGGGTGCAGGTTATGCCCGCACACACGCTTTCCAGGCGTGCTCCATAGACCAACTCGGACACCTCTCCTATACATTTCTTATTCAATTTTGGCGGAGAGACAAGGATTCGAACCTTGGATGCCCACAAGGAGCATAACGGTTTTCAAGACCGCCGCTTTCGACCGCTCAGCCATCTCTCCATTTTTGCGTGTATTGGCGGAGAGTGAGCGACTTGAACGCCCAAGCCCGGTGAAGGGCGACGGTTTTCGAGGCCGTTGGATTACCATTATCCTAACTCTCCTAACATGGTTCGCACGCGCTTGAGATCCTCCTAACCTTAAAGGTGTCAGAGGCTACCATCTCCAACGCGTTTATTTCGTCTTCATCAAAGTCGCCGTCACCTTCGACTTTCTTCTCTTCGTAGTCCGCGTAACGGTCAACCAAATTGAGAAGGCCGTTGAACTCGCTCACAGCGCCATCGAATTTTGACCTGAGCTGCGCCTCGACTAACAAGGCATCGATGTCGTTTGTCATTCTTCTACTTCCATCCTATGAAGTATGCTTTCTACGCAGAATCGTATCGCGCGTATTCTCCCGATGACCTCATCAAGAAGGGCCCCGATCTCGTCTTCCTTCTTAACCTCTGAGGGTACATCCTGCGGCCGGTTTTCATCCATGTTTATTTCCCGGATTCAAGGATCTTTCCTTCCCCACACCACATAGCCGTATGTAGCGATAATCATGAACACCGAGAACAATGAAACGTTGTACCACTCGTCTTTTAATATCCCGACCACTATGAGCGCGGCGTTAGCAACTCCGTAGAACACAAACCCTACGCGCATCTTACGCGCGTTGAGGATCGCGCCTGTCACCCCGAGTATGCTACCTATCCATCCCAACAAATCAATCATGTTGCCTTCCGTTATGGTGCGAGAAAGGAGACTTGAACTCCTATGCCTTTAGGCACCAGGTTCTAGGCCTGGCGTGTCTGCCATTCCACCATTCTCGCTTAATCAAATACCCCAGGGTCAAACTTCGAATTAGTGAATCGATAACAGGTGAGAATCGTGTTGTTTGATTTTTCTTCTCTCGGCCCGAGTACCCTGGCCACCACTACTAAGTCTCCGTACTTGTATGACTTCGCATCCTCGAAGTACTTCAGTACCTGCTTGAACCGCCTCTTGCTGGACATCGGTATCAACGTGCCACGAAGGAACGCGTTGACCAATTTCTGACGAGCCACCTCGAATGTCACACTCTTGTCGATACGCGCCAAATATTGGTCAATAGCGTGCGGTTCGACGTTAACATATCGTCGAAGCTTCGATATTTGGCGATAGGTCATCATCAGTCTTCATCCAGCACGAAGGTACTCAAGACCTCGGATACCTCCGTAAAAACTTTGTTCTCATCAACCCCGTCAGATGACAAGATCACTTTTTTCCCACATTCAACGGCCAATGTAAGAAGACTGAGAATGCTCCTGGCATCGGCCTCTTCGCCGGTCTCAACACTCTTCACAATTATTTTTGTGTTGGGGTACCGTCGCGCTATGTCATTCACAAGCAAGAAAGGCTTGGCATGTAAGCCGCATTTCCCTCCCACAATTACTTCACCTTGCATCATCGCTGTCTTTCCTGGAGCCGATGAAGGGAATTGAACCCCCAACCTACGCATTACAAGTGCGTTGCTCTACCATTGAGCTACATCGGCAGTGTTAGTATTTCGTGCCTCTGCGTTCATCCCTACGTGTCTTACGACTACGCTTCCTTGGCGGTAATGATTCAAGCTGCTTCCTCCGGACCGCGTCCTTAAAGGCACGTCTTTTGCTTTCACTCGGCTTCTCGTACGAACGCCGACTCTTCATCTCAGCGAGGATCCCTGCAGACTCCGTGACCCTCTTGAAGCGCCTCAACATCCTCTCGACATTCTCAGTGCCGCCCTTCTCATCCTTTACACCGTACATCACTGCTCCTTTGTGTGTGCGTAACCCTCAAGTTCCCATGAGACTTCCGACAAGATGCCTCACGACCGGGGGTGGGAACCCGTTACCTATTCCTTCAAGCATCTTCGTCCTTGAAAGGACGTTGACATCGTAGTCATCACCTAAACCTTGAAGTCGTGCAGCCAGCCTTGGGTTGCACATGTGCAACCCCCCATCCGGCATGGAAAT
>Ga0172363_10004994_pt1 | contig 10695 bp, 14 predicted proteins | sample LakKivs2_kivu2a2_FD_114541 | JGI IMG/M metagenome (GOLD analysis project Ga0172363, IMG submission 114541) | Sediment microbial communities from Lake Kivu, Rwanda - Sediment s2_kivu2a2 | ecosystem: Environmental > Aquatic > Freshwater > Lake > Sediment | place: Rwanda: Western Province, Lake... | reverse complement strand
TGATAAAAGTAAAAATAGTATGAAAAAACCATCCGCTACTTCTACTATCACAACTCTATCTCCAGATCAAATAGTTTTAGAGGACCTCGATTTTGGTTAATCATGGACATAACACCACAAGTATACGAATATGTTAAAAGGAAGGTCAATTTGGCCGAATTTCTACAAACAGAAATAGGTTGTAGTTTGAAATGGCTAGAGGCTGATACTTGTGCCCGAACTGTTTGTCCCATGCCTAACCATAAGGAAAACAAACCGTCTTTTAATTTAAAATTGATGGATAATGTTTGGGTTTATGGGTGTTTTGGTTGCGGAGCTAAAGGAACGGTTATAGATTTTTTTATGGAATATTATAATTTACGCAATTCTTCCGAAGCGGTACGAAAGATTTGCGAGAAGTTTGATTTTAAAGACATACAGGGACTAGCTATTGATACTTTAAAAGAAAGCAAGAAAAAAGTTGATTTGCGTAAAAAAATGGAATTAGCACATATTGTTTCTTCTAATCAGTGTCGAATGTTATTAAAAAAGAATTTTAACAAGCATAGAGATTGGATTTGTGACATTTACAAGCAAATGAATAATGCATTAGATAAAGGCGATTTGGAATTTATAGAGAGTGTAGGGTTTCAAGCATCTAAAAAAATGAGGGAAGATTAATGACAATGCATAAACCATCGTGGGACGAATATTACTTGACCATAGCATATGTTGTAGCACAAAGATCTATTGATCCATCTAGTAAATGCGGATGTGTTATTGTATCAAAAGACAATAGAATTCTTTCAACAGGATATAACGGTCCTATAAAACATTCAAAAGATTCAAAAATACCGTTAGAAAGACCAAAAAAATATTATCATATGCTTCATGCGGAGGAAAATGCATTATTAGCTTATAATGGATCATATCAGGATATAGAAAAAGCAACCGCCTATGTTACTGGTCGCCCTTGTCATAAATGTTTGAGAATGTTATTGCAAAAAGGTATTACGAAAATTATTCATAGTATTAATAACACCAAAGTTGTTGATAAAGACGATATTGAGGCGCAAGAATTAATGCTCGCTGACAGAGATATTGTTATCATTGAACATAACAACGAACCTTTTAAAGCGTTGTTAAACCAAACACTGGAATATATTGATATTAAAAGTAAACAAGAAAAAAATTATTAAGGAGTAAAAGATGGCTAATGTATTTGTGTCAATTCCTATTTTAGACAGACCGGAATTTAGAATGATACAAAGCTTATATACGGCGGCATATAGTTCTAAACATAGTATTCGACTTTATTTTAACGAGAATGACTCTCTTATAAGTAGAGTGAGAAATGTTCATATTAGTGTTTTTCACGATCAGTTTCCCGATTGTGATTATTTTATATCTCTTGATTCCGATATAGAAATTATGAATGTTTTTAAAGGAGAAAATATATTTGACAAATTAGTGGCTCATAATGTAGATTTTGTAGGGGGACTATATGCGTTAAAGAGAGAAGATAGGGTCGCGTCTTCTTCGATTACTATTACTGGTGATATACCTAAATTTAATACGGGTTTAGTAGAAACTCCCTGGTTGTCTTCGGGATGCTGGTGCCTTAAAAGATCCGCTGTGACAAAAATGATAAATGCTTATCCGGAATTGCATTATGACGGAGATGATAATGCAACCGGTTCTAAAGTATACGGTCTTTATATTCCGATGATTTATGATTTAAAAGAAACTGATTTTCCAAGTACAAATAAAAAATTGCCGTTTCGTAAGTATTTGTCAGAAGATTGGAGCTTTGCACAACGATGGTATGCTCTTGGTGGAAAAATATTTGCCGACACGTCTATTATTTTGAAACACGTAGGTCGCAAATCTTATGCCTTATGGGGCGTAGAAATTGTCAGGAGAGAAGTTCCAAAACGAGAAATTCGAGAAATTAAACAATCGGCAGGTTTACCTCAACCCGGATTCGATCTCTAATTATGAACGCTAAAATTACAATTATTACGCCGACTACTGGTTCATCAACTTTATTTAATTTGATAAAGTCCTTAGAGAAACAAACCGTTCCTTTTATGCATATTCTATTATGGGATGATAAACGCGACGGTGACTTCCTATATCCCGATCCTTATACATTAAAAACCAAACACGTCGATTCTTTAAATGCAGATAACAGATATAATATTGTTATTAAAGGATCTCTTGTACAGGGCGAGGCAAGCGGATCGGCTTTAAGGAGTATTGGACTAATGGCTGCTAATACCGAATTTGTGACATTTGCCGATTCTGATGTATGGTATGAAAACAACCATTTGGAGACTTTGTTAAATACTATTGGGGATAAAAACTGGGCTTATTGTCGTAGAAAAGTGTGGGCAAGTGAAACCGATTATATTGGGGTAGATAATTTCGAATCCGTGGGTGATAGTTCGGAAAGAAAAGTGCCTTACGAAATGGTCGATAATAATTGCATGATATTTAGAAGGCGATATGGAACATCAGGAGCGGTTCTTTATAGAGAAACAACTTCTTATAATGATGATCGTTTATTTTACGCCTTTTTAAAGAAACATGCTGGTATTCCAAGTAAAACAGATCTTGCAACTGTTAATCAGATTTGCCCCGCCAGATTAGAAAATTTTTTTAGAATGGGTTGCACATGCCAGAAATCTTAAATATTAATAATGTTGAAGTACCGGTAGAACAATTACGGGATAATTGGGCTCTGGTTTTAATGAATAGAGGTATCTTGATCAAATTGAGAATTAGTCGCTGGGCTGGTAATTTTAAACTTACTCCCGATATTTTAGGTTTAAAATTCATGGATGACGAAATGAATGATTTTATTAAAAAATATATTCACTTAGGAAGTCATAAATTGCTACCTGTCAATATAAATAAAGAATTGCAAGGAATAGAACTTAGGGCCAGAAGGATATTGGACGATCATAGCTTCTCTACTTTATGGGGGCATTTCGTTCCCTTTAAAGCGTTTGAATCTTGGCAAAAAAATAATGAAGAGGTTAAACAAGATTATATTAACGCCGCAAAACAAGTGGGATATCAATATAATTCCATTGTTAATATTGTTAGAGAAGATTATAAAAAATTAGCAAAAGATGTGTGGCACAGATTACATCCTAATGATCCTATTCCCCTAGATTCTTTTATGGAAAATTTTGTTAACGATATTGTATCTAAAATCCCACCTAGAGAAGAGTTGGTTGCGAGTTTTGAATATGAATCCGTTTTCCTCATTGTACCCATGCCTTCTTTAATAGAAGCTGATATAGCAAAGGCAGATGATATAAAACGAGAAAACGCTATAAAGGAATTGACGAATAACCTCGAAATGGATGTTAAAAGGAAGGTCGCAGAAGAATATCTAAGAAAGAAAAGGACATTAATTGATGGATTTCTTGACAAAACAGTTATGGAATTACGAAGATATGTTGCCGAATTGTGCGATAATGTCTTGAAATCTATGCAACAATCCGATAAAATAGAAGGAGACGTAGGACTTAAATATAGAACTAAATTAACCCGTATGATTAACAAGGTAAAACTACTTAATTTTTACGATGATGAGGAAATAGCTAAATTAATAAGTGAATTGGAATTAGAAATTAACAAATTTAAAGGGGATAGAAGCGCATCGGTAGTAGTTGAAAAATTGCAGGAAATAGTCAAGGCGGGTCGTAAAGAATTTCTTCCTAATTTTAATCCTGCCATGGGGTATTTGAAAGTAGAATCATTATGATTATAAAAGACGCAAAAGGTAGAAAATTAATAGTTATAAATGATAAGGGACAAATCGCTATATCTCGATATGTTGACATGCCTGAAAAATGCAAGAGATATATAACAGATGTATATTGCAAAATAACGGGTGAGAATAAGCGGGATATAATGAGGTTTTTAAATTATAAAGAAAAACACGGCATATACTGTTCTTGAAAGGGGAATATGGGAAAAGAAAATCTTTGGAATAAATTTAGTAAACCTTGTAGTCAAGTCATTATTTATTCAGAAGCCGCCAGTGTAGATTGCGGGGTTGATTGTCTTTACCCTGAATCTTTCATGGTGGGTATTTTGACCGCAGGAGCTAACGAAATCAATTCTATATTAATAGATAGCGGCGTTGATCTAAAAAAATGCCTGAAGATTTTTAAAGATCAGTTGATTCTCAAAAAGAAATTTAACGAAGGTCTGGTTCCATCTAATTTACAAGAAATTAAAATATCAAGATCTGTTATCGATATTTGCAAGGCGGCTAATAAGATAAGAGAGGAAATTAACGAAGAAAAAATAACAATTTCTCATATTTTTCTGGCACTCCTTAATAATATTAAGTCTATACAAGATGTTTTTGAAAGCGAAAAACTCAACATAGCCGAGTTCTCTAATAAACTTAAAAATAACCGGGGTGTAGTTGGGACGGCAGAAGAGAACAAAAGCTCAAAAAACCAATCTGCTTTGTCGGCTTTTTGCGTTAATGTTACCGAAGATGCCAAGTTAAATAAATTAGATCCTATTTTAGCAAGAGAAAAAGAAATTGAAAACATCGTTACTATATTATGCAGAAGGTCTAAAAACAATCCCATATTGTTAGGAGAAGCAGGAGTTGGTAAAACAGCAATAATAGAAGGCATAGCCCAAAGAATAGTTGCAGGAATAGTCCCCAAACAACTCCTTAATTGCAAACTGTATTCTTTAAATCTATCAGGTTTGGTAGCAGGTACTCGTTATAGGGGAGATTTTGAAGAAAGAATACAGGCATTAGTAAAGGAAATACAAAGGGCTAAAGATTGTATCTTGTTTATTGACGAAATACACACATTAGTAGGCGCTGGATCTGCTGCGGGTGCTGCTCTCGATGCTTCTAATATCTTAAAACCATTTTTAGCCAGAAATGACTTAAGATGCATTGGAGCCACAACATTAGAAGACTTCAAAAAATATTTTCAAAAAGATAGCGCATTAACAAGAAGATTCCAACAGGTTATGATTGAAGAACCCACTAAAGAACAAATGTATCAAATTTTATCGGGTATTAAATCAAAATATGAAGAATACCATAAATGTATCGTTAGTGAAGATGCCGTTGATGCTATTATTAATTTGACAGCTAGATATTTGCCAGATAAACGTTTTCCAGACAAGGCTATCGATTGTATAGATATGGCTTGCGCTAAATTTGTATCCTCTAAAAATGTATCAGGAAAAGATAAAATTATAATAAAATCTTTTGATATAGCCCAAATAGTAGGAGAACAATGCCAAATCCCCATAGAAGTTATTATGTGGGATGATAATGAGCGAATCCAAAAAATAGAATCTAATTTGTGCCATAAAATAGTGGGACAACAAAATGCTGTCACTACCATTTGTCGTATTTTAAAGAATTCTTATAGCGGAATACGAAATCCTGACAAACCAATAGGAAGCTTTGTTTTCGGTGGTCAAAGCGGTACCGGAAAAACTTATATGGCTAAACAATTAGCAGAAGTAGTTTTTGGGAAGATTAATTCGTTAATTCGATTAGATATGTCAGAGTTTTCGGAATCCCACTCGGTTAGTAAGTTAATCGGTAGTCCTCCTGGTTATGTTGGTTTTCAAGAAGTCGATGTGTTTGTTGACAAGATTAAACGTAAACCTTATAGTATCGTATTATTAGATGAATTGGAAAAAGCTCATCCAGATGTATTAAAATTATTTTTACAGGTAATGGCTGATGGTATTATGACCGATGCTATAGGTAACAAAGTAGATTTTAAAAATATCATTCTTATAATGACAGGTAACTTTGGCATGAATGATAACAGAGGATCTTCATTAGGATTTACAGCAGATAAAACCAAGTCGGAATTTGAAATAGATAAAGAACGATTAATAAAATATTGCAAGGATAGATATGGAGCGGAATTTGTAAACAGAGTAGATGAATTTGTTCCTTTTATACCGCTTGGAGATAATGAATTAATACAAGTTGCTAAAATAGAAACAGAGAAATTATCTTTAAGATTGGCTGATAGAAAATGTAAACTCACCTTTTCCGATGACGTTTTTAAACTAATTATAGAAAAAAGCAAAAAAGAACATGGAACAAATGCTAATATGCTTAACCGTATTATTAGCAGAGAAATAGAGCCATGTATATCCGATACCTTACTCACAATCAAGGGACATGATAAATATAATATACGGATAGATGTTGAAAATGACCAGTTTGTAGGATGTAAAAGAAAAATATATGCGGCAACCACAGGAACCTATAAATAATGAATACATTGAAAGAGCGAGATTATAAGATTTTTGCTGATGTTATGTTGAGTCCTCAGATTAAATCGGAAGCCCTTAAAATTAAAATGTATGAGCGGGTACGAGAACAAGTATCACCCAAAATATATGGTTTTGTATTGTTCGATATATATTTCAACATGACCACCCTCATAGAACGAATAACTAGTCAAACAAAATTGAATATATTAGAGAAAACTCATCGTGAAAACTAAAGATTATTATAAAATTCTAGACGTTACTAAAAATGCCACAGAAGAAGAAATAAAAAAGGCATTTAGAAAAAAGGCTCTCGAATTTCACCCAGATAGAAACCCAAATGATAAAGATGCGGGAAATAAGTTTAAAGAAGTAAATGAAGCTTATGAGGTTTTATCCGATCCTAAAAAACGACACCAATACGATTCTGGCACTTTGAATTTCAAGTTTGAACCCTTTGGAACGCGCCCATTCTCAAATTTCGAGAATTTTACTTTTGAGGGAGAAGCCACTAACTTATTCAACGATTTTATTTTTTCTACTTATAGTGGTAATCTAACTAATAACGTTCCTAGAGTTAACCCAGATATAACACAAAGAATTAGAATTAATATAGAGCATATAATAACTGGCGGACAATTTAAACTCAAGATTATCAGGTTAAAAGCTTGCGAGCATTGTAAAGGGATGGCAAGAATAGAAGGAAAAGGTAAATGTAAAACCTGTAACGGAAAAGGAAAAATCCACGCCCAACATTCTTTATTTAAAATGGAAATAAGTTGCCCGTCTTGTTATGGATTTGGTAAGAATTTAGAGCCTTGTAAAAATTGTAAAGAAGGATATCACCAGCAAAAAGAAACACTAATAGTAAGTATTCCCGCAGGCATAGCTCCTTTAACCACCTTAAAACTAAGCGGTAAGGGAAACGAAGTCTATTTCGAAGACCGAAAACATGTAGGAGATTTATACGCAATTATAGATTATCCACAATCATATAAAGGCGTGTCAATAAGTAATGGAAATATCTATGCTAATGTTAGGATTCCGTTTAATGCCATATATACTAATAAGAAATTAACAATAGACATCTTAAGTTGTAAAAAAATAGAAATAATACCAGATATTAATAAACCATCTGGCTTCGAATATGTTATAAAAGGCGAAGGTGTTACTAAGGATTATAACGCTTTTATAAAGGTTTTTATAGATATCCCTCCGAATAATATAAGCGAAGAACAAAAGGAAAAGCTCGCTAAAATTATGGAGGAAATCTATGGCAACACAGGGACAGTCATTTGGGCAACCTCCTAGAGTACCCCTAACCAAAGCCGATTTAAATGACGATACTAATTATTTACCTATACCAGACGATACCCTTCAATTACAAGTCGATATGCTTAATGTAGTTGAAAATCGCGTTCCTTTAGACTCTTTCCCACCTGATTATCAAACCCAAATTATCAATTATTATAGATTTTCAGCATTCCGACAAAATACTACCGGATATAAACCCGCCAATGTAACAGATGATACCCTAGATATTGTCTGATTTTTAAAATGAAAAAGGATATTAGCAATTCAAGTTCAAGTTCAAGTTCAAGTTCAAGTTATTCATCTAGCTCGATAAGTTCATCAAGCTCTAGCAGTTTATCAAGTTCCAGCTCGTCCTCTAATTCAAGTAGTTCAAGTACATTCATAAAGAGTTCATCTAGTTCTAGCGGGTCTTCAAGTTCTAGCACATTAGCCGATGCAGAGATAAATGCAAATAGATATAGATTTAGCGGCTATCAACCACCATTAATTCAATTAGACGAAACCGGACCAGCTTATTGGGTTGCTGATGTACATCCATATTATAAGAACCAACCAGAATCTTGGCAAAAACCGGTGTCTCAAGGATCTTATTTTAATACCGTTCCAAGAAGCGGACAAATAGAAGAGGCTATACAAAGAGAAAGTGGACAAATTCCTCCTAATACGAACACACTAGACGGAGATCTTTATGATATGTTGCCACTTTCCTAAAAAAAATGTATAATACAAATATGAATAAGTTTACAGTATTGTCTTGTGTTAATTTGGATGATGTCAAAGGTACTGATTATAGAGGACCGGCTGTTGTTTTAGTCAATACTTCTGATTCTGATAATATGTTGTTTTTCCCAGTTTCACAAGATCAGTCTAGTATTATCAAAAAAGCCCTAGAATCTGATGTAAGCTATGACGCAGATATGTCCATTTTGGGTATTTATAAAACCATGCTCGATTCTTGGAAAGCAGGCGATAGATATCTTTCTGGAATTTCTATAGAAACTATTGTAGAGCATGTAAATACGGCATCTAAAGATAATATTCAACACGAAGATAAAAATCCAGACGATAACGAAGAAGAGGGTAATTCGAATACAGGGAAAATAGAGGTTCCTTTAATAAGGTTAATTATATCAGATAGTAACGGCATGATAGATAGTTTAGTAAGAGTTAATTTCATACATGCTATCTTGTTAGCAGCCTTATTAGATATAGAAATAATTATTAGCGATAGAGTACTAGGCGAAATGATGCCTAATACCGACGACATAGCTAGTGATGCACTTATCAAAAAAGTGCAAAATAAAAATAGCGCTTTCCCAGAAGACAATAATATTATTGGAATAGCTAAACAAATAATGCAGGGGAAAATTAAAAACGATATTGACAAAAATAACAGACAAAATAAAGATAAAAAAGATAAAAAATAACGGTGCGATTGTTATATAAGGATGGTTGGAATTTCTAGAGTTCAAAGTTGAATTTGTGAATAGCTAATCATAAGTTCGATTTAAATACCGTCTAAAATGATAGTTGCACCGTTTATTTTAAAAAAGTTTAAAATTTATCTTGATTTTTACCCGAGTTTGTGATAGTATATATGCAGAAAATAAATAAAGGAATTTAAAGAGGAAAGAAAGAATAAGGTAAATATGAGAAAAATGAGTCTATCACTTAGTTCGTTGAGTTTATCCTGTTATTCAGGTAACGGGCTAAGTGTTGCTCTGCACTTTTAAATAAGAGAAGCACGAAAGCCCGTTAGTTGAATGACTAACGGGCTTTTTTTTTGGATAAATTCGAATAAAAGGGAATTAAAAATGGCACGGATGGCTGAGTTTGGTCCAAGGCAAGCGACTGCAAATCGCTAACACCGTCAGTTCAAATCTGACTCCGTGCTCCAAAACAAAAAGGAGATACTATGAAAAATGGATGGTATAAAATAATGCGGGTAAACAAAATAGGCTTGCAAGGAACGTTCGTTTTCATAGAAAACGATACTATTACAGAAACAAAAGAAGAATTTAGCGTTAAGACAAAAAAGGAAAGAATTATAGTAACGCCAGAAGTGAAAAAAGATTTAGTGGAATTAACTTTTGATGGTACAGGAGTAGCATGAGGATATAACTTAGAGGACTAAAGCACCGTTTGACTGGTAATGCTGACAATTTAGGGTTGGAAGAAGCATTGTTAGACGGAAATGATCGTAGGTTCGAATCCTACTATCCTCACCAGATTTTTTGTTGGTCTTTGATAATTGAATATATTCGGCAGAGTAACAGCACTTGACTGTAGATCAAGCCTCCGTTAACAAATAGCTGTACCCGGAATTGGAGTGAGTAGGTTCAAATCCTACCTCTGCCACCATATTTTGTGATTGATCTTTGAAAATTAAATATTGATTTGTGGCGCAATTGGCAGACGCTTTGAGGTAACACTCTGGTTCTGCACTCATGACGAAAACCACATGTCGGTAACTAGTGCAATGGTTTAAGACGTATAGGTTCAACTCCTATCAAATCAATATTTTTGATCTTTGATAATTGATTTTTTTTCGCAGGCGTGGTGGAACGGCAGACACACTACCTTGAGGGGGTAGCGATAGTAATATCATGGAGGTTCAAATCCTCTCGTCTGTACCATTTTTTGCGGGTATGGCGTAATTGGGAGCCGCACCAGACTTAGGATCTGGTTCTCTAACGAGAGTGGGGATTCGAATTCCTCTACCCGCACCATTTTTTGGCGGTATGGCGTAATTGGGAGCCGCAGCAGATTCAAGATCTGCCGATAGAAATATCGTGTGGGTTCAAATCCCTCTACCGCTACCATTTTTTGGCGGGAATCGTAAAGCAGGAAGTAGGCATGCATATAACCTGAAATATCGATTGCGACAAATAGAAAAGACAATTGCTTTTCCCCGCCGCCAATATTACTTGAAATTTTTAAAAAAGGAAGTATAATAGATGTGGGGCATTGTGGTGAAATTGGCATACACGCTACCCTCAGAAGGTAGTTCTAAATTTTAGATTGAGAGTTCAAATCTCTCCAATGCCACCAAGATTGTTGTTCGTTGTTCTTTGATATGCTGGTATGGCGGAATGGCAGACGCAG